>Ga0182024_10009160_pt1 | contig 20578 bp, 23 predicted proteins | sample P32metaG_FD_120480 | JGI IMG/M metagenome (GOLD analysis project Ga0182024, IMG submission 120480) | Permafrost microbial communities from Stordalen Mire, Sweden - P3-2 metaG (Illumina Assembly) | ecosystem: Environmental > Terrestrial > Soil > Wetlands > Permafrost | place: Sweden: Stordalen... | reverse complement strand
GGTGTCCAAAGTGTGCTCACACTGGTATCCTTCCGCGGCGACAACCGATGTGGGAAGTGGGACCGGCCTCCAGGCATGGCCGGGGAGGCGATTGGTCCCCACCCGGCCGGCGGCCCTCACGGGCCGAGCACCGAGCCGGGTCCGTCCCCCCAAGCCGAGCCATACTCGGCGCTGGTGATGGCGGATGCTTCCTGCGTCCGCCATCCTTCGCGTCCGACGACCTTTGAGGTGATCACATAGCCACAGATGAGACCAGGATCAATGACCGAATCCGGGCTCGCGAGGTGCTGCTCATCGGCGCCGAAGGCGAGCAGCTGGGCGTCAAGCCGCTGCCCGAGGCGCTGTCGATAGCCCGGACCGGAGAGCTGGACTTGGTGGAGGTGGCGCCCAACGCCAACCCGCCGGTGTGTCGGCTCATGGACTACAAGCGCTACGAGTACGAGCAGCAGCAGCGGCGCAAGGAGTCCCGGCGCAAGACCACCCAGGTCGTCATCAAGGAAATGAAGTTTCGACCCAAGATCGACGTGCACGACTACACGACGAAGATGCGCCACGTCGAGCGGTTCCTCGCCGAGGGGAACAAGGTCAAGTTGACGATCATGTTCCGGGGACGCGAGATGGCGCACCCCGAGCTCGGATTGCGGATCCTGGAACGCATCGCGGAAGAGGTCGGCGAAATCGCGATGGTGGAATCGGCGCCCCGACAGGACGGACGGAACATGACCATGGTGCTGCACCCGGTTCGCCGGGACACCCGCAAGGCAGCCGCAGCCAAGGCGCGCCCCGACGGCGCATCCGCCGCGGCGGTACCCGCCCCCGCGCCCCGGCCGATCCCCGCCCCGCAACCCGCCCCCGCGCCGCAACCCGCCGCGGCCTCGTCGACCCCCGCCGGTGGGGAGGAGTCGTAATGCCCAAGCAGAAGACCCACCGCGGCGCGGCGAAGCGCTTCAAGATCACCGGCCGCGGCAAGGTGCTGCGCCGTCAGGCGTACCGGTCGCATCTGCTCGAGAAGAAGTCGAGCCGGCGCACCCGCCGCCTCGGCCGGCCCGTCGAGGTCACCGGCGGCGACAAGAAGCACGTGGAGCGCCTCCTCGGGCGTGCGTAACGCAGCCGAGGGCATCGATCACCAACGGGAGCAGTCATGGCACGCGTCAAGCGTTCCGTCCACAGCAAGAAGGGGCGTCGCACGGTCCTCGCCGCCGCGGAGGGGTACTCCAGCTCCCGTAGCCGCCACCTGCGCAAGGCGACCGAGCAGGTCATGCACTCGGGCCAATACGCCTTCCGAGACCGCCGGGCCCGCAAAGGCCAGTTCCGCCGGCTCTGGATCGTCCGCATCAACGCCGCCTGCCGCGACCACGACATCTCGTACTCGCGTTTCGTGGCCGGCCTGAAAGCGGCCGACATCGACGTGGACCGCAAGATCCTCGCCGACCTCGCGGTACGAGACTCAGCGGCGTTCGGCGCGCTCGTCGCCGAGTCGCGGGCTGCGCTCGAGGCGGCTTGACGAGCGGCGAGCTCGGCGCCCGCCACCCGCAGGTCAAACGTCTCCGCGCGCTGAACCGTGACCGCCAGGCGCGCGCCGCCGAGCAAGCTTTCGTGCTGGAGGGCCCCCTCCTGGTTGCCGCCGCCCTCGACCGCGGCGTCCCCCTGGAGGCCGTCTACCTCGGCCCCGCCGCCCGGGCGGCCTTCGCTCCCCTCGTGGCGCGCCTCATCGAACGCGCCGTACCCGTGCACGACCTCCGCGAGGGCGTCCTCGAGAAGGTGGGCGTGACGCGCACCCCCCAGCCCGTGCTGGGGGTGGCGCCGCTCCACGTCGGCACGCTCGAGGACCTCCCACCGGGCGCGGACGTCCTCGTCGCCGTCGACGTCTCCGACCCCGGCAACCTCGGCACCATGGTCCGCAGCGCCGAAGCCGCCGGCGCGGGCGCGGTCGTGGTCTGCGGCGACTCCGTCGACGCCCATAACCCGAAGGCGGTCCGCTCCTCGGCCGGCGCCGTCCTCGGCGTGCCCGTCGTCCCGGCCCGAGACACCAGCGCCGCCCTCGACGCGCTCCACCGTGCCGGACGACGCTGCGTCGCCGCCGCGGCCCACGGGGGCGGCTCCCTCGACGCGCTGTCCCATCCCGGCCCGGTCGCCCTCGTGGTCGGCAACGAGGTCCGCGGCCTGCATGCCGACCTCGGCGACCGTCTCGACGCGGTCGTCACGATCCCCCTCCACGGCCCGGCCGAGTCGCTGAACGTCGCGATGGCCGCCACGGTCCTGCTCTTCGAGCGGGACCGTCGCACCGAGGCACCCGCGTGAGCCTCCCCGACGAGCAAGCCCGCCTCGACCAGGCCCTCGAGGAAGCCCGCACCGCGATCCCGAACGCCTCGTCGAGCGCGGCGCTCACCGACCTGGAACGCCACTTCGTCGGCCGCAGCTCACCCGCCAGCGCCGCCAACGAGGCGATCAAGAACCTGCCGACCACCGACCGACCCGCCGCCGGACGCGCCGTGCAGACCTACCGCCACGGCGTCGCCGAGCTGGTCGACGCCCGCCGCCGCGCCCTCGACGCCGAGGAGGGCGCGGACGCCGCAACCCGAGAGCGCATCGACCTGACCCTCGGAAGCCACGCCCGACCCCGCGGCCACCTCCATCTCGTGACGCAGATCCGCCGCGAGCTCGAAGACATCTTCGTCGGCCTCGGCTACCAGATCGCCGAAGGCCCCGAGGTCGAGGACGACTGGCACAACTTCGAAGCCCTCAACATCCCACCCGCGCACCCCGCCCGCTCGATGCAAGACACCCTCTACCTCCGCCTCGGCGACGACGAGCAGATGATGCTGCGCACCCACACCTCCCCGGTGCAGATCCGCACCCTCGAGACGCAGCCCCCCCCGATCTACGTGGTCGCGCCGGGCCGCGCGTACCGGAACGAGACGCTCGACGCCCGCCACTCGCCGGTCTTCCACCAGATGGAATGCCTGGCCGTGGACCGCGCCATCACCATGGCCGACCTGTTCGGCACCATCGAGGCGTTCGCCCGGCGGCTCTTCGACGACGAGACGATCCGAACCCGGTTCCGCTCCGACTACTTCCCCTACACCGAACCGTCCGCCGAGCTCGCCGTCAGCTGCGTCTTCTGCCACGGCGACGGCTGCCGGGTGTGCTCACACACCGGATGGATCGAGCTCGGCGGCTGCGGGATGGTCGACCCCAACGTCTTCGCCGCCGTCGGCCTCGACCCCGAGGTGTGGCAAGGATTCGCGTTCGGCTTCGGCCTGGAGCGCCTCGCCATGATCCGCTACGGAATCGACGAGATCCGCACCTTCGTCGACAACGACGTCCGCTTCCTCGAGCAGTACTGATGCGCGCGCCCCTGTCCTGGATCCGAGACTTCACCCCGCTCGACGCGCCAGTCGACGAGATCGTCGCCGCCCTGAACCGGGTCGGCCTCGAGGTCGAGGGCGTCGAGGAACCCGGACGCGACGTCGTCGGGGTGCGCGTCGCCCGGGTCGTCGACGTGACGCCCCACCCCGACGCGGACCGGCTGCGCCTCGCCGACGTCGACGTCGGTGACGGCACGACCCGCGTCGTGTGCGGCGCCCCGAACGTGCACGCCGGGATGCTCGCCGCGTTCGCACCCGCCGGCGCCACCCTGCCCGGCGGCATCACGCTCGAGCGCAAGAAGATCCGCGGCCAGACCTCCGACGGGATGCTGTGCTCCCCGGCCGAGCTGGGCCTCGGCGACGACCACGCCGGGATCCTCGACCTCGAACCGGACCTGACCCCCGGGACCGACGTCCGGGAAGTCCTCGGCCTCGACGACGTCATCTTCGACCTCGCGATCACCCCCAACCGGCCCGACGCCATGTGCGTAGTCGGCGTCGCCCGCGAGCTGGCCGCGCACTTCCAGCTTCCCCTGCACGTGTCCACCCCCGCCGCGCCGAGCAGCGACTTTGACCGCACCATCGGCGTCGTCCTCGAGGCCCCCGACCGAAGCCCCCGATACCTGGCCCGGGCCGCCGCGGTGACGATGGGGGAGTCGCCCGCCTGGCTGCGCCAGCGGCTCATCAAGGCCGGCATGCGCCCGATCAGCAACGTCGTCGACGTCACGAACTACGTGCTCCTCGAACGTAACCAGCCGCTCCACGCCTTCGACCTCGACCGCCTCGCCGGTCCCGGCATCGTGGTGCGCCTCGCCGCGGCCGGCGAGCAGCTCACCACCCTCGACGGCGTCGAGCGGGACCTCGCACCTCAGGACCTGCTCATCTGCGACGCCGAGCGGGTCCCCCAAGCCATCGCCGGGATCATGGGCGGCGGCGACTCCGAGGTGTCGGGCGCCACCACCGCGATCCTGCTCGAGTCGGCCTACTTCGAGCGGATGGGGATCGCCCGCAGCTCCAAGCGCCTGAAGTTGCGCTCCGAGGCCAGCGCCCGATTCGAGCGGGGCACCGACCCCGACGGGGTCGCCGCCGGCGCGGAGCGGGCCCTGGAGCTGCTCGCCGAGGTCGCCGACGCCCGCGTCGCCCCCCACGCGGTCGACGAGTACCCGCGCCCCACCGCCCGGGCCCGCATCCGACTCCGCACCAGCCGGGTCAACGCCATCCTCGGCACCGCGCTCTCCGACCGGGCGGTCCTCGACGCGCTCCGCCCACTCGAGATCGACGTCGAAGGCGCCGGCGACGAGATCGTCGCCACCGCGCCAACCTTCCGTCCCGACCTCGAACGGGAGATCGACCTCATCGAGGAGGTCGCCCGACGCACTGGCTTCGACGCGATCGGCCGCAGCATCGCCCGACCCGCCGAGCAGATCGGCGCGCTCAGCCACCGCCAACGCGACCGACGTCTCGTCACCGACGCGCTCGTCGGCCTCGGCGGCTCCGAGGCCGTCACCATCCCGCTCGTCGCCCCCGGCGCGCTCGCGCCGTTCGAGGCCGGCCCCGCCGTCGAGCTCGCCAACCCGTTACGGGCCGACGAATCGGTGCTCCGCACCACGCTGCTCCCCGGCCTCCTGACCGTGGCCGCCGCCAACGCCGCCCGCGGCCGGCCCGACGTCGCGCTCTTCGAGCTCGGCACCGTGTTCGGCACGCCGGCCCCCGGCGACGTGCACCCCACCGAGCGGCTCCACCTGGCCGGCCTCCTCACCGGCACGGTGGCCCGTCGCCCCCTCGAGGTCGACCGACCCGCCGACGGGTACGACGCCCTGGACTGGCTCCGCGCCGTCCTCGACGCCCTCGGCGTCGCGAGCTGGGCACTGGAGCCCGCCGCCGTCCCCGGCTACCACCCGACCCGAGCCGCACGCCTCGTCAGCGACGGCGACGACACGGGGACCGTCGGCGAGCTCGCCGCCGCGACGCTCGCCGGGGCGACCGCCCCCGGGCCGGCTGTCGCCTTCGAGGTCGACCTCGAGACGCTGTGCGACGCACCACGCCGGGACCGGTCCTTCCGGGTGCTCTCACCCTTCCCGTCGTCGACCATCGACCTCGCGTTCGTGGTGCGCGACCGCGTACCGGCCGCCACGCTCGCCCAGACGCTGCGCGACGCCGCGGGCAACCTGCTCGAGGCGGTGCGTCCCTTCGACGAGTACCGGGGTGAGCAGTTCGGCGCGGGCGTCAAGAGCCTCGCCTTCACCCTGACCTTCCGGGCCCCCGACCACACCCTGACCGACGCCGAGGTCGCCGAGCTCCGGCGCCGATGCATCGACGCGGTCACTGGCCACCACGACGCGACGCTGCGCGACTAGCCCCGCGCCACCCACCGTGGTCCGGTTGGCAACTCATGACGCCGACCGGGCAGCGTCGGGGGGCGGCACGTCGAGCCACGTGAATTACGGTGGCGGCGTGCGAGTCGAGCGACTCGAGAGCCTGATCCTGTACGTGTCGAGCCTCGCCACGGCACGAGCGTTCTACGTCGACGTGCTCGGGCTGCCCGTCCTGTTCGAGGACGAGATCATCGTGATGGTCGGAGACGCGACCGCCCGGGTAGTTCTGCACCGGAACGACCGAGGCCACGATGAACGTGGAGTCTTCCCCGCCGGTGCCGAGGCGGGTGGCGCCGCCCTGCGATTTCAGGTCTCGGATCCCGACGCCTGCGAGGCCGAGGCGGTCCGACGAGACGTGAGCGTGCTGTGGCCGGTGCAGGAAGCATCCTGGGGGAGATTTGTCGTGGTGGCGGATCCGGACGGGCGGCCAGTCGTCCTCGCCACGATGCGCGCCGCGGCGTGAGCCGGCCCGCAACCCTCCCCGGCCGCGCCCCTTGATGGGGATCTGATGGGATACGTGCTCTGGCATGTGATGATGTCGTTGGATGGCTTCATCGCTGGCCCTGACGACGCCATGGACTGGGTCCTCGGCTACGCGAGTCCGAACCCGGCGGTCGACGAGGTCATCGAGACGACCGGGTCGGTGTTGGCCGGCCGACGGAGCTACGACGTCGGCAGAAGACCGAGTCAGCGTCCCGAGGCTCGCAAGGTGTTCGGCGGAGCGTGGAGTGGACCGGAGTTCGTGCTCACGCATCGGGCACCAGACGACGAGGACGACCCGACGATCACGTTCCTGGCGGGCGACGTCCGGCCGGCCGTCGCCACCGCGCTCGAAGCCGCCGCGGGGAAGAACGTCCTCATCATCGGCGCCAACCTCGCCCAACAGTGTCTTGGCGAGGGACTGGTCGACGAGATCCTGATCCATCTGGCGCCGCTCCTGCTCGGCGACGGCGTCCGGCTCTTCGACCGCGTCGGCGCGGCACCGATCCACTTGGAGCCGACCAGCGTGACCCAGTCAGGCCAAGTGACGAATCTCCGCTTCCACGTCGTCGACTAGCCGCCTCGCCCCGACGCGCCACGGGCCGCCCGCCGACGGTTCGGTCCGACCCGACCCCGACAACCGGGCCCCTGGCCGACGCGGCCTGGCGTCGCGTCAGGCCCGCCGCCGCGCCCAGCCCACGACCCGCACATCGTCGGACCCGCCGGTGACCTCGAGGTGCGCCTCGTCGTCGTCGAGGTCCACCGCGGCGTGGACCGTTTCGCCGCCCAGCACCGGCGCGACGAAACGCAGCTCGAGCTCACCGTGCTCAAGCCATTCGTCGCCCCACGCGTCGAGCAGGACGCCGTACGCGGGCGCAGCCGCCTGCATGCCCTGCGCCACCAACCCCGAGAGTCCGGCCGCCTGCGCGACAGACGGATCGGAGTGGAAGTTGCCCCGCCGCGAGTACGCACGCAACCGCTCGGGGGTCAGCGTCAGCACCCGGGAGCGCCGATCGGTCATGGCCGCACCGGCGTGAACGTGCTGACCGAGGTCCAGAGATGACCGCCGGCTGCGGTCGACACCGTCGCCTCGACGACGGCGTAGTCGCGGTCGCGCTTCACGAACCGGCGCGCCACGTGACCATCGACGACGAGGTCGACGGGTGCTCGCGCCCCGCGGTGACACACCAGGCGCTGCTCGGTGTGCAGCAGCGGCTCGTCGACGCTGCCCTGCACCAGCAGGATCGTCAGGTTCGCCGCCAGCGGGGGATAGAGCGCCTCGGCCCGGCGGGCCGGATGGTCGATGCCCGCCCCCTCCCAGTAGCGATCGTTGGCCGCCGCGCTCAGCGACAGCCGGAGCGTCGGCAGGGCAGCACCCCCGGAAAGTGGGAATGACATACTTGACTCACCTTCCTGTGAGTAGTACACTCACCTCATGGCAGCCGCCCGGAAACTCCCCACCAACCTCCTGGAGGCCGCTCGGTACTTCGAGGACCCCGACGTGGCGGTGGAGTTCGTGGCCAAGCTCCGCTGGCCGGAGGGGCCAGTGTGCCCCCGCTGTGAGGGCACAGAGCACTCTTACCTGACGACCCGGCGGGTGTGGAAGTGCAAGGCCTGCAAGAAGCAGTTCACCGTGAAGTTGGGAACGATCTTCGAGGATTCCCCAATCCCGCTGGACAAGTGGCTCACCTCGATCTGGCTCCTCGCCAACTCAAAGAACGGAGTCAGCAGCCACGAACTCGGCCGGGCGGTCGGGCTCACCCAGAAGTCGGCATGGTTCGTGCTACAGCGCGTCCGGCTCGCGATGCAGACCAAGTCCTTCGACCCGTTCACGGGCGAAGTCGAAGTCGACGAGACCTTTGTCGGCGGCAAGGTTGGCAACATGCACAAGAGCGTCCGGGCTCGGAAGTCCCTGGGTGGGGGAGTGGCGAACAAGGCCATCGTCGCGGGCGCGCTCGAGCGCGGAGGCGCGGTGCGCGCCCAGGTGGTTCCCGACACGAGCCGCCGGACGTTGGAAGGCCACGTCAGCCGCCACGTCCTCTACGGGTCGACCGTCTACTCCGACGCCCACGCCGGGTACGGGCGACTGTCCCAGAACTACACCCACGCCACGATCGACCACGCGGTGCGGTACGTCGACGGGCGAGTCCACACCAACGGGATCGAAAACTTTTGGGCGCTGCTCAAGCGCGGGCTCCACGGGACCTACGTCAGCGTTGCCCCGGAGCACCTGTTCCGATACCTGGATGAGCGCGTGTTCACATTCAACCTGCGAGACCTCACGGATCTCGGACGCTTCACCGCGGTGCTGAGTGCGGTGTCTGGGCGTCGGCTGACCTACGCGGAGCTGACGGCCTAAGTGTCGCGAGTGCGGTGCTTGGCTCGGGCCTCGTCAAGTTCTTTCTTCGGGACCCCGAGGAGCCGCTTGGTCATGTCCTCGAAGCGTTCAAACTCGTCGGCCTTCTGGCCGTTCCGTGTTGGCTTCGAGGACTTGGCCTTGCCGGGCTCCTTCGCCATAGAGCCCACGGTACCGCTGACAGGCCAGTCGGAGTTACACTGAAAAGGTCAGTGGTGGGGAGGCGCATCCTCCCCGACCACTTTCCCGCCTTCGGCATGTCGCTGGGTGAGCCGGCACTAAGTGTCCGGCCGTCACCGCCGTCGGCTATCCAGTCGGAGGCGCGCCTCCGACTGGCGTTCTGTAACGGGGGCGCTGCCAGGCCATCTGGCGCCGGTGCTGTCGCTCCCGTTGGTCTCGGCTCGCTTTCGATTCGCGATGGCGACTCTCCCCGGGTCTTTCAGATCGAGGATCAGAACGCCGTTGTCCATCGTCACCTCACGGCGAACGGGCTGACCGAGCGGCACGCCGTAGTACGCAAAGAAGGCCTTGCAGGCAATGACGAAGGTTCCACCCTGTGGACCCACCGCACGCATGGGATAGGCGTGTGCAGTCTGACTGGGCACGGGCCGGATGCCGACCACCTGTTGCTCTTTGTCGTACAGCATCTCGACCGCATCGGCGTCGCCGAGAAGGCGGGCGGCCGCGGCGTTGAGGCTGACCGCCCCCTTCGACTGGATCGTCACTTCCGGGGCCTTCGCATACCGACCGCTGCGTTTGTCGAACGTCTCGAAGTTGAAGGGCACAAGAGGAGTCTAGTGCGTCGCGTCGTTCAAACCGGCGATCAAAACCGCGATGGGCGCGGCCGTTACGGGCCTGGCGGGGAGCGTCACTAGCGCGCAGAGGTGTGACACCACACGGTGAATAAAGAGTGCATAGAAAATCGGCTAGGGAACCTAGACGACGCCATTTAGCGCGTGGGGGAGTCGTTCGAGGATTCCCGGCTTCACCCCAGGTCGGGTGCATAAAACGTGAATATCGGCGGGTGAGTCAAGTAAGTCGTTCCCCGGAAAGTTCCCCCAGCCGCCTATTCATCATCGTGTATGATATGCGTCATGGCGTTGAGGGTGGGAATCGTGGGCGCCTCGGGCTACGCCGGCGCCGAGCTCCTGCGGATCCTGGCCGCCCACCCGGACCTCGAGGTGGTGATCGCCACCGCCGGGACCCAGGCGGGGACCCCGGTGACCGACCTGTACCCGTCGCTGGCGGGCGCCTACCCGACCCTGATGCTGGAGCCGCTCGAGACTGGGGCGCTCGAGGGCCTCGACGTCGTGTTCCTCGCGCTGCCGCACGGGGAGTCCCAGCGGCTCGTCCCGGAGCTGCTGGACCGGGTCGGGCACCTCGTCGACCTGGGCGCCGACTTCCGACTCCCCGCGGCGACCTACGAGCGCTGGTACGGCGAACCCCACGCCGCCCCCGAGCTGCTCGACCGCTTCGCGTTCGGCCTGCCCGAGCTGTTCCGCGACCGCCTCGGCCCGGGCCGTTCGGTCGCCGCCCCCGGCTGCTACCCGACCGCCGCCGCCCTCACCCTCGCGCCGCTGCTCGCCACGCACCTCGCCGAACCGATCGGCATCGTGGTGAACGCCGCGTCGGGCGTGTCGGGGCGGGGCCGCGCCCTCTCGGCCCCGAGCCTCTTCGCGGAAGCGAACGAGACCGTGAGCGCCTACGCGCTGCTCACGCACCGACACACCGGCGAGATCGAGCACGCGCTCGGCGAGGTGCACGGATCGCCGGTATCCGTGCTCTTCACCCCCCACCTGGTCCCGATAACCCGGGGGCTGCTCGCCACCTGTTACGCCCGGCCCGCGAACCCGGGGCTGACCAGCGCCGGGCTGCTCGACACCTACCGCGACTTCTACGCCGACGAGCCGTTCGTAACCGTCCTCGACGACCCTCCGACCACCAAGGCCACGCTCGGGTCGAACTCGGCGCAGCTCACCGTGCGCTACGACGACCGCACCGGCACCATCCTCGCCCTCGGCGCCCTCGACAACCTCGTGAAGGGCGCGGCCGGACAGGCAGTGCAGGCCGCCAACCTCGTGCTCGGCCTGCCCGAGACCACCGCCCTGCCCGTCCTCGGGATCATGCCGTGAGCGTCACCGCCGTCCCCGGCTTCGAGGCCGCCGGCGTCGCCAGCGGCGTCAAACCGGACCAGACGCCCGACCTGGCCTTGGTGGCCACCGCCGACCGGCGACCCGTCGCCGCCGCCGGCGTCTTCACGACCAACCAAGCCTGCGCCGCACCGGTGCAGATCAGCCGCGAGCACCTCGCCGACGGACACGCCGCCGCAGTGATCCTGAACTCCGGCAACGCCAATGCCGCGACCGGCGAACCCGGACGCGACCACGCCCGCCGCATGTGTCGCACCACGGCCGCCGCGCTCGGCTGTCAGCCCACCGACGTGCTCGTCTGCTCGACCGGGCTCATCGGGATCCCCCTGCCGATCGCGTCGGTCGAGGCCGCCATCCCGGCCGCCGCCGAGGCCCTCGCCGCCGGCGACGCCGCCGGACGCCGCGCCGCCGAGGCGATGCTGACCACCGACACGGTCACGAAGCTGGCCACCGCACCCGCCGGTGCCGGCACCGTCGTCGGCGGCATGGCGAAGGGTGCCGCGATGCTCGCCCCCGCCATGGCCACCATGCTCGCCGTGCTCACCACCGACGCGCCCGCCACCCCCTCGGCCTTGCATGCCGTCCTGCGCGGCGCGGTCGACGCCTCGTTCAACACGCTCATTGTCGACGCCTGCACGAGCACCAACGACACCGTGCTCCTCCTCGCCCGCGCCACCGACGACCGGCCACCCATCGACGGGCCGAGCCCCGCGTTCGACGCACTCTCCGCCGCCGTCACCGAGGTCTGCACCACCCTGACCGCCGCGATGGCCGCCGACGCGGAGGGGGCCACCAAGCTCGCCCGCATCGTCGTGCGCGGCGCCCCGACCACCGACGCGGCCCGCCGCGCCGCCCGCGCCGTCGCGAGCAGCCAGCTCGTGCAGTGCTCGCTCTACGGCTCCGACCCCTACTGGGGCCGCGTCCTGTCCGAGCTCGGGGCCAGCGGCGTCGACCTCGACCCCGAACGGGTCGACATCGCCTACAACGGCATCACCGTCTGCCGCGACGGCGTCGCCGCCACCCACGACGAGGCCGCGCTCCGCGACGCGGTCCACGGCCGACACATCCAGATCGCCTGCGACCTCCACGCCGGCGTCGCCGAAGCCGAAGTGCTCTGCACCGACCTCACCCACGCGTACATCGACGAGAATACGGGCACGTCGTGACCGACGAGCGCACCCGCGACGCCCACGCCAAGGCGGTGATCCTCGCCGAGGCGCTGCCATACATCCGCGAGTTCGCCGGGCGTACCGTCGTCATCAAGTACGGCGGCCACGCCATGGAGAACCCTGACCTCGCCGCGCTGTTCGCCCAGGACGTCGTGCTGATGCGCCTCGTCGGCATGAACCCGGTCGTGGTGCACGGGGGCGGCCCCCAGATCAGCGACCTCATGCGTCGCCTCGGCAAGGAACCCGAGTTCGTGGACGGCCTGCGGGTCACCGACGCCGAGACGGTCGACATCGTGCGGATGGCGCTCGTCGGCAAGGTCAACCGCGAGGTGGTCAGCGCGCTGAACCGCCACGGCTCCTACGCCGTCGGTCTCTCCGGCGAGGACGCGGGCCTGATCACCGTCGACCAGCGCGACCCACGACTGGGCTTCGTCGGCGACGTCCGCCGCATCGAGCCGGCGATCCTGGAGCGGCTCCTCAGCGAAGAGCTGATCCCGGTCATCGCCACCGTCGGGGTCGACGACAGCGGCCAGGCCCACAATGTCAACGCGGACGCGGTCGCAGCCGCGATCGCCGAGGCCCTCGACGCCGAGAAGCTGGTCTACCTCACCGACGTCACCGGCATCTACCGGGACTTCGGCGACGAGCACTCGCTCGTGTCCCACATCGACGCCGAGGGGCTCGAGGCTCTCCTCGAGGCCGGCACGGTCGCCGACGGCATGATCCCGAAGATCCGCTCCTGTATCGCCGCGGTGCGGGGCGGCGTCCGACGCGCTCACGTCCTCGACGGCCGTCTTCCCCACGCACTCCTGTTGGAGTTCTTTACCCGAGAGGGGATTGGCACGATGGTGGAGCCATGACCACGACCGCGACCTCCTTCGAGGAGCTCCGAGCGCTCGACGCCGCACACGTCATGCAGACCTACGCCCGCCAGCCGGTCGCGTTCGTCCGCGGCGACGGCAGCCTGCTCTTCGACACCGAGGGACGGCGCTACCTCGACTTCCTCGGCGGGATCGCCGTGACCTCGCTCGGCCACGCCCACCCCGCCGTCGCCGACGCCATCGCCGACCAGGCCCACACCCTCCTCCACGTCTCGAACCTGTACCTCAACGACCTCCAACCGCGCCTCGCGGCCCGCCTCGACGGACTGCTCGGCGGCGGCGGGCGCGTCTTCTTCGCCAACTCGGGCGCCGAGGCCAACGAGTGCGCCATCAAGCTCGCCCGCCGCCACGGCCAGCGCAACGGCGGACCCGACCGCCACCACGTCCTCGCCGCCTACGGCTCCTTCCACGGCCGCACCCTGACCACCCTGGCGGCCACCGGGCAGCCCCACAAGCACGAGCCCTTCCAACCGCTCCCCAGCGGCTTCCGCCACGTCGGGTTCGGAGACGTCGACGCCCTCGCCCGCGGCCTCGACGAACGGGTCTGCGCCGTGCTCCTCGAACCGATCCAAGGCGAAGGGGGAGTGCAGCCCGCCCCGCCCGGATACCTCGCCGCGGTCCGCCAGCTCTGCGACGAGCACGAGGCGCTCCTGATCCTCGACGAGGTCCAGACCGGCCTGGGCCGCACGGGACGCTGGTTCGGCTTCCAACACGCCCCGGGCGTGCAACCCGACGTCGTCACCCTCGCCAAGGCGCTCGGCAACGGCGTGCCCATCGGCGCCTGCTGGGCCCGCGGCGCAGCCGGCGACGCCCTCGCTCCCGGCGAGCACGCCACCACGTTCGGCGGCCAGCCGCTCGCGGCGCGGGCCGCGCTGGCCGTGCTCGACGTCATGGAAGCCCAAGCCGTGCCCGCCCGCGCCGCGCGAGCCGGGACGCGACTCCACGCCGCGCTGGCCGACCTCCCCGACGTCGCCGACGTCCGCGGCGCGGGCCTGCTCCTCGCCGCGGAGCTCAACCCCGGCCTCGACGCGGGCGCCGTCGCATCCGACTGCCTCCACGCCGGACTCGTCGTCAACGCGATCACGCCCAGCGCGCTGCGGCTCACCCCCTCGCTCCTCATCACCGACGCCGAGCTCGACGAGGGCGTCGCCATCCTCGCCGCGACCCTCGACCGCCAACCCCGACCATGACGAGCACCGACTTCCTCGAGGTCGACGACCTCGACCCCGCCCGCCTCGCCGCCCTGCTCCACCAGGCGCTGGACTGGAAGCGCGCCCCCGACCGAGTGCCGAACTGCCTCGACGGGCAGGGCGTCGCGATGGTCTTCGAGAAACCCTCGGCCCGCACCCGGACCTCGACCGAGATGGCCGCCGCGACCCTCGGCGCCCACCCCGTGTACCTCCGGGGCGAAGAAGTCGGCATCGGAACCCGCGAAACCATCGAGGACATCGCCCGGACCCTCGCCAGCTACTGCACGATCCTCTGCGCCCGGGTCTTCGACCACGCCAACCTGGAGGCGATGGCCCGCGCCGTGGACGCGCCAGTCGTGAACCTCCTCTCCGACCGCGAGCATCCCTGCCAAGCCCTCGCCGACCTCCTGACGCTCCAGGAGCTCCTCGGCGACCTCGACGGCCGACGCGTGGCCTACGTCGGCGACGGAAACAACGTCGCCGCGTCACTCGCCTTCGGCGCCGCCCTGTCCGGCCTCGAGCTCAGCATCGCCTCACCCGCCGAGTACACACTCCACGACGACGTCGTCGAGCGCGCCCGCAACCTCGGCGGCGCCATCGAGACCACCACCGACCCGTACGAGGCGGTCGGTGGCGTTGACGCCGTCTACACCGACGTGTGGACCTCGATGGGCCAAGAGGCCGAGCGAGGCCCGCGCCTCGCCGCCTTCGCTGGCTACACCGTCGACCAGAAGCTCATGGACGCCGCCCGCCCGGACGCCCACTTCCTGCACTGCCTCCCCGCCCATCGTGGCGAGGAGGTCAGCGCGGAGGTGATCGACGGCCCCCAGTCCGCGGTCTGGCAGCAGGCCGAGAACCGGATGCACGCCACCCGAGCCTTACTCGCCGAGCTCGGAGGTCGATAGTGGCGACCCTCGGCAAGCCCCAACGCCAGCACCGGATCACCCGGCTGCTCGAAGAGCAACCGATCTCGAGCCAAGGCCAGATTGTCGAGCTCCTCGCCGCCGACGGGGTCATCGCGACCCAGGTCACCGTCAGCCGCGACCTCGAGGACCTCGGCGCCGTCAAGGTGCGCATCCCCGGCGGCACGATGGCCTACGCGCTCCCCGAGCACGCCAAAGAGGTCGCCGCACCCGACGACCACCTCCGACGCGTGATGGGCGACTTCGTCGTCGAAGTCGGCCACAGCGCGAACCTCGTCGTCCTGCGCACACCGCCAGGGTCAGCGCACGTCATCGGATCCGCCCTCGACCGCGCCGACCTTCCCGACGTGCTCGGCAACGTCGCGGGCGACGACACGCTGATCCTGGTCTGCTCCGAACAGGCCGGCGGGGCACGCGTCGCCGCCCAGCTCGCCGAGCTGGCCGGACTGTGAGGGGAGCCCCCACGATGGTGCACGCCCAGTGACCCCGTCCCCGCCCGCCGGCCGTCGCCGCGTGGTCCTCGCCTACTCCGGGGGGCTCGACACCTCGGTGGCCGTGCGGTGGATGACCGAAGAATGGGGCGTGGACGTCCTCGCCCTCGCGGTCGACGTCGGCCAGGGCGTCGAGGACACCTGGGACTCCATTCGCACCCGGGCCCTCGCCGCCGGAGCCATCGACGCCATCGTGGTCGACGCCCGCGCCGAGTTCGCCACCGACTACTGCCTGCGCGCACTGAAGGCCAACGCCCTCTACGAAGGCAAATACCCGCTCGTGTCGGCGCTGTCCCGACCGGTGATCGCTAAACATCTGGTCGCCGCCGCGGCGGAACACGGCGCGGACGCCGTCGCCCACGGCTGCACCGGCAAAGGCAACGACCAGGTGCGCTTCGAAGTCTCGGTCCGTGCCCTCGCCCCCGAGCTCGAGGTCCTCGCACCCGTGCGAACCTGGGGCTTCACCCGCGAAGACTCGATCGACTACGCGGCGCGCTTCGACATCCCCGTCACCGTCCGTCGAGACAACCCGTACTCGATCGATGAGAACCTCTGGGGTCGCGCCATCGAGTGCGGCGTCATCGAGGATCCCTGGGCCGCGCCGCCGAGCGAGCCGTACACCCTGACGACCGACCCCGCGCACGCCCCGACGGACCCGTGGGAGCTCGTCGTGTCCTTCGAGGCCGGGGTGCCCGTCGCCCTCGACGGCGAGACGCTGCCGTTCCACGAGCTCGTCGCGCGGATCACCCACGCCGTCGGCCGGTACGGCTGGGGCCGCCTCGACATGGTCGAGAACCGCCGCGTCGGCATCAAGAGCCGAGAGGTGTACGAGTGCCCAGGCTCCCTCGCCCTGATCCTCGCTCACGCCGACCTCGAATCCATGACTCTCGAACGCGACCTGCTGCGCGAGAAAGCCCGCCTCGAACCCCGTTACGCCGAGCTGGTCTACGACGGCCTCTGGTTCTCACCGCTTCGTCGCGCCATCGACGCGTTCGTCGAAGCCGGCCAAGCGCCCGTTACCGGCGACGTGCGCCTACGCCTCGAACCCGGGCGGTGCTTCGTCGCCGGACGGCGCGCCCCCCACGGCCTCTACGACTACGAGCTCGCCACCTACGACGCCGCCGACCAGTTCCGCCACGACGACGCGGCTGGCTTCGTGCGCCTCTGGGGTCTCGGCCTCGAGACCGTCGCGCGCCGCCAGGGCCCGCCCCGGGACGCATCGTGACCGACGTCGGCCGCCCCCTCTGGCACGGGCGGCTCGGCGACCAACCCGCCGCCGAGCTCCTCGCCTTCACCGAGAGCCTCACGATCGACCGTCGCCTCGCCGCCGACGACCTGACCGGCTCGCGGGCCCACGTCCGCGGGCTCGGGACAGCCGGAATCCTCACCGCCGAGGAGGTGACGGCCATCCTCGACGCGCTCGACCGGGTCGACCAGGAGCTGCGCGACGCACAGTTTGTCTTTGTCGCAACCGACGAGGACATCCACACCGCGATCGAGCGCCGCGTCACCGAACTGGCCGGGCCGACCGGCGCCAAGCTGCACACCGGCCGAAGCCGCAACGACCAGGTTGTCACCGCCCTTCGCCTGTTCGTACTCCGGGAGGGCCGCGACGTCGCGCGGCGCACCACCGACCTGGCCCAGATCCTCGTCGACCGAGCCGCCGCCGCCGGCGACGCCTATCTCCCCGGGTACACGCACCTCCAGCGGGCCCAGCCGGTCCTCGTGGCGCACCATCTCCTCGCCCATTTCTGGGCGCTGGCCCGCGACGTCGAACGCTGGCACGACACGCTCCGCCGCACCGACGTCTCCCCGCTGGGCGCAGGCGCGCTGGCCGGCTCCAGCCTGCCCCTCGACCCGGACGCGGTCGCCGCCGACCTCGGCTTCGCGGCCCGGTTCGAGAACTCGCTCGACGCCGTCGCCGACCGTGACTTCGTCGCCGAATCGCTCTTCGTGTGCGCGCTGACGATGGTCCATCTCTCGCGCCTCGGCGAGGAACTTGTGCTGTGGACGGGAGCCGAGTTCGGCTTCGCCCGCCTCGCCGACGAGTACGCCACCGGTTCGTCGATGCTCCCCCAGAAGAAGAACCCGGACGTCGCGGAGCTGGCCCGCGGCAAGACGGGACGTGCCATCGGCAACCTCACCGGCCTCCTCGCCACCCTGAAGGGCCTCCCACTCGCCTACAACCGTGACCTCCAAGAAGACAAAGCCCCCCTCTTCGACTCGCTCGACACCTGCTCGCTCGCGCTACGGGCACTCACCGGACTCGTCGCGACCCTCGACCTCGACGAGGACGCCATGCGACGCGCCGCCGACGAACCCGACGCGGCCGCAACCGACCTCGCCGAGTACCTCGTCGTCCAGGGGGTGCCCTTCCGAGACGCCCACGCCACCGTCGGTGCCCTCGTCCGACGCTCCCACGCCGAGGGGATCCCACTCGCGGACCTGGTGCGCTCCGACGCTCGGCTCGCCGACGCCGCCGCGCTCCTCGAGCCGGGCCAGGCGGTCCAGCGTCGCAGCACCCCCGGCGGCGCGGGTCCCGACCCAGTGCGTCGACAGCTCGACGCCGCGCGGCGCTGCCTCGAGGAGCAACAGGCCTGGCTCCAGCCGTGAGAGCACGCCCGCTCGGGCGACGGTTCTACGCCCGAGACGCGCGCGAGCTCGCGCCATTACTCCTCAACAAGGTCCTCGTCCGGGTCGGACCGCCGGACGAACGGCTGGCCGCCCGGATCGTCGAGGTCGAGGCGTACGCGGGGAGCGAAGACGCCGGCAGCCACGCCTTCCACGGACCCACCCGACGAAACCAAACCATGTTTGGACCCCCCGGTCATCTGTACGTGTACTTCACGTACGGCATGCACTGGTGCGCCAACGTGGTCGCCAGCACCGACGGAGTGGCGACCGCGGTGCTGCTCCGCGCCGGCGCCCCGACCGCCGGACTCGATCAGATGCGCTCCCGTCGGCCCCAGGCCCGGCGAGACCGCGATCTGTGCTCCGGACCCGCCCGGCTGGCCCAGGCGTTCGGTCTCGCCGGCCACGCCGACGGCGCCGATCTCGTCCGCGGCGCGATCCGGATCGTCGATGACGGCGTCGCACCGCCCGGTCGCCCCGGCCGCTCGACCCGCATCGGGCTCCGCGAGGGTCGAGGCGACGAGCATCCGTGGCGTTGGTTCGTCCCCGACGATCCGAACGTCAGCCGAGGCGTGGTCCGACGTCTCGACCCGCCAGCACCCGCCCGGCGACCTCGCCGGCGCGGCGAGCCCACCGCAACCGGACACGCCCGTCACACGACCGGTTGCTAGGTTCGCCCACAATGGACACCCCGGCTCCCGACCAGCAGCGTGTCCTGACCGCCGGGGCCTCAGAGCTCATCACCGAGGCGGATCTCGGCCGCAAGCTTGAGCGGGGAACCCCACTGCGAGTCAAGCTCGGGATCGACCCCACGGTGTCAGACATCCACCTGGGGTTCGCGGTGGTCCTACGCAAGCTGCGCCAGTTCCAGGAGTTCGGCCACACCGCGATCCTCATCCTCGGTGACTTCACCGCCCAGCTCGGCGACCCGACCGGCCGGTCGGTCACCCGACCGCCCCTGTCGAAGGCGGAGGTCGAGGAGCACGCCCGCACCTACGTCGAGCAGGTACGCCAGATCCTGCTGCCCGAGCCGCTCGAGGTCCGACGGAACTCGGAGTGGCTCGCCACGATGGCTATCGACGACGTGCTCCGCCTCAGCGCCCGGACCACCGTGGCGCGTCTCTTGGAGCGCGACGACTTCGCGACGCGGTACCGAGAGGGCCGACCGATCTCGGTCAGCGAGTTTCTCTACCCGCTGCTCCAGGGCTGGGACTCCGTGATGGTCCGCTCCGACGTCGAGCTCGGCGGCACCGACCAGCTCTTCAACAATCTGATGGGCAGAGCACTCCAAGAACAGGAGGGCCAGGAGGGCCAGGTCGTCCTGACGCTGCCCCTGCTCGAAGGGCTCGACGGTGTCCAAAAGATGTCGAAGTCGCTCGGAAACTACGTCGGCATCACCGAACCCCCCGCCGAGCAGTTCGGGAAGCTGATGTCTTTGCCGGATCCACTCATGCCCCGGTACTTCGCGCTCGCCACCGACTGGCCCCCCGCGCGGGTCGAGGAGGTCACTCGGGCGTTGACCGCCGGCGAGCTCAAACCGGTCGAGGCCAAACGGCTCCTCGCCCGCAGCATCGTCGACCTGTACCACGGGGACGGAGCGGGGGAGGCCGCCGAGACCGAGTTCAACCGGGTCTTCCAGACCCATGAGGCACCGAGCGACCTCCCCGAGTTCGTCCTCGACCCGTCCAACTTCGAACCCGGGCCGATCCGCCTCGCCGCCGTCCTGCACGCCGCCGGGCTCGCGACCTCGAACCGCGACGGCAAGCGCCAGATCAGCGGGGGCGGGGTCCGCCGCGACGGCGCCGTTGTCGACGACGCCGACCTCGCCGTCCCCGCCCACCAGCTCGACGGGAACGTGCTGCAGGTGGGGCGCCGGAGGTGGGTGCGCATCCGAGTAGCCTCCTGAGCACGCCAGGGGCCCGCCCGTCGGCCTCGAGGCCTCCTGGTGCCCACCGCACAGGGCCCCAATTGCGTAGGGGCGCTGGAACGCTTATGCTGATGGGTCCGCACACGGGACTCCGTGGGCGGTCGACACCAACGCTCGCCAACGCTGGGGTTCGCACCCCAGGGTGGAGTGCTCGGCTGGTCCGGGTCAGCGAGCGAGTGTCCCAGCCGTCGAGGCACAAACGCCGGTTAGCCGGCCCGCGTGCCTCGCACACCGCTCCTTGAAAACGGAACAGTGACGCCATAGCCAGTGCGGGCGCTCACGACTGGGTTTCCCGGGCGTGAGTGTCAAAGCAATTCCGCACGGCCCACCCTCGGTTTTCCGGCGGTAGGTCGTGTTGTCGCCTAAGGGCCTCAGTGGTCCCGAGGGCGGCTCTCCGGTCTTTATCTGCAATCCGGCTTGCCGGTTTGCGGGTGAGATCTCGATGGAGAGTTTGATCCTGGCTCAGGACGAACGCTGGCGGCGCGCCTCATACATGCAAGTCGAGCGAGAAACTCGGGGCTTGCCCCGGGTGGAGAGCGGCGAACGGGTGAGGAACACGTGAGGAACCTGCCCCGAAGACCGGGATAACACCGGGAAACCGGTGCTAATACCGGATGCCCTCACCGGATCACAAGAT
>Ga0182024_10009159_pt1 | contig 20578 bp, 22 predicted proteins | sample P32metaG_FD_120480 | JGI IMG/M metagenome (GOLD analysis project Ga0182024, IMG submission 120480) | Permafrost microbial communities from Stordalen Mire, Sweden - P3-2 metaG (Illumina Assembly) | ecosystem: Environmental > Terrestrial > Soil > Wetlands > Permafrost | place: Sweden: Stordalen... | reverse complement strand
TACGAGTGACGACCACGCTGCACGTCAGCAGCCGCCGTGGCCAGTTCGTCCACGAAGTCATTCATGCGATCGCCCGAGTGACCCTTAACCCAGGAGAACGTCACCTCGCGATCGCCCTCCAAAACGAGCGGGAGCAGCGCTTCCCAGAGGTCTCGGTTCGCGACACTTTGACCCTTGGAGTTCTTCCAGTTACGCCGGAGCCAACCGACGTACCACTTGTCGTGAAAACATTTCACCACGTAGTTCGAATCACTGACAATCTCGACTGCGCCGTCGGGGTGTTCGCGAAGTGCCTCAATGACGGCGATCACCTCCATGCGTTGGTTCGTGGTGTGCGCCTCGGCGCCGCTCGCGAACTCGTCGGGACCACTCGCCCAGGCCCACCCGCCCGGTCCGGGATTACCGCGGCAGGCGCCGTCGGTATGAATACGAATCATATGATTCGCGTTATCCAGGCATCCGGGTCACCGGTGAAACGCGTGACGGCCGGGGGCAAGTCGCCGCGCAGCACCTGTCCGAGTGTGACGTGCTCAAGCACCTCGCGCAACGTCCCGCGAACGGCCACCCACACGTCACGCAGATGCTTGGCTTCGCCTTCGTAGACGAGCGTCTCGGGACGCATGCCCCTGACGCCGGCCATGGGTCCACTCACCACGCGCAAGATGTCGGCAATCGTGATGTCGTCGGGATCGTGCGCGAGTTTGAAGCCGCCCTCGGGTCCACGCTGGCTCGTCACGAGTCCCCCACGACGAAGATCAGAGAGAATGGCACCGAGAAACTTAGCTGGCAGGTCCTGCTCGTGGGCCAAGTGATCGGCGCTCACCGAGACGTCACTCGCCGCCAGCGTCAAGAGTGCGCGAATGGCGTAGTCAGCCTTGGCGGGAATCTGCATAGCCCTATTCTGCCCCACGACGTTGTCGAGCGGGGAGCGTTTGGCTCCAACTTATAGGGTGGTCCACGTGTTCGACCTTCCTACGCGCCGTCTATACCTGTGCGTCGGGGTGCGCGACGACATGGCGAGTTTCCTGCCGGCCGTCCTTCGAGGCGGGGTCGACGTCGTGCAACTAAGGGAAAAGGTCCTGCCCGCGCCGACACAACTGCTTCAGGCCCGTCTCATGCTTCCCATCTGTCGAGCGTTCAACGTTCCCTTCATCATGAACGACGCGCCCGAGTTGGCCCTCGCGGTGGGCGCCGACGGCGTGCACGTGGGCCAGGACGACGTCAGCGTCGAACGCTGTCGGGAATTACTCGGGCCGAGCGCCCTCGTGGGACTCTCCACGCACTCCGTCGAGGAGTTCGACGGCGCGCTCAGCCAAGACGCGACGTACTTTAGCGCCGGACCCATCGTGCCGACGCCCACCAAAGTCGGGCGCGCCGGCACGGGCGTGGACTACGCGACCTCAAGCCAGGCCCGCAGTACTCGACCCGTCTTCGTCACGGGCGGTGTCAACGCCTCCAACGTTGCCTCCCTCGTTACGGCTGGCCTACGCCACTTCGTGGTCGTTCGCGCGCTTACCGAGTCGAACAGTCCCGAACGGGAGGCCCGTCAACTTCGCCAAGCCCTCGACGAAGCCCTGTCAACGGTGTCGGTCGAGCCAACCTAACAACGTCGCCACCATTCGAGGGTCGGCACGAAGTTGGTGACCCGCGCCCTGGATCAGGCGAAGTTCCGCGCGACCTTCGGCCGCGGCGACCAAGTCGCGCGCGTCCGACGCGGGCACTTCGATGTCGTCGGTACCGTGCCCGATGAGAAGTCGCCGCGGCGGTATCGCGGCGACGGCCTTCATAGGATCGATGGCCAAAAGGTCCTTGTAGAGCTCGTCGGGTCCGAGCAACTCTTTCTCGTCGCCCACGACGCCCGCGACTTGCACCGCGCGGTGAAGATCATGGGCCGATCCGCTCCACGCCACGAGGTGCGCGGGCGCGGCGAAGGTGGCGACACCGCGAACTCGATCGTCCGCGGCCGCTGCGGCCAACGCGAGCGATCCGCCAAAACCAAAGCCGGCGAGCGAGATCCGACGATCCCCTTCGGCCACGCGGTCGAGAATCGTCGCCAAGTCTTCGCGCCACTTCGACGCGGAGAACGTGCCGGTACTACCTCCGACGCCCGACAGCGTTCCCGTCGCGACCAGCCAGCCTGATTCGTTCGCGACGTGCTCGGCCAGTTCCGGCAAGAGGCCCGCCGCCTGACGTCCCATGCCCACCAGCCGCGGCAGTCCGTGCACCAGCACGAGGACGTGACCAACGACGGGGCGCGCGTTCGAATCAGAGATTCGCAGGTCGAGCAGTGACCCGCCGCTTTGGAGTTGCTCGTGGGCGAGCACGAGTAACTAGATGCCTAGGCGTTGCGCCAATAGTTCGCGGTGGTACGCCGGGTCTCCCAGGAACAGCTCCGAACTCTTCGCGCGCTTGAAGTAGAGGTGCGCGGGGTGTTCCCACGTGAAGCCGATGCCACCGTGAATTTGAATATTCTCCGCTGCGCAATGAAAGTAGGCCTCGGAACAGAACGACTTGGCGAGACTGGCCGCGATGGGCAGTTCCTCGTTTCGCTCCTGAGCGGCCCAGGCCGCGTAGTACGCGGCGGACTTCGCGGACTCGACGTCGAGCAACATGTCGGCGCACTTGTGCTTTATTGCTTGGAACGATCCGATGGGCCGGCCGAACTGTACGCGATTCTTCGCGTACTCAACCGACGCGTCGAGAACGCGCTGCGCGCCACCGACCTGCTCCGCCGCGAGCGCGGCCTCGGCGACCTGCAACGTCTCCTCCAAGCCAGCGAGGGCGCCACCCTCATCGCCAACCAGCCGAGCGCGCACGTCGTTGAACTCGATGCGACTTTGCTTGCGCGTCTGATCCATCGTGGACAGAGACTCGCGCGTGACGCCCTGGGCGTCGCCATCAACGGCGAAGAGCGACAGCCCATTCTCGCTCATCGCTGGCACCAGCAACAGCGTGGCCGTCGAGCCGTCGGTGACGTAACTGCGCACGCCGTTCAAGACGAAGTCATCGCCCGAGCGTTTGGCCGTGGTGGACGTCGCCGTGAGGTCCCACAAACCCGCGTCGTCGGTGACGGCCAGGGTGGCGATGGTCTCGCCCGACGCGATCCCGGGAAGAAAAGCCGCCTTGTCCTCGTCGTTGCCAACGAAGAGCAACGCGTTCGCCGCGAGTGCCACCGTTGAAAAGTACGGCGAGCAGAGTAACGCGGCGCCCATCTCCTCAAAGACCACGTACAGTTCCACCGGACCGAAACCCTGTCCGCCGTACTCTTCGGGAATGCCGAGTCCTTGCAAGGCGAGTTCGTTCGCCATCTGTGCCCACACGGCGGGGTCGTACCCCTCGGCCGTCGCCATGAGACGACGGACCTCACTTTCGGGCGACTTTTCCTCTAAGAAGCGGCGCACCATTTTGCGAAGTTCTTCTTGCTCTTCGCTAAAGCCAAAGTTCATTGCGAGCCCTCTTCTTCTCCGCGCGTACGGCGCCAAGGTCGAGATTAGTCAATCTCGGCGATACGGTATTTCGTGCCATTCTGGGGTCGTGGACAACGTGGAACTGGTCTGGTCAAACGCCCTCGCCGAGGTCCACCGTTTCGTGGTGGGCCCCGTCGAGAACAACGTGTACGTCGTGCGGTGTCGACGAAGCGGCGAAGCGGCGCTGCTCGACGCCGCGAACGAGCACGACCGACTACTGCGCGTCGCGACACGCCTCGGGGTGACGTCGGTCTTGGAGACCCACGGTCATTGGGACCACATCGGTGCCGTCACTCAGGTGCGCGACGCGGGTATCGACGTCTGGGTTCGAAGTGAGGACGCGTCGATGTTGCCGAGTTACGACCACCTCCTCGAAGACGACACGCTGCACGAGGTGGGCGACCTACGATTGCGTACCGTGCACACACCTGGTCACACGCCGGGCAGCATCTGCTTCGCACTCGAGGGCACTCCGATGCTCTTCACGGGTGACACGTTGTTCCCCGGCGGCCCGGGCAACGCCGCGTTCGAAGGTGGTGACTTCGCTATGATCATCACGTCCATCGACGAGCGACTCTTTCGCGTCTACGACGACGCCACCACGATTTGGCCCGGTCACGGGGCGTCGTCGTCGATCGGCGCCGAGCGCCCGCACCTCGACGAATGGGTCCTGCGCGGCTGGTGAACATAGGTCAACGCTCCCCTGTTCACCAGTAGGCTCACTGCGTGTCAAAACCGCTGCTCGAGCTACGAAATCTTCACGCCGAGGCCGAAGGGTCGTCCATCTTGCGTGGGGTGGACCTGATCGTCAACGAGGGCGAAGTACACGCCCTCATGGGGCCTAATGGCGCGGGCAAGTCCACACTGGCGAGCGTCATCATGGGTCACCCGGGTTACAAGGTCACGAGCGGCGAGATCTTGTTGAAGGGTGAGAACATCGCCACCTGGACTCCCGACGCTCGAGCCCGTGCCGGCATCTTTCTCGCGTTCCAGTATCCCGAAGCCATCGGCGGCGTGTCGGTCATCCAATTCTTGCGCCAGGCCATCGCCGCGCGTAAGGGACTTGATGAACTAAGTGTGCTCGAAGTGCGCCTGGACTTAGCGGAGTGGATGGATCGACTCGGCATTGACAGCGCGTTCGCCGAACGCCACCTCAACGACGGGTTCTCCGGTGGCGAGCGCAAGCGCAACGAGGTCTTGCAGATGGCGCTGCTCGATCCCGTGGTCGCTCTGCTCGACGAAACCGACTCGGGGCTCGACATCGACGCCCTGCGCGTCGTCGCCAAGGGTGTGCGCACCGTTCGTGAACAACACCCCGCCATGGGCGCGGTCGTCGTCACCCACTACGTCAAACTTCTCGACGAGATTCGACCCGATTTCGTCCACGTCTTGTTCGACGGCCAGATCGTGCACTCGGGCGGCGCCGAACTGGCCGAGCAGATCGACCACGAGGGCTACGACGCCTGGCGACCGGTGAGCGCGTGACGAGCTTCAGTGCTCGACGCGTTCGCGCGGATATTCCCCAACTCACGCGCGTCGTGAACGGGCGCACGATCACCTACCTCGATTCGGGGGCGAGTTCGCTGCAGCCGCGCTCGGTCATCGACGCCATGAGCCGGTACTACGAACTGCGACACGCCAACGTCCACCGCGGCGTCTACCAGACCGCGAACGAAGCGACCGAGGCCTACGAGGGATCTCGCAACGCGGTCGCGCGCTTCATCAACGCCCCTGGCGGCGAGAACGAGGTGGTCTTCACGAAGAACACCACCGAGTCATTCAACCTCCTGGCGAAGAGTTGGGGCGCCACGAACCTCAAGAGCGGTGACGTCGTCCTCGTCAGCGAGATGGAACACCACGCCAACATCGTGCCGTGGTTCCAACTTCGAGAAACTACGGGCATTGAAGTTCGCTTCATCCCAGTCGGCGACGACTATCGCCTCGACCTGTCGAACCTCGACGAACTCCTGAAGGGCGTCAAACTGCTCTCGATAACCGGGATGTCCAACGTGCTCGGCACGAGGCCGCCCGTGAAGGATCTCGCTCGGGCGGCGCACGACGTGGGCGCGCTGATCGCCGTCGACGCCGCGCAGATGCTCGCGCACGGTCCCACCGACGTCACCGAGCTCGACGTCGACTTCGCCGCGTTCTCCGGTCACAAGATGCTCGGGCCCACGGGCATCGGGGTCCTATGGACACGCGAGCAGGTCTTGGACACCATGCCGCCTTTCCTTGGAGGTGGCGGCATGATCGCCGACGTGCGCACTGACGGCTACACACCGGCCAAGGGCGTCTCGCGCTTCGAGGCCGGGACGCCACCCATCGCCGAGGCGGTTGGCCTGCACGCCGCCGTTCGCTACCTCGAGGGTCTCGGTATGGAGAACGTGGCCGCCCACGAACGTACGCTCACGCAAGACGCCCTAACCCGATTGGAACTGACGTTCGACGGACGTGTTCGCGTCATCGGACCACTCAACACGATCGAGCGTGGTGGCGTGATCAGTCTCGACGTCGAGGGCGTACACCCCCACGATGTGGCCCAGGTACTCGACCAGTTCGGCGTCTGCGTTCGACCAGGACACCACTGCGCGAAGCCCCTCATGCGCCGCTTCGGCCTCGCCGCGACGGCGCGCGCGTCCTTCGGTCCCTACTCCATGACCAAGGACACCGACGTACTCCTCGAAGCGCTTGAACACGCTCTCAAAATGTTTGGCTGAGACATGTCGAACCTTGAAGACCTCTACCGCGAAATCATTCTCGATCACTACCGTTCGCCGCGCAATCGCGGTGAGTTGGCGACGCCGCCCGCCCACCGGGTCGAAGGCTTCAACCCGCTCTGTGGTGATGAGGTGGTCGTGTACCTCGACGTTCGTGACGGCGTACTTGCCGACATCAAGCTCACCGGACACGGTTGTTCGATATCTCAGTCGTCGTCGTCGCTCATGAGTGGCGCCGTCAAAGGCAAAACCATCGACGAGGTCAACGCGACCATCGACTCATTCAAGAAGTTGATGACCGTGCACGAATCGGCGCTCGCCAAGGAGGAGGACCACGACGACGAGGTCGACCTGAGACGACTCGGGGAACTCGCGGCCCTTCAGGGCGTGGTGAAGTTCCCCGTACGGATCAAGTGCGCGACGTTGGCGTGGAATACGCTCCGCCAAGGCCTAGAGGAGCTCGTCTAGCCTCACGACGGCGTACAGGGCGTCGGGTCAAAGCTCGGCACGGCCAACGTGGGATTCGTCGTGGTGGTCGTTGCGGTCGTGACATGCTTCTTCGTGCCCGACGTTGTCTTCGTCGTAGTCGCCGACGGCGACGTGGTCGTCGTCACCGCGACGAACGGGGGTTGGGGCGTCTGGAGTTGTTCGTTCGGCGGAGGGTTCGTCGGTTTGGTGAGTTGCGTGCCGAAGATGCCGACCAGCTGCTGTTGAGCGGTTGGCTGTTGCACGTAGAGCACGTCACCGAGAGAAGCGCTGACCGCCGAAAACGTGGGCAGCGTGTACGTCTGGATCGCGTTGGCGTTGATGCCGTGAAAGCGCACCGCGAGGCCGATGAGCTCATTGAGGCTGAAGTTGCTGTCCAGAGTGACACCTTGAGGGATCGCCGAAAGGAAACTGTTGATCGTCACGGGGTTATAGAGCTTCTTCGCTTGGTCGACCATGGCGCGAAGAAAGGCGTTCTGGCGATCGATGCGACCGAAGTCACTCGTGCCGTCGTAGACCCAACCTTCGCTCGTGAGATCGCTGTAGAGCTGGCCCGAGGAGAGTTTCGACCAGTGGTAGGGAATGGCGCCGCTCCCACGAACGTTGTAGTAAAAATGGCGACTGCGCGACACGGCCAGGGCGGACGCGCCCTTGATGAGCTGGCAACCGGCGTGGCGGATCCACAAATCCGACTCCGGGTCGAACGCCGGGTACGGGAAGTCCAGGTAGACCCCGCCGAGAGCATCTGAGGCGTTGATCAGGCCAGCGAAGCTCACCACGATCGTTTGATTGATGGGAATGCCAAAGTTGGCGGTAATCGTCTGGGCCAGGAGGGAGGGACCGTTGCCGAAGTTCACGTTGATGCGGTTGAACTGACCGTACAGCGACTGGTTCGCGAGGAGCGTCACGACCGTGTCGCGAGGAATCGACACCAGGGAGATCGATCCCGCCTGTGGGTCGACGTGGATTATCTTCACGACATCGCTTCGCTCGCCGGTGACCGATCCGGTGGAAGCGCCGGTCTGAGCAGCGACGATACCCGTCAGCCCCGCCCGAGAGTCCGAGCCGATCATGAGGATATTGAAGGGCTTTCCCGAGATCGGCTTCACTTCGTGCGCGACGTTCACCTTCGGGATGGCGTTGAATCGGTAGGTGGCGTAGTAGTAACTCCCGCCAATCACCCCCGCGATCACCACGACGAGCGCGACGCCCGAGAAGATGAGTCGCCGACGTAGACGATGTGGTCGTTTCGCACGGGTCTTACCCTTGGCGCCGCTTTGCTGGTCGACGGCACTACCCAGTTCCATCAAGCGGTGCTGGTTGGCGATGGACTCTTTCGAGCGCGCACTGCGGTCCGAGTTTGGCTCTCCAGGAGCGCCATCCTGTCCTCTAGCCATTAGTCGAGTTTATCGCTTTCGCCCGGTAGTTTTCAATCAGGCGGAGGCGTCGCGGAAGGTCTCGTACCCGTCGCGCTCGAGTGTCACGGCCAGTTCCGGGCCGCCGGTCGCCACGACGCGACCGTTGCTCATTACGTGGATCATGGTGGGCGTGAGCTCGAGCAGAAGGCGTCGGAAGTGGGTGATCGCGAGCACGCCACAGTTCCACTCGGTGGTCGCGGCGGTGAGTCTCTTCGCGACCGCGTCGAGAGCGTCGACGTCCAGACCTGAATCGATCTCGTCGAGGAGTGCGAACTTGGGTCGAAGGACGCCGAGTTGGACCATCTCCGCGCGTTTACGCTCCCCACCGGAGAGATCGACGTTGACGAAGCGGTCCAGGAGCTCGGGGGGCAATTCGATGCGCCGGGCCTCGTCGAGCATGCGCTCACGCAACGTCGTGGGGTCAGCGCCCGCGGCCCTGAGTAGGTCGTAGGACCGTACGCCGGGGATCTCGAAAGGCTGTTGCAACACCAGCATCAGACCTTCTCGAGCGCGGTCGGTTGGTGACATGGTCAAGAGTTCGACCCCGTCGATGGTCACGGAACCGTCGAGCACGCGGTAGCCGGGGTGACCGGTGAGCGCGTGAGCCAAGGTCGACTTACCGGAGCCGTTCGGGCCCATAATCGCGTGCACTTCGCCCGAATGCATGGTGAGATCGAGGCCTTTGAGGACCTCCTTGCCGGCGACTTCGACGCGCAGCCCTTCAATCTTCAGTTCTGAGCTCACGGTAGTGACACCTCGAGGCGACCATTGTTGTTCTGCACGTCGTAGTGCGCCACTGGGCGCGTCGCGGGCAGCGTCATGGCCGCGCCGTCACTTAGTCGGAACATCGCACCGTGGCGCGCGCACTCGATCTCGGCGGTCTCGACGTCGACTTCGCCTTCGGAAAGGCTGAACTCCTCGTGACTACAGCGGTCGTCCAAGACGTACACCGTCTCGTCGATCCGTATGGCGACGAGGGTTCGACCCCCGACGTGGAGTTGTCGAGGAATCCCGGACTCGAAGTCGTCCAGCGCTCCTATGTCGATCATCGTCACGACGTCACCGCCGCCACGCTCGCCAACACCGAGGCTACGTCGCTCTCGACCAATCCAGCCAACTCACTCGGTAACGCCGCGAGCATCTCGTAGAAGAAACCTTGGATCAACAGACGCTGCGCGTCGTCGCGACTCACGCCGCGCGACTCCAAGTACCAACGCTGCAGTTCGTCGAGGGGACCCACACTCGAAGCGTGCGCGCACATGACGTCGTTCTCTCGAATATCCAAGTTCGGGACACTGTCGGCGTGGGCGTTGGGTGCGAGGAGGAGGTTGTGATTGGTCTGGCGCGCGTCGGTACGCTTCGCGCCCTTCTCAATCTCGATCAACCCGGTGTAGATCGAGCGCGAGTGGTCCGCGACCGCGCCCTTCGACAGCAGTTTCGACGTGGTGCGCGGCGCCACGTGGTACTGGCGCGTGCGAAAGTCGTGGACCTGATGGCCCGAACCGAGGAACGTCGTTCGAAGCTCGTTGGCCGCGCCCGCGCCGAGCATCTCGGCGTCGTTACGTGAGCGGTCGTAGTGAGCGCCCAGGCCGACCACAGCCTGGTGAAGTCGGGCGTCGCGTGACAGGAATCCCGTCGTGCGCGCCACGTGCCACGCGGTCGAGTCGAGGCGTTGGTACGTGATCAACTGAAGTGACGCGTTGTCGTCGAGGCGATACTCGCTGACGGGAACGACGAGCGCGTCGCGGCCACCTTCGAAGTACTCAACGACCGTGACGCTGGCGCCGCGACCGACGACAATCTGCGTACGGGGAAACGACGCGCCAGTCGTTGATTCGTTAAGTACCACGACCGGTTGGGCGACGTTCACGCCCGCGGCGACGCGGATCACAGTCGCTCCCGGCGAGAGGGCCGCGTTCAAGAGCGCGAAGGTGTCGCCCTCGTAACGGTGCAACAGCGTCTCGCCGGCGAGAGATTCACTGGACTGGTCGACCTCGACGGTCACGCCCTCGACGACGTCTCCAGTACTCACGCAGAAGCCGTCCACGACGCGAACGACGAGGCCCGCTCGTTGGCAAAGTTGGGTCGCGAAGTCCGAGTCCGGCGTCTGCTGGGGCGCGCTCGGCACTTCAAAGTGCTCTAGATCGAGGTCGCTCAGTGGGGCGTAACGCCACACTTCATCGGTGGTCGTGGGCAGTCCGGTGGCCTCGTAGAGCGACCAGGCCAGACGTCGAGTGGCCGCGTCGGGCCGCTTGGCAATGAAAGTGGAGGCTGAGTCAGCGAAGGTAGTCATAGGTAAGGAGGACTCAGGCAGTGTACCGGGCGAGGAGGAGCCTCCGGCGCCTGACGACCTAGGCTGAACCATCATTTGAAAGGATCGTGTGGAGTTTTCCTCACCCGTCGTCACGCTCGAAGTGAAGGGGCACGTCGCCACACTCTGGCTCGACCGACCCGAAGCGCGCAACGCGCTCGGCAGTGCCTTCTGGCGCGATCTCCCACTCGCGGCGGCGGCGATCACGAGCGATCCCGACGTTCGAGTTCTCGTCATCGCCGCGAAGGGCCCACACTTCAGCGTGGGACTCGACCTGAAGGAGTTCGGCGGCGGCTTCATGGCCGGTGACGGCGAGTCGTCCACGGCGACGGCCAACGCCAAGTCCTACGAATCGATTCGACGCATGCAACAAGCCGTCACCTCGATCGCCGATCTCGAGATTCCCGTGATCGCCGCGGTGCACGGCTACTGCATTGGTGGGGGCGTCGATCTCATCACCGCGTGCGACGTGCGACTCGCCTCTGGTGACGCCGTGTTCTCCGTGCGCGAGGCCAAGGTCGCCATCGTCGCCGATCTCGGGACGCTGCAACGCCTGCCGCGCATCGTGAGTGCCGGCCACGTCGCCGAATTGGCCTTCACCGGCAAGGACGTCGACGCCCATCGCGCCTTAGCCATTGGCCTCGTCAACGCACTGTACGGCGAGTCGGGCGACGACGTCGTACAAGCGGCGTACGCACTCGCGAACGAGATCGCGGCCAACTCCCCCGTGGCCGTTCGCGGCACGAAGGCCGTCCTCGCGGCGAACGATGGTCGCAGCGTGGCTGAAGGTCTCGATTTCGTCGCGCGCTGGAACACGATGTACCTGCACAGCAACGACCTCAAAGAGGCGATGACCGCTTTCCTCGAACGGCGCCCGCCCGTATTTAACGGCGATTAACGACGCCGACGCTTCTTCTTTCGACGGTCCTTCTCAGCTTGCTTTTCTAGTTGCTGACGACGCTCTTCGAGTAGTTCTGCCGCGACGGCGTTCACGATGTCACTCGCCGAATCCAAGATCTCCCGACGGTCCTCGACGGGCACGTTCGAACTCGGCGCCGGTTCCACCGGTTGATCGACGAGGGAGCCGTGCGACCAGCCCACGTCCACGAAGCGACGCTCGTAGGTGAGACAGTTCTCGGGACACGACCACGGTTGATCGGGCGCGTTACCGAGCACACAGAAGCGCGCAACTTCTCCCGACTTGTACGTCCGACTTTGGAAGTGCTTGCACTCTTCGCGCATACCCATAGGGAGATTATTTCACTTCAGTCGCCGACATAGGCTCCAAGCAAATGACTGGACTGTATCTCGACGAACGAACACTCACGAAGAATGAGTTTACGAGCGCCGCCCTGGTCGCCAATCGGGCATTTTTCAACGATCCCTTCTTCCGCTTCCTCTCGCCCGGCGATCGGCTTCGTGAGCGGGGTCTGACCATCTTCTTTCGCACCAATCTCGCCCACGCGGGTGAGGGCGCTCGCTTAGTGACGGTTCGTGACGCCGCCGACACGATCGTCGGCCTGTCGCTGTGGCTACCAACGAACCGTTACCCGCAGTCAGCGCGCACGCAACTCGCCCAACTCCCAGGGACCGTGCGCGCGCTCTACCGACGCCCCCGAGCGCTCGTCGACGGCACCAAGTATCTCGCCGCCATCGCCAAGTCCCATCCCAAAGAGCTCCACTGGTATCTCTACTTGCTCGTGGCTGATCCCACTATCCAGCGAAGTGGGGTGGGCACCAGGCTCATGGAACACGGACTCGCCGAGACCGACGCCGAGGGCGTCGGAAGTTACCTGGAAACGCAGAACGAGGACAACCTCGGGTACTACCGACGTTTCGGTTACGAACTTCGTGAGACCCTACGACCGGTCGACGGGGGGCCGCCGCTTTTCACTATGTGGCGACGACCTCGTTAGCCGATCGAGCCTTCCATCTGTAGTTCGATAAGACGAGACCACTCAACGGCGTACTCCATGGGCAGCGTGCGCGTTACCGGTTCGATGAACCCGTTCACGATCATGCCCATCGCCTGACTCTCGGTGAGTCCGCGACTCATGAGATAGAAAAGCTGGTCGTCGCCGATCTTCGACACGGTGGCCTCGTGGCCGATCGACGCGTCCTGCTCGCCAACTTCCATGTAAGGCCTCGTCTCCGAGATCGACTTCTCGTCGAGGATCAACGCGTCACAGCGCACGAAGCTCTTGGCACCGGTGGCGCCCTCTTCGACCTTCACGAGTCCGCGGTACGCGGTCAGGCCGCCGTCCTTGGAGATGGACTTCGAGATGATCGTCGAGGTCGTCTCGGGTGCGCAGTGGACCATCTTCGCGCCCGCGTCTTGGACCTGACCGGGCCCGGCGTACGCCACCGAGAGCACTTCACCCGAGGCCTTGGGACCCATCAGGTACACCGAGGGGTACTTCATTGTCAGTCGCGAACCAATGTTGCCGTCGATCCACTCGACGTGCGCTTCGGCTTCGGCTCGTGCGCGCTTGGTGACCAAGTTGTAGACGTTGTTGGACCAGTTCTGGATCGTCGTGTAGGTAATGCGCGACCCCTCGAGAGCGACGAGTTCCACGACCGCCGAGTGCAAGGAGTCAGTCGAGTAGACCGGCGCCGAGCAGCCTTCGACGTAGTGGACCTGGGAGCCGACGTCGGCGATGATCAACGTGCGCTCGAACTGGCCCATGTTCTCGGTGTTGATGCGAAAGTAGGCCTGCAGGGGCTGGTCGACTTTTACGCCGGGCGGCACGTAGATGAACGAGCCACCACTCCACACGGCCGAGTTGAGGGCGGCGAACTTGTTGTCGTTGGGGGGAATGATCGTGCCGAAGTACTTTCGAACGAGCTCAGGGTACTCACGTACCGCGGTGTCCATGTCACAAAAGAGAACGCCGAGACGCTCTAGGTCCTCACGATTTCGGTGAAAGACGACCTCTGACTCGTACTGGGCCGTGACACCGGCCAGGTACTTACGCTCGGCTTCGGGGATGCCCAGCTTCTCGTAGGTGTTCTTGATCGCGTCGGGCAGGTCCTCCCACGAGTTCACCTGGTGATCGGTGGGCTTCACGTAGTAATAAATGTCGTTGAAGTCGAGGTCGGGCATGCGATCCGCGAACCAGGGCAACATGGGCTTCTTTTCGAAGCGCTTCAACGCGTCCAATCGAAACTTCAACATCCACGGCTCTTCGTTCTTCATCGCGGACATCTCACGCACGATGGACTCGTTGAGCCCCTTCTTGGGTTTGAACACCGGTAACTGGTCGTCCGACCAGCCCAATTGGTAACGGCTGAAGTCCAAGTTGTCTATCGCCATTGCGCTCCTTTGGGATAATCCCTACGTCCATAGTACTTACTCCTAGGGCCTGCCTGACCCCAATTACTGGCAATGTGGTGATGTGCTGAACCCTCCCACCGTGCCCCAAAGACCCCACACCATCACTCGCCACGGCGACACCAGGGAGGATCCCTACTACTGGCTCATGGACAAAGAGAACGAAGAGGTCCTACGGCATCTCCGAGCTGAGAACGACTACCTCGCTCAAGAACTCGCTCCCCTCAAGCCCCTCGAAGACGAACTCTTCAACGAGATAAAAGATCGAGTCGAAGAGACCGACATCTCGGTACCGGTGCGAAAAGGTGATTGGTGGTACTTCGAGCGCACCCGCGAAGGGCTCAGCTACCCCATCAGCGCCCGGGTGCCCGCTACTGGCGACGACCTCACGCCCCCGGTGATCGATCCCGCCACCACCCTCACTGGCGAACAGGTCATCCTCGACGAGAACGTCGAAGCTGGCAGCAGTGAATACTTTTCGGTCGGCGTTCTCGCGCTCAGTCCCAACGACGACTGGGTCGCCGTCGGCACCGACTTCGAAGGCAACGAACACCACCACGTCACCGTACGACCACTGGCGGGTCAACCCCCCGTGGACGACGCGCTCGACGACGTGTCCTACGGTTTCGCCTGGGCCAACGACAGTCGCCACTTCTTCTACACCCGAAACGACGAGGCGACGCGACCCTGGCAACTCTGGCGACACGAACTCGGAACCGAAGCCGAGAGTGACGTCCTGATCTTCCAAGAGGACGACGCGCAGTACATCGTCTCGGTGGGGCGTAGTCGCGACGACGCGATGATCGTAGTGATGATGAACTCATCCATGACGAGCGAAGTGCGCTACCTCGACGCCAACGACCCCACCGGTCCCCTCGTCGTACTTGAAGAACGTCGCCACGGCATCGAGTACGGGGTCGAACACTTCACTGACGCCCGGGGACGCGGCTGGTGGTTGAAGATGACCAACGAAGGGGCCACTGACTTTCGCCTCGACGCGCGCCTCGTCGTAGGTGGCGAGTGGCGCGAGATCGTCCCCGAACGCGCGGGCTGTCGTCTCGACGGCGTCGACGCCTTTCAGTCCTTCCTCGCGCTCAGCGAACGAGAGAACGGTTGCGCGGCCGTGCGCCTCGTCGCCACGCTCGGCGGTGACGACCCCTTTGGAGAGGGATTGATCGTACGCTCGTCGCTCGTGGACGGTGGCGTCTTTCCAAACACGGTGGCGATCTCTTCGAACCCGAACTACGACACCGCCCAACTGCGCGTCCTCATCACTTCGCTCACGACGCCGCGGCTGATCGCCGACGTCGTGGTCGAAAGTGGCGAAGTAATCGTGCGAAAGCAACAGCAAGTGCTCGGTGGTTACGACGAGTCGAACTACGTCACCGGGCGGCTCTGGGTTCGCGCGAGCGACGACGTCGAAGTGCCAGTTTCGGTCGTGGCGCGACGCGACGTCGTGAACGTACTCGACGACGGCACGCTCGAAGCGCGGCGTCCGTCACCGTTCCTGCTCTACGGCTACGGCAGCTACGAGATCTCGATGGACCCCGCGTTCTCCTCGATTCGTCTCTCGCTACTCGATCGAGGAGTGATCTTCGCGGTCGCGCACGTGCGAGGAGGCGGCGAAATGGGTCGTTCCTGGTACGAGATGGGTCGCCTCGCTCAGAAACCAACGACGTTCAGTGACTTCGTGGCCGTCGCACGTTGGCTCATCGCCGTGGGCTGGACAACGCGCGAGCAACTCGCCGCGCGAGGCGGATCGGCCGGTGGACTCCTGATGGGGGCGGTGATGAACTCCGATCCCGAACTCTTTCGCGCCGTCGTGGCCGAAGTCCCGTTCGTCGACGTCGTGACGACGATGCTCGACGATTCACTCCCGCTCACCGTTGGTGAATGGGAAGAGTGGGGCAATCCCGACGCGAGCGCGACGAGTTATCGCACGATGATGAGCTATTCGCCCTACGACAACGTTCGCGGCGACATCGACGGCGAGCCGGTCGTCTATCCCCACCTCTACGCGTCGGGAGGTCTCAACGACTCCCGAGTGGGATTCTGGGAACCGGCGAAGTGGGTCCTGGCGTTGCGCGACGCGAACGCGGACAATCGAGCGGTGTTAAAGATGGAGCTGGGCGCGGGTCACAGCGGCGTGTCGGGACGTTACGACGCCTGGCGCGACGAGGCGCAGGTGCTCGCGTGGCTGTTGCACGAGATCGTGCCTACTTCGTAGTAGTGGTCTTGGCCGCGTTCAGGACCAGTATCAAGGTGGCCGGTCGAGGCGTCGGAAAGGTCACGGGACGACCGTCGACGCTGACCGTGGCGTTCGAGGGCGAGCCGATGGTGATCCGAGAGTTACCCGTCATCGTCAACAACTCGTCGTGGCCCTTGGCAACGGTACCCTGCCACTCCAACGTGTTCGTCGGTCCCATGTTGTACACCGCCCAGGTCGCGCCGAGGGCACCGGTCACCGTCACGCGATACATCGGAGCGGGCACGCTGTAGATCGCGTCCTCGCCGCTCGTGGACGTCGCGATGAACGACGGAGGGAACACGATGGTGGTCGTAGTCGTAGCGGCCGCCGTGGTGCCGAGCGTGGTCGTGGAGTGCGACGCCGAGCCCTTGGGGGTCGGCGGCGAGTGGTGGTTGACGTAGTACGCCACCAACGACGCGACGATCAAGATCGCCAGAACGGCGACGCCCACCCGGCGTGACACGATCGAGAGGGTCGAACTATGCGACGAACGTGTGAGGAACCAATCGTCGTTGTGTCGTACGCGCGACGTCGCGAACTCGTCGCCACTCGCGGGCGAATCGTTGAACACGTAGCGGCGCTCGGGATCGAGACGGGGACGCTCGACCGGTGGTCGGCTGAGGGGTTCACCGTCGGCGTCGAGCAGTCGGAATCCCTTTGACGTGGCGTAGGGCGACGGAGGAGGGGCAACCAGGCGACGTTCCAACGGCTTTGCTGACTCGCGCGTCTCATCACGACGAAGTTTTCGAAATCGTAGGGCGACCACGCTCAACACTAGGACGACGATGACGGCGCCCACGATCGTCAGCGCGAGTGTCACGCTCGCCACTCTTTGATACCGTTCACCTCGCTCACGCAGGTCACAGACCGAAGCGTAGTGACCTCGCTCCGACTAGTCGAGAACGCGATAGCCGCCGCGGTAGTACACCAGCGGGTCACCCGGCTCGGTTGACGCGAAGTCGAGTTCGGCCACGACGATGTCGTGATCACCGTGATTCGTCACTTCACGGATTGTTCCCTCGAGGTAGGCGAGGGACCCTTCGAGGAAGGGTGAACCGTTGGGGGCACGAAACCACGACACCCCGGAGAACTTGTCCGTGCCACTGGCGGCGAAGACACGGGCGAGCGGCTCTTGATCGGACTTCAAGATATTGACGCCTACCACGCCGACTTCTCGAATGCGCTGCCACGACGAGGATGCGGTCGACGCCGCAAAAAAGATCAACGCCGAATCCACCGACAGTGACCCGAAAGTCTGACACGTGAAGCCCTTTGGACCGTCGGGTGAGACCCCGGTGATCACGACGACACCCGTGGCGTAGTGGCCGAATACTTCCTTGCGGTGCGCGGTGTCGAAGGAGTTCATCGCGCCAGGCTACCGGCAGCATTTGTCAAGATCACCACTTCGTTCGGCGCCCATCGAGGGGAGGAACGTCTCTTCGAGAAGGATCTTCGATAGTCACTCGCCCGCTAGGACGTACCTCCGCGCTCTCAGCATTATCAGTCCGTCGCGTACGAGACCCGCGAGGACTTCGTCTCGACGACGTGCTTCGACGCCGGTGAAACTCACGCTCAGTTCTGCACGCGAGTGCGGGCCGTCACGTAGAGCGTTCAGGACTCGCCCGCGAAGTTGGCGACTAGACCCTTCGAAGCGTGGCTGCGCTCGAGAGACGCCAGCACTCAACGGCGCGGGATCGTCGCCACCACGTTGGCGCCACGCGCAACGCGTGGCGAGCGGACACTGCTCGCAACGCGGCGTCGCTCGACAGAACTGCGCGCCGAGATCGAGCATCGCTTGGTTGAACGTGGCCACCTGCGTTCGCGGGAGCACCTCGGCCGCGAGGGACCTGGCCTCACTGGGGCGAAGTCGTCGATTGACGATCGCGCGCGCGAGAACGCGTCCCACGTTGGTGTCCAGAACCGCGACGGGTTCGCCGTAGGCGAATGACGCCACCGCGTTCGCGGTGTACTCACCCACGCCCGGAAGCGTTCTCAACTCCTTCACGCTTCTCGGTACGACACCGTCGAACACGTCACGCAGCACGCGCGCCGTGTCGTGCAGGGCCTTCGCGCGACGGTGGTACCCGAGACCACGCCACGCGGTAAGGACCTCGGCGAGCGTGGCGTCGGCGCACGCACGAGGCGTGGGAAAACGTTCCATGAACCTCGTCCAGGGCTCGATGACCCGCGAGGTCTGGGTCTGTTGGAGCATCACCTCACTCACGAGCACGGCCCAGGGACTCTCGTGGGCTATCCAGGGTAAGGACCTTGATATCTGGGGGGCGACACGACGAAGCTCGCGTCGAAACGCGGCGTAGTCGTTACGCCCAGACGTCGTCACCGTAGGGTCGCCGACGCGGCGGCGCGAACGCACGCGTCCACACCATCACCTTTCGACGGAAGTAACAGACTTCGAGGCCGTCTTGGTTGAATCCCTTGGACTCGACGAGCACGACTCCGCGATCCTCCTTCGACTTCGAGGGCGTCACCTCAAGCACGCGCGTCTCGGCGTAGATCGTGTCGCCGTGAAACGTCGGGTAGCGGTGAATCAATGACTCCACTTCCAAGTTCGCGATCGCGGCACCCGACACGTCGGGCACGCTCATCCCGAGGACCAATGAGTACACGAGATTGCCGACCACGACGTTCTTCTTCTGTACGGTCTCGTTTTCGGCGAACCACGCGTTGGTGTGCAGCGGATGATGATTCATCGTGATCATGCAAAAGAGGTGGTCGTCCGCTTCGGTGATGGTCTTTCCCGGCCAATGCTTGTAGACGTCGCCCACCTCGAAGTCCTCGAGGTGGCGGCCAAAGGGGCGATCGTAGGTGGTCATTGCTCTCCCTGGCCTTTCAACGGCCGAATCGGTCTTACTCTTCCACGGCGAGTTCACGCGCGGGGCGCGTGGTGAACGAGACTAGGCCTCCCGGCAGCGTCTCGCCGTCGATGACCATACGCCAGGTGAATCGTGCGCCGTCGGCCAGAGGAATCGGTCCGAAGTTGACCGCGATGGGCACGTCGACCGGCGTCCCGACGGGAACGTCCTCGGGCGCGGTGGCGGAGAAATCCCCGCGCACTTCGATGATCTGCGAGCCGTCGGGCGTTTCGAAACGAACCTGCTGACCGTCGGCGTCTTCGAGAAAGAGTTCCCAGTGGTGCGACGTGTTGAACTCGTGCGAGTCAACCGCCACTTTGATGGCGACCGCCGAAGGGGTCGGGTCAGGACCGGTGATGGACCAACCGCCGCCGAGGATGTACAGCTTGCCGTCGGCTACCTGCGCGGAGTCGGCGAGGATCATTGTTATATTCACCCAGCCAGCCTAGGCCGACGCGCATAAGAAGAACCTGTAAATTTCACGTATGTCCACGCCCATGCTTGATCTTGACGTTGCCGCCGCTCTCATCGACCAAGCCGACGATGTGCTGACGGGCGCCGTACGACAACTCGCGACGCGCGGCGGCGTCGACGCCAACGAAACGCTCGCCTACGACGTCGCGCACGCGGCGAGCGCCCTCGCGACGGCGCGTTCATCTCTCACGTACGCCGCCAAGGGCGAGGTCGAAGCGCAATTGGTCGCGACGTTCCTGGCGCTCGTGCTCGCGGACCTCGCGACGCGCGCGCTCGGACGCGAAGCGTCCTGGGGGTTGGACGCCGAGTGGTTCACACCCTTTCAATCGTTCGTCGCGACGTACCGCGACCCCTCGTTCCTCTCGACCCTCGCCGAGTCACCGGGTCCTCGTCACTTGGGTGAGGACTTCGCAATGGTGGCCGAACTCTTTCACCGTTTCGCCGACGAGCAGGTGCGTCCCCACGCCGAACACGTGCATCGCACGAACGCCGACATTCCCGAATCGATCATCGAAGGACTCAGCGAGCTCGGCGGTTTCGGTCTTTCCATTCCCGAGGCCTTCGGCGGATCCTCTAGCGGCGGCGAGTCGGAGTACGTGGGCATGGTGGTCGCCACCGAGGAACTCTCCTGGGCCAGCCTGGGCGTCGGCGGCTCGCTCATCACGCGACCCGAGATTCTCACGCGCGCCCTGCTGCACGGTGGCACGAAGGAACAGCAGGCGCACTGGCTCCCGCGTCTCGCCAGCGCCGAAACGCTCTGTGCCATCGCCGTCACCGAGCCGGACTACGGCTCTGACGTCGCCGGACTCACCACGAGCGCCACGAAGACGATGGGCGGCTGGTTGATCAACGGCGCCAAGACGTGGTGCACGTTCGCGGCGCGCGCGGAGGTGTTGTTGTTGCTCGCGCGCACCGACCCCGACCGCACGTTGGCCCATCGTGGCCTCTCGCTCTTTCTCGTCGAGAAGCCCCGAGGCGACAGCCACGGCTTCCTCTTCCACCAAGATTCGAAGAGCGAAGGTCGTGACGACGCTGACGGGCGCTTCGAGGGCCGGCCCATCGACACGATTGGCTATCGCGGTATGCACTCCTACGAACTGAGTTTCGACAACTGGTTCGTACCCGACGAGAACCTCGTCGGTGCCGAAGCAGGACTCGGCAAGGGCTTCTACTACCAGATGGCCGGCTTCGAGAACGGGCGACTGCAGACCGCGGCGCGCGCCATCGGCGTCATGCAGGCCGCCTACGACGCG
>Ga0182024_10009158_pt1 | contig 20580 bp, 23 predicted proteins | sample P32metaG_FD_120480 | JGI IMG/M metagenome (GOLD analysis project Ga0182024, IMG submission 120480) | Permafrost microbial communities from Stordalen Mire, Sweden - P3-2 metaG (Illumina Assembly) | ecosystem: Environmental > Terrestrial > Soil > Wetlands > Permafrost | place: Sweden: Stordalen... | reverse complement strand
GCTCAGCACACTCGAGACTCAATAGTCCCATGTGGGTTGCCAAGCAGATTACAACGTGTCACGAAGAGGGGGAGTCGTGTTCGACGACACGGAACTCGCGTATCTCAGGTCACAGCGTCTAGGTCGGCTCGCGACCGTCGATGACGACGGCCAGCCGGACAACTCGCCGGTCACGTTTGATTTCGATGGCGAGGTGTTCTGGATCGGGGGCTTCGATGTGACCGCTACTCGTAAATACAAGAATGTCGTGTCGGGCACCCCAAGGTGGCTTTCGTCATTGATGACCTCTGCTTCCGTCGACCCATAGCGTGGTCCTGAGCGGGTGCAACCGCGTTCACCGCTGCGCAATCGGAGCCCCGCCGGCCTGGGCAAGGCTTCCTCTGTCACCGAAGGACCCGGGCAGCCCGGGGCACCGTAACGGACCAGTGGCAACTGTGCCGATCGGCCAGTACTGGTGTGGCGACAGTCAGACTCGCGCGGGCGTCGACACTCCGACGCCGCCGGGGGTGTCGGCTCCGAAACGCGCCTTTTCTTTCCCGAGGTCGAGCGGCAACGGGTGGGTGACCTTACGATCGGATTCGATGATGGAGTCGGCCGGGAGGAGCCAAGAGACCTCGAACTCGAGGCCGTCAGGATCCTTTGCGTAGAGGGCCTTCGTGGTGCCGTGGTCCGACGCTCCGACGAGGGCGCCCCGGTCGGAGAGCAGCGCGGCGATTCGCTCCAGCTCGGCAAGGGTGTCGACCTCCCAGGCCATGTGGTACAAGCCGACGGTCGACCGCCCAGCCTCAGAGGGGCGAGCGTTGGGACCGAGCTGGAAGAGGCCGAGGTCGTGATCGTTCGTGGAGCCTGGGGCGCGCATGAAAATGGCCTTGCCGTTGGCTACCTCGCTCAAGGTCTTGAAATCAAGGACATCCGTATAGAATTTGGCTGTCCGCCTGGCGTCAGAGACGTAGAGGACGATGTGGTTGAGGCGCTGGACGGGCACAGAGGTCCTTTCGGTTCGTCGGGCACGTCCCCACAGCTTACTTGTCTAGACAACTACTGAACCCGGGCGCTGCACAGTCGAGCAAGTCAGGTCGCTGAGGTCGCCTGACCGAGGTGCGCTTCCAGCTCCAGGCGATCGCATAGAGACGAGGATCGGGTTTCGCCAGGCCTTCCTCGTGGGAGTACACGACCACATCACACATGGCCTCGAAAGTCGTAGGACTCCCGTTCCTTCTCTCGCGCGCCTACGAAACTGTTGCTCAGGATTCCGGTCCGGCAGCGTGGACGAAGCGTGGCGAAGTAGAGGGCAAGCTCGTGGTTGAGGGTTCCGAGGTACTCGTCCCACAGGTCGTCCATGAAGTTCCCGATTGCAGCCGCCTCGAGCCCGAGGACAGCTGCTGTCTGTTCCTCGACCTCCTCGAGACTGATCTTTCCCAGGCTACCTGACCTCCAGGTTGGCTCCAGGCGGTGAATCAGCTCTCCTGTCTCCAACGCCAGGTTCGCCGCCCAGCGTTCCTCCCAGCCTGTCGCCGGCGTCAGCTCGAGGACACCACCGATGTCGAACACGACCGCCCGAATGCTCATCCGTCACATGTTGCAGCGTCACGGCTCGGTCGGCCCGCCGCACCCACAAAGCACCAGGGCCAGTCCGGCGAAGTGACCCGCTCCTCTCAGCCCTCCTGTTGCGTCGGCCGTATGAGGATCTCGTTGATGGCTGCATGGCGCGGCTGGGTGACCATGAAAATGATCGCCTTGGCGATGTCCTCCGATTGCAGCCGTTCGACGCCGGCGAACCTTTGCTGGATCGTCTCGCGGATCTCGGGCCGGTTGTGGCTCGACAGCTCGGTGGCCACCGCTCCGGGTTCGATGAGCCCCACCCGCACGTGCCGCCCCGCGACCTCCTGGCGGAGCGCCTCGCTGAAAGCGTTGACGCCCCACTTGGTGGCGTTGTAGACGGCGCTGCCCGAGCGGGCGACCCGGCCAGCCACCGAGGAGATATTGACCATATCTGCGACCCGGCGCGGATCTTGGTCCGCCGCCGCCAGCAGGTGCGCCATCGCGGCGTGGCTGACGTAGAGGAGGCCAGTGAGGTTCAGCTGCACCATGCGCTCCCACTCCTCCAATGGAGCGTCGAGTGCTGGTCCGAGCAGCATCACTCCGGCGTTGTTGACCACAACATCGAGACGGCCGAAGGTCCGCACCGCGTCGGCGACCGCCCCCTCCGCCGCCACCCGGTCGGTTACGTCTGCCTCGATCAACTCTGCGGTGCCGCCTGAGCCGCGGATGCGCTCCGTGAGGGCATCGAGCCGATCCCGCCGGCGGGCGACCACGGCCACTGCGGCACCCTCGGCCGCGAGGGCCGCGGCGGTGGCTTCGCCGATACCGGAACTGGCTCCGGTGACAAGCGCCACCGTCCCGCGCAATAGATCAGTCATGTTCTCCTTCTACCCCGCGTCTGCTGGCCACCAGTCGCTGACCGTCGTCACAAAGGCGCGGATGACACTCAGGTAGCCCGGGCGACCGCGAGCAGGGCCGGCGCATCGTGCCCGGGCCAGGTCCCGACGAGAGTGGGCATGCCGTCCGCATCGAAGGCACCGATCACGCGGAGAACGATCAATTGGAGGTTGCCCGACGTAACGACAGTCCGCTTCCCGTCGCTGTCGGGGGCCACCGAGCCCACCGTCGGCACCACCGAGCCGGGTGAGCCGCTGCCCGATACCCGAGTCGTCGCCGGGCGCCGCTCAGTCCCTTTCTCGGTCACGAGGTCGAGGTCGGCCTGAGTGCCTCCGGTCAGGATGGCCGTCGCCAGCGCCTGTGCGTACACCGGATCGCCGCAGGCATCGTAGACCCACCGTCGGCCCAGGACCGAGTGCTGCACAGTGGTTATCAGCGCCGCCTCACCCCCGAACAGGGGTGCGCCTCGGTAGGTCACGGGCACCTGGAACACGTGCCCATCTGCGGCGCGCAGTAGGTGAGTCTCGATCCCGACCTCGCCCTCGGGATCATCGAAACGGTAAGCGCCGACGGTCTCGAGAGTGGATGCGTCGGCGCCGCCGAGCCAGCACTGGGCCGAAACCCACGCCCTCAGCAGCTCGATCTTGGACGGGGAAACGGTTGCGTCGTAGAGGATGGCCATCAGGACTCATGTTACGAGTACTCGCGAGCCGGAGCAGCTGGCGGACCATAGCCAACCCAGCCCTGCCCGTCTACTTCTGCTGATACAGCTCTGCGCCATGGCTCAGCTGGCCAAGCCGACCGATCCTATACTCGCCCCGGGACGTCCATATCCCTGCTGGCCGCCACACTTCGGAGCACGCATACCTTCGATCTTTGCCACCGGTGTTCGGCCACAAGCACAGCTTGCGGGGTGGAAGCCGACAGCGGCGCGGCGTCGGCGTGAGCGCCGGCCGATCTCAGCTGATCGACACTCCGAAGCCGGGCGAATCGGAAAGGGAAAGATACCCGTCCTTCGGCCGCGGGGCGCCCGACACGCGCGGCCCGGGAGTGATGTCGATGTTCTGCGCATCGTCGACATACCACTCGGCCAGCTGGCAGTTGTCGCTCGCCGCGATCATATGAAGTGCCCACACTTCTCCGCCGAAATGGGGACAGACCGGAATGCGAGCTTGGCTTGCCAGATCAATGATCCGGCGCAGTTCCGTGATACCGCCGCACCACGTAACGTCAGGCTGCACGATCTGGATAGCGCCCGTGCCGAGAAGATGCCGGGTGTCGAGGACGGAGCCGTGGTGCTCGCCGGCAGCGATGCGGATCCGATGACGAGCTGCTTCTGAGGCCACCGCTTGGTAACTGGTCAGGTCAGCTGGCGGGAACGGCTCCTCCAACCAGTCAATCCCGAGAAGGGCGAGACGGGGGAGCATCCTCAGTGCGAACTCGAGGTCCCAGCCCATCCAGGCGTCGACCATCAGCGGATAGGCGTCACCGACTGCCGCTCGCTCCTGCTCCAAGCGACTCAACCACTCCTCGACCACATGAGGCGGATCCCACGGCCCGACCGAGGCGGTCACTTTCGCTCCGAGGAAGCCTCGCTCGCGGGCAGACACGACGTCGACCGTTGTCGCGTAGGCGGGTACTTCGAGCTTCAACGCGCCGCCGAGCAGTTCGTAGACGGGAAGCTGCCGGTATCTGGCGAGCAGGTCCCACAAGGCGATGTCCACGGCAGAAAGGGCCATCCGTGCCAGTCCTGTGGCCCCGAAAGGGAGCATGGAATCGTGCACGACCCCCCAGAGCACCTCCACATCACGCAGTTCTTGGCCGACCAACAGCGGCCGGATGTGCTCAGCGACGAGCGCGCCGGTGATACCGCCGCCGTTCGTCATGCCGAGTCCCGTGAGCCCGTCACCGTGGACAGCTACCAAGACCCGATCCATGAAGCGGTACCAGCTGGGGCGACTGTGCCGGTATCTCGGGTAGCGGTCCATGGGTGAAGCGAGATCGGCGTAGTCCTGACTCCGGCTGTCGGAGCACACGAAGACCTCCACACCCTCGATCTTGAGGAAGGTGGCTGACACGATCAGTCCCGGGCTCGCGCGAACACGATCGTGTCGAGCTCGGCGTACCGGACCCCACGGCCCTCTCCATCGCGGGTCCCGCCGTAGTGCGCGGCCAGCTGGTCAAACTCCGTCATTGGAAGATGCTCGCGCGCCAAACCCAGTAGTAGCGCTCGCGCCGGCGACACTTCCCGAACTGGGCCAGCCGAGAAAGGAGCGGGAGGGCGGTCCTACACCCTTGGAGGTGGAGGCGGGAGCTCGCCGGCGAGCTTCCACTTCTCCTGCGACACCTCCTCGATGGCCTCCCGGGGGTCGCCTGAACTGTCACTCCGTTCTGTCTGCTTCCTTCGGCGGCGTTCGCGCCATCCCCGAACACCTCCTACGGCCGCCGCTTTGTCGGGAGAGGCACTCTCATTCTTATTACGGGACTCGTTGTCGCCCGCTTCGTCTGTCACGACGCAAAGATACTCCCTTTGGCTTGCGGGACGGAGGTGATCGAACCAGCCTGACAACCAGAGCCAGCCGGCGACCGGCCGGGATCCAGCCAGGACGGGTTGGCAGCTGCGGGGCCGGCGACTCCGGCGCGGTCGCTCCAAGGAACCCGTTCCGGGACTGCTCGCCGTCCTCATGCGGGCGAAGGAACTTGCATCGGTGAGGGTCACTCCCCCGGTGCTCCGACCGCTCGACCCGTGTCGCTGAGCAAGGCTGGCGCAGTCGCGCAACGCGTTCTGTCCCCGGCAGGGACGCAGGCCCCGGCCTGGACGGGCTTGTCGCCTGTCAGCTCAGGTGACCGCGGGCCGATACCGGCCAACGGTCCACGACTTCGCCGGCCGAGACCACCTCGTACCGATCGAAGAGGTTGACCACTGTGCAGACGTGGTTCGGCACCACCCGGACGAGCGAGCCGACAGGCGGGGGCGCTTTGTCACCCAGCTGGACGAGGCCATGGCACTCGGACAGCGCGACGAGCGGAGCATCGCCCAGCTCCGGGACGACGCCGTGGCCGGTCAGCCAGCCCGGCCTGTCGTTCGCGAGGGCTTTGCTGCCCGCGTCCACGACCACCTGACCGGGAACGGCGGTGCTCACGACCGTGGCGGCCACGGCGACGGCGACGGCGTCGCGAGAGGCCGACCCGAGCGCGACCTGCTGGCGGTCGTTGAAGACGTACGTGCCGGGACGCTCCTCGGTCACCGGACCGGTGGCCGACGCGATGGCAGTCGGAGTGGAGCCGGCGCTCACCCTGCCGGCCGTGATCTCGCATCCGGCGAGGCTCTCGACCGCCTGCCTTAACGCTTCGGTCTCGTCGCGGGCGGCGCCCGCAGGCGCCGAGGTGTCCCGGTAACTGTGGCCGCCGTGGGTGAACACGCCGCCCACTTTGAGACCAACCTCGCCACAACGCTCGGCGAGCTCGCCGACCGCCCCGGGGAGGACGCCGCTGCGGTGCTGGCCGCTGTCGACCTCGATCAGCACTGACACCAGCGCCGCCGCATCGGCGGCCACTAGGGCGCGGGCGGCTTCGGGCGAGTCGAGGCCGACCGATAGCCGGACCCTGCCCGCCAGCGCCCGCAGCCGCGGCGCCTTGCGCGGAGAGGCGTAGAGCGGGTAGGCGATGAACACGTCCTCGCAACCGGCGTCGGCGAACACCTCCGCCTCTCCCAATGAGGCCACAGTGAGCCCGCACGCGCCGCGATCGAGCTGGATGTGGGCGATTTGCGGCGACTTGTGCGTCTTGGCATGAGGCCTCAGCGCCACGCCCTTTCCGAGCATCCGGCTTGCCATCGAGTCGACGTTCGCCACGAGCGTGTCGAAGTCGACGAGGAGCGCCGGTGTGTCGATGTCCTCTGGAAGGGGCCACATCACGACGGCGCCATTAGGCTAGGGGAGCAGTCAACGGGCACGCAATGCCGGAAGCAGCTCCTCCTCGGCCCAGGAGATGAACGGCAACTGATGGTCGCCGCGTATCTGCACCAGGGCCAACTGGGTAAAGCCGGCATCGAGGAACGCCCCGGCGGCCCCCACGAACTCGTCGACGCCCGAGCCGCACGGAATGGACTCCGTGCCCGGCGGCGAGAGGACCGGCTACTTGCGCATTGTCGCGCGGGTCGGCGGGTCACGCGTCGAAGTCCATCAACTCGTCGACACCTCCACCCAAGCCGAGTTCATGGAAGGCGCATGGCTGTCGGTGCTGGGCCGTCTGAAAGCCGGGGTGGTGAGCGCCCTCGACCCGGGCGCCCGGATCACCGAGCGGCCCGGCCGAACGAAGCGCCGGCGCCCGGCCTGACCAGCAGAACGAGCCCGGGGCCGCCGGCCCGTCGGGCCGCACAAGCAGAGCGGGCGTAGGGTGCTCACGTGTTGTCCGCCGCTGCTGCTACGCCGGGTTGAGCCGTGGGCCTCACGATCTACGGTGCGCTCGCGGTCAGTTTCATGATGGTCATGTACGCCCTCGAGTCACGGAGCCGCCACTTCGTCGCCGCTTTCGCCCTCGGATGTGCCCTGTCGAGCAGCTACGGCTTCCTCGCCGGCACCTGGCCGTTCGGGGTGGTCGAGGCTGTGTGGACGCTCGTGGCGCTGCGCCGTTACCACTCCACCCGAGCGGCGCTCGGGTAGTTGCCCGCCGTCATCGCGTTCTGAAGGATCCGAGCTGATCGCCGGGACGGACCTCACCTGACCGCGGCCGCAGCGGCCATCAGGTAGTCGGGGTGTCCCGCACGCGGAGGACGACCTTTCCGTAACGATCCGGTGATGACAGCCGAGCGGCCGCGGCCGCGAGGTCAGCGAGCGGAAAGACGCTGTCGATGACCGGACGCCACGCAGCCGTCTCGACATGACGGAGCAGCGCCCGGAAGTCCTCGGGGCTCCCCATCGAGGTCCCCACGATCGATCGCCAATTCCAGAAGACGTCGGACACCTCGATGGTGGCACGGGACCCACCGGTATCGCCGAAGGTGACGAAGGTGCCGCCCCATCTGAGCAGCGGCAATGCTCCCGTCCAGGACGGGCCGCCATAGCTGTCGACGACGACGTCCAGCGGACCGCCGGCCGCCGCCACCACCGCCGTTGGCCAGTTCGGATCGTTGTGGTTCGCAGCACCCGTGGCACCGAGCGCAACCGCGCGCTCCGCCTTCTCCTCGCTGCTTGTCGTGACGACCACGGTTGCTCCGGCGGCCGCGGCCATCTGAACGAGAAAGGACGACACGCCGCCGCTCGCGCCCGTGATGAGGACACGGTCAGAGCCGGACAGGTGACCGCAGGTGAACAGCGCCCGGTACGCCGTCAGGCCGGCGAGCGGCAGGGCGCCTGCCTCGTCCCAGCTGAGCCGGGACGGGCGGGGAACGACGCTGGCGGCCGACACGACGACCTGCTCGGCGAAGGTGCCCTCGGTGGGAGCACCGAGGATGTCGAAGTCGGGACCCGGCACGTCGGCCCCTTCCTCCCAGTGCAGGGTGGGGTTGATGACGACCTCGTCGCCGGCGGCGACTCCCGCCACACCTTCGCCTACCGAAGCCACCACCCCGGCCCCGTCGGATCCGAGGGTGACCGGCAGCGAGCAGTAGCCGGGCGTCGTCCATACCCACGGATCCCGCCTGTTCAGCGCCGCCGCCACCACCTGCACCACCACCTGCCCGGGTCCCGGGACCAGATCCGGCACCTCGCTCATCTCAAAACGGGGAGGATCTCCGAACTCTGTCAGGCGCATCGCTTCCACGAGAGTGGGTTTCTAACAGGCTGGGGAACCCGCCCCGGCAGAGGGGCACCGGCGGGCCGGCACCGATCCCGTGGTACAGATGGCGCCCTATGAGAGACGATCAGCCTGTGGCCGTCTCGGACGCGTCCGTCGGAGACGACCGGCGGGGCAGGAAACGGCGGTGGGCCGACATCGCCGTGCCCGTGCTCGTAGAGCTGGTGGTCTCGGTCCCGACACTCCTGATAGAGGAGACGTGGCACGGCCGCCCGATGATCGACCAACGGTCCGCCCTCTGGGTCGTCCCCGCCTGCGTCGTGGCGGCGGCCTTCCTTGCCGGTGGGGCGATCGCCGGCTACCGCCGGGGATCGGCCGGCGCCGCATGGCGCGCCACGCTGGCGGCCAGCCTGGCGGTGGCGGCCCTGCTGGTGGCGGACCTGATCCGTAGGTTCTGGCTGGCGCACGAGACGCTCCCGGGCGGCGTGGCACGGCTCTGGTACGTCGGCGCGGCAGCCGCTCTCGTGCTGAGCGCAGCCGGATCTCAGATCGGCAGGCTGCTCGGCCTGAGAGCTGGGCACCGCTAGCGCGCCGGTGGGAAAGCTGGGGCGGCCGGTCGGGCAGCCTCGCTGGAGTAAGCAGCGCCCCTTGCGCCGGCCGGCGGCCGCGGCGCGATGATCGGGACCATAACCGTGGAACGAGTGGACCCGCCCTACCACGCCACCGAGCAGGAGATGCTGACGGCGTGGCTGGAGTACGAGCGTGCGACGCTCGCCATGAAGTGTGACGGCTTGTCTCCGGACCAACTCGTCACGCTGGCGGTGCCGCCCTCCACCTTGACCTTGCTGGGGCTCGTGCGTCACATGGCCGAAGTCGAGCGGGGATGGTTCCGCCGGACGCTCGCCGGCGAGGACGTCCCTCACCTCTACACCACCGCCGACGACCCCGAGGCCGAATTCGATGCCGCCCGGGCCGGAGTCGAAGAGACCTTCTCGGCCTGGGAAGAAGAATGCGAGGAGTCGCGCCAGGTGGTCCTCCGGGCTGCCTCTCTCGAGGACTTCGGACGCCAGCGTCTCGGCAACACCGTCTCGCTCAGGTGGATCCTCGTCCACATGATCGAGGAGTACGCCCGTCACAACGGTCACGCCGACCTGTTGCGCGAGAGGCTGGACGGCTCCGTCGGCGAGTAGGGCCCGGTGGCTACGCCGCCAGGAAACCCCCCGACTGATGCCGCCACAACCTCCCGTACACACCCGCCTCGCCGAGGCGAAGCAGGTCGGCGTGAGATCCGTCCTCGACGATCCGGCCGTGCTCCACGACGACGATGCGGTCGAGCCGGGCGATGGTCGCCAGGCGGTGCGCGACGACAAGCGCCGTCGCCCCGTCCATCAACCGCCACAGCGCCTCCTGGACGAGCGCCTCGGACTCCGAGTCCAGAGCCGAGGTGGCTTCGTCCAGTATGAGCAGCGGGGCGGCCTTGGCCATCGCCTGGGCGATGGCCACCCGCTGGCGCTGGCCCCCGGAAAGCTTCAACCCGCGCTCGCCGACCACGGTGTCATAGCCTTCTGGCAACCGATTGACGAATTCCTCCACGTGCGCCGCCCGTCCGACTGACCGGACCAGATCCATGTCCGGCCCGTCCATCGCCTCCATCCCGTAGCAGATGTTCTCCGCCACGCTGCGGTGGAGCATCTGAGGATCCTGCGGAACGTAGGAGATGTGGCGGCGGAGCGATTGCTGGGTCACGGCGGAGATGTCCTGACCGTCGATGAGGATCTGGCCACCTTGAATATCCATGAACCGCAGGAGCAGCTTGGTGAGCGTCGTCTTGCCGGAGCCGGAAGAACCCACGAGTCCGACGTGCTCGCCGGGCCGGATGGTGAGGCTCAGCCTTTCGAAGAGAGGCGCTGAGCCCTGGTAACCGAACTCGACTCCTGAGAAGCGGATCGCACCGGCCGTCACGACAAGCTCGGCCGCACTGGCGGCGTCCTTGATCTCGGGGACGGTCGCCGCCACGCCGGCGAACTTGGCGCACCGGCCGAGGTCGCGCGAGACCGACCTGATGTGCTCAAAGGACTCCTCGAGCAGCCCGACCACCTGAGTGGCATAGAAGAGGATGAGGTAGACGGCGCCCGCCTCCACCGTGTGATGGAGGGCGAGGATGGCGCCCACTATGACCGCCACCCAACTGAAGGCGGCGAGCGACGACTCCATCTGAAGGCGCGTGGCGGCAAAGACCTTCCGGGCGCGTAGATCCGCCGCCACCGACTCGCCGACGAGGGCGCGCACCCGCGCCCGTTCGAGGTCCTCGGCGGACTGGGTCCGGATGGTGGTGAGGTTGGCGATCGTGTCGGACACGACCCCGGTCGCCTTGGTGTGCGCCTCGGAGAACTCCTTCGCCGCCACCACGACGCGCTCCATGCGGTGATGGAGGACCGCCGCGAACACGACCACGAGGGCGACGAGGACGAGGGCGACCGGCCACGCCACGATGGCGAGCACGGCGATGGCGCCGAGGAGCGTGACGCCGATGCGCAGGAAGCCCCACGTGGCCGTGTCGAGCAGCTCCACGAACGCCCACGAGAAGGTCTCGAGGGTGGAGATCACCTCACCCGAAGGGCGGTCGGTGTGCCAACGGTGGCTGAGCGAGACCAGGTGGTCGTACCCGTTGGTGATGGCGTTGGCGAAGGCGCGAAGAGACGCCCCCCACTCCACCCATCCGGCGAGGCGCCAGATGACGGTCGACGCGGCGAGGACGACGCCGTAGCCGATCAGGAGAGGGCCGAAAGTGCGGCCGAGGCTTGCGTGGCGCGGGAGGGCGGCCACCCTCGTCAGCAAGGAGGCGAAGATGAGCGGCCCGGCGACGGCTTGGGTGAGGGTGCCCACGGTGACGAGCGCCCACCCGAGGATCAGCTGGCCGCGGTGAGGCCCAACTTGTCTCCAGCAGAATCTGAGGGTGTCCGATGTCGAGGAAGAAGGAAACAGCGTGTCGTTGCCCATGAGGTGCTCCGGCTCTTAGTGGGTCGGATGTCTTTCGGGTGGATGAGGAGGATTCCGTCGATGGCCGAGGCCGGCTGGACGGGAGGCCGACTCAAAGCACACGCGAGTCGGTTGCTGCGGGAGATCGCTTGCCGGCCGGAGCGCCGGCGGCTCCTGGTGAACCGACGGCTCCGCCGAGCGAGGGGCTCTGCGAGCGGGGCTCCGGCCCTCAGCCGAGCCGGAGAGTCAGATCGAGGAAGGGATCTGGCTCGGCGGGAAGCTGTGCCCGCCTCTGCAGACGCCCACCCCTGTCGGGGCCGGTGCGGCTGCGCAGCGAGGAGCGAGGCCGAACGGGCCGGCGAATCCGCTCATGTCGATCATTGTTGTCATCCCGGTCACCTCCTGCCTCTCTTGCTGTCGGCGTACACGGTAGCGCACCGCAGTGGAGGCCGTTGCCAACGTGGACGATCCGGGTTGTGGAGCCGGCTGGTCTGCCGGGCACCCTCGGCCCTAGGCGCCGGTGCAGTCGCTCCCGCAGCGGTCCGTTCGATTTTTCTTCCCCTGGGTGCACGACGTCAACGATATATCGATATAGTCACTAGCGACATATCGCTTACGTCCACAGGAGGACACACACAATGACAGATTTCGAACGACATGACTGGCGCGACAACTCCTTCCGCGGCCTCGGAGACCCAGGCGGGCGCGGTCGTCGGCATGGCGGGCGCGGGATGACCGACAGCAGCCAGCCTTCCCGCGGCCGCGGTGGACCGGGCGGCGGATCCTTCCGGCGCCGCTCCGGAGGCGGCCCCGGCGGGGGCGGCATGCACCGAGCCGCCAGGGGCAACGTCCGCGCGGCCATCCTGGCCCTGCTGGCCGATCAGGCCGCCAGAGGCGGCCCGCCCATCCACGGCTATCAGATGATCCAGGAGCTCTCCGCCCGCACCGGCGGTGCGTGGCGACCGAGCCCGGGATCGATCTACCCGACACTGCAGCTCCTCGAGGACGAGGGTCTTGTCAGTAGCAGCGCCCCGGAAGGCAAGCGCCTGTTCGAGCTCACCGAGGCCGGCCAGGCCGAGTTCGAACACAGCCGGGAGTCGAGGGCGCCGTGGGACCAGGTGTCTGACGGCTTCGGCGAGTCACGGCTCCAGTTGAAGATCGCCCTACGGGAGACGATCAAGCAGCTGTTCTGGGCCGCCAAGCATGCCACCGAGGACCAGCAAGCCGGGATTCAGAGCCTCCTCGGCGAGCTGAGGGAGAAGCTGACAGCCCTCTTCCCAGACGGCCTGGACGTCGACGAGCCCGGTGAGTTCCACGGCCGGGGTCACGGACGCCGCGGTGGGCGCCCGGGCGGCGAAGGCGGCCGTCACCGGCCGGCAGGACGGGACGAGACCTTCGACGTGTGAAGGTGCCGCCGCCCCCGGCTCACTCCCACTCGATCGAGCCGGGTGGCTTGCTCGTGACGTCGAGCACCACCCGGTTGACCTCCGGCACTTCGTTCGTGATGCGGGTGGAGATCCGCTCCAGGAGGTCATAGGGCATCCGGCTCCAGTCCGCCGTCATGGCGTCCTGGCTGCTCACGGGACGCAGCACGATCGGATGGCCGTAAGTGCGCTCGTCCCCCTGGACTCCGACGGAGCGCACATCTGCCAGTAAGACGACAGGGAACTGCCAGATGTCGCGGTCGAGGCCGGCCACCGCCACTTCTTCTCTGACGATGGCATCAGCCCGCCGCAGGATGCGGAGGCGCTCGGCGGTCACCTCGCCGATGATCCGGATCGACAGGCCGGGGCCGGGGAACGGATGGCGCCAGACGATCGACTCGGGGAGGCCGAGCTCCACCCCGAGCCGGCGCACCTCGTCCTTGAACAGTGCCCGGAGCGGCTCGATCAGTGAGAAGGAGATGTCGGCCGGCAGGCCGCCCACGTTGTGGTGGCTCTTGATGCTGTCGGTGCCGGCTCCGCCCCCGGACTCGACGACATCGGGGTAGAGCGTCCCCTGCACGAGGAACTCGACCGGATCGTCGTGCTGCCCGATCTCGATGACCTTGGCGGCGGCCTCCTCGAAGACTCTGATGAATTCCCGTCCGACGATCTTGCGCTTCGCCTCCGGGTCGGTCACCCCGCCGAGCGCGGCCAGAAAGCGTTCCTCGGCGGGCTCGACCCACAGCCGGACGCCTGTCGCCGCCACGAAGTCCTTCTCGACCTGCTCCCGCTCGCCCTCCCGCAGCAAGCCGTGGTCGACGAAGACACAGGTCAGCTGGTCACCGACGGCCTCTTGCACGAGGGCGGCGGCCACGGCGGAGTCCACGCCCCCGGAAAGCGCACACAGCACGTGGCCTGAGCCCACAGTCGCGCGCACATCGGCCACCGCCTCGGTGATGATGTTCGACGTCGTCCACGCGGGGGCGATACCGGCTCCCTCGGTGAGAAAGCGGACGATCGTCTCCTGCCCGTGGGCGGTGTGAACCACCTCCGGGTGCCACTGGACACCGTAGAGGCGGGCGGGCGGTTGCTCGAAGCCAGCCACCTGCGCAGCCTCCGAGGAGGCGATCACGTCAAAGCCCGGCGGGGCCTCCACGACAGCATCGCGGTGCGACATCCAGACGAGCTGCTCACGGGGCTGGCCGGCCAGCAGCTCTGACTGCTCTCGGAGCGTCACCGCCGTCCGGCCGAACTCGGCGACGTCCGTGCGAGCAACGGCGCCCCCAAGCGCCAGCGCCATCAGCTGGAAGCCGTAGCAGATGCCGAGCACGGGCACGCCGGCGGAGAAGAGCTCGGGCGACATGGAGGGAGCGCCATCGCTGTAGACGCTGGCCGGCCCCCCGGAGAGAATGATGGCCGCCGGTCGACGGGCGAGCATCTCCTCCGCCGGCGTCGTGTGCGGGAGGATCTCGCTGTATACGCGCGCTTCGCGGACCCGGCGCGCGATCAGCTGGGCGTACTGCGCACCGAAGTCCACGACGAGCACGGTTGGTACGTCCGGGTGCTTCACCGGGGAAGTATCGCACCGTCAGCCCCGCGACCGGCGACTGCCGGGCCGCCGATCGGCTAGAACCGTCGCGATGGTCACTGCCATAGTGCTCCTCACGGCGGAGCCGAACCGTGTTGCGCCACTCGGACAGGCCCTCGCAGACGTGGCGGGTGTGGAGGTCGCCTACTCGGTCGCCGGCGACGAGGATCTGGTCGCCATAGTGCGCGCCGACGGCCACGACGCACTGGCGGAACTCGTCACCGGGCGGATCGCCCCTCTCCCCGGGGTAATCAGGACGAGGACGCTCATCGCCTTCCGCGCCTACTCCAGCGCAGATCTCCGCAACATCTGAGCGATACAGCAGTTGAGACCGGCAGACATCATGAGTGACCGCGGCGGCGCCTCCTCCCGCGCGGGGCGCCGGCGGCGGCGCCGGGTCAACTACGACCTGCTCGACTGTGCTCTCCATGGCCACGCGCTCGTGGGGACCGACGCCGCGAAGGTGAGGGCCGAGGACGCCCAGTTCGTCCGCGAGCTCGACGGCAAGCGCTGGCACCGCTGCCTGCGGTGTGACGACTGGATCGTGCGCGATCCCCCTGCCGATCCAGACCGGGAGTATCCGCCGTCGCCCTACGAGGTGACCATGCCGCTCAGGGGGCGCCGGCTGCGGGACCGATACGTCCTGCGCCTCATCGTCATCGACCGCGTATTTCACGCCGCCGTCCTCGGGCTCTTGACTGTGGCGATCTTCCTGTTCGCCCAGCACCGCACCTTCCTCCACCACGAGTACACGAAGGTCCTCGCCGCTCTGCAGGGCGGCGTCGGCGGACCAGTGGGGAGCTCGCACTCGGGGGTCGTGAAGGATCTGGACCGCTTGTTCGCCCTCAGCACCTCGAAGCTCTACCTCGTCGGCGTCGTCGTCGCCGCCTACACGGCGATGCTGATAGTCGAGGCGGTCGGCCTGTGGAGAGCCCGGCGCTGGGCCGAGTACCTCACGCTCGTCGAGACCGGGCTGCTCGTTCCATTCGAGATCTACGAGCTCACGTCGAGCGTGACGGCTCTCAAGGTCCTCACGCTCATAATCAATCTCGCCATCGTCCTCTACCTCCTCATCGCCCATCGCCTGTTCGGGATCAGAGGCGGGAAGGCTGCCGCCCTGGCCGAGTACGGCGCCGACGGCTGACCCCAGCCCGCGGCTGGCCAGGACGCCGGCGGCGCGCCGACCGCCTGCCCCCGGCAACTACTAGGTCACGGCCCGGCGCCGGGAGAAGCGGTCGTCGGTGTACTCCTTGGTCCCGATGACAGTTTCGAGTTGTTCGACTGCCTCGAAGACGTCCACGTGACGCACGTAGAGCGGGGAGAACCCGAACCGGCAGAGATCGGGAGCACGAAAATCGGCGACCACACCCCTCGAGATGAGGGCCTGCACGACGGCATAACCGTCGCTGTGCCGGAGCGCGACCTGAGAGCCGCGCTGCGCCGGCTGGCGGGGGGAGGCCAGCTGCAGCCCTGGCAGCTGGCGCTCTTCGAGAGAGGCGAGGAACAGCTCGGTGAGGCTGACCGACTTCTGACGGATCTCCTCCATGGTCAGGCCGTCGAAGGCATCGAGCGCCGAGTCGAGCGCCGACAGTCCGAGGATTGCCGGCGTGGACGTGACAAAACCACGGATGCCGGTGGCGGCACTGTACGTGGCGTCGAAGTCAAAGGGTGCGGCGTGGCCGAGCCAGCCGGGGAGCGGGTTCTCCAAGGTCGCCTGGAGATGGCGCCGGACATAGGCGAACGCCGGCGCACCGGGACCGCCGTTCAGGTACTTGTAGCTGCACCCGACCGCCAGATCCACCCCGGTGCGCTCGCAGTCGACGATGACAGCGCCGGCGGAGTGACAGAGATCCCAGACCGCCAGTGCCCCGACCGAATGTGCCGCCGCCGTCAGCCGAGCGAGGTCGAACAGCTCGCCGGTACGGAAGTCGACATGGGTGAGCAACAGCGCCGCCACAGTCTCGTCGAGCACCTTGTCGATGTCCGCCGGCTCGACCGTTCGCACCTCGACGTCCCCGAGGAGCCGGGCGACCCCGGTGGCGGCGTAGAGATCGCTCGGGAAGTTCGTCACGCTGGTGAGGACCACGTGCCTGCCCGGGCGGGCCCGGACCGCCGCCGCCAGCACCTTCACGAGGGCGATCGTCGTCGAGTCGATGACCACCACCTCCCCCTTGCCGGCTCCGATCAGGCGGGCGATCTTGTCGCCCACCTGCTCCGGCAGCGACATCCACTGCTCCCAGCTGCCGACGAGGCCGGCGCCCCACTCCTTCGTCGCCACCTCGTCCAGGCGAGCGGGCACCGAGCGCGGCAGAGCGCCAAGCGAGTTGCCATCGAGGTAGACGATCCCCTCAGGCAGGACAAAACGCTCCCTGACATGAGCGACCGGGTCGTCACGATCAAGCGCCTCACAGCGCGCCCGGTCCCACACGCCTCCCGGAGTCACAGCCCGGACCTCACTTCCCAGAGCACGGGAAAGAAACGCTCCCCGAGCGTCGTGTCCAGGTATGCCACACCGAGGCTTCCACCGGTGCCGGTGCGACGGCCGATCTCGCGCGCTGCCATGAGGGCGTGGTGATGCCGCCACCGGGCGATGGCTTCGTCGTGGTCGACCATCAGCTCGAAGACCTGATGGAAGGCCGCCCTGACCGGGTCAGTATGGGCCCGGTAGATGGCAGCGATGGCGGCTCGGACCGCGCCGGTGCCGGCGTCGGCTCTCTCCACGAAGCCGTGCTGAGAGAGTGCCTCGCAGAGGGCGTCCCACAGCGTGGGCTCCTTTGCCCGTCTCAGGAGCGCCGTCCGTTGCTCCTCACTTCGGAGAGGCGACTCGGCGTGCACATCGGCGGTCCCGGAGCTCACTGCCTCGATCTCCCGGAACTGCGTGGACTGGAAGCCTGACGCCGGCGCGAGGGGGTCGCGGAACTCGAGAAACCCCTCCGGGCTCATCGTCTCGAGCACCGCCAGGTGATGGACTAGCAGCTCGTCGACTGCGACCGCCCTGCGCAAGCGAGGGGCGGCGTTCCAGGGCTCTCCCGCCAGCAGAAGAGAGCGTGCCAGCTCGAGCTCGTGCAGGATGAGCTTGAACCACAGCTCGTAGGACTGGTGGACGACGATGAAGAGCAGCTCGTCGCTGGCCCCCTCCGAGAGCGGCTGCTGCAGGCGGAGGAGATCGTCGATCCGGAGGTAGCTCGAGTAGTCGGTCCCTGTCACTGCCGCCGGAATCTACATGGACAGGGCGCTCGCCGGCGTTGGGTCGTCACACTTGCACGCGCTCGTCTTCGGCAGGGAGATAACCGCCGGCAGGTGTGGCGGCGCGCCGGCGCCTACGCCCCGCTCGCCCGCGCTCCTCCGCCCTGCTCCCGCGACGGGGCGACCACCGGGAGGGCCAGCACACCGGGAGCTGCGCTCGACACGGTCACAGTCAAAGCGTCCGGTACCCGCGATCCCATGTACGCCTGGTCGGTGGCGGCCACCACGAGCTCGATCCGGTCGCCGGCCGCATAGCGGTGAACGACGCCGGGGAGGGTGAGCTTGAACGTGCCGGACGCCGATCCAAGCCGCGCCGGCGAGACGATGCGGTTGACAAGCGTGACGCTCCCGCCGGGAGCGACGTCGTAGATCTTGGTGTAGACGGTCGCCTCCGTCAGCGGCGACAGGGAAGACGCATCGGCACCCGAGAGCTGCACCGTCAGCTGTGGTATGCCGACGGAGTCGATCGACTTGGCGAGGGGCGGCGTCTCGAACGAGGCGAACGTGCCGGCCGGATCGCTCGGCGGGATGGACGTGAACGGCGACTCGTCCTGGACGGCGGAGGTCTCCGAGTAGCTCGCCGGCTGACCGGCAGGCGGGTTCACGAACTCCTCGCTCCCGGCCACGGAGTCCTGCCGGTTGCGCACCAACGCCCCGTCGGCGGACAGGTACAGGTCGAGGACGGAGCCGACAGGCCAGCTCGCGGCCGTGCCGTAGGCCGGCTCGGCCGATCCGTCCGGGTTGTAGGCGACCCATGGGCGGAAGTACTCCACCGCCGGCCCGGTCGACACGCCCTCGCCCTTCAGGTACTTGTCGAACCAGTCGAGAATGAGGAGCGTCTCGTAGCCCTGGGCGGTGGAGGTGTAGCTGACCTCGCCCGGCGCCGGCGTCAAGTCGCTGTGCCCCCAGCTCTGCAGGACGAGCTTGACGGGGTCGCCTACCGAGCGCAGGAGGTGCAGGTTCGCCACCGCCTCGTCGATGTTGAAGAGCGTGTCGTCCTCGCCCTGCATCAGCATGACCGGCACATGCACGTGGCGGTAATAGGCGACGACCGAGTCCGAGCGGAGCATCGAGACGACGTCGGGCGTCGGGTAGCCGCCGGCGACTGACTTGAGGAACGCCGAGCAGATCGCCGGATCAAAGCTTGGGCAGGTGGACGGCGGGAACGGCGTCGTCGTGGGGTTTTCAAACGGCTCGGCGAGCCCGTCGCCGAAGAAGAGCGAGGCCCACTCCCACTTGAGCACGCCGGGAGGCCCCTTGCTCCAGTCGAAGGCAGGGGTGTCGTTGTTCGGGGCGAGGGAGTAGGCGAGGTCGTTCCAGGTGATGATGGGCACGATGGTGTCGATGCGCGGATCGATCGAAGCGGCCGCGAATTGCACCTCGCCGCCGTACGAGCCGCCGACCATGCCCACCCGCGGGTCGTCCGGGCCGTCGAGCCGCACCTCGGTCCGGTCGCCGAGGTATGAGACGAGCTGGGAGGCGGCCCGTCCGTCCCAGGCCGGGTTGTCTAGCTCGATGTTGCACCCGCTCCCGCCAAAACCGAGGCCGGAGTACGTCAGCACCACATATCCCTTGCCGGCGGCGAACTCGGCGAGCGGCACCTGGTCCGAATACGAGCCCCCGAACCCGTTCGTGGTCAGGATGGCCGGGACCGGGCTGGCGGCGGAGGCCGAGTCCGGCACGAAGAGCTCCCCGACGATTGAGCAGGTCGTGGCGTCGCCGGGTCCCACCTCTACCGACCAGTGATCTATCTCCGCGTGGTAACCCGCCCCGGGCCGGCGATAGTACCCCGGAGTTACCACTTAGTAACCATCTTTCCCACCCCCGTTGCTCACCACTGGCGGAGGCCTGCTGCTCCCTTCTTCCCCGCAGGCGGAAGCTGGCTGTTGGGACCAACGGGACCGCTCGCCTGATTAACTCACCTGCGACGATCTCTGCTTCGTGAAAGGACACCCATGCGCGTCGGACTTCTCACTGGGGGCGGCGACTGCCCCGGGCTCAACCCGGCCATCCGGGCAGTGGTGCGCAAATGCGAGGTGGGTTTTGCCGACGAGGTCATCGGCTTCCTCGACGGCTGGCGCGGCGTGCTCGAAGACTCCACGATGCAGTTGACGGTCGAGCGGTGCCGCGGGATCCTCCCGCGTGGCGGCACCATTCTCGGCACGTCCCGGACGAACCCGTACCGGGTGACGGACGGCCCCGAGCGGGCCATGGCCACGCTCGAGCGGCATGGGATCGATGCGCTCGTGGTCGTCGGTGGGGAGGACACCCTCGGCGTCGCCAACAGGCTGGGCGAGGCGGGAGTGCCCGTCGTCGGCATCCCGAAGACGATCGACAACGACCTGTCGGCGACGGACGTCACGATCGGCTTCGACACAGCCGTCCAGATCGCCGCGGAGGCGATCGACCGCCTCCACACGACCGCTGAGTCGCACGACCGGGTCATAGTTTGCGAGGTGATGGGGCGCCATGTGGGGTGGATCGCCACCTACGCCGGCATCGCCGGGGGTGCCACTGTCATCCTCGTGCCGGAGGAGCCGTTCTCCATCGACGCGGTCTGCGACTACCTCCGCCACCGTCACTCGTCGGGTCGCTACGCCTCGATTGTCGTGACGGCGGAGGGAGCGACACCGGCGCTCGGGACGCTCTCAGTCGTGGCCCGGGAGCTGGACCAGTTCGGCCACGAGCGCCTGGGCGGGATCGGCAACGTCGTGGCGGAGGAGGTGGAGGCCCGCACCGGCTACGAGTCGAGGGTCACCATCCTCGGTCACGTGCAGCGAGGAGGCACGCCGAGCGCTTTCGACCGCGTGCTCGCGACCCGCTTCGGCACCGCCGCGGTGGACGCCGTCCACGACGGCGCCTGGCAGCAGATGGTGGCGATCCACGGCCCGCGGATCGAGCGGGTTCCCATCGCTGACGCCGTCGCCCAGCTGAAGGTGCTGGACCCCGAGTTGTTCGCCTCCGTTGCCGAGGTGTTCTTCGGCTGAGACGTCCGCTTGTCCGGCTGTGGGGGCCGCGTGACAACCAGACGGCGGGCCCGGCACCCACGCGCGATGCATGCGGGAACAGCGGTACGACACAGCGGCAGATTTCTACGCGGCCGCGCCAGGCACGGCGCCTGCTCGCGTGGCCTCACACTGTCACCTCGTGGAACGATGCCACAACAAT
>Ga0182024_10009157_pt1 | contig 20582 bp, 17 predicted proteins | sample P32metaG_FD_120480 | JGI IMG/M metagenome (GOLD analysis project Ga0182024, IMG submission 120480) | Permafrost microbial communities from Stordalen Mire, Sweden - P3-2 metaG (Illumina Assembly) | ecosystem: Environmental > Terrestrial > Soil > Wetlands > Permafrost | place: Sweden: Stordalen... | reverse complement strand
TGGTATACGAGAAAGAACACGACCGTTTCCGCTGTCCGGAGGGTAAGTATCTGACTCCCAATCCCGCGATCAGCGAAAACCAAAAGCGCTATGTCAGCTCATCCGAAGACTGCCGCCACTGCCAAGATCCTTGACACGAGTGAGCAATACGAACCCTGTGTCGCCGAGCATCCAACGGGCGAAGTACGAATCGCGTATGGGGAGATTGGGGTCTGGCTTTGGCCGGACATGACGAAGCGAGGGGACAGCCGCGGCAGGCGGTCGGAAGAGAGACGAATCGCCTGCGGTTCTCGTAGTTCGCCGGACTGGGATAGAGGTATTTTCCTGCCGGACAGCGAATGCGATCATGCTCCGGCTCATAGTTCATCCCGACGGCGGCACCCGAGTTGCGACCGCTTCGTCCATGCCAACAAAGACGGTTACGATGTATCGGGATCGTCGGCCATTACGGGCTACATCGACTTGGTACTCTATGTTCTCGAAACGCTATGCAACTCTGCAAACCAATTCGATTGCCAATCGCATTCATTGCGATCGCGTTTTTTAGCGCGATCGCGCCTGCCCAGACGGGCACGCCTGCCAAACCGACAATCACGCTCCTGCCGAAAGCCGACCTCGACGTCGTTCCCTGCATCGAGATTACGCAGGACCCACGCCATCCGCCAGGTGGGTCGATTGGTAGGTGCGATTGAAGTGCCGGCTCTTTCCAAATTGGAGCGGCGTTCCAATTCGATCCCGGCGCAGTATGCTTCGCCCCACGCATTAAAGATTGCCTGTTAAATCCGAATAAGCTATCGTCTTATCTCGAAATGATAGTCCACAACCTGAGTCATGGAATGCTATTTCAACTTCAAGACGTCACGAAAACATACGGTTCCATCACTGCGCTCGACAGCCTGTCAGTAACTGCGCCCAATGGTGCGATCGGTTTGTTGGGCCCCAACGGATCGGGCAAGACGACGATGATTCGGACGCTGCTGGGATTGATTCCGGCTGACCGGGGCAGCGGGGAAATTCTGGGCATGGATTTTCGCCGGCAGCATCTCGACATCCGCGCTGTCGTCGGATTTGCTCCCGAAGACGAGTGCTTGTTTCCTCGAGTGGTCGGCGTCGAATTCGTCGGCTATGCAGGAGAGTTGGTCGGCATGTCGCACAAAGATGCTTTTCAACGCGCCCACGAAGTACTTGACTATGTGGGGCTTGGCGAAGCCAGATACCGCGCCGTGGAGACGTACTCCGCCGGTATGAAACAACGACTCAAACTCGCCGCGGCCATTGTTCACGATCCGCAACTGCTGATTCTGGACGAACCAACGAACGGCATGGACCCGGCGGGCCGAGAAGAGTTGCTTGAACTGGCGCGAGATTTGGCCCACAACAAAGGAATGAGTCTGCTGTTCTCGAGCCATTTGTTACCCGACGTTGAAGCGGTCTGCGAACACGTGATTGTCTTGGGGGACGGAAAACTTTTAACCAGCGGAAACATTCAACAACTGAAGCAAATTCACACCCGCTGCTTCGAAATTCGGCTGAAGGCTAGCGATTCCAAATTTGCCGACCGACTGATGGCATTGGGCTGTTCCGCTGAAGCCCGCGACGATCGGATCCTTGTTCATCTGCCGGAAGGTGCCTCTCCGCAAATTTTCTGGGAAGTGGCCCGCGACCAACAGCAGCAAATTCGATTTCTGAGACCGCGAAGCAGCACACTCGAAGAAGTTTTCCTGTCGGCAGTGGAGCCGCAGTAATGCCGATCTTTGATCAAGGCTATCAGCACTGGTCGGGAGAGCTCGCAGGGCACACTTGGCGCTGGATGGTGATCACTCGGCAAGGCGTGAGAATCGGCCTCAAGAATCGCTTCGTGCGCATTCTGCTACTGGTCGCGTGGGTTCCAGCCCTGATGTTAGCGTCCGTCTTGTGCATATGGGGTCTGCTGGAACGAAACTCGGATCTCATCGCGCCGTTCATCGGCATCCTCAGATCCCTTTTTGGACCGCAAAGTGTCGCTGATCCACAGCTCTATCGAATCGATGTCTGGACGATTTGTTTTCATTATTTCTTGCAGACAGAAACGCGATTTTCACTACTGCTACTTCTGGTTATAGGTCCCAATCTGATTAGCAAGGATCTTCGCTTCAATGCGTTGCCCCTGTACTTCTCCCGACCCGTACGCAGAATCGACTATTGCCTGGGCAAGCTCGGCATTATCACCACTTTCCCAGCAATGATCTTAATTTTGCCGTGCGTGATCGCATACTTGTTCGGCCTACTATTCAGTCTCGACATCACCATCGTACAGGACACCTTCGGTCTGCTCCTGATGTCAGTGCTGTATGGATTAGTGATCGCGATCTCCGCTGGAATGCTCATGTTGGCTCTATCTTCCCTGTCGCGCAATTCCCGCCATGTCGGCCTGTTCTGGTTGGCAATCCTCATGGTCGGAGCCATCATGGCAACCGTCCTGGAAGGAGTCGATCATCAGCAGCGTATCCACGCTTATCGATCGGCCGCAGGCAATGTGCAAAGCCGTGATGCGATTGCAACGGCAGAGATCGAAGCCAGCCGCACGGATTGGCGGCCTTTGGTTTCCTACACCGCCGATTTATCTCGCATCGGCCAGCAGCTTCTGGGCGCAAATCAAAGTTGGGAAAAACTGAGCCAATGGCTTCCGCCAAACGAGCGTGACGTATTTCTCTTGAAGCTGGTTGGCCCGCAGTTTCCCTGGTACTGGTCTGCCGCCGTGCTGCTAATACTTTTTGGACTCTCCGCATGCATTCTGAAGATTCAAATCAAATCGCTCGATCGGTTGAAGTAGAACCGATTGTCATATTCGACGAGGTTTCCAAATGGTACGGAAATGTCATCGGGATCAACAAGCTCTCGCTGCGCATTCCAGCGGGTGTCACCGGCCTTCTTGGTCCCAATGGCGCCGGCAAGTCGACATTGCTGCAATTGGCAACCGGTCAATTATTCCCTAGCCAGGGAAAGGTTCGCGTATTAGGCCGTGAAGTATGGAATAATTCGGCGCTGAACCGTTTCATCGGGTTGTGCCCTGAACAGGACGCTTTCTACGAATGGATGACCGGCTGGGAGTTCGTCCATACCTGCGCGCGGCTGAGCGGATTGCGGCGCAGCGCGGCCCGTGATGCGACCCAGCACACCCTCAATGCGGTCGGCATGGCGAAACACCAAAATCGCTCCGTTCGCGGTTACTCTAAAGGAATGCGACAACGCACGAAGCTAGCGCAGGCATTAGTGCATGATCCACAAGTGCTATTCCTCGACGAACCCCTTACTGGCACCGATCCCGTGGCACGTCGCGATTTGATGAACATCATCGAGCGCCTGGGCAGCGAGGGAAAAAGCGTGGTTGTTTCCAGCCACGTGCTGCACGAAGTAGAATCGATTACGCCGAATATCATCCTCCTGAATCACGGCCGACTCGTCGCTGAAGGTCATGTTCGACAGATTCGCGATCTGATCGATAAGCACCCGCACCATATTGTTTTGATCTGCGATGACTACCGACGTCTCGCCGCCCAGCTAATCGTCCGTGACGACGTCGAAGGTCTCGCTGTGTTAGCGAAAGACAAGGGACTCATGGTGGAAACCCACTCTCCAGATGCCTTTTATGGCAGCTTGCCTGGTCTTTCTCTCGCCGAAGGGCTAACAATCCGCGAAGTCTATTCCGACGACGACAATTTGGAAGCAGTCTTCAAATACCTAGTGAATAAATGAGCTCGGCAACCTCCGCAAGCGAAGTTGGACATCCGGTGAATCGCAGCTTACGCGCTGGCCGTTTCAGCCTGACGGCACTGACGACGCTTTTCCTGCTTACCTTGCGACAATACATGCATGGCAAGCGCTGGATCGTGATGGGAATCTTGTTCCTAATGCCCGCCGGGCTTGCAATCTTGATCCGCGCTACACGCTCCAATATTCCCAGCGAGGCATTGGAATTCTTAATCGTCTATTTGCTGATTCCCCAAGCTCTTCTCCCGCTCGTGGCGCTGGTCTACTCATCTGGCATGCTCCAGGACGAACAAGAAGAGCAGACTATTACGTACCTGCTGATCCGTCCGATGGCGAAATGGGCCATCTATCTCGTCAAACTGCTGGCCACTTTGACGACCACAGTGGTGCTCACAGCAGTGCTAACCACGTTGACCTACGTGGCAATCTACCTCGGCCGCGACAATCAAGGCCAGAGTGTTCTGCTCCGCTGTGTCCAGTCGATTTCGATTCACGCTCTAGCGGTCATCTCCTATTGCTGTTTTTTTGGATTAATCAGTGTACTAACAAAACGGGTTTTGATTGTGGGCATCATCTACACCGTAGTAATCGAAGGAGTGCTCGCCAACCTTCCCTTCGGTATCCGGCTGGCCACAGTCATTTATTACACTCGAATCATCGCGTACCGGACGTTGGATTTTGTTATTCCTACGCCGCATGGAAAGGAAAACATCGCAGCCGATGCCTGGCAGTTTAATATCAAATCAGACCCCAGTCTGCTCGATCATCCTCAACTCTGCACGGCTGTGACCATTTTGCTCGTGAGCAGTTTAGTATTCGCCGCGCTCGCAGCCATTCTTTGCTCGCGAAAGGAATTTTATGTCAAGACTCCAGAAAAGAACTGAGATTCAAGTCTATTTGCCACTCTACAAATGGGCAGAGCGAGTCCATCGTCGATTAGGAGTTGAAATTCGAGGTACGGGTACTCGACCGAGCGCCGAACCCACAGCCGCTTACCTACCGCATTCCAAAGCCCTTTGGTCGTGAGACTCTCCAAAAAACCACCGAATTCGGCACTGATGAGATCTAATCGTCATGGCAGCCGGAGTGGACTGCACTGTCGATCCCGGTCGGTGACGCTCTGAGTAACCAGGAGATGGTCGTGCGGCGCAAGTGCCATATGGCAGCTGGCCTTTTGCAGCTCGGGAGCCCGTGAGAATATTGGCCACTGGCCCACTTCTGCCACGTCGATCGCCAGGCGCTTTTCTTCGTGCTAGGGTTGTTGAGTACGTTTTTCTGTTGCATTCATCTGTGTTGAAAGGGTAGTCCGATGGAATTTCAAACTGGCAATCTTGAACCGGGGCTGTTTTACATTTCGCTGGTACCCGAAGCGCAGCGGAAACTGCCGTGGAACAATATCGAATTGAATAAGACGATCCTGTGCAGGCGAATTCGCGGACCATTTAAGTCTGAGCAAGAAGCGAAACAGGAGGAACAGAAGCTGCTCAACGAGAATTCCAACCTGGAAACGTGCGTTTGGCTGTGCCCCCGGCGAGCATCTCCGGCAATGGTCTAACGGCGGCGCATTCACGACGCCGTCTTGGATCAGCTTGGAGCCGCATAGGCGCCGATCACGTGAACTGTTGCGATAGCGATTTCTGCCAGCTTCAAAGTGTTGTGGCTACGGCAACTCGTCATGTCTGACGCCGTTCCATCTAAGGACCGATTTAGACTCAGCTCCTGAATTACTATTCTCTGATCGACATAGCATCGGCACGCCGACGATCGAGTACCTTGAGCTGAAACTAACGCGCATCGAACTGCGCTGCGGCGGCACCATCGAATGCAGATCGCCATGAATCGCTAATGCATTCATTGTATTCCTCCGGTCTGAACTCGTGCTAGAATCCTGCAGTTCCGAACCCGAACGCCTCGGTGCGATAGGCGCTTACGACCGAGCGGCGGTTTCAGCAAGCGCGGGCAACGGTGAAACATCGCTCTCTGTATCATTTTGCTTAAATTGCGCACCATTGTGTAATCTAAGCCAACGGGCGCGGCGGACCCAGTAGAACCGCACCGGCAGGAACAGATCGACGACTTCGTCGGAAATTAGCAGGCCGCCCAGAACCGGCAACGCCATCGGCGCGAGAATTTCGCCTCCTACGCCCTTGGCGAAGACCATTGGAAAGATGGCAATAATGGCCACGCCTTCGGTGAGCAATTTCGGCCGCAGGCGATGGACAGCACCTTCAATAACGGCCTGACGCAGTTCTTCCAGCGATTTGATATTCGCCAATCCGCCGCGCTTGTCGATCGCCTCACGTAAATAGACGAGCATAATGATGCCTGTCTCGGTAGCCATGCCGAAACAAGCGATGAAGCCGACCCAGACCGCGACACTGAAATCCATCGGCGGCGTGTTCCACCCTTGCATGATTTTTGGAAACAGAAACATAAAAAATGCACCGCCAGCCAACGCCTCGGGCACGGCCAGCATCATGAGCGCAGCATCCATGAAATCGTTATAAGTGAGATACAGAATGATGAAGATAAGCACGATGACTGCGGGAAACACGAAACGGAGTGTTTGGGCGGCGCGCACTTGATGTTCGAATTCGCCGCTCCACTGCAGGCTGACGCCTTCTGGGAGTTTCACTTTTTGGGCGACTACGCGCTGTGCTTCATCGACGAAGCCAACGATATCGCGTCCACGGACGTTGAGCGTCACGTAGTTGAGAAGCTCACCGTTCTCACTTTTGATCATCGCCGGGCCTTCGACGATTTTCACGTCGGCGACCGCACTGAGCGGGATGAAAAGCTTTCCGCGGCTGGCATGTGTCGGGCTGACGGCGTGACTGCCAGGCAACGCGACGGCGGGGGCGCCGTCGGCGCTAGTTTCGTTTGCCGTGTTTGCCGAAGCGGCAGCCATTGCGCCTGAACCCGATCCTGCTGAGCCACCCCCAGACATGCGACTACCGGGACTGATCAGCAAACGACGGATGCTTTCCTCGTCGTAACGGTTGCCACGAGCGTAGCGAATGCGGACCGGGAATCGATTACGGTTCTCGACCGTGTAAGTGACGGCGCGGCCTGCCAAGGCGACTTCGATTTCGTCTTGAATGTCTTCCACGCTGATGCCATACCGTGCGGCCTCGGCCCGCTTGATATCAATTTGCACGTAGCCTTTACCCATGATCGGGGCGGCAACGACGTCGCGGGCACCATTGATGGGTTTCAGAGCCGTTTCGACTTCCTTGCAGACTTTGTTGATCGAATCCAAATCCGGGCCAAAGACTTTGACGCCGATATCGGTGCGCACTCCGGTCGAGAGCATGTCGATACGATTGATGATCGGCTGCGTGAAAATATTGCTCCAGCCCGGAACTTGAAGCACGCGGAGATTCATTTCGTCGTCGACCAAATCGCCTTTGGGGCCGGCGGTCCGCGGCCAGAAGAAAACGCGCTTGCGGAATTGCTGTTCCAGGTCGGCGCGGAGGGGCTCCCATGCGGACTGGGCGGTCGATTCGACCGGCTTGCCAAGCTGCGATTGCAACGCGGCGTCGGCGAAGCGGATGGTTTCGTCGCCATGCGGAGCGTCTTTGAGCAAGTTGGAAGTTTTGGCCGCTTTGGCAAGTTCTTCCATGGCGTACCAAGTGAACATTTCGGTGCCGCGATCGAATAACTCCCAGTTGATCTTTTGGACATTTTCGTGCCACCGGCGACTGCGCTCGGCGTCAATTTGCGCGAACATCTCAGTGGCTAAGTTTTTGTGCCGAGCGCCGAAGAATTGGGCCACGCCGTCAAACAGTTCAGTAATCAGTGGCTGATTGAGTTCCAAGCTCTTGACAACGTCGGAAATTGTGCCGGCGTGGGCTAGTTCGTTGGCGACGTCTTGATCGAGCTGGGTCACGTCTTCAATGGCCGGCGAGGCTGCGAGCCAGGGACTATATTTGGGGCTGAGCGTGTCGGCAAACTTATCGATTTCGGCTACTTCGTCGACGCCGACGGGCCATTTCAAATATCCGGCGGCGCTCATTCGGTGGACCAATTGCTCGATGGCGAAGTGAACCAATTGCGGACCCATTTCGCGCTCGGCGGTTTCGTATTGTTCCAATGCCAGACGCCGCATCGATTCGTCGAATCGCTCTAGGGCCTTTTGGCTAGCATCGTTGATGAGCGCGGCCCTATCGACATCAGGAATGGCCTCAACGAATCCGTCAGTTTGCAATCGGTCAAGGATTTGGGCAGCTTGAGCCGCCGCATCGTTATAGCGAAGCACTCGTTTGGGCCAGAATTCTTTCGGACGGAAGTTGACGAACGTTTCGACCATATCGAGCGGCGCCGGATCGGTGGGCGTGTCGGCCCGACCAGATTTGCCGATCACGTTTTCGACTTCGGGGAAGCCGCGGAGCAATGCGTCGCGGGCTTTTAAGTCGTCGTCGGCTTGCGTGATGCTGGCCCGCGGCACGGTAACTGGCATGTCGAGTGTCGTGCCTTCGTCCAGAGCTGGCATGAAGGAGACGCCGATTTTTGGAAAGTGATAGGCCCACAGCGCGAACGCGGTTAGCGCCACGAAGGAGCAAGCTTGCCAGCGCAGGCCGATCGTGAAGTACACGGTAAGCGAGGTGACCACGGCGAACACAGTCAAAAATGTGGCGCGCCAGGCGGCTTGGTTGGCGCCCATTCCGAACAGCGATTGCAGCGGAAACACGCCAGCTCCTAAAATCAGCAGCACGGCGAAGAGTGCCATTACCAAATTCAGCCGCGGCAAGGCCCAGGTGAGGAGCGGTTTGTAAATGTTGATAAAGCTGCGGACAATGGGGTTTTCTTCTTCACTGCGGAGGCGGCCTTTGATAAATGTCGGGATGAGCGCCGGCACAAGTGTGACGGAAATTAAAGCGACGCCAATCATCGCGAAGCTTTTGGTGAAGGCCAGCGGATGAAAGAGCTTTCCTTCACGGCCGCTGAGCATAAATACCGGAATGAAGGAGAGCAGCATGATCATGACGGAGAAAAAGATGGGGCGTCCGACAGCGCGACACGGCGCGATCACAAGTTCGCGAATGTCGCCGCGGACTTTTTGATCGCCGAAGTGCGCTTTGAGATGATGCGTGGCGTTTTCGGTCATAACGATGGCCTGATCGACCAGGATTCCGATCGAAATGGTGATGCCACCCAGCGACATGATGTTGGCCTGAATATCAATGATTCCGAGCGTTCGTAGGACCCACATCAAAAGAAACGAAAACAGCACGGCAAGCGGCAGCGTGATGCAGATGACAAATACGCTGCGAAAGTGCATCAGGATGAGTAGGATGGCAATCGAAGCGATGATCATTTCGTGCTGCATGACCTCGGTCAGCGTATGCACCGCGCCGAGGATCAGCCGGGTTCGATCGTAGGCGGGCACAATATGCACGCCAGCGGGCAGCCCTGGCTGCAGCTTTTGAATTTCATCTTTTACCAAACCGGTGACCGTAAGCGGATTTTTGCCGAAGCGCATGAGCACGACGCCGCCAGTGACCTCGTTGCCTCCCTTTTCAAAGACACTGCGACGGAATTGGGTGCCGAGCTGCACCGTGGCAATGTTGCGGATGTAAATCGGCGTGCCTTTGATTTCTTTAATGACCGTGTTTTCGATATCGCTTTTGTCGCTGATCCAGCCGACGCCGCGAACGATGTATTCGGCATTATTTTTTTGCACTACGCCGCCTCCCGAAGGCATATTGCTTTTGCCGACGGCGGCGTACAGCTCGCCCAACGAAATGCCGTAAGCGCGGAGGTCTTCGGGCCGCACGTCGATTTGATATTCCAGCGGTGTACCGCCGACCACGGCGACATCGGCTACGCCCTGCACCGAGTTCAATTGCGGTGCTATATAAAATTTATTCAAAGCCCACAAACGGCCGGAATCGATCGGGTTGGAAGGACTGTCTTCGACTGTGTACCAAAAGATTTGTCCCAAAGCTGTGGCGTCGGGCGCTAAATACGGTACGACATCGGCGGGCAGAAACGTGTTGGCCTGGCTCAGCTTTTCAGTCACGCGCTGGCGGGCGAAATAGAAGTCGATATTGTCGTCGAAGATGATCGTAATCATCGAAAAATTGAATTCCGACGACGAGCGGATAGCCTTTACTCCTGCCAAGCCTTGTAATTTTCGTGACAATGGATACGTGACTTGATCTTCGATTTCGCGCGGGCTGCGCCCCATCCAATCGGCGAACACGATGACCTGATTTTCGCTAAGGTCGGGAATCGCGTCGACAGGCGTATTCAGAGTGGCATAAATGCCGGCCACGGTGAGTACCGCAGCGGCGATGAACACCAGAAAGCGATTGCGGATCGAGAGCTCGATAATGCGTTCAATCATGGTGCTGATGTCTAGCGCGTGGCATCTGATGTTTGGGTATCTGTATCTAGGTTCGCCTAGAATTGAGTCTCGGCATCTGCGGCGTTACTTAGCTTGTTTGAGTTCAGTGACCTTCTTCAACGTCGCTTGAGGATCTTTCAAGGCGTCTTCTTTGCAGCCTTCGCAGCAGAGCCAAACGGATTGGTTCTCGATCGTAATATGAAGCGGTGGTCCCATCGCGCCGAGCCGATTTCCGCTGATCGGGCAGAGCCGCTGCCGCTGGACTTCTTCCAGTGAGTCCGGAGAAAGTTTTGCCAAATTAGCTTGGATCTCGGACTCCGACACTTCGGGGCTGGCTGTGCTGGCCGTGGCTTCTTGCGGAGTCGATGGGCGGACATCGATATTGCCGGAGGCCGTGTTTTGCGTGCTGCCGCTGTTGCCGAAATAAATGGATCCGGCGGCGGGGTTAAGACGCGTTTCGGCATCGACCAGGAACGAGCCGTTGGTGACCAGGCGCTCGCCCGGTTGCAAACCTTTGAGCACCGGATAAAACACCGCGCCCTGCGAATCGACCATCCGGGGGCCAAGTGTTACCTCGACGCCTTCGAAGACGCCCGGCGATTGCTGGCGGTAGACGATCTTTTGGCGGCCTGTATCGATCACGGAAGTATCAGGCACGGCCAAGACTTTTCCGGCCTCTAGATTTTTCTTTTGCTCGGGGCTGCTCACCGAATTGGTCAGTAGCGGAATATCCTGCGGCGCCACGCAGAGCGTCACTTCGGCAGTGGCCCCTGGCCGCAATTTATGATCGGGATTCTCTAATTCGAAACGGACCATGGCTGTGCGCGTGTCTTGATCGACGTGCGGATAAATAAACGCCAGTTTTCCTTCAAACTTCTGATCGGGAAGCGATCGCGTGGTTGCGGTGACCGCTAAGCCGGGCGCATCTGGATTTTTCGGACCATGTTCATAACCCGTGGGCAAAAATGGCAAATCATCTTCATAAATTTGCGCTTCGATCCAGACCGTCGATAGATCGGCCAGATCGAAGAGCGGGGCGCCTTCCTGAATATACTGCCCCTCCTGGACGTATTTGGTGATCACGTGCCCGCTGAGCGGCGCGCGAATTCGGATATCGGATTCGGCCATTCCGGCAGCAAGCACGGCATCGATCTGTTGATCGTCGATTCCCAAAAGTTTCAGACGGGCCCTAGTACTATCGACTAAATCGACGCTCCCGCGGCGCTTGGCATCGATCAAATTGCGCAACGTAACGAACAGATCGGGACTGTAAATGAGGGCCAAATCGTCGCCGGCTTCGACCATTTGTCCCGTCTCGTTGGCGAACAGTTTGTCGATGCGGCCAGGAAAACGCGCGGCAACGGTCTTTTGAGTCCGTTCGTTAAATTCAATCGAGCCGACTGTTGAAATTTGCTTCGTCAGCGGCACGTAATCGACCGGCCAGGTTTGCACGCCCGCCAAGACCACGCGATAGGGCGAAAGCTGAACCCGGTTCACTACGCCCGCCGGCAAGGGGTCGGCATGTGCCGAACTCTTCTTTCGTTTTGACAGTGGCATGAAACAAATGGGGCACGGTTCCTTGTTGTTGTCGCGCACAATTGTCGGATGCATCGGGCAAAAGTATTCCACGTCGGAATCAGCGGCGGACGCTGCGGTGTTAGCCGGACGCGTCCAGCGGTCGTAGAAAGCGGCCAGCGTATCCCAGCGCATGATGACGATGCCGATTACAGCCAGGATGGCGATAAAACGAAGTCGCGCCAAATTGACCAGAATTAGAAAATGAAACCACCACCAGACTTTTGCCCAACCGTGCAAATCGGGCGGAGCATGGAGCCCACCTTCGTCGATTATGCCCGCTGGCGGTGATTTCTGCGACGGATGAAAGCCGTCGGATGCGATTTCTGAATGCTCGTGGGCGTTCATTCGTTTATACCTTGGCAGTTAGCGAGTTAGAAGTTTTCCGCTTTCAGTCCGACGGCCGAGAGCGCGTCGATCAATTGCTGGCTGCTCGTCTTGCCGTCGGCGGTAAACTGGATTTCAACAAGATGCTTGTCGGGAAACCCGTTCACGCTTTTGACTCCAGCAATTTTTTGGAGCGCACCTTTTGCCTTCGCCGCCGAGGCGTCGTCTTTCACATCCGGCGTTTTCAGGACGAGCCAGCCGTCGTAGTGCATGCTGGGTCCCATCATGTGCGGCGTCGCGGCAATGAGCTGGGCAACTTGCTGCGCCGACACTTTAGATTCGTCAAATTCGATTTTTGCGTCTTTGGTTTTCCAATCGACGTTGATCGACTGAATTGCCGGTGTTTTGCTCAACGACGCTTCGACGGTCTTCGTGCAAGCCGGGCAATGCAGGCCGGTGATCATGTAAGTTTCCGCCGTCGCGTTCTGAGACGTTTCGCCGGCTGCCCAAAAAGATCCAGTCGTAAAAGTAGCAACGATACACAGGGAGAGTAATGTCTTGTTCATAGCTGTCCTCGCGGTATTTTCGTAGAAACGTGATTTACTTGGTCTGGCCCCGGCCCAGACTTGATGCTGGGCCGGGAAGTCTTCGAACAACTACATTCAACTTCTGACAACAGAGTTTCTAAATCGATCTTGTCTACCGTAGGCTCTTGGGCACCAGGTACAGCGTTGCTTGGGAGCGAGCAATAGGGGTGGAAGTTGTACCCATCGACGGTTCATACGAATAGCTGCGAGTCGACTGCGTGTTTGCGGCGGCATTGAGTGCGGCCTTAGTACTCGAGTCGCTCTTGGATTTGGCATTCGTATCGGCTCCCTTCCCAGCCTTGTCGGTCTTAACAGCCGGAGCAGGTTCGTAGGAGAAGCTTCTCGTTGCGCTTGATGCAGTCGCTCGGAGCATCGGTTGCGAATAGCTGCGGCTGATGCGCGACAGCTGACCGTAATCGCCCCGTGCTTTGGCGCTGCCGTCCAAGTAGCTTTGCGCCCATGAACTGGCCACGAACACCGACGAAACAGCGACAACGGCTACGATGATTAGACTTCTTTTTAAGTTCGCGTTCATTTTCCACCAACCTTTTCTGAAGGAGAAACTGAATAACTGACATCTGAATCAATTACCTCAATCACTGATTGGACGAACAACAGACAAAGACTGATCTGCCGATGACTAATCCGATCCTTCGATTTGCATGTTGGTCAGATCGATGGCAGCATCGGGCAACCGCCGATGGCGCGCTCACGGTTCGAACATTCGGCCCACAACGAGTCGACAGCGCACGAAAGGCGTTTTATGCGGCGAGACAATGCCGCGAGAGAATCAAATGATCCAGCGGTGCAATTCGACCACTAGATTATCGGGAGGCGGACCGGCCGCTAGTTCAGGAATTGACCGCCCACATGTGGAATCAATTCGGGCACCTACGTCGGCCACCAACGGAATTAATGCATTCAACGACGCGCGATCCAGCGAACTCTGTTGGGGACCGCGGACGGCGCTTACGGCTAAGAAGATCGCGAACGGATGGCAATGCCCGCTCGAAGTAACACCTTCACCACCGGGACGACTCGGATGGCTGGCCAACGAATTCGATGTGTGCGATTTATTCTTGCAGCAGCAATTGGGAGTACCGCAGCAGGAACAATGACAGTGGCAGCCAGCACCCGTATGCGATGTGTTTATCCGACAATGGCAATTCGGATCAAACTGTCCGTCGGCGCTCTTGCATCCTGCCACCGATTGACCGCTAATCACGGCCAACGGGACCATTGCCCAAATCACAGCCGTGTTCATTCGGCGGCGAATTGCACGAGTTAGAATTTTGGCGGACATATAAAACCTTGTTCACACACAAGTCTGCCACAATTATGCGACCCAGTCAAAGATTAACCGTTATGGGATGGTGCGTCGGTGCTTATACACGTCTTACATTGTTTATGTTCGACAGGGGGGCGGCAAATTATCACCAACGTCAGTAACTTTTGTTGAATTTTGAATTTTCGAGGTAGGGTTTTTCGCGTGCGGATTTGCGCACTGACGTGCGGCATCGCACGGTCTGCCGGCGAATAAAGCGAATTCTCGCTAGAACCGCGTTCCACACCGGCTGACTACTACGAGTCATGCAATCGCCGTGCCCGGGTGGCCCGCAAAAAAGAGAAACTACCGGACGCTGCAATGTTCGCTTACCGAGCGGTCAAACCGCCGGCGGCAACGGGAAGCGACACGGCAGGCACGGTTTGATCGACGTGCTTCCGCCACAAACGATCTAGCTCCGCGGCATCGGATATTCCATAGCATTGATGCAGGGCGGCATCGTAGCCTTTGGCCGCTGCGAGTTGAATAAAATTGACAAACATCGACGGAGTTTTTTTGCTAACTAAGAATTCCGTGACCGAGGCGCTTTGTCCATAGAAGGCGCCGATCTGATCGGGCCGAGGATAGTCATCCATGGTTAGCAGCTTTGCAGCAGGAAAGATTGCATGCTGAGCCAGAGCTATTTCCAGATCATGAAGATGGCGTCCTTGTTTGGCGTCATTGTCGGCAAGTATCGCGGCGCCTTCGTCCGCCCAGCGCGGCATGGTTGTCGCGGGGAAACGATCTTTGAGGACAACGTGGGTCAGCTCATGCGGGAGCGCGGCGGATAGAAAGTCCGCACGCCCGCCAAGCAGATCGATTCGTCTGCCGGCGATTTGGCCTTCTTCCGTCTTGAACAGCGACGTCCCAACTGTGTGTTCGCTGCCCCGGCCTCCTGCGGCGACATAGCTGTCGATGCTCGGATGAAGGACGATCTGACATTTCGGATTCCACGGCTTAGATGAATCGGCGCCGAGCCATTTCAATTGCAAATCGTGGCGGAGCGATTCAGCCGTTTCGGCCAACAGCTTTGCCGTGGCATGTGAATCGAGCGCGCAGGCTTGAAAGTTATCGGTTTCAACAACGAACCATTGGCCACTGCGTGAACATTTCTCGGCGCAATCACATTTTTGAGTGGATGCACCTGTCGATTGATCTGGATGCTCACCGCCCAGGATGATATGCGACGAGAACAAAGCGCTCGAAAGGAACAGAGCGGCCATAAGAATGTGTCGGTGGGGCATACTGGGTTAGAGCGGTCGGGGGGCAGCGGATTTGATTGAGCGTTTCCCAATTCGCAATCGACATGCCGCTGTGAACGGCCGCCCCCCTGTCCGATGAGCGATCGCCGACGCAAGTTCCTACCCTGCACGGGCTTATTTGGGTGAAGCAGCTCCGGGTCGCGCGACGAAGGCGGGTAAACCCAATCGAAATAATGCGTAACAACTGGGCAGAGTTTGCCGCCCTCCGAAGCGGAGCGGACCGCAATACTTCAACATCAACAGACAATTGCTCAGTGCGATTTAGCACCTTTGACGATGATTCCGATAGCGCCGATGGTGTCGGCGCACTCTCCCGCCTGATCCAGCCCACCTTGAATGCATGGATGCATAATGTCGCTTGTTCGCTCGATGACATTCTGCGCCTGTTCGGCAATCCTGCTGGCCGGGTGCCAGACAGATCAGACATGGTGGAACTCGTTCGCGCAGAAACAATCGGCGGAGAATTTATTAGTGCGCCCCGATGATGCTTCTCAGGGATCGCAGATAACTGGACCGCCGCTAAATACCGCGCCGCGACAACCGCTGCCGGCGATAGCTCCCTCCGCTGGGTATAGCGGTGCCGGACGCACCGAAGTGACGCCGGCTTCGTTCGGTCAGCCGGACGCTTCCGAACTCGAGCAGCCAAAGGTTTTGCCACCGGTCTCGTGTGCAACGGAGTTCTCGCTGCCAGATTTTTTGGCGGATGTGCAGGCGCGTAATCTGACACTCGAGGCGATGGCAATGGCGTGGCGTGCCGCGACTGAAAAGTATCCGCAAGCGATTGCGCCGGACGATCCCATGTTTTTGGCGACGACCGCGCCCGATTCGCTCGGGCACAGTTCCGCGGAATCCGCTTATGCATTTCAACTCGATCAGAAAATCCGTTGGTGCGGGAAGCGAGCTGCCAAGGGCCGTGCGGCGCAAGCCGACGCCGAGGCGGCACACGGCGATTTGGAAAACGCTCGCTTAGAGTTGATTGAAACAGCGGAAAACGCATTCTATGATTACTACCTGGTGCGCCGACAGCTCGAATTGAACCTCGAAAACGAGGCAATCCTGCGGCAATTTCGCGATACAGCCCTATCGAAATACCGAACCAACCAAGTCACTCAGCAAGATGTGCTGCAAGCGGACGTCGAGGTTGCACAACTAGAGCGCGAACGGTTGGAGCTGACTCGGATGGATCGCGTAGCGCTCGCACGAATCAATACACTGCTGCGGCAGCCGCTCTACACGCCCTTGCCCCCGCCACCTGCGCAATTGGCGGCGCTAGCGCTGTCGGGTGATTTGGACGCGCTTGAGCAGATCGCTGCCAGCCAGCGCCCGGACCTCTCGGCACTGGCTGCGAAAGTACGTGCGGCGGACGCGCAATTAACGCTGGCGCAGAAGGAATACTATCCGGATGTCGATGTCTTCGGCCGTTATGATACGTTTTGGCTGCCCGCCAACGCGCTGGTCGGCCAAGTTGGAGTGAATGTGAATTTGCCAATCTATTATGGTCGTTTGAATGCGGCAGTGCGCGAAGCAGCCGACGAAGTGGCACAGCGCAGGGCTGAGTATGAGCAAAAGCTATTGGATATTCAAATTGACGTCGCTAGCACCTACGAGGAGACCGAAGAGAGCCGGCAGGCCATCGAGATTTATACGGGCAAGCTTATTCCGGTTGCGGAGCAGAATTTGGATGCCGCCCGAAGCAATTATGACGTCGCGAAGAGCAGTTTTCTGGACTTAGCCATCGCCCAACGGCAATTGATTGACGTGCGAGTGAAACTTCAAGAGACATTGGCGGAATATCACAAGCGGACTGCCGAATTGCAGCGCGCTGTGGGCGGCAGCTTACTAGCGGCGCCCGCTTTGGAAAAAATCCCGGCGCCAATTCCGCAATAGTTTGCAATCTGAGGCCGCCCGAGCCGCCTATATCAATGCGTGCGGATCCCAATTCCGCACATCTATTTCCCACGACATCCTTCATGCCTGAAGCGGCAACTTTGGTGCTGCTGCTGATGACAGCAGGCTGATGTCTCCGTCGATGCCAGCCCCAAAAATAGGTCCGGGCAACTCATTAACTCGTGAAACATGCCATAAATCCACCCAGTTTTTGGCATATTCCCGCCTCGGTGCCAAAACTCATACGATTTTCGGGAATGCCATGGCGTTCCAAAAACTCATCTCCATGGTCCAACTGGTACGAAGCGTCCATTTTGATTGCCAGAGAGCGCCGATAAACGAACGATTGCGATAGTTCAAGCCAGTCGGCAATCCTCTGAGTTTCGGCCACGCTTTTGTTTTTTGAACTTGCTACATCCGTGGGGGTTTGGGGGGCCAACGGAGTCTAGGGCTGCAACACTTTCGCGATTCGGAACCATTGTTTAGCAATTAGTCGCACAACCACCAAAATCTTCACTTGCGCGCGCTTTGCAGGTGTAGGCTGGAGGGATGCTCCTCGCCGAAAATGTCCGTGTAGCCACAACCGACAAGTCGTTGAAAAAGTGCCCGTTCGCGCTCGTCCCCGATCGGCCAATCTACGACTGCCCTAAGTGCGAAGAGTCGGCGATGCAATACTTTTGCCAACGGCTCGACTTGCCTGGACGAGAGGACTTTTTTTATTGCTGTGCCTGCGGATCAACATGGGAAATCTAGTGATGTGCGAGCCGAACCAAAATCCGCACACTCACCATAAGAAGCGACAGAATTAGCCACTAGCGCCATCGCCTGCTTAAGGCGATTCTTGTAATGGACCATAAATGGGACACCACAGCCCTTCATACAGTGTTACGATCCGACTCCGTTACCCGGATAAACCCGGCCAGTTGGGTCGCATTACGTCAGCGATTGGTGCAGCCGACGGTTTGATCGGAGCCGTTGATATTGTCAGCGTTGAGAAGACCTCGATCACCCGTGACGTAACGGTCAACGCGACCAACGTTGAGCACAGTGGACAGATCGTCGAGTGTGTGCGTTCGATAGAGGGCATGGAAGTTATTCGGGTCGCGGACCGCACGTTTCACATGCACTTGGGTGGCAAGATCGAAATTCGCTCCAAGGTGGCTGTTAAGACACGCGATGACTTGTCGATGGCCTACACCCCGGGCGTAGCGCGTGTTTGTCAAGCGATCAGTACAGACCCGGAATTGGCATTCTCACTTACGATGCGTGGCAACACCGTAGCCATCATCACGGACGGTTCCGCAGTGTTGGGAATGGGCAATATCGGCGCGCATGCGGCCCTGCCGGTGATGGAGGGCAAATCAGTGTTGTTCAAGGAATTCGGCGGCGTCGATGCATTTCCTATCTGTCTGAACACACAGGACGTAGACCGCATCGTCGATACATGTACGTACCTCGCGCCCACATTCGGGGGCATCAACTTGGAAGACATCTCGTCGCCCCGTTGTATGGAGATCGAGGAGCGTTTAGCTTCGGAGTTGGATATTCCCGTCTTTCACGATGATCAACACGGCACGGCAATTGTTGTGATGGCGGCACTGCGCGGTGCCCTGCGAGTTGTCGGAAAGCAGCCATCCAACGTCCGCGTCACAATCAGCGGAGCAGGAGCAGCGGGGATCGCAATTACTAAGCTGCTATTGTCCCAGGGAATCGGCCAGATCGTGGTCTGCGATCGTAGCGGTGCGATCCACCGCGGCCGAACGGTCAACATGAACGCATTCAAACAATGGGTTGCCGAGAACACTAACCATGACATGATCCAGGGTTCGTTGAATGAGGCGATTGTCGGCACCGATGTGTTTATTGGCGTCTCGGGACCTCATGCGCTGACGGTCCAAAACGTCCAACGGATGGCGCGGGATTCGATCGTCTTCGCGTTGGCAAATCCCGACCCGGAAATCGCTCCCGAAGACGCGCAGCAGTATGTCCGCGTACTGGCCACGGGCCGCTCGGACTACGCTAACCAGATCAATAATGTGTTGTGCTTTCCCGGTTTCTTTCGCGGCCTGCTGGATGTTCGTGCCCAAAAGGTTGTGCCGGAAATGAAAGTCGCTGCGGCGAAAGCGATCGCCGACGTGATTCCTGAAAGCGAACTGCGACCGGATTACATCATTCCCAGCGTCTTCGACCGCCGGGTCGTGCAAGCCGTGGCGGCCGCTGTTTCGCAGGCAGCCATTCAAACCGGCGTGGCGCGTCGTCAGCCAATCGCGATCGACAGTTCTCAAGCCGGCAGCTAATCCTTTACCTTTGCGTTTGCAGATTTGTGTCCTCGATGCGTTCTCATTTTTTAAGGCGATTGCTTTAACCAAACATCGGATCAAGATCGAAGTTTTCGAAGGCGCACAAAAGTGCTGGGATGCTTGCTACACCAAAGTTCATCGGCCCAAGGCCAAGCCTACGGCAGCCAAGTCGCGCAGTATATTGACGTAAATCTGGCTACCAGGGTTGCCGATCGCACCAGTCATATCACATAACCATCATGAGCAGGGGACGCGATGCACACCGTGGTTCATAATCAACTTGAGCGCGCGCAGGCCGAATTGACACTTCACAGAGCCGGAGTGAATTCGTCGGCAATCGTTGGAAGCCTTTGGACTGGTTTGAATACGCTCCGTAAACTGTTTTTGGCGCGCCTACACCAGGAAATTGAATCGCATTTCGGCGTCGATTCCGTTTGGGCGCCACTAAGGTTATTAGAGGCCAAACGGGAATTCCGCCGCGCCGCCGAGGAAATCGAAATCTACACATTGATAGTGGTGGTCGCGGAAACAGAACACAGCGGGTACACCAATGGCGAAATTGATTGGTTTCGCGATTGGTTGCTGCGGCTGCGTTGGGGAGACGAAATAAAACGGGCGACCTTGGAACGCATGCAATCCTACGAGAAGCACAGCGACGGCGAACGCCGGCGGATGTTCGCCTCATTTTTGGAGCAAGCGATTGCCGAGGCCACCAAAGCGCCGCTAATCATTTATCGGCTCTATCCTCGCGCAGTTCGGATTGCCACCGCGTTAGCATTTGAGGATACCATGCGGGCGCGAGAAGTTCGCAGCGAACAGATGTCCTATCTGCCAGTGATCGGCGATTGTCACCAATGCCACGGCCGGCTCCTCGAGAACGGCGAAATCTGTCCGGACTGCGGCAACCCTCTTTGGAAGACCGATTGGCTTTGCGCTACTGAGTAGCGATTAACCGCCGAGCATGTTACCCAGGTCCACGATTGTTTAATCGCGTTGGCCACATGTTCGGAGAGTCGCAATCCTGATAGCCTCCGCGTAGCGTGGGTTTGGCGAGGCGTACAATTTCCGGCGGAAATCTTGCCCAACCTGAATCGCGCAAGTTCGAATACTTGCCTCCTAATAGGCTGAATGAGCCGCTGCAGCAAAGAGACTTGTCGTTAGAACTTGCCATAAATCATCTCATAACCGAAAATCGTTTCCATGTGTCGCAATATGCGACTT
>Ga0182024_10009156_pt1 | contig 20583 bp, 19 predicted proteins | sample P32metaG_FD_120480 | JGI IMG/M metagenome (GOLD analysis project Ga0182024, IMG submission 120480) | Permafrost microbial communities from Stordalen Mire, Sweden - P3-2 metaG (Illumina Assembly) | ecosystem: Environmental > Terrestrial > Soil > Wetlands > Permafrost | place: Sweden: Stordalen... | reverse complement strand
TATCCGGTTCCACCGGGGCGACCGCTGAATCTGTGGGCCAAGACGATGTTGACCGAGGCCGAGACTCTCGACGCGCTGCAAAAGTCGCCGCTGCGAAAGCTGCTTGCGACGCCGCCGGATGATTCTCTGCCCGAACCGCCGTTGGCGCTGGGGCAAGGACACGTCGCCTTGTTGTTGGCCAGCGGCCATCTCGATGGCGTGGTGCGCCCCGCTGGCGAAAGTCCGCATGTGGTGCGCGGCACGGCCCGCAAGCTGACCTACGTGGCCGATACGTCGGTCACGGAGAACGAGGATGGCAGCGAGACGGAGAAGATCGTGATGAAGGAGCGGGTCAATCTCACGGTGCGGATCGTGACCCAATCCGGCTCGCTGACCACGCTCTCCCAGGAGGAGCCCAGCGATGTGGAGTCTGTTGAAGCGTGAACCGTACTTGGCACACCGGAGAAAAATTCCGGCGCGTCGGAAAAAAACCAGGAGAAAACCATGAGCGACTTGGCTACTCTGCGAATCCGCTGTTCCGGCTCGGAAACATCGCTCGATTGCGATGCACTGGCCGTGGCCGGTCAAACCGTGTTGCTCGCTTCGGTCGCCGGTCCGGCGAGCACGATCAAAGCTCTGGCCGCCCTGCTGCAAACGAAGCAGGCGGTCGATCTGTGGATCGGCAACCGCAACTTCGACAAGTACCCCGGTTCCTACCGCTGCCATAAGTGCCGATTGGGATACAACACCTGGCACATGGTCGCGGTCGCGGAACACAACGGACTGTTGCTCGACGGCTCGGACGCCGCGCTGTGGCGCGAATTACAGAGCGACCGCTTCACCACGCCGCTGTTGCGGGATTGGATTCCCGAAGTCCGCCGCGTGCTCGAAGCGGGACAGCAGTTGCGAGCGTGCGCTGGGCACGGCTGCAAGGTCGTCGTGTTGCGGCTCAAGGATGAGGAACTCGACACCATCGTTGTGGCCGGACTGCGCGACGGACAATTGATGATCGCCTAGCACCGATCACCCGCCGTGACTGTAGCAGAAGCACGGCGGAGATTCGGCGTTAGTTTCCTACCACCCTTTTCCACGGAGTCTGCGATGAACTGCACGACGCTGGAAAGCTATCTTGAGAGGTACGGAGAGCTGCTCGGCCAACAAGCCGCGGCGGCAACCCGGCCACTCCACACACCCGGCAAGGATGCCGTGCTCAACATGGCGCTGCTGCGGCAGCCGTTCGAGCCCCAATCGCATTGCATCGCGGCAGGCGTCAAAGCCCTACGCCGCCAGCGGGCGATATTGGTCTGCGGCGAGATGGGAACTGGCAAGACGCTGATGGGCCAATTGATCGCCCACGGTCATGCCGGGGGCAAGCCATACCGAGGGATCATCCTTTGTCCCGGCCATCTGGTGCCGAAGTGGCAACGGGAGATCAACGAAACCATTCCCGGTGCCAAGACGTATCGCATCGAGCATGTCCGCGATTTGGTTCACCTGGCGCGCCGCAAGAAGCCCACGGGCGTCGAGTGGTTCGTCATCTCGAAAGACCGTGCGAAGCTGGAACCGAAGTGGCGCGCCGCGTTCTTGATGCGCAAAGGGGAAGAGATTCCCCGTTGCCCAAGATGCGGCGCTGAATTGATGCGTGAGAACAAAGGGAAGGATAAAGACGAGTGCGCCGGCCTGCCGATCATGCCGGGCGACATGCAGAAGAAGCGGCTCGACTGCCCAGGGATGATCGAGCGCGGCGGCAAGATGGTGCCGTGCAAGGAACCGCTTTGGTGTTTCACGCGGGAGCCGTGGCGCTGGGCGCCGGCGACCTACATTCATCGCCGGATGAAAGGGTTTTTCAACTATCTGGTGTTGGACGAAGTGCATGAACTCAAAGGCGCGGCCGACGTGGCGCAGGCCAATGCCGCCGGCTCGATGGCGGCTGCGGCCGACAAGGTGATTGCCTTGACCGGCACACTGACGGGCGGCAAGGTCGAAGACTTGCGTCCGCTGTTGTTCCGGCTTTGTCCGTCGAGTCTGATCCGCGAGGGCTACACCTGGAGCGAGGCCACGTCGTTCGCCGAGAAGTATGGGCTGATCGAAACGCGGATCAGCACTCGCTCGGGCGGTGATGGTGGGGGCGGCTCGGAGAATCGGCAGAGCAAGGGCCGCTCGTCGCGGTCCACGACACGGATCGTCAAGCCGGGCATCATGCCGGCGCTGTTCGGCCGGCATCTTGTCGATAAGACGATCTTTCTCGGACTCAAGGAAATGGCCGAGAACCTGCCGGAGTTCATGGAACGGATTCAGCCGGCCTACATGGACGACGAGCAATCGGCCGCGTATGCCGACATTTCCAAGGCGCTCAAGGATGCGGTCAGGCAATTGGTTGCGACCTGCGGGCCGGGTGCTGCGATGAAGCTGTTGGGCCCGATGCTCAACTGCCTCATGGCTTGGCCGGATCATCCTTACGATTGGTCGCTGGTCGGGTACACGGATCGGGCTGGCGGCTATCATCCGGTCGTCCGGCCCCCCAACCTCGATCCCAAGGTGATTCGGCCGAAGGAGCAAGTGCTGCTCGACCTGATCCACGCCGAGCGGGCCGATGGTCGACAAGTATGGGTCTTCTGTGAATATACGGACAAGATCCCGGTGTTGAAGCGACTGGCCAATCTGTGTTCCAAGGCGGGCTTCAAGACGGAGACGCTGTTTTCAAGCGTGGATCAATCCAAGCGTGAGGATTGGATTTCCAAGCACGGCAAGAACGCCGACGTGATCCTGAGCCATCCCGGACTGGTCAAGACCGGGTTGGACCTGTTCGACAAACGCGGGAACCACAATTTCTCGACGTTGATTTTCTACGAAACCGGCTGGTCGGCCTTCACGATGAGGCAAGCTGCCCGGCGATCGTGGCGGATCGGTCAGACGTTGCTCTGCAAGGTGCTGTACCTTTACTACTCCAGCACGGCCCAAGAACAATGCCTGGAATTGATGGGCCGCAAGATCGCGGCGTCCGAAGCCTTGGAAGGCAAGTTTTCCAGCGAAGGGATGGCAGCAATGGCCGGCGAGGATTCGTCGGTGCAGATGGCACTGGCCAAGAACCTGGCCGAGAACATCGGCACGACGAACGCCAGCCGTTCGTGGCAGAAGGTGGGTGCCGTGTCGGAGTCCACTGTCGCTATCAACTGGCTCGATGACTTCGCTGGTCAGCCAGATTTGCTTTCGCTCATCGGCAGCTGATAAAGTGTGCGACCTCGAAACCGGCGGTCAGGGAAACTTGGCCGCCGGTTTTTTGCTTCCCGCGGTGTTCAACTTCAACACGCGATGTTTGCGCAAATTCGTATTATCGCGAACATCTTTTGGGCATTTTTGCCGCTCTCAGGGCCGGTTTTCCGCTGGCCCAAAACCGAGGTAATGAACCATGACGACTGATCTGATTCCCATTGCGCCGACTGGACTCGCGGCTGACAAACTGCGCCGGCTGATTGAGGATTTTCTAGGGGGACTGAAACCCAATACGCTGCGCGGCTACCAGCAAGGTCTCGCCGACTTCGCATCGTTCGTCGGCGCCGTCGATGCGGAGCAAGCTGCCGGAATCTTGCTGGCCGGCGGCCACGGCGAGGCGAACCACGTGGCGCTGTCGTATCGGGCGAACATGATCGAACGCGACCTGTCGGCCAACACGATCAACGGCCGATTGGCGGCGATTCGCGCCTTGGTCAAACTCGCCCGAATGCTTGGCCTCGTTGACTGGTCGCTGGAAGTGCGGAATGTGAAGGCCATTCCCTACCGCGACACGAAGGGTCCGGGCGTTGATGGCTTCCGGCTGCTGCTCGGGCATCTTGCTCAACGGGAGGATGCAAAGTCCAAACGAGACCGTGCCATCGTACGGCTGCTATTCGAGCGGGCCTTGCGACGTGAGGAAGTTGCTTCGCTGGACGTGTCGCACTTGGACCTGTCCACGAATTCAGTCCGCATTCTCGGCAAGGGCCGGCGCGAACGCGAGACGCTGACGCTGGCGGCGCCGACGTGCAGAGCGTTGGCAGATTGGCTTGCCGTCCGCGGGACTATGCCGGGGCCGCTGTTCATCAACTTCGACCGGGCACGCAAGGGAGACGGCCGGCTGACGGGTGCTGGAATCTGGTCGATCGTCACGGCGCTGGGCGAAGCCACGGGCCAGCGGGTTCACCCCCACGGGCTGCGCCACGCGGGGATTACCGAGGCGCTGGACAAGACCAATGGCGACGTGCGCCGAGTGCGAGAGTTCAGCCGGCATTCGGACGTTGCAACCGTCTTGGTCTATGATGACAACCGGAAAGATGTAGCCGGGAATGTGGCTCGGCTAGTTGCTGGCGAGTGATTTGTCAGAAATGCGATTCAATTCCTGTTCGAGGACCACTTACCGGTGCCGCTTCTTCGTCCAGATCACGACGGCCGCTCCACTAAGGGCCGCAAGACTCATCACAAGCGACGACGGCTCGGGTACGGGCGACAGCTCAAATAAGGTTCCATCGTTGTTCGCACCGCCCTGATTCGTCACACCGTATAGGTTGCCGTTCGCATCGGCGATCAGGTTGCCCTCGGGCACGCGACCGTCCGTCGAATTGAAGGCGAACAGCGTTGTTAAAGAGTTGTTCGTGACGTTCAGTTCAAATACGGTCCCGGCCAGACCCGAGTCGCCTCCTCCGCCAAATGTCATGCCGTACAGATTTCCATTAGCGTCGGCAATCAGGCTGCCGTCGGGTTTGTACCCATCCAACCCATTGAAACTAAATAGCGTCGTGAAGACGCCCGTGGTTGGATTCAGCTCGAAAATGGAGCCGTCGCCGTTCGCCCCACCCTCCTCTAACGTCCCGTACAGATTGCCGCTGGAATCGGCAATCAAGCTGCCACCTCCATTCGTGCCGCTGAACGACGCTAACAAACTGAGTGCGTGCGTCCCGGCAGCCACTTTGAATACAGTTCCATCGTTGTTGGCACCGCCGCGACTTGTAGTGCCGTATAAATTGCCGTTGGCATCTACCAGCAAGCTAGAAAGGGGGCTGTTACCGTTCGTATTATTGAACGACGCTAGTGTCGTGATACCATGCGTCTTAGCGCCTACCTCGAACACGGTGCCGTTGCTGTTGCCGTTCGCGCCCCCGGATGTCGTGCCGTATAAGTTGCCGCTGGAGTCGGCGATCAGGGCGCCTATTGGATTGGCCCCGTTTGTGTTATTGAATGAAGCCAACGTCGTGATCGTTTGCGTTCCGGCCGCTACCTCGAACACCGCACCGAAACCGAGCGCCCCGCCATGCACCGTTGTGCCGTAGAGATTGCCGTTGGCATCGCTGATTACACCGCTGTCGGGATTTACTCCGTTGCCCGTGCCACCAAACGTGCCCAGAGTCATGACGACATGCGTTGTCTCCGTCAACTCGACAACGGTCCCGGCGTTGTTCGTACCGCCTTGATTCATTGCGGTGTATAGGTTGCCGGTGCCATCAGTAGCGATGCCGTAAGGGCTGGTGCCGTTAGCGGAACTAAAATTGACCAGCGTGGTGAGCGAATACATCGGCGTTGCTCTCGCCGTCGAGGCTGCGAATACGGCTGCAAGTGCCGCGAGTACGACACGACACTTGAAAATTCTCATTAGCTTCCCCCCGTTGAAAGAATCGCCCCGCCGTCGCGCCGAGCCTGGAAAGACCCGGGCTCGAAGTCCTCGCAATCCTAACCGCGCGACCTTCCCCTTGTCCAACGAATTGCGGATTGAGTCGTGATGCCCTTTGCTTGTTGTCGAGGAAAAAACTGGCTAGGGGGCGGCTGGGCCGCGCTCGCACTTCGCCAATCGTTCTTCCAGTGCCTTCAGTCGTGCTTCTAGCTGACTGAAGGCGTTGAACACCGTGGAACTCACTACCGAAAACATGATGCACGCGAGTGCGGCTGGAAGCGTAGCGGTGGCGTGGCCAACGGTTGCCATTTCAAAGACCGCAAATACCAAGAAGACGATGCCACCCAGGAGGAAAAGGACGGCAAGGAGGCCGATAGTGCTGCGTGCGCTCATGGTTTGCATCTCTTTCGTTTGAGAAGTGACCGGGCCGCATTATACCAGCGGATGAAAGTCCCGCCGACGTGAGAGCGGTCACCGACACCACGCGAGGTCAAGCGATGGCGGTGCCGGGTAGTGGCTGAAAACGCGGATGGTCGGCGGATTCGCAGCTTGCTACGCGACCCAGCCCCAAAGCTCGCAGACCACGACTGTCCCGCACCCGTAGTACAGGACGAGCTTGGTCGAGCCACGCCCGATGAGTGGGCCTAACACTTCGTAGGAGTCCGCCAGTAGGATGCCGGGAAGCAGAGGTACTGCCCAATTCACTCCAGTGGCCGGGCCGCCCTCACGCAGCCGGTCGTAGATCGGCGCCTCGCCGCCCGGCCATAGCCTTTGCTCCTCAGCATTCCGCCCCTCGACAAGGCGGTACTTGGCCCAAGCCGAAGACGTTAGGTCCCGCGCGTGGGTGAGCCAGCCGCCGGCCCAAGTGATGATATAGAGGATCAAAACGAGACCCCAGCACAATCGCTTACGCTGTCTTTTCAGCGCGGGAGGTCTCAGCGCCGGCGACTGGTACGGGTTGCCATCCGGCTCAGCAGTGTTGGGGTTGGCGGACATGCCGCCATTCTACCCGAGCGGGACGGGCGCAAAAAGGAATTCGCTGTGGTTTTCATCGCTTCTCTGCTTGATGGGATTTGTTCTGAATCGAATCGAGAATCTGGAGTCTCTGGCCCGGCAGCTTGAGTAAACATTGCGGGAGTCCAAACGGAAAGAACGTCAGGCTGGCCAGAAATTCCCCGTCGATCGTCCAAGCCATCAGACAGCACACGTCACCTTCCCCGTAGCATTCCTCCGTCCACTTCTCGGTCTGGGCCGTCTTCAGCAGCGCCGCCACTACGTCGCCGTCCTTCTTCCGCAGGTCGCCGTTCCAGACGAAGTTTTGCTCGGCGACACCCCAGTCGTATGAATGGATTGCGAACATTTGAGTTGGCCTCTGGGAAAGTTTGGCGGTTCACGGACATCGCCGCTTGTGGTGAGCAGACCGTCACTCTGCTGACGCTAACGCGGTCAGCAAGAATGCGGTTGCCGTTCGGCCGGCTCGAAAAAGCAGATGGACACGAGGTCGAAGGTGAGGCTGAAAAGAACTCCCTCAAGCAGGAAACAGAGGCTTCGACTGCCTGAAGGCCGACCAGAGCGGGTGTCCTCCCCGCGCGCGCGAGCCATTATATGGACAGGTCTTGAAGGAGTACAGTTTATGTCGCAAGTCTTGTAATAGTTATGACTTATACGCTGGACAAGAGTCGTGCCCATTCGGGGCATGATACGGCTCGGCGCACCAGATTCGGCTACTTTTGCAGTACATTCCGGGTCGGATTCGGCCGGCGAGTTCGAGCTGCAAGTCGCATCCTATCATTGCCTTACGGCTGGTCGTGATGGATGATCTCCGCACCTCGCTCGACGGTACGGCCGCGTTGGAAAAGACTCAGATGGGCGAAAATCCCGTTCGCGGGGCTGTCGGGGCGAGCCTGCGTTATCTCAGGCCCTTTTTCGCTCCCACGGACACTTCGAACGGTTCAGGCCGAATGGCGAGCCGCTCGACTCGCCGATGCGGCTTTTTCCATACCCCGTGCGTGCAACCGCACGCAAATCATGTGTTTGCCTTGCCGTTCGGTTCATACCGCCCAAAAATGAATCGTTCAATCCATCGAATCTGTCCGCAGGAAAAAACCAATGGCCGCCGCAACGCCCGCCGAATTGGAAATGCTCGACCGATTCCTTCGCTGCTGCTTCGATCGCGGACCTGATTTCAAGGCCACTGCCGCCGAGATATTCACGGCTTTCGAGGATTGGCGGCGGGACAATAACGTGTTCCCAGTGAGCCAGCGACGGCTTTCCGTGATCCTGCGATGCGCCGGAATCCCCCGTCTTCGCTCCAACGGATCCTGGTATCTCGGATTGAAGCATTATTCGGGCGATTTGACGCCGGAATGGGACCGTGCTCTCGCAGAGTACCGCGGCCGCTGAAATCGGAACGCCGCACAGGCCGCCTCCTCGACACTTCGGCAACGGGCCCCCGGAGCGACCGTTTGCGGAGCCTCGCTTCAACTGCCTGGGCATCAGCCGATACCTTACGGCGCTTTCCGCGCGGCTTCGGACCATCGGTACGATGTGGGTTGTCGTAGGCAACGAATTCCTCGATCCCAGGAGGTGTGCCCGTGAAAACCATCCAATTTCAATTGACCGTTGGCCTTGGCGACGACGCATCAAAGGCGCTTGTCGAATTACTCGATCAAGCGCTAAAGCAATCGACCGCTCCACGGCTTGGGGAACTGGATGTACGACGAGAGGCACGCTTGAGAGCATCTCGAAATGCGATCTTTGCTGGCGAGAAGCCTCCGGAGGATCAGGGATTGCTTTTGGACACAAAGGAGACCTCGAAGCTGCTGAAGATTTCAACGCGGACGATTTGGGAAATGGAGAACGATGGTCGGATGCCGCAGGCCGTTAGAATTGGCAAGGCGGTCCGCTGGAGCTACAAGGCGCTTCAGAAGTGGGTCGACGACGGATGCCCAGCTCGACCGAAAGGCGGCCGCGGCGGTGCGGGTTAGACCCGCTCAATGCAGGCAGATTGCTCATTCGACCGTGCAACACCGACTTGAAATTGTGTTGACGTTAGCGATCGCTGGCCGACGCCCGGACCATCGCCAAGATGCCGGCGCGAATTGCCGCTGGCAAAGTCGGCCATGCGGTCATCACTTCGGTCAGGTTTGGATCGGCGGCGCCGACATGCTCCGGCGGGAACTGGCTGGCCTTCGGTGCGTTTGCGTTCGCACTTTCGTCCTCGCCGGTACAAGCAGCGGTACAAGCGGCGGAAGAGGTCGCCGTAAGTTCTTCACCCATCCCACTTGCGATACTAAGCTCGTTGATTCCCAAGCTGGATGTCGAGGGTTCGAGTCCCTTCGCCCGCTTTTCTTGAACGACGTTGCAATGAGTTGGATCAACGTCGTTTCTCTTGATGCCGGAATCGATCAGGTCGCCGGTACCTTCAACCAGGCTGGCCGACCGTTACGCGCCGCGGTTCGAAGGAAACGAGCAGAAAGACGATCGATGGAGAATTGTTTTGGGATGATCGCTGTCTTGTTGACAGCAATGGGAATGTCCGGATCGCTGGCAGCGACGCTGGAAGCTTGCCAGAGGTTGCCGTAGAATCTGTGGACAGGGGCCAACCAGGGGGGAGACACGACCATGTTGCTACACCGACTTCCTGCGCTGATTTTATGTGCCGTTGTGCCGCTCGCGGCCTGTTGGTCGGTCGTTGCATTGGGAGCCGACAAGGAAGCCGCAAAGGCCGGTGGAAAGGTCGCTGGAATTCTGATCGACAAGAAGGACGATTGGATCAGCGTCAAGGCCGATGGCGAGGATGAACCCGTCAAGTATGTCATCGACGTCTCCGACAAGAAGCTGCAAGACGCCTTCAAATCCGTCTTCAACGCCAGCCGAGTGCAATTGACGTACAAAACGGACGGCGACTCACGCCGACTCGTTAGTATCAAAAAGCAAATTCTCAAAGCCTCGGGAACGGTAACGGGCGACGTCGTGAAGGTCTACAACAGTTTTTGGGTCGAGGTAAAGCCCAAGAGCGGTCTTGCCGATGCTTTTGCCCCCGGTGCCAACTACAACGACAAGGAATTCATGGAGAAGCTGAAAGGCTTGCAAGCAGGCGACTCGGTTACGATCACCTTCACCACCGACTTCGAGCGGCACCGCATCACGATGCTGCGGAAAAATCCGGTGAGCCCATCGAAAGCGGGCGATAAATCCCAATCGGGAACGCCCACGAAGGAATAGCAGCGCCGTGTTGCCAATGCAAACGTTGCAACGTCTGCGAGCCGCACTTCTGCCGGTCACGGGGGCGGTGGTTGTCCCTGGCGTTATTCTATGGCTGACAGGGCCGGATACTTTCGGTCTTTGGAAGGCGAACCCGGCAGCCCGTGTGGTCTTGGCGATCTTCGGCGGCGCATCGTTTTGCCTTGGCCTTGTGCTGATGATCGCAACAGTCTGGCTGTTTGCGACGATCGGCCACGGCACCCCAGAACCTTGGAAGCCGCCTCGGCATCTTGTGGTTCGAGGAGTTTACCGCCACGTCCGCAACCCGATGATCGTCGGGGCGTATTTTCTGCTGCTTGGAGAGGCGGGTCTGACGGCCTCAATGCCGCTGCTGATCTTTGTCGTCCTGGTCGTCGCCATCAACGCCATCTACATCCCGCTGTCCGAGGAGCCGGGCTTGGTGAAGCGGTTTGGCGACGATTATCTGACCTACAAGCAGAATGTGCCGAGATGGATTCCAAGACTGAGGCCGTGGCAGACAGATGCAATGAAAATCGGCAAACCATGAAAGCAAAGCAGGCGATCGGCTACGATTCGGTCACGCCGGTTTATGCCCATAGAACTTTCTCCGCAGTCGGTTCGCGGATCGGCACTTGGCCGCACGCCTACTTCTTGTCGGCAAACTTCCAAGACGTCAGCTTCATCTTGTCGTCTCCCTTCAGCCATGCGCGGACCCACACGACGGCTTCGGCAGTCTGATCCTGGCCGTCGACCTTCACGTGGAGCGTTAGGCTGTACGACACTCCTTCCACAACTTGCGATTGCGCAGCGGTGATTTCCACGAGCTTGACGGCTTGCGGCTGGCCTTGGGCTTTCAAAGCGTCCTGCTCCGCCGTGCAGGCAAAGTTGGCGGCCTCGATCACGTCCTGATCCTTGACGGTGATATCGATCTTGCCGCCGGGCAGCGCGTCGGCAACCTTGACTGGCTCTCTGCCGCCGGAAGGCGGCGTGGGCGCCGACGGACCGGCAGGCGTGTCGGCCGTGGTGGGGCTGGAACTGGCCTGGGTTCCGTCGCCCGACTTGGCCGACTGTGACGAGCAGGCCAAGCCGCCGCTGAGCATCGCCACGGCAATGCACGCGGCGAACGCGCTATTGAGTTGGACCATGATTCTTCCCTCGGTTCGTGAATTGAAATCAGACATGATTCATTTGGCTGCCATTGTGGCACTTATGGACCATGCCGACAACAAGCGGCGCCATCAGGCCGAGGTTCCGGCTAGAATTGGTAAAGCGGTCGGCTGGAGACTTGTCCGATTCATCTCATCAGCATAGAAGCCTGGCAGGCGACGTAAGCTGCGATTTGCCGCGGAACCGCGCGGCAATCAATCCGGCCAGCACGATTTCAATTGCCATACGTCGAATGATTCGGCTTTGGCGCCATCCCCTTCCAGCAACAGCGGCGGCTTGTCGTGACCGGCCGCCGGAATGAAGCACGACGACATGGCGATTCGGCCGTCGTCGACAAAAACATCGATCGAACTGCGGTCGATGAGAATCTGCAACTTGATTTTCGCGCCACCCGGCGACACGACTGCCGTCTTTCCGAGCAGGCTTAACTTGCCGCTCTTCGCTTCATATTCGAGCTTCGCGCCGCGGATTGAAAGGCTGACTCGCGGGGACGTGGCTGAATCGATCTCCACCTGCACGTCGAACGAATCGCCGGCGACTGCGGCCAATGGATTCTCGCCCTGCTTGAGCGTGCCATGCCATTGAAAATGCGCGCCGTGCAACGTATCGACTTCGCGAATCGGGCGTTTGTAAAGCCGAAGCCCCTCGGGCGTTTGCCGCAACGTCAGTTCCGCGGGAAACGCCATCTGCTGGTTGAACGGCATGTGCGGATATTGGCCGCCGTTCATCCAGGCGATTTGAATCCGCCGGCCATCGGCGGCCGGAATGTCGCTATAGGTTTGGGCCGCGTAGTAGTTGTTGCCGAATTCAAAAATGTGCGGCCCGCTCTCTTTCACGAATCGGATGCCGTTGAAACTTCCGATCAGATACTTGTTCGCCCCCCAAAATACCCAGCGAGCGTTGCCCGGTTCGCCTTCGACCGGCATCTCGAACAAATCGGGGCACTCGCCCGCGCCGAATTCGGGAATGTCGCTGAGGCGAGTCCACTGGATCAGATTCGGCGACGAGAAGAGAGCGTATTTGTCGCCGTCCAAAAACAAGGCCATGATCCATTTCTTGGTCGGCGTGTGCCAAAAAACTTTCGGATCGCGGTTCGAGCCGACCACATTCGCAAGCACCGGATTATGCTCATACTTCTTCCAAGTCCGGCCACGATCGTTGCTGGCGGCGATCGATTGCGTGAATGGCTGGCCGTTCGAGGCGGGCGAAGTTCCACCGGCCGACGTGTAGATGGCGATCAGCGGTTTCTCCTCGCCGGTTTGCAAGCCGGAAGTATTTTGCCAATCGACGACCGCCGAGCCGGAGAAGATCGTGCCCAGGCGGTCGGGCAGAATCGCGTCGTCGAGTTGCCGCCAATGCAGCAGATCGGTACTGACGGTATGACCCCAGGTCATATTGCCCCAGTTGATGCCGTCGGGATTGTGTTGAAAGAAGAGATGATATTCGCCGCGGTAAAAAACCAGCCCATTCGGATCATTGAGCCAGTTGGCGCGGGAGGAAAAGTGAAATTGCGGGCGGAGCGATTCGTGGTAAATGGCGGCGACTTTGGTTGCTTCGCCAGAGTGCTCGCCACCGGGCGCTCCAAAGCAGACCGTGGCGGGACCGAGAAAAACCGTCGAGAGAATCGCTGGCGCTATGAACCGCATTCTGATTCCTAATCCTCGCGGAACGTTCTGAACGAGAGGCCTTATTGTCATTCGGCCTCATGATCGAGGCAAGATACCGGCAAGAGGTCGCGGAAACCGCTCTTGTCGTATCAATCGCCAAGCAGTGTTAGACTCTCTTTTTGCAACTTCCGCGTGGCGATGTTCAATTTTTCTTGGGAGTCGCGGAAGTTTTCGAGTTGCTCGACGACCGCGTGAAAGTCATCCAGGTCTTTGAGCCTCTTCACAGCGCGCCACACCTCGGCGTCGGCCACCGACTTGAGGAAGGGACGGCAGACGCGAACGGCTAGCGGCTCACGGGTTTGCAGGAACAGTTGGAGCGTTTGGTCAATCAGAGAGACTCCGTCGTGAGCGAACCTGGCGGCGAATCGCGACTCATCGAACAAGCGGCCCTCGGAGGCAAAACCCATTATCTGGCTGTAAAGCCGAGCAAAACTCGACTCTCCCATTGCTCGAAGCCGCCACAACTGGCCGCTGCCAAGATAGAATACGCGCCCTGCACCATAGGGCTGGCTTGCCATGAAAATTGGCCCTGCATTTTTGCGATCCAGATCAGGATCCGAAAACCGGCCATAAACGGTAGCCTCTTTTTTCGCTTCAAGACCACGGTAGCACGCATAGATTCCACCAAAGTCCGTCCAACGTTGGCGGCTTGTCGCAGCGGAATCGTCGAGCCGCAAGAATTCCGCATTCAAGCCTTCGCGGGTGAACTCGATTTCGCCCGGACTCTCTCGGCCGAACATGCCTTGTGTATCTAACAGATGCGGCCGAAGAATGAATTTGATGGGATACAAGTCACGGACGGTCGACGACAGCGAATCCTCGGCCAATTTGTCGGTATTCTCTGGTCCCGCGACGATGATCAGTCCGCCGGCCTTTTCCGCGACCCAACGCTCAAGCAACGCAGTCGGACGGTTGTCATCGGTTGCGCCCGCATCAAGCGATTGCCAATCGGGATCAAATGCCACGATCGTGTCGTATCGGGCCAACTCCTCGTCGGAAGTCGGGAATCGATCGAGAAGCTGGTGAACTTCTTGCTCCGAGCCCGGAGCAGCAGTTTGCAATATGGCGTCGGCCACCGTCTCGCGGTCGCGCGATAGCTGATGAACGAGGAATTGGTAGTCGCGGCTCGGAGTGCCGGCGATTAGCAGAATCCGAGTGAAGCTCTCGCCATTACCGCGCCAATTTCGTAAATCGATCCAGCGCGCCTTGTTCCTCAGTGCAACGATATTGTGATGCAGCAGCTTGACCGTACGGACCACGTCGAAAAGGCTCAGCAACCATCTTCGCTCGATATCGGCGTCCTCCGCCCAGCGATTGTTTCTGAGCAAGTCGAGCAGCTTCGTCTGATCCTGCAGGAGAACGGCTTGGGTTTTGCTGGCGGCGTAAAGCTGATTCCTGGACAACAGCTTGACGACGTCCGAGTATTGGTCCTGAATTTCAAGTCGCCGACTTCCGGCGCATCCGGCGCGCAAAACCGCGATTTCGCGTTGATCGTCGATCGGCCCAACTTCGACGAGCCGGAACATTGCCTGCTCCAGATGGGCAAATCTATCGGCGAGCCTCGCTTCCTCGACGTCAAGTCGAGGAGCGTCAACCTTCGGTGCTGGTTGAACCGGCTGCGTAGATACGGCATTCGGAGATTGGTCCTCTTGCGATTCTGCAACTTGATCTGTTGCAAGCGAGATTGCCGCAAGCGCCACGGCAATAGCACACAGCAACCGTCGAGTAAATGCTTCCCTGCCCGAGCCCATCGTCGTTCCTCCCGAGCGGTTGCCGCGTAGAACGGATTGCCGGCAGTGCCGCTGGACCGTGAAAACCGTCGTCGCGCCGCCCGCGAATGCGGCGACGCCCGAAAACTCAATTGTGGAGGCCGCGAAGATTGACGTCAATCAAATTGGCGTAAAGAATGGCAGCGTGTCAGAATGGTGCGTTGTCGGCCCGGCATCGCACGCAATCTCCGGGGGAAGTCTTATGCGACGGTTCATGTTTCGATCAGCCATCGTTTTGAGCTTGCTTCTCACCGGCCTTTCTTCGGCTATCAATCTCCGGGCCGACGAGCCGTCGTCGAAAGGCACGATCGGCGTCTCGCTGCTAACGCTGACGAATCCGTTCTTCAAGGAGATCGGCGACAATATCTCTCGCGTTGCCGCGAAGCAGGGCTACAGCGTGGTTGTCGTCTCCGGCGATTTCGACGTTGCCAAGCAGCAGAATCAGATCAAGGATTTCATCGTCAAAAAGGTTTCGGCGATCGTGCTTAGCCCGTGCGATTCCAAGTCGATCGGGCCGGCGATTCAAGAGGCCAACGACGCCGGCATCCCGGTGTTCACTTGCGACATCAAAAGCCTCGCTCCCGGCGCGAAAGTCGTCGCCCATTTCGCGACCGACAATTATCAAGGGGGCAAGATGGCCGGGCAGGCCATGATCGAGGCTCTTGGCGACGCCGGCGGAAGAATCGCCATCCTCGACGCCAAGCAAATCGAATCTTGCTTGCTCCGCGTGAAAGGTTTCAAGGAAGTGATCGAATCGCACAATGCCGCCAAGAAGGGCGGCGCGATCGAAATCGTCGCCGAGCTTCCCAGCGACGGGCAAAAGGAACGGGGCTACAAATCGGCCGAGGATTGCTTGCAAGCCCATGGCGATCTGTCGGGTATCTTTGCCATCAACGATCCGAGCGCGCTGGGCGCCGTGGCCGCGGTCGAAAAGGCTGGCAAGGCCGATCAAATCAAAATCATCGGCTTCGATGGCCAGTCTGACGGACGAAAGGCCATCAAAGAAGGAAAAATCTACGCCGATCCGATCCAGTTTCCCGACCAGATCGGCACGAAAACGATGCAAACGATTCTCAGCTACTTCGAGGGCGACCGAGTGCCGGCCGAAATCCTGATCCCGACCGCGCTGTACCGCAAGGCCGACGGATTGAAAGACGCGTCGTTGAAATAAGCTGGTCGATGAACAAAATGCGATCACGCTTCGTGGCCGACTATGGCATGTTGTTCGTGCTGCTGCTCCTCTGCGGCTATTTCAGTTGGGCGACCGATGCCGAGCAGTCGCCCGTCGGAGCGGCGGGTGGGCGGCAAGTCGCGTCGCTGGTGGTCGAGGAAAAGGGGCCCGACGCGAAAGTGCTGATCGTCGTCCGCGACACGGCTGCCGACGCGGCGTTTGCCGATGCCGCCGCGGCAAAGCTCGGCGGCACGGTCGTTGGCATCGTCAAGGGCCAGCCGCCTGATTTGCGCGAGGCGCTCGAAAAGCTGGTCGACCGCGGTGTGCGGATCGATGCGATTGCCGCGACGCAATCGATCGCCGCTTGGACGTTAGTGCAAAAGATCGACGAAAAATTTCCTAAGCTCGCCGGCGTCGCGGTCGTCACGCCACATCCTTTTCGCTGGCCGAATTTTTTAACCTCCGACAATCTGATCAACGTCGCCAATCGCATCGCCGTGATCGCCATCATCGCGATCGGGATGACGATGGTGATTATCACCGGAGGCATCGATCTTTCGGTCGGCAGCTTGATTGCGCTGTCGTCGGTTTGCGTGACGCTGTTGATCGAACGATTTGGCGGAGCGGAAAACGCCAGCCCAGTGGCGCTCGTCCTTTGTTCGCTGGGCGGGATTGCCGTTTGCGGCCTGGTCGGGCTTATCTCGGGCACGATGGTCACGAGCTTCGGCATTCCCTCGTTCATCGTCACGCTGGCCGTGATGCTGATCGCTTCCGGCGCCGCCTACAAGCTGACCGGGGGAGAATCGGTCGGGCGGCTGCCCGATTCGTTCATGTGGCTGGGCCGAGGAACGAATTTGGGCGTTCCCAACGCGGTGATTCTGATGGTCGCTCTCTATACGGTGGCGCATGTGGTGATGTCGCGAACCCTATTGGGACGCTATATCTATGCCGTCGGCGGGAATGCCGAAGCGGCCCGGCTGTCGGGAGTGCCGGTGCGGCGGATATTGCTCGTGGTCTACACGATCTGCGGCGCATTGGCCGGGCTGGGCGGCATTATCACCGCGTCGCTTTTCAAAAGCGGCGATCCGAAATATGGCCCATTGGCGGAACTCTATGTGATTGCCGCCGTTGTGGTGGGTGGGACGAGTCTGTCCGGCGGCGAAGGCAAGGTGCTGGGGACGCTCATCGGGGCCCTAATCATTGCCGTGATCGAAAACGGCATGAACCTGACCAACGTCGAATCCTACACGCAGAAGATCGTCTTGGGCGCGGTGATCCTTGGCGCGGTTCTGCTGGACACCCTGAAGAAGAAATCCTGGTGGCAACGCCGGATGCCCGCTTCGGAAACAATCTTGGGACCGCCTTGAGAGCGAACTACTTGCGGCTGCTGATTTCGTCGGCCAAGAGGAACAACAGCGGGTCGTCCACATTTGACCCGGCAACGTCGCCGTCGGCAAAGATCGCATCGATTGCCTCACGCGTTGCGGTTGGATCCCCGGCGTCTATTGAATCCTCGCTCTTCGCGCCGTTGTCCGAGCCGATGCCGGCGCCGCGGAGCGCCGTGATCGGCATCGACTGCGAAACGAAGACCGATCCCGACGCATCAGCGACTGAAGTCACACCGACGGACGGCGCCGCATCCGGTTCATTCAGAGAATGATCCGACGTTGGACCGAATGCGATTTGGGCGGAATTGGGAATTGCCGCGCCGAAGTCCATCCGTGTGGGTACTGACGTGAGGGATTCGACGGGTTTTGACGCACCGATCTCATTCGGAACGAAAGTCGAAGCAACCGCCGTCATGGGAGCGCCAAGCGAGGCTGGCGGCGAAATCTGGATTACGCTTGGTGAAGGCGCGACGGTTGGAGCGGCAACCAGAACGTTGGCCGAGGGAACGACGGGCGCTATCGCAACCGTCGCTGAAATGTTGGTTGCCGCCGCTGTCGTCGGCTGGCTATTGCTTGGCGGCAGCGACACCGCTTGTGTGCCACTGGCTCCGCCAGTGCCCGGCGTCGCAACCGGAAGGTCGGTCGAAGCGACAATCGATGTCGTCGCGACGGCGGGAGCATCGTTGTCGCTCGCCGTGGCCTGGGACGCCGCAAGCGGCTGTATCACCGGCGTGGCAGCGGTTCCGGCATTGGCCAAACTTGCGGTCGGCGTTGCAACGGCTGCAAGAGAAATGTCAGCGTCACTGGTCGACACCGAGCTCGCCGCCAGCAGCGCGGCCAGGCGTGCGGCTCTCACTGCCGCCAATCGAGCGGTCGCGGCTGGCGAAAGAGTCGAGGTCGCGGCGGTTGCGCTTCCGGTGGCCGTCGCGGCCGAAGCATTGGCCGAACCGCCGCTTGGGGCGATCGTTAGCGTCGCGCCAGCGCCGATCACAAGCGAGTTTTGGACGATGGAGTTGGCCGTGAGATCGCCACCGGCGGCAACCACGAGGTTGCCCGTGCCGTTGATGCCGCCGACAACCTGATTGTTGCCTGAGACCAGGATACCAGCCGCCGCGGTGCTGTTGTTGCTGATATTCACATTGCTGTTCAGGTCGGAGACGGAGCCCGCGAGCTCGAGCGTGCCGGAGCTACCGACGGTGGTGGCGTCTCCCTGCGTCGACACGGGCACGACGGAGCCGTTCAACGTCAATGAACCGCCGTCCACCTCGACGCTGCCGGACAAATTGTTGACACCCGCGATGGTCAAGGTGCCGGCGCCGGTTTTTGTCAAAGTGTTGACGCTTTCCAGAATGCTCACGGAAGCGGACTGGGCATCCGAACCGGCTTGAGAAGCGGCTTCAACCGTCACGTTCTGGGTTGCATCGAGCTGCGCCACGAGCGCGACGCTAGAAGCCGGCAGCGGCGAAAGCAGGTCGATGGTTTGCGAGCCGGAGGGGAGAGCGAACGTGATCGTTTGCGTTGCCCCCGGGAGGGCATCGGCGTTCAAAATCGCTTGTCGAAGCGATCCGACGCCGCTGTCGCTGGTGCTGGTCACAACCAATGAATCGGCATTCGCGTCACCACCTCCCGTTCCGGGAAGAGTGACCGATGCGCTCGCCGCGCTGGAATCGCCCGCCGAGTTAACCGCCACGACCTGATAACCGTAGGTCGCCCCGCTCGTAAGACCCGTGTCGGTGAGATTGGTAACATTGCCCGGGAGCGTGGCGATCATCGTGTAACTCGAGGCACCCGGATTCTCGCGATAGACGTAGTACTCAAAGATGCTGGAATCGCTATCTTGCCATTGCAGCGCGGCCGAGGTTCCGCTGGCCGCGTTAGCGGTAAGATTCGTTGGAGTGGCCGGAATCGCCTGCCCGGAGATCGACACATTAGCGAACGTGGCCGTGCTGAGCTGACTGTTGTTGAACGCGGTGACCGCCAGGCCGATGTAAATCTGGGTATTCATCGTTCCGGCGGCGAAAGTGTAACTACCGGCTTCGGTCCAATTGACGCCATTGAATGAAACATAGCCGGTGATCGTCTGGCCGGAGCGGGTAAGTTTCACCCAGTCTGGCGCCGAGCCAGCGGCCTGATCGTTTCCTAGATTGCTGGTGTCGGCGGTGGCACGATATTGGAATGCGGCGCCGTTGCCGGGAGTTAGCACCATATCGGCATAGGCCGAGCCCTTGTCGGTCACCGAATTGCGGATCATGACGCCCGCCATCGCCCAGGGATTGGTGTTCCCCTGCGTCAGCACTTGCGCGATGATCGTGCCATTGCCGTTCAGACTTTGATAAACATAGTTGAACTGATCGGCGCTATACCAGATATCGCTTCCACCCCCGGCAACGGTGAAAACGCCGCCGCTGAAGGACGCCGAGCCTGCAATCGCTGGGCCGCCGATGTCGGCATCGGTCCACCCCGGCGCGACTTGACCGACGACCGCGGCATGCGCCGTGTTGGATGGGCCTGAATTTCCGGCCGAATTCATCGCCACAACCTGGTAATAGTAGGTCGTGCCCGAGACGAGATTGCCGGAATCGATGAAGTTCGTTGCCGTGGGATCGAGCGTTGTAAGGACGGAGAAATGAACGCCGTCGGTCGACCGCAGAACCTGGAACCCGGTCAGCGACGTCGAACTTTCCGACCATTGAAGCTTGATTTGCGCGAAATTCAACGCGGTCGCAACCAGCGACGCGGGGGCCGCGGGCAGGAGCAACGGAATCGCCGATATTTGCGGCGAACGATCGCTCTCTCCCGCGCCGTTGACCGCGCTCACCTGATAATAATAGGCGACGCCGTTGGTGAGGCCCGTATCGTTGAACGAATTGCCGATGACGCCCTGGTGATCGAGCACTTCGTTGCCGGAGCTGGTGGACCGGTAGATGTTGTAGGTCAAGGCATTGGGGACAGTCGTCCAAGTCAACCCGACCTGGCCATTGCCGATGGTGCCTGTAAGGTTCGTCGGCGCCGAAGGCGGCAAAACATGCGGAGATACCGTGACTTCCGATGACCGCGCGCTCTCGCCACCGGTGTTGACCGAAGTCACCTCGTAGTAATAGGTCTGACCATCGGTCAGGCCCGTGTCGCCGAACGGCGCGGCGGTGACGCCCGAATGCAGCAGCGTTTCCTGGCCGCTGGAGGTGCCGCGATAGATATTGTACGACGTCGCCCCTTGAGCGGCGGTCCATTGGAGCGTGGCAATGGTGTCGCCTGGAGTGGCGGTCAAGTTGGTTGGTGGCAAGGGGGGCAAGACGTGCGGTGTCACGACGACTTCCGAAGACCGCGCGCCCTCGCCGCCCGCGTCGACCGAAGTCACCTCGTAATAATACGTCGTGCCGTCGGTCAGGCCCGTGTCGCCGAACGGCGTGGTGGTGACACCCGAATGCAGCAGCGTTTCTTGGCCGCTGGAAGTGCCACGGTAGATGTTGTACGACGTTGCCCCTGAGGCAGCGGTCCATTGGAGCGTGGCGATGGTGTCGCCCGGAGTGGCGGTTAGGTTGGTTGGTGGCGCGGGGGGCAAGACGTGCGGTGTCAC
>Ga0182024_10009155_pt1 | contig 20585 bp, 17 predicted proteins | sample P32metaG_FD_120480 | JGI IMG/M metagenome (GOLD analysis project Ga0182024, IMG submission 120480) | Permafrost microbial communities from Stordalen Mire, Sweden - P3-2 metaG (Illumina Assembly) | ecosystem: Environmental > Terrestrial > Soil > Wetlands > Permafrost | place: Sweden: Stordalen... | reverse complement strand
CGAGGGTCACGAACGGATCGTGCTCGAAGACGCCCAACCTCTGATAGGCGCCGATAAAGCTCGCCGAATCGTCGCGTGAGATGCCGTACACGGTCTGCGTCAGGTCGTTGGTGCCAAAGCTGAAGAACGCCGCGCTCCGGGCGATCTCGCCGGCGAGGAGAGCCGCGCGGGGAAGCTCGATCATCGTGCCGACGAGATAGGGGATCTTGACCCCGGCCCGGTGCATGACCTCGCCGGCGACCCGGTCGACGATCTCCTTCAGGATGTCGAATTCGCGGCGGGTCGCGATCAGCGGCATCATGATCTCGGGTTCGACGGTGTCGCCGGTCTCGCGCATCACCGCGGCGGCCGCCTCGAAGATCGCCACCGCCTGGGTCTCGTAGATCTCGGGATAGGTGATGCCGAGCCGACAGCCGCGCAGGCCGAGCATCGGGTTGGATTCATAAAGCGAATGGGTGCGCTGGCGCACCTCGGCGACGCTCTTCTCGGTGAGCTGCGCCACCTCGACGAACTCGGCCTCCGTTTTCGGCAGGAACTCGTGGAGCGGCGGGTCAAGCAAGCGGATCGTCACCGGCAGCCCGCGCATGATCCGGAAGATCTCGGTGAAATCGGCCCGCTGCATCGGCAACAGCTTCGCGAGCGCGGCGCGGCGGCCGGGCTCCTCATCGGCCATGATCATCTCGCGCATCGGCCCGATGCGGTCGGCTTCGAAGAACATATGCTCGGTGCGCGACAGCCCGATCCCCTCGGCGCCGAAGCTGCGCGCGGCGCGGGCATCGACCGCGGTCTCGGCATTGGCGCGCACCTTCAAGGTGCGCAGCGCGTCGGCCCAGCCCATCAGCGTCGCGAAATCGCCCGACATCTGCGGCTGGATCGTCGGCACCTCGCCCAGCATCACATCGCCGGTCGAGCCGTTGATCGTGATCAAATCGCCGGCCCGCACGAGATGGTTGCGCACCCCCATCGTCTGGCTTGCGTAATCGATGCGCAGGTCGCCCGCCCCCGCGACGCAGGGCCGTCCCATGCCGCGCGCGACCACGGCGGCGTGGCTGGTCATGCCGCCGCGGGTCGTCAGGATGGCCTTGGCGGCATGCATGCCGTGGATGTCCTCGGGGCTGGTTTCGATGCGCACGAGGATCACAGCTTCGCCCCGGCTTGCCGCGGCTTCGGCCGCATCGGCGGAAAACACCACCTTGCCCGAGGCGGCGCCGGGCGACGCCGGCAGCCCACGGGCGAGCACCGTCGTCTTCGCCGAGGGATCGAGCATCGGGTGCAACAGCTGATCCAATGAATCGGGCTCGATGCGGCGGATCGCCTCGTCGCGGCCGATCCGCCCTTCCGCGACCAAGGACACCGCGATCTTCAGCGCGGCCTGCGCGGTGCGCTTCCCGGTGCGCGTCTGCAGCATCCACAGCTTGCCGCGCTCGACGGTGAACTCGATGTCCTGCATGTCCTGGTACTGGTCTTCGAGGAGCCGGCGAACCTTCAAGAGCTCCTCGAACACCCCGGGCATCACCTCTTCCATCGCCGGCAGGGTCGAGCCATTGGCGGTTTTCCCGGCGATCGTCAGAGGCTGCGGGGTGCGGATGCCGGCGACGACGTCCTCGCCCTGCGCGTTGACGAGGTATTCGCCGTAGAACTCGTCGGCCCCGGTCGAGGGGTTGCGGGTGAACGCGACGCCGGTCGCGCAATCTTCGCCCCGATTACCGAACACCATCGCCTGGACGTTGACCGCGGTGCCCCAATCGGCGGGGATTTTATTGAGCCGCCGGTAGGTGAGCGCGCGCGCATTCATCCACGACCCGAACACCGCGGCGATGGCGCCCCACAGCTGCTCGTGCACGTCCTGCGGGAACGCCTTTCCGGTTTCCGCCGTGACCACCTCCTTGAACCCGGCGACGATGGTCTGCCAATCCGCGGCGCCGAGCTCGGTATCGAGCACGGCATCGATCTCGATCTTGTGGTTCTCGATCAGCTCCTCGAAATGATGGTGCTCGATGCCGAGCACGACCTGGCCGTACATCTGCAAAAAACGGCGATAGCTGTCATAGGCGAAACGCTCGTCGCCGCTCTGATGCGCCAGGCCCATGACGGTTCGGTCGTTGAGCCCAAGATTGAGGACGGTATCCATCATCCCCGGCATCGAGGCGCGCGCGCCCGAGCGCACCGACACGAGGAGCGGCTGTCGCGGGTCGCCGAACTTGGCGCCGATCGCCGCCTCGACAACGGCGAGAGCACCCTCGACCTGGTCCTTCAGATCGGCCGGGTAGGTCTTTGCGTTGGCATAAAAGTGCGTGCAGATCTCTGTAGTGATCGTAAACCCGGGCGGCACCGGCAGACCCAGACTGCTCATCTCGGCCAGACCCGCGCCCTTGCCGCCCAAGAGATCGCGCATCTCGGCCCGCCCCTCCGCCGCGCCCGCGCCAAAGCTGTAGACCCATTTACTCACGGGCGGTTCATCCCTCGATCTGCGAGAAATCGGCGACCTGGTTCATCACCGCACGAATCCGCGACAAGAGCCGCAGCCGATTCTCGCGCAGCGCCGCATCATCGGTGTTAACGGTGACCTTCTCGAAAAAATCGTCGACCGGCTGGCGCAGCTGCGAGAGAGCAATCATCGCGCTTTCAAAATACTCCCGCGCTAACTCCTCCTGGACGCGGGTGGCAACCTGCGTCAGCATTTCGGCTAATATCTGCTCCTCCGCCTGCCGCAGTCGGTCCGACGCTACCTCACCATCATAGCGTGCGCCGTCGCGTCTTTCCTCGATGCCGACAATGTTCGAGGCGCGCCGGTAGGCGACCAGCAGATTCGCGCCGTCCCCAGTGCTGAGGAATACGTTGAGTGCATCGACGCGCATCAGCAGCCGGACAAGATCGTCCTCGGCCAGCGCAAATACCGCGCCTATCAGATCATGCCGGACCCCGGTTCCCCGGAGATGAACCTTCAGCCGATCGGCAACAAACTCCATCAGATCATGGGTTGGCCCGACCAATCCGAACGAGCCGACCGCGTTTAGGCGATCGAACGCAGCATAGATCTGCGAACTGCAATTGAACGCGTTTCCTAGGGGTAAGCGCAGACGATTTAGCAGTACGAGCCGGATTAAGCCGAGAGCGGCACGCCGCAGGCCAAACGGATCCCGCGATCCAGTGGGCTTCTCGCCGGTGCCGAAAAACCCAACAAGCGTGTCGATCTTGTCAGCGAGCGCGACGACGACGCTGATCGGCGCGGTCGGGGAAGTATCGCTGGGGCCGAGCGGCTTATAGTGCTCGGCGATTGCGTCGGCGACGCGCGGATCTTCGCCGTCATTGAGCGCGTAATAGCGACCCATAATTCCCTGTAATTCGGGAAACTCGCCGACCATGGCGGTCGACAGATCGGCCTTCGCGAGATGGGCCCCGCGCTGTGCCAATCGGCCCAATTCCCCATCGCCATTCCCGCGAACGCGGGAATCCAGGGCGGCGGGGCCGGATCGGCCCCCCTGGACCCCCGCTTCCGCGGGGGTGACGGTGGGGTGAAGCTGTTGCGCGAGAAAAACCGCAAGCTGTTCCATGCGCTCGACCTTGTCGAAGACGCTGCCGAGCTTTTCGTAATAGACACGCTCTTTCAGCGCCTCGACGCGGTCCTCCAGCCTCACCTTGCGGTCCTGCTCCCAGAAAAAGCGCGCGTCAGCCAACCGCGCGCGCAGCACCCGCTCGTTGCCGGCGATGATGGTCTTCCCGTCGTCCGGGGTCAGGTTGTTGGCGACGAACAGGAAACGCGGCGCTGGCGTCTCGTCGGGGTTGAGGCATGAGAAATATTTCTGGTGGGTGCGCATCGCGGTGGCCAGCACCTCGGGGGGCAAGGCCATGCTCGCCTCGTCGATGGCGCTCATCAGCACGACCGGGAATTCGACGAGGCCGGCCACCTCGTCGAGGAGCGCCGGGTCGGGCTTGACGGCGAGCCCCTCGGCCTTGGCAAGGCGGTCGAGATCGGCCGCGATCACGCCCTTCCGGCGGTCATGGTCGAGGATCACATAGGCCGCTTCGAGTTTTTCGCGATAGTCCTGCGCATTCTCGACCGCGATCTCGCCCTTGGACAGAAAGCGATGGCCGCGCGTCACCCGCCCGACCGGGATCTGGTCCAACGCCAGCTTCAGCACCACGCCGTCGAACATAGAGACGACCGAGACCAGCGGGCGCACCCAGCGAAGCGTCGCGGCCGGGAAGCGCATCGATTTCGGCCAGGGCAATTCGCCGATCGCCGCGCGCAGCAGTTCCGGCAGGATCTCCACTGCGGGGCGGCCCGGGCGCTGGAGGATCGCGAAATAGAATTCGCCGCGGCCGGTGTCGCGGATCTCGCATTCGTCGATCGACTGGAGGCCGGCGGCGCGCAGAAATCCGTCGAGCGCCTGTTGCGGCGACCCGATCCGCGGGCCGCGGCGCTCCTCGCTGCGGTCGGGCTGCTGCCCGGGGATGCCGTCGGCGATGACCGCGAGACGGCGTGGAGTCACATAGCCGTGCAGCGACGCCGCCGGAATCTCGGCGGCGGCAAGCTTGTCGCGAAGGAGCGCGACAAGCTCGTCGATCGCACGGCGCTGCATCCGCGCCGGGATCTCCTCCGACAAGAGTTCGAGGAGGAGTTCGCCCATATCAGGCACCCGCGCCGGCCAGCCAGGCTTCGCAGCAGGCGCGGGCGAGGGCGCGCACCCGGCCGATATAGGCGGCGCGCTCGGTGACGCTGATCACCCCGCGCGCATCCAAAAGGTTGAACAGGTGGCTCGCCTTCAGGCACTGGTCATAGGCAGGGAGCGCGATGGCGCGCGCGATCAGCGCCTCACACTCGGCTTCGGCATCGGCGAAATGGGCGAAGAGGCGGGCCGTGTCGGCGACCTCGAAATTGTAGATCGAAAACTCGCGCTCGGCCCGCTTGAACACCTCGCCATAGGTGATATGGCCGGCGCCCGCGACGCCGTTGTAGTCGAGGTCGAAGATGCTCTCCTTCCCCTGGACATACATCGCCAGGCGTTCGAGGCCATAGGTCAATTCGGTCGACACCGGATCGCACTCGATCCCGCCGACCTGCTGGAAATAGGTGAACTGGCTGACCTCCATTCCGTCGAGCCAGACCTCCCAGCCGAGCCCCGAGGCGCCCAGGGTCGGGCTTTCCCAATCGTCCTCGACAAAACGGATGTCGTGGCGCGCGGCATCGATCCCGAGCGCCGTCAGGCTCTTCAGGTAGAGCTCCTGGCTGTCCGCCGGCGCCGGCTTCAGGATCACCTGAAGCTGGTAGTAATGCTGCAGCCGGTTGGGGTTCTCGCCATAGCGGCCGTCGGTCGGGCGGCGCGACGGCTGGACATAGGCCGCGCGCCACGGCGCGGGCCCGAGCGAGCGCAGCGCCGTCGCCGGATGGAAGGTGCCGGCGCCGACCTCGACGTCATATGGCTGCAGGATCACGCAGCCCTCTTCCGCCCAATAATGCTGCAGGCGAAGGATCAGCGCCTGGAAGCTCGACCCGGAGGGGGTGGAACGCATCGTGCGCGTCAGCGCGGCTGCGGGCAGTCCGGCTTGGCGCAGCCGGCGGCGTCCGCCGCGACATAGGCGCCGCAAATCCGGCAGGCGACGAGATCCTGGATTGCCGGTTGCGGGGAGCGCGCCTCGCGGCGGCGCACGATCCTCGTTGGCGCGCGGTTCAGCCAGCGCATGGCGTACCACACGGCGAAAGCCACCAGGACCAAGAGGACAAGCTTGGGCAGCGCGATCATCGGTCAGGTTTATGGGAGGCCGGCAAGGTGGTCAAGCGGCGGGCAAGCGGCGGGCAAGGCGGGCTACAGACCAAAGCGGGCCCACAATGCCCGCGCTTCGAGCCAGTCGAGGAGATCGGCGATCGGCGTCGCGAATGGACCATGGGGACCGGCGGGCTCATGCCCGACAAAGGGCCGCGAGCGCGCCAGCCACCAGCGCCGGCGGCGCCCCGCGGCGATCGGCAGGAGCTTCACCCTGGCGCCGAACCGCGCCCGCATCACCGAGCGCAGATCGCCGATGCCGTCGATGAGGCCCCGCGCGAGCGCCATGCGGCCGGTCATCACCTCGCCCGTGAACAGGATCTCGTCCGCCGCGTCGATCTTCTCGCCGCGGCGGCGGCGGACATGCTCCTTGAAGGTTTCGTGGATATCCTGCTGCAGCGCGGTGAGCCGCGCCACATCTGCAGGGTCTTCCGGCAAAAACATGTCGAGCATCGCCTTCTTCTCGCCGGCGGTGTGGAGGCGCCGCTCGATGCCGAAGCGCTCGATCAGCCGGTCGAGGCCAAAGCTCGAGGTGACGACGCCGATCGAACCGAGGAGCGAGGAATCCTCGGCATAGACCTCGTCGCCGGCCAGCGCCAGCCAATAGCCGCCCGACGCGGCGACATCCTCGGCAAAGGCGAAGACCGGGACGCCCCTTTCCTCGGCCAGCTGGCGGATGCGGCGGTACAGAAGCGCCGATTGCACCGGCGAACCGCCCGGCGAATTGATCGCAATCGCGACCGCGCTGAGGCCTCCGAGCGCGAACGCCCGGTCGAGCGCGGCGGCGTGGCTATTCAAGGACACGGCACCGCGCCATTGCCGCGGCCCGATGATGCCGTCGAAGCGGACCACCGCAACCACCGGCGGCGGGTTGCGCAGCCGCTCGATGGGCAGCAGCTTCAAGGCATCGCGAAGGGTCATGTCATATTCGGGGCATCGAGAACGCTCATGTCATGCCAGATGGGGATTGCCGCGGCGCCCGACCAGACGCGGGCTCGAAGCTGGACCGCGGGCGTCTCGCCCGCATGCGCCCACGGATCAAGTCCGTGGGCTGAAGGCCCACGGGACGGCCGCGGTCCCGAAGCGGCGCTACAGCACCAGCCCCTCGGCGTCGCGCAGCACCGCTTCCGCCGCCGGGGTGAAGCTTCCATCGGGCTCGTGCAGGATGAGCCCGGGCAAGAGGCGCGCCGGGGTCAGGACCTGCTTTCTCGCGCGCACCAGGATGCGGCTCGCCGCCCGCCCCGCCGCCGGCCACAGCGGGAAGATCGTGATCTCGCCGGCGCGGCCGGCAAGTCGAGCGAGCAGCCCGTCGATCCGGTCGGCCCGGTGGACAAACGTGACCGTGCCCTTGCCGCGCACCATCGCGAGGGCAAACCGCACCCAGTCGGCGAGATTGGCGCCACTCTCGATCGTCGCCAGCGCTTTTGCCGGGCTGGCCGAGGGCGTCCCGCGCCCCGCTTCGATGAAGGGCGGGTTGACCATGACATGGTCGAACATGCCGGGGCTGAGCCGCGGCGGCGGCTGCAACAGATCGCCGACGATCGCCGAGACGCGCGCGGCCATGCCGTTGAGCGTCGCGTTGTCGCCGGCAAGCCGAACCAGGTCGCGCTGCAATTCGAACCCGATGATTCGGCACTGCGCCACCCGCGCCGCGAGGCACAATGTCGCCGCGCCGCTGCCGCAGCCGACATCGAGAACCAGCTGCTGCGGCTCGACCGGAACCGCGGCAGCGAGAAAAACCGGATCGATCGCGACCCGCGCGCCGTTTGCCGGCTGGCGGAGCCGAACGCGTCCGCCGAGGAGGGTGTCCTCGGTCAGGGCGGAGTGAGGACCGGGGGGCTCGCTCAGCGCAGCTCCTCCTCGGCCGCGGCGATCAGCGCCGTGGCCCGGCGGTGATCCTGTTCGGCAACCATCAGGCGGCGCGGGATCGCTCCGATGCTGCCTTCGACGAGGCTGGTGTGATGATCGAGAACAACGCTGTCGATGCCGGCTTCGCTGAGCCGGGCCTGAGCCCAGGACAGGCGGACGACGTCGTTGGTGCGCAGCAGCTCCTTCATCCCCCGCCCATCGACCTGCGGCCGGCCTACGCCCGGCACTTGACTCGTTCGGTCATTCTATGCTCGCTCGCCGTGAGGCGCGTCAACGGAGTTCGGGAACCCTGCTGATGCCCGCCGCGTGACGGCAAAGATCAAGCGTAGGAGAGTGGTGGCGCCGTTGACGAGCATCGATCGCAGCCTCGAATCGCCGCCGCCGTCGCTCGATCCTCTGTTCCGACTCTTGAGTGCCGATCTCGATCGCGTCAACGCGCTCATCGTGGCGCGCATGCACAGCCCGGTGGCGCTCATCCCGCAGCTCGCCGGCCACATCGTCGCGGCCGGCGGCAAGCGTCTGCGGCCGATGCTGACCTTGGCCTCGGCGCATCTGTGCGGCTATCGGGGCGAGCGCCATATCGCGCTCGCGGCCGCGGTCGAGTTCATCCACACCGCGACATTGCTGCACGACGACGTCGTCGACGTGAGCGAATTGCGCCGCGGTCGCGACACGGCGAATGCGGTGTGGGGCAACAAGCCGGCCGTGCTGGTCGGGGATTTTCTGTTCGCCCGGTCATTCGAGCTGATGGTCGAGGACGGCTCCTTACGCATCCTCGAAATCCTGGCGCACGCCGCCGCGGTCATTGCCGAGGGCGAGGTCGGTCAGCTGGTCACCGCCAACGACACGAATACGACCGAAGCTGCCTATCTCGACATCATCGAAGCCAAGACCGCCGCGCTGTTCGCCGCGGCGAGCTGCCTCGGCGCGGTCATTGCCGAACGCCCGCCGGCCGAGGAGGAGGCGCTGGAGCGCTTCGGCCGCAATCTCGGGATGGCCTACCAGCTGATCGACGACATGCTCGATTTTTCGGCCCAAGAGAGCGAGCTCGGGAAGGCAGTGGGCGATGATTTCCGCGACGGCAAGATCACCCTGCCGATCGTGATTGCGTTTGCCCGGGGCGACCCTGAGGAGCGCGATTTCTGGCGGCGCACGCTCGAAGAGGGCGATCAGGTCCCGGGCGATCTCGAGCGGGCGATCGCGCTCCTCGAGCGCCGCGGCGCGCTGGCCGAGACCCTGCGGCGCGCCCGCTTCTACGCCACCGAGGCCGAGCTGGCACTGGCGCCATTCAGAGAGGGGCCGTTGCGGCGTGCCCTCGCCGAGACCGCCGCCTTCGCCACGACGCGCGGCTTCTGACCGGCCGGCGCAGAGCCACCGGCTTGGACCGCGGGCCTCCAGCTTACGCGGCGCCGGCGTTGACCCCGCCGGCTTCGCGCAGCGCGGACGAGATCCGGTTGACATTGGGCACGACCTCGCGGGCGGTCGGCACTTCGACCGGCGCCCCTCGGCGAGCGAGCGCCCGCCGTTGCTAGCTTAGAGAAGCGGCGGGGCGAGCAAAAGCGGCGTGGCGGCTCCGCTCGTTCGCGGCGGGCGCGAGCGGCGTGGTGTGGTCCCGGGGATCCACGGGGATGGCCGGCACAAGCTCGACCATGCCGAGTGAGGGGAGCGATCGAACTTAACGGACCTTGATCTAATGCCGCAAGTTTGGGCATTTGCGTTCCGCGCTCGTCAGCGATCGATTTTGGGAGTGGCCATGGTTCCTATAGATATCGACCCCGAATCCGGTTGCCGGCTGCCGCTGCCGAAACGCGACGAGCTCGATGCCGACGCGCAGCGGATCTATGACAGCCTCGCCGAGCCCGGCAGCGGATCGCTCCGCGGCCTCAAGGGTCCCGGCGGCATCATGCTGCACAGCCCCGAACTGGCGCGATACACCCGTCCGCTCAATCACTACCTGCGGCACGAGGCGGGTCTCGGCGGCCGGGTTCGCGAACTGGCGATCCTCGTCACCGCCCGGGCTCTCGACAGCCAGTTCGAATGGTGCGCGCACGAGGCCGAGGCGCTGCGCCAGGGGATCGAGGCCCAGATCATCGACATCATCAAATACCGCAAGGACGCCGCCGCTCTGGACGAGGCCGACCGGGCCGTCATCGAGCTCGGCCGCGAGATCTTCACGTCGAAGAAGGTGATGCCCGCGACCTTCGCGCGGGCGCTGCGCCAGTTCGGGCGCCGCGCATTGGTCGACCTCGTCGCGCTGATGGGCAATTATGCCGGGACGGCGGCGCTCCTGACCGCCTTCGACATGCAGCTCGACCCCGGCGAGACCGCGCTTCTGCCGGTGGACGAGCCATGACATTGCACGCCGCGAGCCGCTTTCCGTTCACCGCCGATCTCAGGATCTGCCGCATTCTCAACGGGATGTGGCAGGTCTCCGGCGCGCACGGCGCGATCGACCCGGCGCGCGCGGTCGCGGCGATGGCCGCTTATCACGATGCCGGGTTCACCACCTGGGACCTCGCCGACCATTACGGGCCCGCCGAGGATCTGATCGGGGATTTCCGGCGCCAGTTCGCCGTGCGCCATGGCGCCGAGCGCCTCTCGGAGATCCAGGCCTTCACGAAATGGGTGCCCTCTCCGGGCATGATGAGCCGGCCGGTCGTCGAGCAGGCGATCGGCGTGTCGCTGCGGCGCATGGGGGTGGACCGCCTCGACCTCCTCCAGTTCCATTGGTGGGATTATCGCGATCAGCGCTATCTCGACGCGCTGCGGCACCTCGCCGATCTGCAGCGGGGCGGCAAGATCCGGCACCTCGCGCTGACCAATTTCGACACCGAGCGGCTCGCAATCATCGCCGGGCACGGCATCCCCATCGTGTCGAACCAGGTGCAGTATTCGCTCATTGACCGGCGTCCCGCGGCGAAGATGGAAGCGTTCTGCGGCGAGCACGGCATCACCTTATTGGCCTACGGCACGCTGTTGGGTGGCCTCTTGTCGGAAAAATATCTCGGCCGCCCCGAACCGGGCCGCGGCGAACTCACCACCGCCTCATTGCAGAAATACAAGCAGATGATCGACGCCTGGGGCGGCTGGGCGCTGTTCCAGGAGCTGCTCGCGGTGCTCAAAAGGATCGCCGACAAGCACGGGGTCAGTGTCGCCAATGTCGCCACCCGCTACGTCCTCGACCGCCCGGCGGTGGCCGGAATCATCGTCGGCGCGCGGCTCGGCATCGCCGAGCACATCGCCGACAACACACGCACCTTCGGCCTCGCCCTCGACGCCGACGACCTTGCGACGATCGAGCCAATCCTCGCCAAATCGCGCGACCTGATGCGCCTCATCGGCGATTGCGGTGACGAGTACCGTTAGACGATGCCGACGTTTGACAGGGGACAGCTCACGTCGATTCCATATTTTGGAACATCTCACTTGTACCCAAACCTGGAACCACGATATAAGACGCGGTGCAGATCATAGCGTTGCGCATCCTGAAGCTGTTTTGGGAGGACAACTCTCAGGCCGAAAAGCCTTTACGTACCTGGTACGGCGTAGCGACCAAGGCTGAATGGACCGGACCGGCCGATGTGAAAGAGCAGTTCGGAGCGAGCGTGGACTTCGTTGCCGATAATCGCATGATCTTTGACATTGGCGGCAACAAATTCCGGCTAATCGTGCGCGCCTCGTACCAATACAAGGCTCTTATGGTGAAGTTTATCGGCACCCATGCACAATACGACAAGATCGATCCCATGACATGGGAGGTAAAAAGTGAGCGCCGCCATGGATATCCGACCGATCCACAATGAAACCGACTATGATGCTGCGCTCAAGGAGGTGGAACAATATTTTGACAAAGAGCCGGAACGCGGCACCTGGGAGGGCGATCGCTTCGAAATCATGCTCGCGCTGATCGGCGCCTACGAACAAGAGCACTGGCGTATCGACCCGCCCGACGATGCGGTCGACGCGATCATCGCGGTGATGGAGTTCAAACGACTGAAGCAGTCCGATCTCGCGATTCTTCTTGGCTCGCGTTCCCGAGCGTCGGAAATCCTCAACAGGAAGCGCCGGTTGACCATGGAGCAGGCTCGCCTGTTGAACCGTGAGTGGAGTGTTCCGGCGGAAAGCTTGATCGCCGGCCTCAGAACCGGTCGCCCGAGATAGCACATCGACGCATCGAAGGCTGGGATACGCTTATGAACCTCCGTGGCCGCCATCCTTCGGCGGCTGGAAGCGCCACACGCGCCGGCAGGGTCAGAGGGCGCGCGGTTCACCCCGGATGCACCCGCCGCCAATGCTCGGCGATGTCGCGGCCGGTGCAGATCCAGACGCGGTCGCGCCCGGCGATGTGTTCGAGAAACCGGACGAGCCCGGTGATGCGGCCGGGGCGCCCGATCAGCCGGTCGTGCACGGCCAAGGACATGAGCGCGGGCCGGTCGGCGCCCTCGGCATAGAGCGTCTCGAAGCAGTCGATCATGTAGCGGGCGAAATCGTCGCCGGTCGAGAAGCCGTGGTTCTGGTCGAAGCGGTTGTCGTTGGTCTCGAAGGAATAGGGGATGACGAGGTGGCGCACGCTACCCACCGCGACCCAATAGGGCAATTCGTCGTTGAGGCTGTCGCGGTCGTAGAGAAAGCCGCCCAGCTCGAGATGCAAACGCCTTGTATTGGCGCTCGGCCGGCCGGTCATCCAGCCGACCGGGCGCACTCCCGCCACCCGCTCCAATGTCTCGATGCCGAGCCGGACATGCTCCCTCTCCTCGTCCGGCGGCATCCTCTGGTAGTCGAGCCAGCGATAGCCGTGGCTGACGATCTCATGCCCGTCCGCGACAAAGGCGCGGGTGAGCGCGGGGTTGCGCTCGGCCGCCTTGGCCACCGCCAGGAGGCACACCTTGACCCCGAAGCGGCGGAACAGGCGCAGGAGGCGCCAGCCGCCGACGCGCGAGCCGTATTCGAACACCGATTCGACCAGCGGGCTTCTCAGCCCCGGCAGGGAGGGCTGGCCGATATCGTTGAGCGCGCCCTCCGATTCGGCGTCGCCCTCCATGATCGAGCGCTCGCCGCCGCCCTCGAAATTGAGGTTGATGTTGACGGCGATCCGCGCGCCGCCCGGCCATTGCGGATCGGGCGGGTCGGCGCCGTAGCCGAGAAAATCGCGGTCATCCGACATCTGCGGCCTCCTTTGCCCTATTAGAGCCTGATCCGATAGAATCGAAAAATCTCCCCGTCACCCCCGCGGAAGCGGGAATGACGCTTCAAGATGGCCCCGATGCGCACACAAGGCGGTGACACCGAGTTAGCACAGCGCTTGAACGAGATCGTGCGTGCCGCACCATCCTTGATGCGGGTACTGACGACGGTACGTTGCCTCAACCTGCCCGATTGGCTGGTGATGTCGGGCGCGGTCAATCAGCCTGTGCTGAACCACCTCACCGGTCGCGCGCCCGATTACGGGATCAGGGATTACGATGTCGGTTATTTCGATGCCTCGGACATTTCCTATGAAGCCGAGGATGTCGTGATCCGCCGGGTGGCAGCCGCCTTCGAGGAACCGTTGAAGAGCACTGTCGAAGTCCGCAACCAGGCGCGCGTGCATCTTTGGTTCGAAGCCCATTTCGGCGAGGCCTATACGCCGCTCTCCTCTATCGACGAGGCCCTTGAACGCTTCGTCTCGCCGATGTTCGCGCTCGGCGTCCGCCTCGACGCCGACGACCGCTTGCACATCGAGGCGCCGTTCGGCCTCGCCGATCTGTTCGCGCTGCGCCTGCGCCCGAACCCGCTTCGCCCCGGCCGCGGCTTCGACCGGGTCGCCGCCGGAATCCTGCGACGCTGGCCGGAAATCCTGGTCGAGGCCGACGAGCCCGGTCAGCGATAGAATTCGACCTTGGCCTCGCGGAACCACAGGAAATTCGCCGGCGCGGCGGAGATCGGCCCGTTGATGGCGAAGACCGCGACCTCGAATTTGTCGCCGGGGTGGACGATGTTGTCGCCGAGCACCAGGCGGTTGGGCATGTTGAAGCCCTGGATGCAGGCCGGGCTCGGCCGGCCGGCGGCGCGCGGCAACCCGCCGTTGACCCAGATCTCGGCATAGTCGTCGATATTGATCCGCAGCACTGCCTTACTACCGTCGGTGGCGAACCCCGCCGCTTCCGGCGGGATCGTCAGCGTTGCGCGATACCAGAAGAACGAGATCATCCCGCCGCCCCGCCGCGCGCCCAGATCGTCGGCCGCGATGACCGGCCACGCCCTATCGTCGAAGCCGAGGAGTTCGGCATGCGGCTCGACAACGTAGGTCGTCTTGAATTCGGGCATCGAATCCGAAAGCGCCGGGCATTCGACGATCTTTGCCTCCTTGCCTCGCCACACCGCGCCGAACACCGCCGACCCCGCGACACTCATCAGATCGACGACATGCACCGGCGGCGTCAAAGGTGCGATCGGCGGCTGCGGCGCCAGCAGCGGATTGGTCGGCGGCGGGAGCGATACGGTGGGTCTGACGTAGGGCTTCGCGGGCATTTGTCTGTCCCTTTCCGGCGGATCGCCCACTATAGACGGAGCCGCCGTCCGGACACGAGACCCGACCGACAGTCGCCGGCATCATCGGCGGCTGCGCAACCGCGGGCGGCCGGCGGCAGCCGAGGGAGGGCCAAGCCCAGATCCGACAATGTTGACCAAGACCCTGCTTCAAGACCCCAAGGCCGGCGCGATCACAATTTGCCGCGTCGCCAAACACGGTAATACCCGTCCGCCGCGAAGAGCGGTAAATTACGCGATCGTCGGCGCCGGCGAGGATCGAAGGGTGGGATTATATTGGCGGGGGCTGCCGTCCTCTTGAGCTCGACGCCCAGAGCGAATTCGCCCCGCTGCGCCACCGGCGGTGCCGGCGCTCCGCCGATAATCCATGCAATCATCGATACGGCGAGACGATGGCCCTGATGGACATGTTGCCGCCCCCACGACGCTCGCGACGCCGCGCCGCGGTCTTCCTCTGCGCGTTCATTCCGGCCCTCGCCATCAGCTTGACCTATGTCTATTTACGTCCCGCCGAATACCGCGCCGTGGCGCGGCTGCATATCGCGCCGGCGGCGGCCGTCACTCAGCCGACCGAGGCCAAGGACACGCCGACTGTAACCACCGACGCAAAGTCGTTTTTAACGGAAGTGCAGGTTCTGACGAGCCGCCCACTGTTGCAAAATGTCCTTGAACGCCTCAAAAGCGACGACGCTCTGCCCGACCTGGGCCCTGATCCGATCGAGGCGATGCAAGGGATGCTGCACGCCGAACCGGTTGCCGGCACGCAGGTCGTCGAGCTTTCAGCGGAAGGCCGCGAGCCGCAATTCGTGCCGCGCCTCGTCAATACGGTCGTAGATGCGTATCGGCAGCATGTGGCCGACGCCTACAAGGTCCACGCTTCGAGCACCTACGGCGAGGTCAGCAACGAGGTCAGCGCGCTCGACGCTCAAGTGGCGGCCCGACGACAGGCGATCGATGCCTTCCGGGCGCGCTACGATATCGTGTCGATGGAGCACAAGGAAAACGACGTTCTGGCAGACATCGAAGGCTTGAGCCAATCCTATACCGAGGCCAATGGGCGGCTGGCAAAAGCCCAGGCCCACTTGCAGACCCTGAGGGCTGCGGTCGCGGACGGAAAGGGCATCGTCAAGGAGAAGGACGATCCGATGCTCACCGATCTGGAGCACCGCGTCTCGGGGCTACAGGAGCAGTGGCGCGAGCAGCAGCGTCGCTACACCCCGGCCTACCTCGCGATCGATCCCGATGCGACGTCGATCAAGGCGCGGCTGGAAAATCTCGAGGAGCAGTTGACAACCCAGCGCGCGGCCAGCGTACGCGCGGCGCTGACCGATGCGGAAGAGGAATTGTCGGCCACCCAAGCTGCGGTCGAACAGTTGCGGCGTGATGTCGCCGACAACCAGAAGGAAGCGCAGGAATTCGCCACGCATCTCAACGAATACAAATCCCTGCGGGAAGACCTCGACCACTTCGAGGGCATGCACCGCGCCGCGCTCGACCGCCTGACAAAACTGCAGGCGAGCGAGCAGGAACGCGCGCCGCAGGTCGAGTTGATGGAGGCCGCCGCTCCCAGCAGCGAGCCATGGCGTCCGAACTACCGCCAGGATGCACTGATCGCTGTGGCGGGATCGCTTGCCTTTGGGCTGTTCGCGACCTGGTTCGCTGATTTTATCGCTGGACCGCCGATGTCGCCGGCGATGCTGGTGCAACATGCATGGGCGCCGACGATGCTCGGCCGCGACGTGACGAGCGCCCCGCTCTCGCTGGCGGCTCCCGGCATTGCACAACTGCCCGCGCCGGAGCCGCTGCCGCGCGAGCTTGGCGATGCCGAGATCGCGGCGCTCGTCGCCGCCGCGACCGACGATGCGCGGTTGGTGGTTGTAGCTTTGCTGATGGGTTTGAGCGCCGAGGAACTCGTCGCGCTGCGCTGGGACGAAATCGATCTGTCGGCCGGCATCATCCGCGTGGCCAACGAGGCGCCGCGCGCCGTCCCTCTGCTGGAGCCGCTCCACGGCCTGCTTATTGGAGGCCAGCGCGCCGAGACGGGCGCCACGGCCGAGGTGCTTCACAATGCGCAAGGCGCTTGCCTGGAAATAGCGGAGGTCGAGCGACTCGTTCTCTATGCCGCCTACGATGCCGGGCTCGATCGGCCGCAGGAAGTAACGCCCACCGCGCTCCGTTACACCTACCTCTGCTTTTTGATCCGCCAGGGGATTCGCGCCGCCGATATTGCGGATGCCGTCGGCGGGATTCGGCAGAAGGAACTGATCACCTGTATGCAGATCAACTCACCAAGGGAGCGGCGCCCGCTGGAGCTGATCGACCGGGTCCTGCCGGCTCTGCGGGAACTCGACGGCGGCGGGATCGCGTGAAACCTCCGTGCGCCTCAGGCTCGATCGCAATGGGGCTGATCCGCATCGCCGCCATCGCTACCGTTGCAGTGACGGTATACGCGTCACCGATGTCCGCGGGCAGCCTGGGCCGGCGCGTGTCGACAGCGGTCTGGGCCGCTGCGGCGGTGACCGCGCCCGGCCCGAAACGTGCCGAACCATCGCTCTACCGCCAGATCGTGAACCGGATGCTGCCGTCGGACCGGGGCTCGATCACGCCCGTGGTCCGCACGTCGCTGGCTTTCGTCGTATCGGTGTGTCTCGCCGATGCCGAGTATTCGATCGCCTGCCGCGAACGCGGCGTGATGGAGGCGGCGCAGCGGATCGAGCAAATCTTTGCCGAAAATTATACCACGCGACGACCGACGGGTTCTCTCAAGGTTGTATTCTGGGCGGAGGTTGACAGTCAGGAGCAGCTTCGTTTTCTGCGCGACGCGGAAATCCGCGCCATCGAGGCGGCGGCCGCCAGATTGCAAAGCGAGCATCCCTCGCAATATCAACAGCTTGGAACTTGGCATGACGCGGCAAGACAGGAAGCCTTTAGCGGCAGGAACTGGCTGCACGATTGGTCGACGCGGACCCACCAGTATCAAGTCGGACCGTCCCGTCATCAGCTTGTGCAAATCAATGGCGGATAGATCCCTTTGGGTCGGGATCTGACCCTGTTACTCCGGGCGCATTGGCAGGGGCGCGAAGTTCGGGGGCGGGATGCGGTGCCGGGAGGCGGCTTCGTAGGCTGAGGCGATGCGCAGGACGAGGTCTTCGCGGCCCGGCTCGGCGCGGAATACGAGCGAGAACGGGAGGCCCGGCGCGGGAAGCATCGTCGGCGCCTCGGCGGGCGCCGGCAGATAGCGCGTGCGGTCCGGGCTGAGGCGGAAGACCGGGTCCCAGGCCTCCCTCACATAGCCGGCCGGGATCAAGATTTCGGTCAACCCGGCATTGGGGCCGTAGAAGGTTTCGAGGCGCAGATTGCCGGGGCCGCCCAAGGGATCGTGGGCGCCGCCGATCTTGGCCGGCGGCAAGGGCGTGTGGAGGCGCACCAGCGCATCGAGCCGGTTCTCCAGGATGACCATCATGTCGAGCCGGCGCAGGAGTTCGCGCAGCATGATGCGCTCGTCGACCCCTTGCCTCCCGCCGAGCCGGTTGCGCGGGTCCAGGACGTCCTCCCAGTTCCGGAAGGCGGCGCGCCCGTCATCGCCCCAGAATTTGGAGCGCGCGTTTAAGGCCGCGAAATCGGTGAGGCTCTCCTTGAACCCGCGCGCCCGCCAGTCGGCCGCGCGCCGGCTCAGATATTGCGGGATCTGGAAGCGGAAAATCATCGCCAGCTCCTGCTGCTGGATCGTCGCGATGTCGAGATTTTCAGGGGGCGCGATCCGCCCCTCCGCCAGTTCGACGCAATAGTCGATCGGCGCCATCGTGCCGCCGCCGAACACCTTGCCGGACCCCCTCCCTGACCCTCCCCCGCTTGCGGGGGAGGGAAGGGTGGGGGTGAACTCGGTCGGCCGGATCGCCGCCGCGAATTCCTTGAAGAGGGGCGTCCCATCCGGCCCGAGGCGGAACAACAGGTCGGGCATGAAGACCGGCACGAGCCTTGCCAAACCCGCACGGAAATCGGGGTTCATCGGCGCGATGTCGGGGTCGGGCCGCCACAAGGGATCAGACGATTCGACGAGGCTCGCACCGAGCCTCTCCCCCAGCACCGCCTTGATTTCGGCCGCCGCCGCGGTAGAGATCGGCCGGGTCGCCTGCTCGCCGGGGCGCACCAGCATCGACTCGCGGACGATGCCGATCCGCACGCCGCGCAGCGCACCCGGAGCGCCGGAGGCCCGGGCATGGCTCGCATAGGGCGTCCCCAGCACCGCTGAGCGCGGCACCGCGGTCCACGGGTCGCGCGGGTCGTAATACCCGCTCTCCTTGTCCTTCAGCGCGTCGAGCACCCGGGCGGCATCGGCGATCGTGCGGCAGAGGATGCCGGTGCGGTCGCAATAGAGGTCGGCCCCGATCGCGCCGCCGATAAAGCCGAGCATCGCCTTGTGCGGCAAAATGAGCGCGACGGCGTTGTGGTTGGCGGGGCCGCGGGTCGAGGCGCGGGTTTCTTCGCCCAGGCTCGCCATCACCAGATTGGCGCTCACCGACACGGCCGAGCCCGAGCTCGACCCCAATGAGGCGGCGCGGGTCGTGTCGTAGACATTGGCGGGGTTGCCGCCCCAGGAGCTCCGCTGGTAGCCCAAGGTCGAGGGCAGCACCTTGTCCGGCGTGTGGCGGCCGCCCGGGTTGCCGGCGCGGCCGTTATATTCGGTGCACACCGCCTTGGCGAAGATGATCGCCCCCTTGTTGCGCAATTGTTCGACGAGGATGTGGTCCTTCGCCGGGAAATCGATGTCGTAGGCTGCATCGCCCCCCGCGGTCGTGCGCATGTCCATGGTGTCGAACGGGTCCTTGAACGAGAAGACGACCCCGTACATCGGCATCGCCCCGAGATCGGGGTTCCTGCCATGGCGCGCGTCGAGCTCCGCGGCGCGTTCGAGGGCGTCGGGCAGACGGCGAACCTGGTCGCACACCGGCGGCGCGCCGGGCGGCAGCGCCCCCGCGGACGGGTGGCGGTCGAAATCGCCCTTGCAGGTGACCGAGCGCTCGCCGCGGATGTTGAGTGTGGCGAGCGCGTTGAGCTGTCCCCCATCCGCCCGGCCGACGATCATGCCGTATTGCTGCTGAACGCTCGGGTCGGAGGCGGTCCTCTCCATGCGGCCGAATTCAAGGGGCGGTCCCCGGTATTCGGCGAGGTCCGGGAAGATCGTCGACGCCTTCTCCGTCACGGTCGGGAAGGCGAGGGCCGCCCCAGCGCGCACCGTGCCGATCGCCTCGGGGATGGCCGCGCCGTCCTCGGTGACGAGCCGGCTCGCGACCCCGTTATAGGCCCGGGCGCGCTCGATATAATGCCGGACCACCGCGACGCAATTGGTCTCTCCCGCCTGGATCGCGGCGTGCAGCTCCTCGATCGTCGCCTCCTCGAGGCGAAACGGCGTCTGCAGGGCGCCGGGCTCTTCGGTCATGCGTATCTCCTAACCAGCGCAGAGGATGGGCGGACGACGCATAGCCCCCCATCAGCGTCATTGCGAGCGAAGCGAAGCAATCTCGTGCCATCCGGGCTCACGGTATTATGTAGCAAGCGCCGCCAGCTTCTTCCTTGCGTGTCTGGCGGTGCTGGAACTGGAAGGGCTGCGGCTGGAAGATCTGTGAGGGCAATCAGATTGGCTCGCGTTTATTCTATGGCGTAATTATCTCGCAACTATCTACGTTAATTATCGACTGTTCAATTTTAGAAATACGGCACACCACCTTAAGTATATCTCCTTTATTTATGATACTAAGATTATCTCGCCATTTTACACCGAATTCCGCTGATGTTAAGGTTACAGTTGTTTGGTTTGTTACTGATATGAAGTGAACTATTGTGGTGCCATCTGAATAGGTCCTGGAGTTGTTCACGATTGCAGAAATTGCTATCCATTTAAGAAGATAGGGTGCAACTAAAGTCATCGCTTGATTTGCGGTGCGCCCCTCAAAAGCTGCCGACATTTCGTGCGGCAAAACACGAATGAATATACGTTGAGAGCCGTCTGGATTCTTTCGAACCGATTCGGGTGGTTCAAATAAAACGGGATTTATGGCGGCGGAAGAAGGGGTTGGAGATGCGGGCAATGGTGTCGGCACCGGAGGTAGTTCGCTGCGGGGCCAAAAATGGACGGCAGCAAACCCTAGATACCCAATGCCGCATGCTATCATTCCGGCCAACGCAATCATTCTACCATTATTTCCGGGATTCCATAACCGCGCCAGTGCCTCACTGAAATGATGAAATGCCAGAGCAACGCCGCCTATCGCGGCGATTCCGATCAGTACCCATCCTATCTCTGCTGATTCCGGCGATGTCGCTCGGTCATTCCGAGATCATGTCGCTCGCTGTTCCGACATGATGTCGCCCGCTTGAGGCGTCCTGCTGGCGGATTAGTTTTTGGCGAGAAGCGAGCTGCGG
>Ga0182024_10009154_pt1 | contig 20586 bp, 15 predicted proteins | sample P32metaG_FD_120480 | JGI IMG/M metagenome (GOLD analysis project Ga0182024, IMG submission 120480) | Permafrost microbial communities from Stordalen Mire, Sweden - P3-2 metaG (Illumina Assembly) | ecosystem: Environmental > Terrestrial > Soil > Wetlands > Permafrost | place: Sweden: Stordalen... | reverse complement strand
CGATCACCTCGTGCCCTCGATCGGTCAGCTGAGGGATGAGCCGGGTGCCGATTGCACCGCTGGCTCCAACGACGAGAACTCGCATGAGTTACCCCTCCTTTTCTTTGGGTTGTCGTGGCAGGTGCCTTCGCTCATCGCAGGGCTGGTGATGTGAGCTTGCATCGGCTCCGCCTTGTCACATCGGCAGGGTTTGGCTTGTCACTGTTATTGACACGCGGTGAGAGGGGAACGTGACCGATGAGCGGACGGGCGGCTGAGGGTTCCTGGCTGGCGGAGCGGTTCGAAGAGCACGGGGGCACCTGCGGGCGGTGGCCTACCGGATGCTCGGCTCGCTACCCGAGGCCGACGATGCGGTGCAGGAGGCCTGGGTCCGCTTCAGCAACACCGGGGCCGACGGAGTGGAGAACCTGGGCGGCTGGCTGACCACCATCGTCGCCCGGATCTGTCCTTGCCGCCCATCGGCAGTGGTGGAAGGCCAGCCGGGCGTGGTCTTCGCAGCCTGAGTCGCGCAGCACGGCCAGGATGCGGCTGTGGATGGACGGCCGGCGGTGCCCGGGGACCGTCTCTTCCACCGCGCGGCGGGCGATCTCATGCCGGAACCGCAGCGCCGCCCCATCTGCGACCAGCAGGCCGGATTCAGCCAGCTCACCCACCATCGCCGGCCAGGTGGCGGCGGCCCGCTCGAGCAGCCACGGCTCGATCGTGGCGCCGAGCAGCGCCGCGACGTAGAGCACGTCGCGGCGCTTGTGGACCGAGCCGGGCGGCACGCGCCAGCACCGCGTCCCGGGCTGACTGCGGCACCCGGTCCAGCCCGGTCTGCATCACCTCTGTGACATAGAAGGGATTCCCGCGGGTGGCCCGGTACAGTTCGGCGGCATCCAGGCCGCTGCCGGCGGCCATGATCTCGACAGCCCCCGGCGACAGCTGCGCCAGTTCAATCCGCCGGGTACAGCGCTGCACCGCGAGCTCGCCGAGAGCCACCCGCAGCGGATAGCTCGCCGTCAGCTCATCCTGCCGGTAGGTCGCCACGATCAGCACCGGGATCTCGCGGATCCGCCGGGCCAGGAACCGCAGCAGGTCCAGGGTCGCCTCATCTGCCCAGTGAATGTCCTCGATGACGACCACGCGCAGCCTGCCCGGCTGGCTGAGCTCGCCCAGCAGTGCGGTGAACAGCTCATCCCTGGGGGCCTGCGTCCGGTACAGCGGCGCAATCACCGGCTGGTGGCCCGGGGCGGATGCTGCTGAAGCTGGTCGAGTGCCTGGCGCGCCTGGCGCTGCCTGGTACTGGCCTGGCGGGTCCGCAGCCTGGCATCGGCGAGGCGCGTGCGGGCTTCGGTGAGCTGCTTTTCGATCAGGCGGACAGCGCTGTCGTCCGCCTGCTCCGCGCTAGCTGCGGCGTCGGCAGCCTGGTCGGCCTCGGCCAGTGCCTGCTCAGCCGCTGCGATGGCCCGGCGGTAGCGTTCCTGCTCCGCGGCAACGATGGCCTGGCGGTGGCGTTCCTGCTCGGCGGCCGCGATGGCCCGGCGCTGCTCCCGCTCGCCGGCTGCGGTGGCGCGGCGGTGCCGCTCATGCTCCGCTCCTGCCCGGGCGGCTGACGGTGCGGCTGCCCGCGGCGTGCGCGTGGCCGGGACGGCGGCACTGGTCGCCGGGGCCGGGGTGATGCCCGGGGGTGATGGCAGCAAGACCAGTTCCGGTATCCCGGCTGGGCCGAAGCCGTCCCGGCGGGCCGCCCGGTCCAGGGCTGCTGCCCGCAGCTGCTCGTTGAACTGCGGGTCGGCCAGGGCGGCGCTAAGGGTAGCGGTCACTTCGTCCTTGATCGCGGGTGCTGACTGCTGGCCGGATAGCGTGAACGCCTGGCGGGTCAGGGCGTCAATCAGCTGGCGGCGCCGCAGCGACAGTTCCCGGATGGCCGCGCCATCCAGGGATCGCTGCGCGGCGCGAAGCTCATCGCCGAGCGCGGCCAGCTGGGTAGTCACCTCGGGCGCGGAGCGGACCAGCTGGTTAAGAATCCAGGCTGACCGGGTCGGCTTCCGCAGCGCGGCGATCTCCTTCGCCAGGGCGGCCTCGCCCGCCGTGCGCGCCCGGGCCGCGAGTGCGCTACGGCGCTCGATGAACTCGCCCGGGTCGCACGAGTACAGCTCAGCGATCGCTTTCTGCAGAAAGTCAGCACCGGTCACCTGACTCATCCTGCCTCAGCGCCCGTGAGCGGCATTGGCCACTCCGGCGTCATCGGGGCCTCACCCCTCGCGCCATACCGGAGCTGTCAGGCAGGTCGGCCCGCCGTCGCCCTTCAGCGAGATCTCCGACCCCGCATAGACATGCACCTGGCAGCCGAGGGCCTCCAGCGCGGCGCGGGTCACCGGGTTGCCGTCCACCATGATGATCACGCCGGGGCGGATCGCGAGGACATTGCAGGCCATGGTCTCGTACTCGTCCGCCGGGACGGGGACGACGCGCACGCCGCGCGCGGCGAGTTCTTGCATCAGCGCCACCGGCGCCAGCGGCTGGTAGACCACTGCCAGGTCACCGGCCACGGGCGAGATGACCGACATCAGGTGAAGTACGTGGTCAGGCCCTCTGTCATGCGGCAGGTCGACGGACTCGACCCGGACGCCCTCGGCTGCCAGGATCTCCCGCAGCTGGCGCAGCGCCTCAGCGTTGGTGCGATAGCTGCGCCCGGCCAGCAGAGTGTCATCGTCGAGCCAGATGAAGTCGCCGCCATCGGCCCGCGCGGTCCCGTCCAGCCGCCCCGTGATCGGGACGCCGGCACTCTCCAGCGCGGCGCCGAGCAGCCGTGGCTCCAGCCTGCGGGCCGGCTTGGCCATCTGGAAGAGCACCGCGCCGCGGCCAGTCATCAGGCCAGGGTCGCGCACGTAGGTCGCGTCGACCAGGCCGTCGGCGGCGGCCGCGACCTCGACGTCGCAGCCCAGGCCGGCCAGCAGCTCGCAGAACATATCGTGCTGGCGCGCCAGCAGGCCCGGGTCAGGCGGGCGCCAGTCCGCGCCGGCGAAGTCACCAGCCGTGGCCGGCCGGCGCAACAGCACCCGGCGCAGCGGTGCCACCATCGACGTGACGCCGAAGCGGGCAGCTGCCGGGGGAGCGGGGCGCTCCGGCATCACAGCGGAACCTCCCGCATTCACGGAACCTCCCGCATCCACCGGTGCAACCTCGTGCGTCACTGGCTCTGCGGCTCATTCCCGGCCAGGGTCTCGGCAGTTATCACGATGCCGAGCAGGCCAGCCCTCCTCTTCCGCTCGCCAAGTGCCCAGAACAGCAGGCCCAGCGCGATCATGACCAGGAGCGAGCTGAGCGTGACCCACTCGAAGAACGCGCGGGATACCCCCCAGCTTGCCTGCACCGAGTAGGACTGGCCGAACAGCTCGTTGATAGCACCCGGCCATACCAGCGTGATGACGGTCACCACGATGAACGCCTCGGTGATGAGCACCGCCGCCCAGGCACCCAGCGGGCCGCCGGGCACCCGGTACGGGCGGTCCGCATGCGGGTACTTGCGCCGCAGGATGGTGAGCGCCGGAAAGATGAAGAAGTAACTGAGTGTCGTGGTGGAGATCGTCAGCGCCAGCATCACGGAGAAGAAGCTCACCAGGCTGCCCTTGGTGATCAGCAGCACCAGGACGCACATGACCGACGCGATCACGCCGGAGGAAAGGTTCACCGCGATCGGCGTGCCGAAGCTAGTGAACCTGCCCATCCAGGCCGGAGCCGCACCATCCAGCGCCGCGATGGCCTGGGTCCTGTCCGCGCCCTCCAGCCAGACCGAGCCGCTGCCGACCAGCGTCAGGATGACGAGCACGCCGAACACGACGTCCAGCGCATGCGAATGCAGAACGCCGGCCACTGCCTTGTAAGCGTCAACGAAGCCGCCCACGTTGGACAGGCCAGCCTTCGGGATGACCAGCACAATCCCCAGGATGACCAGGCCATACAGCAGCGCGGCGATAATGCCCGAGCCGACGATCATGCGCGGCACGTCCCGCTTCGGATTGCGCATCTCCTCCGAGGCGCCGTTGGACAGCTCGAATCCGACCCACAGGAACACCAGGATCCCGATCGCGGTGAGGAACCCGTTCAAGGACGGCGCCAGGTTGGCCGCGGTCGAGGCTCCGGCCGGCCGGCCGTGCCTGATCAGAAACGCGATGAACAGCACCGTGAAGATCGCCACCACGGCGATCTTCACGAAGGTGCCGATGTTCGGCCCCCACTTGCCGATCCGGAACGCGACGACGGCGATTCCGACGGTCAGCCAGATGAATCCGAGTCCCACGGCTATCTCCGCCGTCGTGCCGAGCGGCTTGCTGACAACGAAGCTGTTGATCGTGGCAATCGTGGCCGCGGTCAGCGAGCCGCCGACCCAGATCGGGTTCGACAGCCAGTACAGGATCGCGGTAACCGCGCCAGCCGCCCGCCCGAAGGCCATCCGCGCCCACTCATACGGGCCGCCCTCCACCGGGAAGGCCGAGCCGAGTTCGGCCGTGAGCATGCCGTAGGGAATAAGGAAGATCACGAGCGAGACCACGAGCCAGGTAATCGCCTGAGCTCCCGCCTCAGCCGCCTGGGCCACGCTGTCCAGGCCCACGATCGCGCAGGCCGTGAACAGCACCAGGTCGAACCGGCCGAGCACGCGGCGCAGCTTCGCCTTCTCCCGAGTGGCAAGCGTTCCGTCGCCGGTAAGGGCGGCTTCCGTGGCAGCCATGGCGGCTCCCTGCTCAAGAGGATCTTCCTGTCGAATGTAAGGCCCGCAGCGGGCGGGCGCCAGGCCAGCGGCACCCCGCGCAGGCCCGCGGCACCCCGCGCAGGCCCGCGGGCGCGGCGGAATTCGTCCGTCACGGGGCGATGAGAGCCTCGGCGATCCGGTCGAACACGAGCCCCGCCAGTGCCCCGGCCGTCGTGACTGCCTGTACTGAGCCTGCCTGGTACAGCGCGAAGCAGTTCTCATCCCGCGGCACGAAGATGGCCCGGACAAAGCGCACATCGGCACCGGTGCGGGCGGCTTCCTGCGCCCCGGCGCGAGCCTGGGCAGCCAGGCCGGCCAGGGACGCGCTGGCCGGAAGGTAGAACTCCGCCAGGTAGAGCACGCTGTGCAGCGTAGGCCGCGGCATCCGCGCGCGTGAACGCGGAGAACCACACCTAATGGGAGCGGCTCAAACGGGCCTCGTGCAGGGGCGCGGCAAGCGCGGCTTAGCCAGGCCTGGTGCAGGGGCGCGGCAAGCGCGGCAGGCGCGGCTCAGCCGGCCTCGTGCAGGCGCGCGGCGAGCTCGGTGCGAGAGCGGACGCCCAGTTTGGCGTAGGCCTTGGTGAGCGTCGACTCGACGGCGCGAACGGTCACGAACAGTTCGGCCGCCACCTCGCGGTTACTCAGGCCCCTGGCCACGAGCTCAGTCACCCGCTGCTCGGTGACAGTGAAGTCAACCGGTCCCGGTGCGCGGCCGCTGACACGGGCGAGCTCGGCCCGCGCCCGCGCCGCCCACAGCGGCGCGCTGATGCGGTCGAAGATGCGGGCCGCCTCGGACAGGGTGGCGCGGGCGGCGGCGCGCTGCTTCATCCTGCGCTGGACCCCGCCGAGCACGAGCAGCGTGCGGCCCCGTTCCAGTGGCTGCTCTGACATCAGGTCCTGCAGCCGCAGCGCCTCGGTCAGCTCAAGCACGGCCGCGTCGAGGTCCCCGCGCGCCGCGGCCAGCGCGCCGCGGCAGCGGGCCGTCAGGGCCGCCGTCACCGGACTGGCCAGGCCGCATTCCAGCTCGGAAAGAAGGGCGTCCGCCTCGTCCAGGTCGCCCGCGCCGATCAGCGCTTCCGCCGCTTCCGGCAGCACACCCTGCGTGGTGGGGCGTTGGCCCCACCCGAGCAGCGTGCCCAGCAGCGGGCGGAACCGCGCAGCCGCGGCCCCGTTGTCGCCGAGGGCCAGGTCCAGCGAGCCGAGCAGCCCCTCATGCAAGGCGACATACGGCGGTTCCCCGGACCGCTGGGCCGCCTCGATTCCCCGCCGGGCCAGGTCCCGGACCCGCTCGGCCTGCCCGAGCTGCAGGGCTGCCCGTCCGGCTGCCAGCAGCAGCGCGCGCATCAGCCGGGGCAGGTCAAGCAGTTCGGCGATCTCCAGCCCGGCGGCGGCAATCTCGGCGGCCTGCCCGGCGTCCGCGCGCTGTCCGGCAACCAGCGAGAGCCGCGTCAGGATGTCCGCCCGGGAATACTCGGCTCCGTAGGTCTCGGCGCGGGTGAGCTGCCCGCGCAGCACCGCCTCGGCCTCATCCAGCCGTCCCTGAGTGAAATGCCAGATCCCCGCCACTCCGGCGGGCGAGGTTTGCATGGACGCGCTGCCGACTGTGCGCTCAAGCTCAAGCGCGCGGTGAAGCTGCTGTTCGCCTACTTCCGCCCCGCAGACCAGGTCGCAGAAGAAGACCTGCACGAGCGAGGCGGCAATCATGGCGGGGTCGCCGCTGGGCTCGGCATCCGTCAGTGCTTTCCTAGCTTCCGTCCGGGCGAGTTGCTGACTGCTTTCATGCGACAGCCAGATGGCGGAGAGGCCCAGGTGGATTTCGGCGGCAAGCGCCGGATCGTCGCCGGCTTCGGCCAGCGCCCGTCCGAGCAGGTCGGCGGCCGCCGCCAGATCGTCCTCCCGGAGCGCGGCGAGCTGGCTCAGCGCCCGCGCCCGCTGCGGGCCGGGCGCCGTGGCCGCGATCAGCTGCTCCAGCGCTGTCACGGCGGCGCGGGTTTCCCCGGCGACGGCCAGCTGGCGGGCCGCCGCGAGAAGGCGGCGGCAGGCGTCGGCCGGGTGATCTTCCGGTGTCAGCGACGCGGCGAGCCCGAACAATTCGGCCGCACTTGCCGGGGCGCCACGGCCCGCGGCCGAGCGGGCCGCATCATCGAGTTCCGCGGCCACGGCAGCGGACGGCCCGGTCGCGGCGAGCGCCCGGTGCCTGGCCTGTTCCTCGGGCAGCCGGACGCTGCGCGCGGCGATCCCGTGCAGCTCCCGCAGGCTGGCCGGCGGTATCGAGCCGGCCACCGCGGAGGCCAGCAGGGGATGGGAGAACCGCAGCCGCCCGCCGTCCGGCTCCAGCACGCCCGCCAGGACCGCGGCGTCAAGCTCGGCACCGCCAGCCCCCGCGGCCAGGTACTGCCCGAAGGGCGCGTCCGGCATCACCGCGACCAGGCGCACCGCGTCCAGCACGGCCGGCCGCAACTCGCCGAGCCGCTCGCCGACCAGGCCGCTGAGGGTGTCGGGCACCGGCAGGGCGCTGGCCCCGGCGCTGGTGATGCCGCGCCGGGCGAGCGCGCGGCCGATTTCCAGCGCGATGAACGGGTTGCCGCCGGAATCGGTCTCGATCCGGCGCAGCGTCTGGTGCGAGAACGAGCTCCCGAGCCGGGTCCGCAGCATCCGGTGCAGCGCGCCGAGGCTCAGTCCGCCGACCGGCAGGAGGTCAGCGCTCAGCACGGCCCGGTCCAGCTCCAGCGGCAGTGCGTCCCCCGGGTTGATGGTCCGCTGGGCGCAGAGCAGGCCGGCGGATTCATGCTCCAGGCGGCGGACCGCGAACCCGACGGCTTCCTCGCTCGGCGGGTCGAGCCATTGCACGTCGTCGATCACGACCAGGACCGGGGCCGACCGGGCGAGCAGGCCGACGGCGGAGCGGAATGCCGTCGCGATGACCCGCGGCTCCGGCGGGTGCGCCGGTGCCTCCTGGACCAGCAGCGCCATCCGCAGCGCCCGTGCCTGCGGCGGCGGCAGCTCGCTGGTCACCGCTTCCAGGCACGGCTCCAGCAGGTCTGCCAGCCCGGCGAACGCGAGCCGCATGTCGCCGGGGGCCGGCATCGTCCGCAGCACCGTGAACCCGTGCTCGGCGGCCAGCGCCGCCCCGGCCCGCAGCAGCGTCGTCTTGCCCGCGCCGGCCGGCCCGGCCAGCACCAGCGAGCCAGGCGATTTCGCCAGGACGTCGAGGAACGCGGCGATGGTGCGCATCTCGGCGTCACGCCCGAAGATCTCCGTGGGCATAGCCAGAGCGTACGCGCGGGCAGACCGCCCCGGGAGGGACCGGGCATGCCGCGACGCGCTGGCCCGGGTGGGCCAGCGCGTCGCTGTTCCTACCGCTACGGCAGTGTCACCGGACCGTGTGCCCGGATGACGACCTGGACGGCGACCGGCTTCCCCGAGCATCCGTGCGAGGTATGGCGGGCGACGATCAGGAGGCGGAACTTGAAGTGACCCGAGCCGCTGATGCCTGCGTACTTGCCGGTACCGTCGCTGATCGTGTAGACGCCGCGCTGGTGTTCGGTGCCCGAGCAGGTTCGCGTGCTGAAGTGCTGGCGGTCGTGGGTGACCTTGTGCACGATGCGGAAGCTGCCGCCGGGGAACGTGAAGGTGTCGGTGTTCTTGCCGGTGCCCTGCGTGTCGGTGCCGCCGGCGTTGAATGCGCCGTAGGCGGCCAGCGGGCTCTTGCCGGAGTTGCTCAGCGAGGCGGACAACTCCTGGAAGTGCTCGGTCCTGGTGACGGCCGCGTGCAAGCTGGCCGGGTGCGCGGCCAGGCTGATGCCCGCCGGGTGGCTGGCTGCGGCCGGGAGGCCAGCGGCGGCCGCGGCCACCCCGGCTCCGGTGATCATCGTGGCGGTGGCGGCCGCGCCTACCAGCGCGGCGATTGTCTTGCGCATTGCTGTCTCCCTTGCCCTGAGGCGAACGTTAGCGATCCGGTCGGTGGATGCTGACTGGAACGCTACGGACGCGGGGAGCAGGCGTGAACGCGGAAAACCACATGGATTGACCGGCTTTGCGTCCAGGGACGGGGGATTGGGCGCAGGACGGGGGATTGGCGCAGGACGGGGGATTGGCGCAGCACGACTGGCTGCCGGCGACCGCGGGATCCGCCCAGATATCCGGGCAAGGCGTCGTGCTTACTCGACGGTGACGCTCTTTGCCAGGTTCCGCGGCTTGTCGATGTCGCGGCCGAGGGCGAGGGCGGCGTGGTACGCCAGCAGCTGCAGCGGGATGCCGAGCAGGATCGGCTGCAGCTCCGGCTCGGTGGCCGGGACGCGCAGCGTAGCGTCGGCGCCGGGGATGGGCACTGGCGAGCTCGTCACCACCACGACGGGGCCGTTGCGCGCCTGGATCTCGGCGACCGTGGCCATGTTCTTGTCCAGCAGGTGGTCGTCAGGGACGATAACCACCGTCGGGATGGCATCGCTGACCAGCGCGAGCGGGCCGTGCTTCAGCTCGGCCGCCGGGTACGCCTCGGCGTGGATGTAGGAGATCTCCTTCAGCTTCTGGGCACCCTCCAGGGCCACGTGGTAGCCGCGAACCCGCCCGACGTAGAAGGCGCTCGACGCGGCGGCGAGCCTCCCGGCGGTGGCGGCGATCGCATCCTCGCCCGCGAGCACTTCGGCAATCTGGCCGGGCAGTGCCTCGAGTGCTCGTACGAGCCGGATGCCATCGGCGGGCCCGACATCCCGGATACGGCCCAGGTGGAGCGCCAGCAGGGCGAAGGCGGCCACCGTCGAGGTGAAGGTCTTCGTCGAGGTGACCGAGACCTCCGGGCCTGCGTGCAGGTAGATCCCGGACCCGCACTCGCGGGCGATGGTGCTGCCCGGCGTGTTGATCACGCCGAGCACGCTGCCGCCCTTGCGCTTGATCTCCTGGACTGCCGCGAGGGTGTCGAACGTCTCGCCCGACTGGCTGATCGCTATGTAGAGGGTGGCCGGCTCGATCACCGGGTTCCGGTAGCGGAATTCCGCGGCGGTCTCCGCGTCGGCGGGGATCCGGGTGAGGCTCTCGATCAGGCAGGCGCCGGCCAGGCCCGCATAGAAGGCGGAGCCGCACCCCAGGATCTTGATGCGGCGCAGCGCCAGCACGTCCCGCGGGGTGAGGTCGATGCCGCCGAGGTGGGCGGTCGCGAAGCGGCGGTCGAGCCGGCCGCTCAGTGCCCGCTCGACGGCCACCGGCTGCTCGTGGATCTCCTTGTGCATGTAGTCGGCGTGCCCGGCCTTGTCGTAAGCCGTCTTCGACACCGGCGCCGTGATGGGCCGTTTTTCCGTCGGCTCGGCGTCGAGGGTGAAGGTGCGGAACCCGTCGGCCTCGAGCACCGCCATCTCCCTGTCGTCCAGGTAGATGACCTGGTCGGTGTGACGGACCAGCGCGGATGCGTCCGAGGCCACGAAGTGCTCGCCGTTGCCGATGCCCAGCAGCACCGGGCTGCCGTTGCGCGCGACGACGATGCGGTCGGGCTGGCGCCGGTCGATGACGGCGATCCCGTAAGCGCCCTCCACGAGGAGCAGCGCGGCGCGGACGGCGTCCTCCAGTTCCGCCTCCGGCTGGGCGGCGATCAGGTGGGCCAGCACCTCGGTGTCCGTCTCCGACCTGAACACGACGTCGGCCAGGACGGTGGCCCGCAGCTCGTAGGCGTTCTCGATGATCCCGTTGTGGACCACGGCGATGGCATCCGCGGTGTCGACGTGCGGGTGGGCATTGGCGTCGGTCGGCTTCCCGTGGGTGGCCCAGCGGGTATGCCCGATACCGACGGTGCCGCGCAGCCGCTTGGGCGCCACGGCGATCAGGCCGTCGACGCGGCCGGCCCGCTTGTGGACCTTCAGGCCGCCGCGGTTCAGCACGGCGACGCCGGCCGAGTCGTAGCCGCGGTACTCCAGCCGCTGGAGTCCCTCGAACAGGACAGGAACCGCGTCCTTGCCGCCGATGTAGCCGACAATGCCGCACATGTGAGTTGCTCCTAGCCGTAGATCACGCGCCGGATCTGACGCTCGGAAAACTGCGGGGCGGCTACCGGCCGGCCGGCCAGCTCGATGGCGATGCGCCGGAAGGCCTCCGCGTTGGCCAGGCTGGCTGCGTGCAGCTCGCGGTGGCGGCGGCGGATGAACGCGTCGGCCGGCTCGCTGAAGTAGGCGATGACCTCCTCGACGACACGGGCGGCCGTGGCCTCGGACAGCAGCGTGGTGCGGGCGAGGTGCCCGGCCAGGTCGTCCCATTGCCCGCTGACCATAGCGGCGAGCTTACGCCCCGGGGTCGCAAAGATTCAATATTCTGCCCGAAATCGGGCAGAATATCGGCAAAAGGAGTGCCTGCTGGCGTGGCAGCGGCGCCGCGGCCGCCAGCCCCCGGCGGTAGCCGTGGCCGCCGGACCCTGACCCGGGCCGTTCCCGCTGGCCGCCAGGGCAACGTCATCCGCGCGATACACTTGCGGCCATGTTTCCCGCCCTGCCTGACAAACCCAGCAATGACGCCCTGGAGCAAGCGATCCTTGACTTCTGGGATCGGATGCGGATATTCGATCAGCTGCGGGCGAAGAATTCCGGCGGGCCCCGGTTTAGTTTCATCGACGGGCCCGTGACCGCGAATAAGACGCTGGGCGTGCACACGGCATGGGGCCGGACGCTCAAGGATGTTTTCCAGCGCTACAAGGCGCTTCGCGGTTTCCACCAGCGCTACCAGAATGGCTTCGACTGCCAGGGTCTCTGGATCGAAGTTGGCGTGGAGCGCGAGCTTGGCCTGAATTCGAAAAAGGAAATCGAGGAATACGGCCTGGAGAAGTTCGCGCAGAAGTGCCGCGACGTGGTGGAGTGGTCAGCCGCGGAACTCATCAAGGGCTCGGTCCGCCTTGGCCAGTGGATGGACTGGGGCCGCGACTACTACACGTTCTCCGATACGAATATCGAGTACATCTGGCAGTTCCTGCGGGTCACCAGCGAGCGCGGCTGGCTGTACCTGGGTCACCGGGCCACCGAGTGGTGCCCGCGCTGCGGCACGTCGATCTCCGCCCATGAACTCGCCGGAAGCTATACCGACCGCGACGACCCCTCGGTGTCCGTGCGGCTGCCGCTGCTCGACCGCGACGGGGAGGCGCTGGTCATCTGGACCACCACGCCGTGGACGCTGCCCGCTAACGTCGCCGCGGCCGTGCACCCGGAAGCAAAGTACGGCCGCCTGGCCAACGGGGACTGGATCGCGGTCGAGCGTGGCGGCGGTGCGGAGTTCGACCAGGTCGCGGCCGGCGCGGACCTGGTCGGCTGGCGCTACCGCGGCCCGTTCGACGAGATCGGCCCGGGCGGCGGCGTCGATCACCGGGTGGTCGGCTGGGACGAGGTGTCCATGGCCGAGGGCACCGGCATCGTCCATATCGCCCCCGGGTGCGGCGCGGAGGACTTCGAGCTGGGCAAGGCGGAGGGCCTTCCGGTGCTCGTCCCTGTCGATGAGTCCGGCCTGTACTACGGTGACTTCGGCTGGCTCGCCGGACTCGCGACCTCCGCCGTCGGGGACGCGATCATCGACGACCTGCGCGAGCGCTCGCTGCTGGCCGGCACCGAGACGATCACCCACCGCTATCCCGAGTGCTGGCGCTGCCATACGCCGCTCATCTTCCGGATCTCCGATGACTGGTTCATCTCGGTCGAGGAGATCCGGGAATCGATGCGCGCGGCCAACCGGTCGGTCGAGTGGGTGCCCGCCTACATGGGCAGCCGGATGGACGACTGGCTCGTCAACATGGCCGACTGGAACATCTCCCGGCGGCGGTATTACGGCCTCCCGCTGCCCTTCTACCCCTGCTCCTGCGGGCACCTGACCGTGATCGGCTCGCGCGCCGAGCTCGCCGCGCGGGCGACCGCGCCGCTGGACGGCCTGCAGGAACTGCGGCGCCCCTGGATCGACGCCGTCAAGATCCGGTGCGAGTCCTGCGACCGGGAGGTGGAACGGATCCCCGAGGTCGGCGATGTCTGGCTGGACGCCGGTATCGTGCCATTCTCGACCCTAGGCTGGCATAACGAGCACGCGGTGCCTGGCGGCTCCGGCAATGGGGCTGCCGCCGGGCTGACCAAGGCCGACCTGCCGGACCACGCTTACTGGCAGGAGTGGTTCCCGGCCGACCTGGTCTCGGAAATGCGCGAGCAGATCCGGCTCTGGTTTTACTCGCAGCTCTTCATGTCGGTGACCCTGACCGGGCAGGCACCGTATCGCACCGTCCTCGGCTACGAGAAAATGCTGGACGAGCACGGCCGCGAAATGCACGGATCCTGGGGCAACGCCATCAGCGCGGAAGAGGCATTCGCCCGCATGGGCGCCGATGTCATGCGCTGGCAATACTGCGCGCAGCCGCCCAGCCAGAACCTGCTGTTCGGATTCGGGCCCGGCAAGGAGATCCAGCGCAAGCTGCTCACGCTCTGGAACAGCGCGCTCTTCCTGGTGAATTACGCGAATGCGGCCGGGTTCACGCCGAGCCTGGACGACCTGGACAGCCCGGACAGCCTGGGTGGCGGCCAGCAGCACCTGCTGGACCGCTGGGCGATCGCGAGGCTGGCCAGGCTGGTCACTGACACCACCGAGGCCTACGAGCAGCACCTGACGGTGAACGTGCTGCGCGCCTTCGACGGGTTCGTCGACGACCTCTCGAACTGGTACATCCGGCGTTCGCGGCGCCGGTTCTGGAACGGCGATGAGGCAGCCCTGCGCACCCTGTGGATCTGCCTCGTGCAGGGCCTGCGGACCATCGCCCCCGTCACGCCGTTCCTGGCCGAGCATCTCTGGCAGACGCTCGTCGTCAGCGTCTGCCCGGACGCGCCGGCCTCGGTATTCCTGGCCGGCTGGCCCTCGGCCGGGCTCGCCGACGACGGCTTGCTCGGCGATATCGCGGCGGTCCGCAAGGTGGTCGAGCTAGGGCGGCGCGCCCGGGTCGCGGCGCGGATCCGGCTGCGCCAGCCGCTGAGCCTGCTGGTGGCCGAGGGCGCGCCCGGGCTGGAGCCCTACCTCGGGGAGATCGCGGACGAGCTCAGGGTCAAGGAGGTGCGCCTCGGCCGGGTCGAGGCAACCCAGCTGAGCGTCCGGCCGAACCTGCCCGTCGTCGGCCGCCGGCTCGGCCCGGACGTGCCCGCGGTGCGCAAGGCGCTGGCGGCCGGGGACTTCCGCGAGCTGGAGACGGGCGAGTTCGAGGTCGCCGGACACATCCTCGGTCCCGGCGAGGTCCTGGTGGAACGGCTGGAGAAGGACGGCTGGGCGATCGCGGCCGACGAGGGCGTGACCGTTGCCATCGACACCGCGCTGGACGACGCGCTGCTGACCGAGGGCCGCGTGTACGAGACAACCCACCTGGTCAACTCGATGCGCAAGGACGCCGGGCTCGCGCTGACTGACCGCATCTCGCTGTGGCTGCCCGCCTCGGACGCGGACCTGCTAGCGCACCGGGACTGGATCGCCGCCGAGACCCTCGCCACGTCCGTCCAGGTCGCCGAAGACGAGCAGATCCGGCTCACCCGGGCATGACGGCCGCCGCGGTGCCCTGATGACAGCGAGCGGCATTGCCGGGATGACCGCCGCCGACGGCGAGTGGGCGGCGGAGCAGGCAAGGCTCACTGCTCAGCTCCACGGGAACGGTGAGTTGCTGACGGGGTGCAGCCGGCCGGCGGCGTAACGGGAGAACCGGAACGGCTCGAGCAGCGCCTGCGGCTCGCCGAGCAGTTCCCTGGCCGCCAGCGAGCCCACGCCGATCATCTTGAAGCCGTGGTTGGAGTCAGCGATGACATACGCGTTCTCGCAGAAGGTATCGAAGACCGGGAAGCTGTCCGGGGTGAACGCCCCGATGCCCCCGGAGGGTTCCTTGCTGTAGAGATGGCGCTGCTTCTCGAAGCGCTTCAGGCTGTGCGCCAGCCCGGAGGTCCACATCCGGGTGAAATCCTCGCCGACGGTGAACTCGGGGCTGGCCGGGCCGTAGGGGTCGATCGCCACCTCGCCCGATGGCCGGTCGACGATGTAGGGCTCGGCCCCGCCCTGGACCCCGCCGAAGCTGAAGTCCGGCTTGAAGTAGATCCCCCACATCTCGTCGGTGATCAGCGAGCCGTCGATGTCGTCGTAGAGCGGGGCGTCGGAGTCCACGTGCACCACGGGCGGGAATCCGCCGCTGCTGGTCGTGAACGCGCCCGGGTCGACCTTGAGCGTTCCTTCCCGCAGCGCCCAGTAGGTCCACATGGGCCGGCCGGGATGAACATTCCCGGCGGCGTCGGCGACGTCGATGTGGTCAGGCAGCCCGAGCATCGCCCAGAAGTCCCGTACCCACGGGCCGGCCGCGATGACGACGTGGTCGCAGGCGATGGCCCCGTGGTTCGTCTCGACCGCCGTGACCGCGCCGCCGGATATCCGCAGGCCGGTTACCTGAGTACCGGCCTGGATCTGCACGCCCGCGGCCCGGGCCTTGGCTTCCAGACCCTGCACCGCGCGCTTGTTGTTGGCGTACCCGCCCTGCTTCTCGTGCAGGACCGTGGTCGCGCCGGTGGCCTGCCAGTCGGGGAACATGCCGAGCATGTAGGCCCGGCAGGCGTCCGCTCCCTCGACCAGGACGGAGTCGTACCCGATGGCCTGCTGCTGCGCATAGATCTGCACTACGTCCGCGTGCATGGCCTGGGGGGCGGTCTGCAGGAAGCCGACGGGATGGTAGGAGAACGCTTCCGGGTCTGATTCCCACACCGACACGTTGTGGGCCATGAGCTCGCGCATGGCGGGCTGGAAGTAGTTGTTGCGGATCGTGCCGCAGGCAATCCCGGACGCTCCTGCCGCTACGCCGGACTTGTCGAGAACCAGGACATCCGTGCCACTGCCGATGCCGCGCGCCGCCAGCTCCCTGGCCAGGTGCCAGGCCGTGGACAGGCCGTGCATGCCCGCCCCGATGACGACGTACGGAGCATGCGCTGGTGTGCTCACGGCTCATCCCCTGTCCGGTAGCTGGTGCAGCCAGCATCTCGGGTCAGCGGGCAACGAGTCAAGATCAGCTACGCCGCTGCGGCCGGCTCGCGCGGGCGGGGCTACAAGTTGGGGGCATACTCCCGGTAGCTCTGGGTGACGCCGGGAGCGGAGCCGAGGAACGAGTGCTTCGACATGTCCGGTGAGTAACGGGAGGCGGGCGGCGTCATGCCTGCCGCCTCGGCCATGGCGCGCACGTGGTGCGGGCCGGCGCCGCAGCAGATGCCGAGATACCGCACGCCGAGGTCGAGGGCGGCCGTGGCGAACTCGCCGAGTTCCGCACGAGTGCAGGTGAAGGGATCCAGCGCGGTGGGGAAGGCCTGGGCCCCGCCGCGGGCGTCGTCGCGCAGGGACTGCATCGAGGGCTGCGTCCCGGTGGTCCGGTAGGGCACCGGAAGCGCCGCGACCGGGCACGACACGGCCGCGCGAATCGGGGCCAGCAGCGGCAGCATGCTGAGCGGGCCGCGAATGCAGTTGAGGCCGACTACATCCGCCCCGGCCTGCTCGGCCTGGCGGCACGCATCCGCCGGGCTTTGCCCGTCGCGCATGGTGCCTTCCCTGTGGACGGCGAAGGTCACGACCGCGGGAAGGCCAGCGGCGCGGATGGCCTCCAGGGCCAGCAGCGCTTCGCCGGCCCAGCTGAAGGTCTCGGCGATGACGAAGTCCACGCCGGCCTCGGCAGCCCAGGTCACCTGCTCCTCGAACGCAGACCGCACGGCCCGCTCAGCGGACTCTCCCGGCTCGTAGACATTGGTATTGCACAGGTTGCCGGCCAGCAGCGTGCCCGTTTCCCGCGCCACCCGGCCCGCGATGGCGAGGGCCTGGCGGTTGAGCGGCTCGAGGATGTCCTCCTTGCCGATAACCCGCAACTTCTCCCGGTGACCGTAGTACGTGAATGCCTCGACCACGCCGGAGCCTGCGTGCACGAACTCACGGTGCAGCCCTTCGACGACCTCCGGGTGCTGCAGCACCACCTCGGGGACGAACGCCCCCGCCTGGAGGTAGCCCCGCCGTTCACACTCGAAGAGGTAGCCTTCGGCGCACACGACAGGGCCATGCCTCAGCAACTCGAGCAGATCAGGCACGCGTTCCTCCTGGCTTGTCTCGCCCTGCCTGACCACCCGCAAGCCGCGGGCGAGAAGGCGGGCAGCAGGCGGTACTTCGCCGGATGATACTCGGCCCCGGGTTCAGGACAGCCGGGTAGCCGGGTCCTGCCGGGGCCAGAATCAGTGCATGCCCGCTGGCATTACACGCCCGATGGGAGGGATGGCCGATGGCCAAGGAGCGGCTGGTAGCGGTGAGCTACCCGGCAGCTGCGGACTATGCCCGGATGAACGCTGAAGTCCTGGCCGGTGATGCCGAGGTTGCCTACACCTACGAGCTGGACGACGCACAGCGGGTTCAGACCCTGCGGCGTGCCGACGCACTGCTCGCCTGGGATCTCACCCAGGAGATCCCGGCAGGCGCGCTCCAGGACGCCTCGCGGCTCCGTTTCGTCCAGTTGCTTTCGGCCGGTGTCGACGCGGTCGACTTCCCGGCGCTGCCGGATCGGCTCCTCTTGGCCAGCAACGCCGGCGCCTACGCGGGGGCGATGTCGGAGCACATCCTGGCGATGACGCTCAGCCTCGCCAAGCGCCTGCCGCAGCGTCATGCCGCCCTCGCCGCCGGCCGGTTCGACAAATGGGCGCCGTCACTGGTCCTGGACGGCGCGATCTGCGCCATCCTTGGTTTCGGCGGGATCGGCATCGCCACAGCGCGGCTGATGACGGCGTTCGGCGCCCGCATCTACGCCGTGAACCGCAGCGGCCGGGCCAGCGAACCCGCCGAGTTCGCGGTCACCCTGGCGGACCTGGACCGGGTGCTCGCGGTAGCGGATGTGCTCGTCATCTCGCTGCCATTGACCCTGGCCACCCGCGGGCTGATCGGCAGGCGTGAACTCGCCCTGATGAAGCCGACAGCCATTCTGGTAAATGTGGCCAGAGGCGCGATTGTCGACCAGGGCGCGCTGTACGAGCACCTGCGCACGCACCCGCAATTCGGTGCCGGAATAGACACCTGGTGGGATGAGCCGACCGGGGATGCCCCATTCCGGACCGATTACCCCTTCTTCGACCTGCCCAATATGGTTGGCTCCCCGCACAATTCCAGCATAGTGCCCGGCACCATGCTGTCCGCCGCTCGCCTGGCCGCCGAGAACATGCGCCGGTACCTACGGGGCGAAGCCGTCACGGGACTGGTCCGCCGCGCCGATTACGTCGCGGAACGGAGACCCTGAGTTCAGTAACGGTGGCTACGGATTGGTCGGCTGGGCGGCTGGCCGGCTAGCGGGCTGCGTCCGGACGGCGCTGCGGATCTGGCCAGCGGGCCGGCCCGTGAGGCCGGCGATGGCGAGCTGCGGTATGTCGCTGATCAGCCGGATCGTGTACGGGTCGGCTGGGTGCTCAAGGATTTGCTCGACCGGGCCCGACTCGACGACCGCGCCATTGCACAGCACCACTGCGGACTGTGCGATGTTGCGCACGAGGGCCAGGTTGTGCGTGATGAAGATCATCGCGAGCTGGCGCTCCCGCTGCAGCCGGCGGAGCAGTTCCACGATGACGGCCTGCACGGACACGTCGAGCGCCGAGGTGACCTCGTCGCAGATGAGAAGGTCAGGCTCGACGACGAGAGCGCGGGCGATGGCAACGCGCTGCCGCTCGCCGCCAGACAGCTGGTCCGGATACTGCGACATGAAGTTGCGGCTGAGCGAGACGTCGTCGAGCACCCTCGCGATCCGCTCGGTCCGCTCCTTGAACCCCAGGCGGAGGAACTGCTCGAGCGGCTGGCCGACGATCTGCCCGATTGTCTTGCGCGGGTTGAGGGAGGTGTACGGATTCTGGAAGATGTACTGCACCCGCTTCAGGACGTCCTTCGGCCGCTGGCGTGCGCCGGCGGCCAACGGCGCCCCCTGGAAGCTCATCTCACCGGTCCAGTCACGGTGCAGCCCGGCGATGCAGCGAGCGAGCGTGGTCTTGCCGGAGCCGGACTCGCCGACGACGGCAACGCACGACTCGGCCGGCACATCGAGTCCGACGCCGAAGAGCACCGGCGTATGACCGTAGCTTGCCGACATGTCACGGAGCGACAGGACAGCAGGAGCCCCGGTCGCGGCTGGCCTGGCCAGGGCCGCAGGACGGGCGGCAGCGTCGCTCCCGATCTCCGCCACCCGCAGGCACCGTACGGTCCGGCCGCCGATGCTGACCGCTTCGGGCGTCTGCAGGCTGCAGCGGCCGACAGCGAAGCTGCACCGCGGCGCGAACGAGCAGCCAGCGCCGCGGCGTCCTGGCCGCGGTTGCTGTCCCTCGATGCCGGTGAGCAGTTCCGCGCGCTCAGGCGAGGGGACGGCGGCGAGCAGCCCGCGAGTATAGGGGTGCACGGGCTCGGCGAACAGCCCGGCCGTCGAGCCTATCTCGATGATCCGGCCGGCATACATGACAGCCACATTGGCCACCAGGCCGCCGACCACTGCGAGGTCATGGCTCACGTAGACGGCCGCCACCCCGTAGGAGCGGCAGAGGCTGCGGACCGTGTCAAGCACGTGCCGCTGGGTGGTCACGTCGAGTCCCGTCGTCGGCTCATCGAGCACGATGAGCGATGGCCGGCACGAGAAGGCCATCGCGAGGCTGACGCGCTGCTGCTGACCGCCGGACAGCTGGTGCGGGTAGCGGCGCAGCATCTCGGGTGTCGGCTCAAGGGATGCCTCCCGCATGACCTCGGCGATCCGGGCGGAAGGGTCGTCGACGGTGCCGGGATGGACGCGGAGCGCCTCTTCGAGCTGCGTCCCGATGCGGAGCACGGGATTGAGCGCCGCCGCCGGGTCCTGCGGGACGTAGGCGACCTTCGCGCCACGTACCTCCCGCAGCTGGGCAGGCCGCAATCTCAGCAGGTCCAGGCCGTCGAGCCGGATCTCGCCCGACCTGATCGACAGTCCCCTGCGGGCATGGCCCAGTAGGGCGAGCGCGACGGTTGTCTTCCCGGACCCCGACTCACCGACAATCCCGAGCACCTCGCCGGCCCGGACGCTAAAGGAGACATCGTTCACGACGTCCGGCCCGGCGGCGCCGAGGCGGACCTCCAGGTCACGGACCTCAAGCCGGACCCCGGCCAGCGGGGGGGATGACGCTGCCATCTCGGTAACCGGCGGCTCGGTGCTCATCCGGTGTCCCTCGGGCCGAGGTCGTCAATGAGCGCCGCTTCCTCTGGCCGGCGCTCAACGCCGATCGCCACCCTGGCCACCGCGTCGGTGAACGTGTTCGTTCCTATCGTGAGCAGCGCGATCAGCAGGGCGGGCACGATGACGGCCCACGGGTTCAGCGAGAGGCCGATCCGGTTCTCATTGATCATCGTGCCCCAGTTGGGCGTCGGCGGCGGCTGGCCGAAGCCGAGGAAGGCCAGGCCAGCCATGATGATGATCGAATACGTCAGCCTGAGCCCTACCTCGACCATGAGCGGGGAAATCAGGTTGGGCATGATCTCCCGCATCATCACCCTGGCTGGCCGCACTCCCTGCAGCTCGACCGCCTTGACGTAGTCCTGCTCGGAAATGTCCAGGGTGGCCGACCTGAGCACCCGGGCGACGGCAGGCGCGTGCGACAGGCCCACCGCGAGCACGATCAGCCACAGCTTCGGGCCGATCAGGCTGAGCAGCAAGAGGGCGAACACGAGTTGCGGGAACGACAGGATCACGTCGACGGTCCGCATGATGATCCCGTCGGACAGCCCGCGGAGATAGGCCGCGGACACGCCGGCTGCCGCGCCGACGATGATGCCGAATGCCGTTGCCGCCAGCGCCATCAGCAGCAGGATCCAGCCGCCAT
>Ga0182024_10009153_pt1 | contig 20588 bp, 17 predicted proteins | sample P32metaG_FD_120480 | JGI IMG/M metagenome (GOLD analysis project Ga0182024, IMG submission 120480) | Permafrost microbial communities from Stordalen Mire, Sweden - P3-2 metaG (Illumina Assembly) | ecosystem: Environmental > Terrestrial > Soil > Wetlands > Permafrost | place: Sweden: Stordalen... | reverse complement strand
GTTCCACAAGCCGAGCCAGCGGGAACTGCTGCATGTGAATCCCGTCTTCCAGCCGGCGAACCTTGCCGTGCGCGATGCCTGGTTCAGCGGCGGGGTGGAATGGAACCTGTCCATCATCGGGCATTGCCCGTTCACCTGTTCGCCGCTGTTTGCGGCCAAGGTGCTGGCGGCGGATGGCACGCCGGTCCTGCGGCTGTATGAATATGAGCGGATCAGGAGGGTGCCGTTCCAGATCGATTTTCACCTGCCGGCCGGCTCGCCATTCCTCTTCTCGCGGCCGCGGATCGTCAATTCGAACTCGCATGCGGTGCCGATGTACTGGTGGTCGAACATCGCGGTCGAAGAGTCGCCGGGCGTGCGCGTTTTGGCACCGGCAAATAGTGCGTATTTTCACGACTACGATCGCCGACTTAAGCCGCAGGACCTGCCGATGCGCGATGGGCAGGACATGACATACCCGGGCCGCCGGCAGTCGGCAGCGGATATGTATTTCCGGATCTCTCCCGAGCGCCGGCCCTGGATCGCCGCACTCGACGCCGATGGCCGCGGGCTGGTCCATGCCTCGACCCAACGGCTCATCGGGCGGAAGATGTTCCTATGGGGGATGAGCCCCGGCGGCCGACGGTGGCAGGAGTATCTGGCTGGGCCAGGCTGCCAATACATCGAAATCCAGGGCGGTTTGGCCACGACGCAGACCGAATATGTCACCATGCCGGCCGGCGCATGCTGGGAATGGGTCGAAGCGTTTGGGTCATTCGATGCCGACCCGCGATTGGTTCACTGGGCCGACTGGGCATCGGCAATAGAACATGTCGGCGCGAAGCTCGAGTCGATACTTCCCCGAGATGAGTTGGAGACCCGCCTCCGGCGCTGGCAAGCCGACGCCGACAGCGCGCCGGTCGAAATGCTGCAGCACGGTTCGGGGTGGGGAGCACTGGAGGATCGCCGGCGCCAGAAGGCGGGGGCTGGGCCTCTCTTTTCGGTAGCCACGCCATTCCTGGCGGAAACGCTCGGCGACGAACAAGAACCGTGGCTGCGCTTGCTGGATGATGGGGCGTTCCCATATTGCGGCCCGTCGCAATTGCCCGGCGCTTACATGACCGATCCTGCGTGGCGCGAACTGCTCGAACGTGCCATCGCCGCCGGCCGCGGCGTGCACTGGCTGTCGCTGCTCCACTTGGGCATCATGCGCTACCGCGCCGGTGACAAGCTCGGTGCTCGCGAAGCTTGGGAGCGGTCGCTGGCAATGGAGCCGTCGGCGTGGGCGCCGCGGAACCTTGCCGTGCTCGCACTCGACGAAGGGAGCCCGGCCCGCGCCGCGGATTTGTGGGCGGTCGCCGCGAGCATGAAGCCGGATGTGACGCCGCTGGTGGTCGAGGCATGTCAGGCGCTGCTGGCCGCGGCGCAGTATGCTCAACTGCGAGTGCTCATCGCCGCGTTGCCCCGCGATGTTGCGGCCACAGGCCGCGTACGGCTGATCGGGACAATCGCCGCCCTGAGGTCCGGCGATCTGGCAGCGCCGGGGGGTTTCTTCGCAACTGCGTGCGACGTCCCCAATATCCGCGAAGGCGAATTGAGCCTGTCCGACCTCTGGTTCGAATGGCACGAAGCACTCACCGCGCGACAGCGGGGCATGCCGGTTGATGATGCGCTGCGGCAAGAGGTACGCCGCGAGCATCCCCTCCCGCGCGAGTTCGATTACCGGATGCAGGCGGATTGAAGGCTACCGCATCGCAGCCTTCTCAATCCACTCCCGCCCGGCGCGGGCGGCGTTGGTGCGATCGGGTAGATCGAACGGGTCGAGGGTGATCCAGCCGTGGTATCCGGCGGCGTCGAGTTGCGAGAGCAGCAGCGGCCAGTCGGTGTCGCCCTGGCCGATGATGGCCGGCTTGGTCCGGCGGTCGGCGCCGGCGCTGGCGTCATGGCCGCGCACGTGGCGGACCTGCGGGCCGAGCCGGGAGAATAATTCGTCGCCGCTCCATTCGTCGCTGAGCATGGCGGCGGGGTCGAGATCGACGCCGAACCACGGGCAGTGAGCGGTGCGCAACGCGCGCTCCAGCGCGCCGAAGCCGGCCAATTCGCTGCGGAGGGCGACGGTGACGCCGTAACGGTCCGCGCGTTGACCGAGGTCGGCCAGGGCGGCATCGACCTGCGCCGCAAACGTCGGGTCAACGGCGGGGGGGATGCGCGACAGGTTCGTGGACTCCGGCGCCGGGACCGCCGTGAACGCCGACGAATCCGGCAGGACCAGCAGCCCGGCCATTTCCGCCGTGACCTTGGGCTTGGGCCGATCGTCGGGTGGCGGCGGCGGAAGCGGGCCCAGATCGACGCACAGAAGCGGCGCGGCCAACACCTTGGCGGCTTCCAGCAGCTTGTCCAGCCGGGCGAGTAGGCGATCCACGTCGGCCCCAGGCCCGAACCCCTTGGCGCCGAGATCGGCGGTGAGGCCTATGAGCTGCACGTTCTCGCCGGTGATCATGTTGCGGAACTCGCGCCGTCCGCTGGCCGAAAGGTCGGGGACATCCAGCGAAGGCGAATACCCGGCAAACTGCAGGCCGGAGAACTTGAGCTTGCGGGCCAGCGCCGGGGCGCGCCGGACATCGTCGCTGATCGAGGCAGCCGTTACGGCAATCCGACTGGTTAGGGTTCTGGGTGATAGCATCGAAGGGAATTGTACGTGAACCTGCAAGCGGTTACACGTTGGCCGAAGCCAGGTCGTACAGTTGGCCCTGTGCGGTGCCTGCGTCGATCCAGTTGTAGCCGTCGCCGTTGGGGCCGTCGTTGCCGTAGGGGTTGCGGAGTTCCAGGCCGTAGCTGCCGTCGGGGTCCTGGTAGACGCTGACCACCGAGTAAAGGTGGTTGCTGATCAGCGGCCCGGCATCGGGGTCATTGGGGGTTTCGAAAGTGACGGCCTGGCCGTTGGCCAGCTCTTGTGCGGCGTCGTTGTACAGGGTCGGGCCGTCGGGGATGTCGCTGGGGCCCAGGCCGCCGATGTTGCTTGCGCCCAGGTCGGCGAAGACCTCTTCGGCCACGCCGTAGTTGATGTTGGCATAATCGGGTGACAAGCCGTTCATGTCGCTGCGGAAGATGGCGAAGGCCTTTTCCATGATGGGGACCCAGATATCATTGCCCTGGCCAAACTGGGCGTAGATCAGGTTGCCGTTGCCGTCGACCGGCAGGTAGCCGTCAACCACCTCATCGACGGGTGCGCCGTTGTTGTATAAGACCACCTGGTAGTTCCCGCCGCCGAGGCTGGAGACGTCCTGCTCGATCAGGCCGGGGTCGGTGCGGGCGACGGAGGAAAGGGTGGCCAGGAAATAGCAGTCGGCGGCGCCGCCCTGGAAGATGTCGTCGGGGCTGGGACCGTTGGGGCCGAACAGCGGGTTGCCGGATTCGTCGACCCAGTTGGCCGCCCCGGAAGCATTCGGCTCGGCCAGGGGGCCGGTAGGTCCCGGATCGGACGGCTGCGAGTCATCGCCGCTGTCCTGGCTCTGGGTTGCGCCCTGGACGGCTGCGGGGTAGTAGACCGCCGGGTCCTGCATGTAGTGCGGATGCCGCTGTTTCTGGTGGTGCGCCGGTTTGGCGGCGGGCTTGGGGGCCGGCTTCGGCGCGGGCTTGGGCTTGGCGTGGTGAGCCGGCTTCTTGGGCGACTTGTTGGCCTTGCCGGCCAGTTCCGGGGCGCCGATCTGCTCGTCAAGATTGGTGCCGGGCGTCGTGACAGCGGGGCGGAGGGCCTTGTCTGCCAAGGGGTTGCTGTTCTTCAGGCTCGCGGTGGACTCGTCCGCGATGCTCTGGCTGACTTGGGACTTGGCCGAAGCGATCTGCTTTGAAGCCAGGGTTTTTTTGAGGTTGTCTGAACGAGCAAGCTTGTTGTCAACAATGATCGGCCGATCCACCCTCATCACATCGGGTTGCTCCGGACGGATCAGCGAGGTGCCGATGGAGGCGACCGACATCATCCTGCGCTGTTCGAGTGTTTCGACCATCATCCCCAGACCCGAATTGTTCGATTGGCGGCTCATGGCTTGTCTCCGATCGTGCCTGCGTCAGCCGGTTGAGTTGAACCGGTGTGCGAATGTGCTGACACGAAAGGAATTGCCAAACCGCGGCGGAGCCGGTCAAATCTTGTTTAGTGGAGATTGCTTGCGGGGCGTGGAGATCCGGACGTTGGGCTGCGCTCAGAGCGTGTGAGTTTTTCGTGGCACGGCCGTCCCGGTGCCGTCTCGGATGTGGCTTTCTGCTCGAAAACAGAGGCGGGACGCCCGTGCCACGAATTACTAAATCACAGGCTCTCAGCTCAGGGTGACGGCTTGAAGCCGTCAATTTACAAGTGGTTACAACGTGAACGGGACGGCTCGGTCGAAGGTTGTCGCTCCCCGCTGCCCTCCGGCTGCGGCTATTAAGAACCGGCGCATCAACACCGGTCCCGGAGATCGCGCATCAGCGCCGCCGCGTCGGGGTGACCTCGGGCGCCGGGTCCACGCCCATTTCGGCCAGTTTGTTGTAGGCCTTGGCGCTGCCCGCCTCGGCGGCCTTGCGATACCACTTGACCGCCTTGGCGTGGTTCTGGGGCACGCCTCTGCCGGAATCGTACGAAGTGGCAAGGTTGAACATGCCGGTGGCGTCGCCGGCGTCGGCCGCCATGCGATACCACTTCACCGCCTCGGCCTCGTCCTTGGGCACGCCTCGGCCGCTTTGGTACATCGAGCCGAGGTTGTTCATGCCGAAAGTGTTCCCTAACTCCGCCGACTTGCGGTACCAGTTGACCGCTTCGGCATCGTCCCTGGGGACGCCCTGACCGTTCTGGTACATCACGCCGAGGTTGTTCATGCCCATGGAGTGACCCGCGTCTGCGGCCTTGCGATACCACTTCAACGCCTGGGCATTGTCTTTGGCGACCCCCAAGCCGTTGTCGTAGCGCACCGCCAGGTCATACATGCCGGCGGGTTCGGCCTTTTCGGCGGCCTTGCGGAACCACTTGAACGCTTCGGCGTCGTCCCTGGCGACGCCGCGGCCGTTGGCGTACATCGTGCCCAGGTTGTCCATGGCGACGGCGTAATCTGCCTCCGCCGACTTGCGATACCACTTGACCGCTTCGGCCTCGTCTTTGTCCACCCCACGGCCACTCTGGTACATCACGCCAAGGCTGTTCATGCCGGCCGGATTGCCGGCGTCGGCCGCCTTGCGATACCAGGCAATCGCCGCGGCTTGGTCGAGGGGGACCGCGCGCCCGTTGGCGTACATCACGCCGATGTTGTTCATGCCCCAGGAGTTGCCGGCCTCGGCGGACTTGCGATACCACTTGGCCGCCTCGGCGTCGTCCTTTTCCACGCCGCGGCCCTTTTCATACATCAACCCGATTTCGGTCATGGCATCGGCGTCGCCCCCTTCCGCCGCCTCGCGGAACCACTTGGCGGCCTCGGCCAAGTCCTTTCCCGGCCCCGAACCGTTCTTGTACAGCGAGCCGAGGTTGTACATGGCCGGGACGTTCCCCGCCTCGGCGGCCTTGCGATACCATTTGGCGGCCTCGGTCTCGTCTTTGGCCACGCCCTGGCCGCCCTGGTACAGGATTCCCGCCTCATTCATGGCCAGGACGTTGCCGCCGCGCGCCGCGGCCAGGTCCAACTTGGCGGCTTCGGCCTCGTCCCTGGCCACCCCTTGCCCGTTCTTATACATGAGGCTGAGGTTGTACATGGCCGCGGCGTGGCCCGCGTCGGCCGCCTTGCGGTACCACTGGACCGCCACGGCATCGTTCTTCACCACGCCCCGGCCGTTCTGGCACATCCAGCCGAGGCTGTTCATGGCGTCGAGATCGCCCGTGGCCGCCGCCTTGACATACCACTTGACGGCCTCGGCCTCGTCTTTGGCGACGCCGCGGCCGTTGCGGTACATTAAGGCGAGGTTGTACAGCGCCTCGGCACTGCCCGCGTCGGCCGCCTTGCGATACCACTTGAACGCCTCGACGTCGTCCTTGGCCACGCCGATGGCGTTCTCGTACATCACGCCGAGGTTGTCCATGGCATCGGACCGGCCGGCGTCGGCCGCCTTGCGATACCACTTGAGCGCTTCGGCGAGGTCCTTGCCGGTCCCCCGGCCGCTCTCGTACATGACGGCCAGGTTGTACATGCCCCCGGGATAACCCGCCTGGGCCGACTTGCCGTACCACTTGACGGCCTCCGCGTCGTCCCGGTCCACGCCCCAGCCGTTCTTGTACATCCCGCCAATATTGTTCAGGGCGACGGGATCATCGCCGTCAGCGGCGGCTCGAAACCACTTGAGCGCTTCGGCGTAGTCGCGGGCAACGCCGCGGCCGTTCTGGTATGCCACACCCAGGTTGTTCATGCCCGTCGCCAGACCAGCGTCCGCCGCCTTGCGGTACCACTCGACCGACTTTACGTCGTCCATTGGAACGCCGCGGCCATACTCATACATGGAGCCGAGGTAGTTCATGGCATCGGCGTCGTCGTCCTCGGCGGCGCTGCGAAACCACTTGGCCGCTTGCACGTAGTCCTGGGCCACTCCGCGGCCGTCGTAGTACATCACGGCCAGGTTGAACTTGGCCTCGGAGTCGTCGGCCTCAGCGGACTTGCGATACCACTTGACCGCCTCGGCTTCGTCCTTGGCCACGCCGCGGCCGCCCTGGTACAGGATGGCGAGATTGTTCATGGCGACGGCTTCGCCGGCGTCGGCCGCCTTGCGATACCATTTGGCGGCCTCGGCGTCGTCCTTGGCGACGCCCTTTCCCTGCTCGCAGGCCCAGCCCATTTTGAGCATGGCTTTGGCATCCCCCTTCTGGGCCGCCTCCCGCCAGTGCGCCACGTCGGCAGCAGCCTCTTTCTGCCGATCGGCCTGGATGTCCGCCAGCAGTTTCTGGAGGGTTGCCCGCTGGGCATCGGGCGCCTTGGCCAGGGCGGCCTGAACGTCATCCTCGGCCGATTCGTAATCCTTCTCCTTCTGCAATACCGCGGCCCGCACGGAATAAGCTTCGAACCGGCCGGGGTCAATGTCGATGGCGTCGGAGGCCAGTTTCTCCGCCTCCTCGAGTTGGCCGGCGTTCAGCTTTGCTCGGGCAGCCGAAAGCAGGCCGGGGTAATCCGCAGGCGGGTCCGCCGAGGCGTGATGGGTCACGACGCCGGTCAATGCCAGGAGCGCGAGCAGAGCGAGGAGATACCATCGCCGGCCGGTTGCGCAGGGCTGGTTGTGACGAGACGTCATGACTTCTCCCTATTGCCGGATCAGAGCGCCCAAGGGTTCATTCGGTGTTTTACCGCAGGGCGATGATTCATGCGAACGATCTGTGCAGACCCCACACGACTGCACGAAGTCGTGATGTTGTGGTCCCCAGGTCGTCCCTGCGGGACGGCGAGAAAAAACCCATCCCTCCGGGATGGCGCTAAAAAAGCGTCGTGCAGAGTGCGGGAAGGCCCGCGGACATGACGCTCAATGGTGCGCCGGTCCTCACAGGACCTGTGTCGCCCGAAATCCCACGAGACTGCGGAGCCCAACCACAAATCGCTGGTCCAGCTCCGGCGTCAGCAACTCCACCGGCGTCCGCCGCCGCACCACCGCAATGACCAGGGTCCACAGCAGGAACACGCCGGCTACCACCCGGTTCTGCCACGAGCTGAATTCCCAGCCCCAGGGATTGACCCACGTCCAGTTGGCAAACGGCCAGCCGTAGCGGATCGGCCAGCCCGGCCCCGATCCATAATAATCGAGCACGAGGTGCAGGTGCGCCAAGACAAGATAGATGATGAACCCCTTAAGCTGGTGGAAAGAGAAAGCGGCCAGCACGACCGACATCAGCAAGGCAAAGGCAAGGTTGTGGCAGACCACGTGGTGGTAATCCCAGTACGCCTCCTGCCCGAACAGCCGGCTCAAGCCGTCCAGGTCGGCGAGGCTCGCCGCCGCCATGCAGAAGGCGCGTTCGCGCGCGGTAAGCGTGAAGAGGTTCGCGACGCACCAACCGGACATAAGGTGGGTGGGGATGTGCATCGCTCACTTGATCGGATATCCCTGCCAGAGCCATTCCAGGGCTTCGGGAAGAGTTTGCCGGGTGACACGGCCATCGGTATGACCGGCGCCCTTGGCGAAAACATAGCGGTAGTGGTATCCCTTGGCTTTCAAAGCAGCAGCCATGCGCTGGTTGGCGAGAACCCAATTGTGCAGCGATTCTTCACTCCGCTTGGCGCCGTTGTCGTTCTCGCCCACTTCCAGCCAGATCCGCAGCGGCTTGTGGTCGCTCTGCGGAATCAGGTGCTCGTGGTACTCCCACGCCCCGTGCGGCGAATCGGGGTTGAGCGGTGACTGCTGATTGACATACGTCCCGGAGTAGGTGAGCACGCGGTGGTAGAGGTCGGGCTTGAACCACGCCATGGTGAGGGCGGCCGCGCCGCCGGAACTTCCGCCCATAGTCGCCCGTCCTTCCGGATCGGTTGTGAAGGTCACCTGGTAGTCTTTGGAGATTCGGGGCAGCACTTCGGTTTCGACGAACGTGGCGTATTTGTCCGAGACAGTGTCGTATTCGAGTCCCCGTTCGCTCCCCTGGGCGTCGCCGCCGCCGGAGTTGATGAAGACCGCGATCATCACGGGGAGGCGATGCACCTGGATCATGTTGTCGAGGATGGCCGGCAGCAGCTTCACATAGCCTCCGCCGTCCTGGGCGACGATAAACGGTGCCGGCGTTCCCGCGACATATTGCTTCGGGATGTAGACCCAAACGTTCCGCTTGTAGGGCACAACGCCGGGTCGGTTTTTGGCGATGCCGGGATAGAGCTTGCTGTCCTCGGAGTTCATGGTGAACTCGTGCACGTCACCCTCGGCAACGCCATCCTTGACTTTCAACTCCGGGGCATCGGCGTAGTCGGGGCCGATCGTGAAGTCGCCGTCGGCATCGGCGGCCGCCTTCGCCGGGACATCAGCCGGCGTCGTGGCGGTTTCGCTGGCGGGCGCCGGGCTCGCGTAAACGAACAGTTGCAGCAATGCGACACCGCATGCCAGGCGGATAATTCCCTTCATGTTGTCCTTTCAGTTTCGAATCGGCCAGGGCCGTCACACGTCGCACAGCGCCACGGCTTGGGCCAAGCCCTGCTCGGGGTCGCGGGTGGGGATGAATTCCTGGCCGACGTAGCCCTGGTAGCCGATGTCGAGCAGCGCCTGCATGATCGGCTTGTAGTTGATCTCCTGCTTGTCATCCAGTTCGCCCCGGCCGGGATTGCCGGCGGTGTGTACGTGGGCGATGTAATCCTTGTGCTGATGGAGGCGGGAGATCACGTCGCCGTCCATGATCTGCACGTGGTAAATGTCGAACAGAAGCTTCATTCGCTCGGAGCCGACCTTTTTGATCAACTCGATGCACCAGTCGGTATGATCGCCCATGTAGCCGGGATGGCCCTTCATATATTCGTTGACCCGGCTGTTGAGCATCTCCAGGCAGAGGTTGACCTTCTTCTGCTCGGCATAGCCGGCGATCTTTTTATAACCGTTGACGCAGTTTTCCATTCCGGCGTCGCGGGGGATGTCTTCGCACATGCCGGTGAAGGTGATGACGCTGGGCACGCCGGCATCGGCGCAGTGGTCGATCTGCGTGCGGAGCACTTCGAGGCATTTGTCCTGGTACTTGGGGTTGTTCATTCCCTGGACGAAGCCGTGGCTGCTGGCGATGGCGCAGGTCAGCCCGTACTTCTTGAGCGTCGCCCAATGCTCCACCGGGATCAGCTCGACGCTGCGGCAGCCGAGCCTGCTGGCGACCTGGCACATCTTGTCGACGTCGAAATACTTGGAGTAACACCAGTGCACCAGCGACTGTTTGATCCGCCCGTTGAGCGGGCGCGGCTCGGCGGCCGGTTGCTCGGCCGAGGCGGCGCGGGTCAGTCCATCGCCTGAGATCGCCGCGGCAGCGACGCCGCCGGCGCGTCCGAGCATCTGCCGGCGAGTGAGGGAGTTGTCCGTTGCGGTTGATGAGCGTCGTGACATCGCGGTTCCTCCAGGTTGATTTCGGGCATTATACGGGAAACTTCGGACAATCACCCCATCATCCCCACCACCTGCTCGTACACCTCGACACACTGCCGGGCGGCGTCTACCCAGCTCAACCGGCGGACCTCGAAGCTGCCGTGCTGGCGCAGGGTCTTGGCCAGGGGCGGGTGCTTGAGAACGGCGATGATCTTGTTGGCCATCTCAGTGATGTCCCAGAAGTCCACCTTCAGGGCATGGGTGAGTACTTCGGATACGCCGGACTGCTTGGAGATGATGACCGGCACATCGTGGCTCATCGCCTCCAGGGGGGCGATGCCGAACGGTTCGCTCACGCTGGGCATGACGTAAAGGTCGGCCATCTTGAAGACTTTTTCGATATCGGCGCCGCGGAGGAAGCCGGTGAAGAGCACCTTGTGGCCGATGCCCATGGCCGAGGCCATTTCGATGGTGCGGCGGACCATGTCGCCCGAGCCGGCCATGACGAACTTTACATTGTCCATCACTTCCAGCACTTTTTTGGCCGCGGCCAGGAAGTACTCGGGGCCCTTTTGAAGGGTGAGCCGGCCGAGGAACAGGACGATCTTTTCGTCTCCGTGGATGGAGGCCTGCTCGGGGTCGAAGTGGCCGTTGGCGATGTCGATGGCGTTGTAAACGACCTCGACCTTTGTCGAGTCGATGCCGTACATCTGCGTGATCTGGTTCTTGGTGAGGTAGCTCACCGCGATCACCTTGAGGGCGGCGCGCATGCCGCGGCGTTCGATGTCGTAGATGCGCTGATCGACGTGTACCCCGGAACGGTCGAACTCGGTGCTGTGGATGTGGACGACCAGCGGCTTTCCGGTGATGCCGGCGACAGTCATCGCGGCGGGAAACGTCATCCAGTCGTGGGCATGCACGACATCGAAGGATTCCTGGCGTGCAATTTCACTGGCCAGGGCGGCATAGCGCTCCACCTCGGCAAACAGGTTGCCCGCATAATTTGCCCCGGGCGATTCATCGATCCGTGAACCGCTGTTGACGGCATCGGCCAGCGGATCGCGGGCGCGGCTGAGACTGCGGGCATATTCGGCGGAGGAGAGGTACGGATTGGTCAGGGCCGCATCAACCGTCCGGAACGTCACGTGGTCGAACTCGTCGAGGCGCAGTTCCGTGCTGGGCGACGCCAGCGGCGAGCCGGGGCGGGGGCTTAGCAACTTGACATGGGTCGAGAACGGCGTCGCCACCGGCCGGGGCAGCACGAACATCACGTCGGTGCCGACGGCGGACAAGGCGCGCGTCAACCCGTAGCAGGCCGTGCCGAGGCCGCCGCTGATAAATGGAGGGAACTCCCACCCTAACATGAAAACGCGCATGAACGGCTCTCTATAAACCCAACTTAGGGGGATCTCCCGGCACAACAGGCGAGCGGCCGGGTGTGTTATAGGCGATATCGGGCAATGTCAATATCTTCCGGCGGGCTGGGCACAAGAATAATGCGGAGCAAACACAAGTCTGCATTCTTCGACCAGCCGGACACCGAAACAACAATTGGTGGTGCAAACCCAGTGCCCAAAACCAATACCGTGGCGTGGCGTCAGGTCTTGGGGAGGCGCCGGTCGGGAACGCCTGCGCAGCGGGCGATTTCCATTGCTCAGCCGGGTTTTGCCGAGTAGAGTGGCAAACGTGGATTCAGTCGCGGTCGATCAAAACCAAGCCGGCGCCCCGTTGGCTGGTCAATTGCGGGAGGCGCCCCTCCTATCCGCCAACCGGGATGAGCGGCCGGCATCCCCCGACGGGCGAGTGGGCATCGGCGTTCGGTTTTCGGCATTGGTCGTCGCGCTGGGCTGCCTGCTGGTGCTGGTGATCGCGACGCAGTTGACGCCCAGCCCCGCCGGTTATGGGAGCCACACGGGTTATCCGTTGCGATTGCAATCGTGCGGTTTCATGGAACGGACCGGGCTGCCCTGCCCCAGTTGCGGGATGACCACCAGCTTTTGCTGGTTCGTACGCGGGAACGTGGCCGCCAGCCTTTACGTACAGCCCATGGGCGCTCTCCTGGCCGCGATGGCATGCTGTTGCGTCTGGGGCGGCGTGTACGTGGCGGCCACGGGCCGGCCCATCTATCGCCTTCTGGGAATGGTCGCGGGCCGGTATTACACGCTGCCCCTGCTCACGATCGCCGTGCTGGCATGGGCCTGGAAGATCATCATCCATGTGAAAGGGCTTGACGGCTGGCGATAAGTCGATTCCAGGCAGAGCCGGGGCGTGCCGCCCCGAGCGGGCCGAAGGCCCGTCGGACTCGGCAGGTAACGATTGACGAGGCGAAATCGGTTCGCGAATTCCTCCCAAGTTTCACGACGAATCGGTCCGAAGTGAGCTTGGGAGTTTTTTGTGGCACGGGCGTCCCGCCTGTGTTTTTGGGCTGAAGACACAGGCGGGACGCCCGTGCCACAAAAAGTCCCCACTACAATCCGGACTGTACAAGGAGCCTTCATGGGTCGCGCTTTCCTGCAGGCCACATCCCTGTTGCTACTGTCCTTACTGACGCTTGTCCCGGCGGGCTGCTCCGCGCTATCGGCGGCCGCGGCAGGGATCGCCGGCACCAGCGTCGTCAAGCCGGTTTACCCGGCTCCCGGTTCCTCCGACCCTGGATTCAAGGGCCAGAGCATTGCCGTGATGGCCTGGGCCGACGACTCGCTGCGCTTCGAGCACAACATGCTCATCATGGACTTGACGCGCGGCGTGTCGCAGAAGCTCCAGGGCTCCCAGGCCCGCAAGGCCGAAGAGTTGGTGGGGGCGACCTTCCCGCGCGATAGAAGCCCGGACGCGATGTACGCGTTCCAGAAGAACTACCCCGAGCTTGCCGCCGATCCGATCGTCGAAATCGCACCGCGCTTCGGCGTCACCCGCCTGATCTACATCGAGGTCGCCAGCTTCGACCTGCATTCCGGATCGGTGGTCGATCTCTCACGCGGTTCGCTTATCGCAACCGTCACCGTCGTGGAAGTAGCCAACGGTAAGGGCAAGATCGCCTTCAACAGCACGGTTGACGCAACCTTCCCCGAACACAGCCCCGAGGAAGGGGTGCCGAACCTTACCGACCAGCAAACTTACATCGGCACCGTCGACCAGTTCTGCACCAACGTGGTCAAGAAGTTCGTTACCTACCCGGGCGAGGAATGATTTATAACCGGAGCAACCTGTTGCGAAGCTTTTCCATCAATCCATCCGCCCGAACGAGCCGGCTGGTGCGCGTGGGCCTCATGGCCGCCTTTGCCGGCCTGCTCGGCTTGTCGGGCTGCCAGATATTCGGCATTCTCGCCTACAAGACGTCGCAAACCCCCGAGGTCCAGGCCCTTTACGTCCCGGCGCAGAAGCCGATGCTCGTGCTGGTAGAGAAGTCGGACAACCCCGGCGAAGTGCCGATCGAGTCGGAACGGATCAGCCGGCACATCGGGGCGGCGTTCCAGGAAAACCACGTGGCGCCGCTGGTGGACTCGTCGGCATTATCTGAATTGCGCTCGCGCGACCCGGCCAAGTACACGCGCCTGTCGCCGGCCGAGGCCGGGCGCGTCGTCCACGCTCCCCAGGTGCTCTACGTGAACCTGGTCGACTTCACGGTGGAGGACGCCCTGGCGACCGAACTGGCGCGCGGCCGCATCGAGGCGCGGGTACGGGTGATTGCCTCAGATACCGGGCAAACTATCTGGCCGTTGGACACGACCCAGGGCTACCCAATTGCCATCGACACCCCCTACGGCCAAAACGGCGAGAGACAGACCCCGCAGCAACTCCGCGAAAAGATGTGCCAGGACCTGGCCGACAAGATCAGCCGGCTGTTCTACAAGTACCACGCCGACGAGGTCCCCGACGACATGGCTACGCCGACCGGACAGTTGATCCGTTAGGCGAGTCGCCAAAGAGAAACACCCCGCGTCAGTGCCGATGGCACTGCGGCGGGGTGAAAGTTCATCAGTCAACAGCTCTTCGAGGCAGGGGGACAAGCCGCCGCCCGCGGTGTTCGTTAGAACCACGCCTTCTTGTTCACGATGTACTCTTGGTAGAACTGCTCGTCGGTCTTGGTCAGGTAGATGATGCCTTCGACTAAGCCAATAATCCCACCCAGGCACACGAGACTGGACAAAAGCCGAATGATCCCGCCCTTAGTGTCACCGAGATAAAAGCGATGGGCACCGAATGCGCCGAGCAGAATCGCGAGAATGCCTGCCATCACGCGCTTGCTTTGTGCCGGATCGTAAGGGGCCGGTGTGGAACCAGACTGCTGAATCGGGTCCTGAGACATGTAAATGCTCCTTCCTCGAAAGTCCGAGTCGCACCCGGCGGATGCCGGCGACGCGGATTCTGACTTGCTATCAACGCTCCGCTGTCGGGGGTTGCCCAAGCGGATATCAGGACGGGCCGGAGGTCGATTCGTCGAGTCCGGTCATCGAGATCGGCGCCATGCCGCCCGCCCCTCCGGTATCGGCTGAGGCAAGCTGGGCATTTAGGGCCGCCCGTACCTTTTATGAGGGCAGCTTAAGTTTTCGCGGCTCACCGGTCAACGACCCCAGCCATTTCGATTCCTTAGTGGAAGCCCGGTTCATTGCCCGGCGCACAGACCTCTTCCGCCTGACCGGCGCGACACGCCCCGGCTCTGCGATAGGTGATTTTTCCTCAAAGTCCCATCGCATACTGCGCGATGTAGTCCGGCACCGGATAATGCCGCATCAGGAACTCGCGGAGTTGCTCCCGCTCGGCAATGAGGAAGTGCACCGGCTCATCGAGCTTGCGGGAAGAGAAGTTGACCGAGCGCACCAGATCTTCGGAGCAGGTGGCCATCTGCAGGCCCTGTTCATCGCGGCTCAGCGGCAGGAGGTGGAACTGCCAGGCCTGCCGTCGGTTGAGCAGGCGCAGGCACTCGGTTTCAACGATGTGGTCTTCCAGGTCGACGACGCCGGTCACGCGGATGTACTGCTCGACCCAGGCGTCTTCGATGGCGCGCGGGTCGATTCCGTAAAGCCGCTCGGCCAGGTCGCCGAAGGGGCGATGGCTCATCCGCTGCACGGCCAGGACATGCCGGACCTGCGCGTCGGTCAACACGCCCTGCTCGACCAATAACTGTCCAATCTGAATGCCTGCCACCTGCTCCTCCTTACCGTCGTCAAGGGTTATCGGGGGTCACACAACTTACCCATTGAGACTATCGGCCGGATTGGACAAGGGGTTAGGCCCTGTCTGAAAACTCAGCGGGCCGCGGCGTGCCGGAAATGCCCCGTCTGCTTCGTTGTCGCTCCTCAACGACTCTTTCGGTTGAGTCGCTTCGTCGCGACGCCTCGCACCCGGGGCATTTCCGACCCGCCGCAATCCCGGTGAGCTTTCAGACAGGGCCTAGGGCGGGTTTCATGGTTGGAATCCGGGAGGGCCCCATGCGGGATAACTCGGCCCGTTGGGCAGGCTGTCCAGGACTTTGGGTCCCGCGCCGCGCAGCCAGAGGGTGCGGTCGTCGATTTTGGTGGGCGAGAGTGTCCGCGCCGCTAGCGCCGCCCAGATGATGCCTACGAGAAGCAGAAGGATGCCGACGGGGACCAGGACTGCGCTGGTATTGCTGTCAGTTTGACCGGCGCCGCAGCTCAACCCATCCTCTTAACCGCCACGATCGTCTGATCGTCCAGTGGTTCCCGTCCCGCCGACCAGCGTTCTACTGAGGCGCGCAGGGCCTGCACGATGGCACTTGCCGGTTCGTACTGGTGGTTGTCGAATTGCTCGCACATCCGCTCGACGCCGAATTGCTCGTCGCGGTCATCGACCGCCTCGAAGATGCCGTCGCTGGGCACGAGCAGTGATCCGCCGGGCTGGAGTTGCATTGGGTCGGGGGCGGGGTCAGACCAATCAACGACCCCCAGCGGCGGCACCGGCGGGGCGAGGGCTGATAGTTCCCCCCCCGGCACCTGGCGGACGGTCACCGGGCCGTGACCGGCGCTGGTCCAGTGCAGAGCGCCGTCGCCGCCCAGAAAGCCAAGAAACGTCGTCACAAACTGCCCCCCGTTCAGATCCTGGAGAAGGCGGTTGTTCACCCGATTGAGTATCTCGTGCGGGCTCGATTCGCTCTCCGAAAGCGCTCGTACCAGCGTCCTCACCTGAGTGACGATCAGGGCCGGCCCCAGCCCGTGGCCGCTGGCGTCGGCGACGAGGATGCCGAGCCGGCCATCGGGGAGCTTCCAGAGGTCGTAGCAATCGCCTCCGGTCGTGCTTGCCGGCAGGCTCCAGCCGGCGCAGCTCAATCCTGCAACGTCGGGCGGGGCCTGCGGGACCAACGACTGCTGGATCCGCTTGGCCAGGTCCATCTCATGCTTCAGTGCCGCCGCTTCCAGTGCCTGCTGCTGAAGCTCGTGCCGCTGCAGGGCCACGCCCGCCTGGTCGGCCAGCAGTTGCACCAGCGACAAGTCCTTCTCGTCAAAAGGAACACCCAGCTTGTTGACGGCCTGGATCACCCCAATCGGCGCCCCGTCCAGCCCAGCCATCGGGGCCGACAGCAGATTGCGCGTGACGAAGCCGCTCCTGCGGTCCGGCTCGGGGTTGAAGCGCGGGTCGGAATAAGGCTCGGGGACGTGAACGACCGAATTGTGCGTGAAGCAGTGGCCCACGATCCCCTTGTTGCTGGGGACGCGGATGGTGGTCGCCCCCAGGGCAACCTTGGTCCACAATTCCCCGGTCCGGGAATCGTGCAAGAAAATGCTGGCGCGCTCGCAATCCAGAAGGCCGGTGGCGGCCTCGGCAACCCGGCACATCATTTCGTAGACGTCGCCCGGTACCGCCAGCCGGCGCGACACGCCCAGCAGCGTGCGGACCTGGGCGTCGCTGACCTGCAACATCCGCAACGGCTCAGCGGGGGCCGCGTCGGGCCGCAGAGCGGTATCCACGGCGCCGGGATCGGTTTGGGTTGGCGGGGGGCCTTGCTCGATCATGAGGCCGATCCTCGTTAGATGTAGTACATCTCCTGCTGGTGGCCCACGGTCTTGTTCACGTACTCCAGCAACTGCTCAAGGCTCAATTTATCCAGCACCTCGTCGGTCGCCTCGGTCAGTTTTTCGTTAAGCAGATGAACGGCGACTTCGCCCGGTGAAACGTCCGCCTTGGATTCGGCATCGATGACCATGAGCCGGCCTTCCAGCCGCCGGATGATTTCCCCGACGCGGATCTCCTTGGGGGCCCGGGCCAGGCGGTAGCCGCCTTCCCGGCCGATCTTGCTTTCCAGGAACCCGCCGCGGCGCAGGGCGAGCAGGATCGATTCGAGGAACTTGTTGGGCAGCCGCTCCTGCTTGGCCAGGTCGCGCGACTGGGTGAAAGTGTTGGGCCAGAGCCGGGCCAGTTGCACGACCGCACGAATGCCGTATTCCGTTCGCTTGGAGAGTCGCAAGAGCAGGCTCCAGGTTAATTCCTGTAAATTCAGTAGGCATTGATACGGGCTTGCGGCCGATCGGTCAAATCTCGCGTGGGGCACAATTCGGGAAGGGAATACACGGCCGGGGCTATTGGTATACTACCGATCATGCGATTGCGACAAATAACCGCGTGTGCTGTGCTGGCCCTCGTCTTCGTTGCTGAAAACGGATGGGGTCGGGATGACGCCAAGCGCGTCGAACTGATCTCGGCTAAGCTGGACCCCTCGCCCCTACAGCCCGGCAAGCCCTCTACCGTCACGGTTGAAGTGGACGTGAAGCCGGGCTATCACGCTCAGTCCCATACGCCAACCCAGGACTATTTGCGCAAGTTCAACCTCAAGCTGGATGACAATCCGTCCCTGAAGTTTGGCGACCCGGTCTACCCTAAGGGCCAGGATTATGATACGAAAACCGCCCTCGGCGTCCTAAACGTGTACACGGGGAAAGTCACCGTCCAATTCCCGGTCGAGCTGAATCCCGGCGGGTCGCCTTACGCGACGATCAAGGGAAAAATCGAAGTGCAGGTTTGCGACGACAACCTGTGCTATGCGCCGGTCAAGCTGCCGATCCAGATCAACCTTGCCGGGGAGCCTGAACCCACGACCGCCCCGACAACCGCTCCAGCTTCCGGGGCGGATGCTGGCCCGGGCGGCTCACCTCCGATCATCCTGACCGGCCTATACAGCAGCGGCGCACTGCATAACGCCATCGTCGCCGCGACCGAAGGCAAATCCGTCGCCGCCAACGACGAGGGCCCGCAATATACCGTTACGGTCGCGTTCCTCTTCGCCTTCCTAGCCGGCCTGATATTCAACGTAATGCCTTGCGTCTTGCAAGTGCTCCCCCTCAAGGCGATGGGTTTTTACGAGGCCTCACAACACAACCGCCTCCGCTGCATCGGATACGGCCTGGCATTCAGCCTCGGCGTGGTCGCTAGTTTCCTGGTGCTGGGGCTCCTGGTGGTGGTCAAGCAGGTCTTCAAGTGGGGTGAGATCTTCTCCAATCCGTGGTTCCTGGGAGCGCTAGTCATCATCCTGCTCGGGATGGCGTTTTTCACCTTCGGGTTTTTCCAGATCCGCCTGCCCAATGCGATTTACAGCGTCTCCCCTCGGCACGACACCTTTTTCGGGAACATCCTCTTCGGCATTCTCACCGCGGCGCTTTCCACCCCCTGCACTTTCGGCATGTTCGTCGGATTGCTGACATTCGCCCTCAAGCAGCCACCGGCCGTTGGATTGGCACTGATGGGCACTGTGGGCGCGGGGATGGCCTCGCCATATCTGGTGCTCAGCGCGTTTCCCGAGGCCGCCCGGCGTTTCCCGCGGACCGGACCCTGGGCTGAGCTTGTTAAGCAGGTCATGGGGTTCCTGCTCCTGGGAATGGCCACTTACTTCGCCGAGCCGTTCATCGAACGACTGCTTCGGCCGCAGGCCTTCTGGTGGATGCTCTTCATTCTCGTCGCGGCGGCGGGCCTGTTCCTGGTCATTCGCTCCATGCAAATCTCCAAGACCCGGGTCGGCCCGGTTGTCGCGGCGGTTATCGCAATCGCATTGGTCGTACCCGCGTTGATGATCACCCTCCGGCTGACGGGGCGTCATTATGACTGGGAGGCCTACAGCAAACAGGCATTGCAAGACGCTCGGGCGAAAAAGCAGGTTGTGCTGGTCGAGTTCACCGCCGACTGGTGCACGACCTGCCACTCCTTGGAGGCCCTGGTGCTGAACGACCCGGGCGTGGTCGTCGATATCAATAAATACGGGGTGAAAATGATCCGCGCCGATCTAACCGACACCGATGCCCCAGGGTGGATGCTTCTTCGCAAATATGCAACCGGGCAGGGTGTACCGCTGACGGCGGTGTACCCCAAAGAGGGATGAATTCGAAGACGTGAAACGTGAAGACCTGACGAGGTCGGGACGTGAACACGCGAGGACGCGAAGCGTGACGAACAAGGCCTTCACGCCGGGGCAGAGCGCAGGTCGCTTGCGACCGCAGCGCCGCCCCGGATTCGGAGCGCGGTTCCAAGCTTCGATGGGTGATTCTCCGCGCATTCGTCCGTGACCTCCGATCCGGGGCGGCGCTTCGGTCGCAAGCGACCTGCGCTCTACCCCGGCGTGAAAGACCCGATTCCACGCCTTTACTTTTCAGTCCCGCGTCTTGGCGCTTCACAAGTTCACGTCTTCACGTTTCACGTTTCACGTTTCACGCTCGCCTGCTCCAGCTTCTCCTCCGCCTCCGGCTTTCGCACATACAACGGCGTGAGCAAGTCCGGCGTCACCAATCGCCCCTCCCGCGCAACCCTCGCGCCGATCTCGGCCACCGCTGACGCCCGCGCCTGCCAAAGCTCCGGCGGCGTCACCGTGATGCCAGGTCTGCCCTCTGGAATGAACCGCTCGTGGAACGGAATCCCTTCCCCGATCAGGTGCACGGGCCGGGGTGAGCGTTCGAGCATCGCGGCCAGCGTATCCAGATGGGCCGCCTCGACCTCGATCGGCTGGCCGTCCTTGCTGGAAAACCGGGCGGTGAAGATCTGGTCGCGCTTGGCGTCCAGGACGATCACCGCGTTCTGCCAACCCGGCGGGGCGTTCCGCACCAACACCTCCACGCTCGGCACGGCGACAAGCTTAGCTCCGGTAGCGAAAGCCAACGTCTTGGCCAGGGTGACGCCGATGCGCAAGCCAGTAAATGACCCGGGCCCGACCGACACGTACAACTCCGCCAGGTCGCCCGGCGTCCACCCCACGCCCCGGCACAGCCCATCAATCCGGTTGACGATCTCGGCGGCATGGCGCAAGCCGTGCGGGAACTGGTCCTCGGCAATGAGCCGTCCATCTTCCACCAGGGCGAGCGACCCGGTCCGTCCGGAAGTTTCAATGGCAAGGCCGCGGAGCATGCGGGCATGATACGCGGGGCGGCGAAGACGTGAAGCGTGAGGAGGGAGGATTACGATTACTATTAGGATTACGATTAGGATTAGGAGGGAGAGCCGGACCGGCATGCACCGGCGGCTTTAGTCGTACTCTTACTCCTTCTCTTGCTCTTGATCTTCCTCCTAATCTTAATCTTAATCGTAATCTTAATCGTCCTTCTTCACGCCCTCACGCCCTTAGGTCTTCACGTCCTCACGTTTCACGACATCTTGTTCCCCTTTTCCCCGCCCCAATTCCAAAAGCCCGATACCCGGCCCAT
>Ga0182024_10009152_pt1 | contig 20588 bp, 11 predicted proteins | sample P32metaG_FD_120480 | JGI IMG/M metagenome (GOLD analysis project Ga0182024, IMG submission 120480) | Permafrost microbial communities from Stordalen Mire, Sweden - P3-2 metaG (Illumina Assembly) | ecosystem: Environmental > Terrestrial > Soil > Wetlands > Permafrost | place: Sweden: Stordalen... | reverse complement strand
TCGCGTGCCCAGGCCACCAGCCGCTCGCGGTCGTACCGCTTCTGGCCCGAGGCGTCCCGGGTGGTGAAGTGGTAGAGTCCGGCCATCACCGGGTATTCGATTTCTTTTTCGTCGTAAGCGGCGGCCGCCGTGCGGCGGACCAGTGCTTTGATCTGTTCGGGATCGAGTTTGCTCACCTCGGCCAGTTCCAGATGTTTGCCGAATTTGAACTGGACCCAGGCGCAAGTCGTGCGGATGCCGAAATCCTCGGCCAGGAACTTGGTCCCTTCGTCGAGATCGACCTTCTCGATCGATTGCCGAATGTCGGCAAGCAGCACCTCGCTGACCTGTCCACGCTCGAGCCGCCTCAAATCGCGATCGCGGAGATTCAGCTTCCAGCGGGTGTTGACCAGCCGGGTGAGCGCTTCCCAGTTCCACTCACTCGGTTCTTCGTCCTCGGGAAGATTCTCCTCGATCGCGTCGACGACCTGGCCTTCGGCCATGCGGGTGGCTTCGTCGCGCGCCAGCCGCTGTGCCGCGGTCAGGTCGATTCCCTGGAAATCGCGGGCCTCGAGCTCGACGCCGAGCATTCCGCCGGCCCATTGGGCGAAGGTGGCTCCGCCATAGTTTTTGTCGAGGAATTCATCGATGTGCCGGGTGATTTGCTGATCGATCATTTCCATGATCAACAGCTTGCAATTGCCGCCATTGAGAATTCGTTGGCGGTAGCCATAAACCCGCTTCCGCTGCTCGTCCCGCACCTCGTCGTATTCGAGCAGATTTTTACGGCTTTCGAAGTGCTGTTCTTCGACCTTCTTTTGAGCTCCTTCGACGCGGCGGCTGACCATCCGGCTTTCGATCGCTTCCCCCTCTTGCATGCCGAACCGCGTGAGCACGTTCTTCACCCACTCGCCGGCGAAGATGCGCATCAGATCGTCTTCCAGCGACAGGTAGAATCGGCTGGAACCGGGATCTCCCTGCCGACCGCAACGGCCGCGCAACTGCAAGTCGATTCGCCGGGCTTCGTGCCGCTCGGTGCCGACGATGTGCAGCCCGCCGAGCGAGCGAACTTCCTGCCCTTCGGGCTTCATGTTCTCGCGTTCCTCGATCTGCCGAATGAGGTCGGTCCATTCGTGCTGAGGGACGTCGAGTCGCGTCGCGTATTTGTCTTGCAACTGGGCCCAGGCCATCGTTTCGGCGTTTCCGCCCAAGATGATATCGGTGCCGCGGCCGGCCATGTTGGTGGCGATGGTGACGGCGTTTTTGCGACCGGCCTGGGCGACAATTTCGGCTTCGCGCTTGTGGTGCTTGGCGTTGAGCACCTGGTGCTCGATACCGCGGCGCTCGAGCATTGTCGAGAGGCGTTCGCTCTTTTCGATCGATACGGTTCCGACCAGGATGGGTCGCCCGCGCTTCTGGACATGGCTGATTTTGTCGCGAGCGATGTGCTCGACCGGTGCCTTGGCCTTGGCTTCCTTGGGGCGGATTTCGACGGCCGCGTCGTCTTCGTGCGTGATCGTGCCGACCAACTCGGTTTGATCTTTCAGTTCGACGACGTCGAATTTGTGCATCGTTTCGATTTCTTCGGCGATGGCCGCGTACTTTTCACGCTCGCTGCGGAAAATGACGTCGGCATGGTTGAGTCGCCGGAGCGGTTTGTTCGTCGGCACGGCGATGACGTCGAGCTTGTAGATCTTCCAAAACTCGCCTGCTTCGGTCATGGCGGTGCCGGTCATGCCGCAGATTTTGTCGTAGAGCTTGAAGAAATTTTGCAGCGTGATCGTGGCTAGCGTCTGGTTTTCCTCCTTGATTTTGACCCCTTCCTTGGCTTCGCAGGCCTGGTGCAAGCCGTCGCTCCAGTTGCGTCCCGGCATCAGGCGGCCCGTAAAGTCGTCGACGATGATGATCTCGTTGTCCATCGCCACGTAGTTGACGTCGCGCTTGTAGAGGTAATGGGCCTTCAGCGCGTTGTCGATCAGGTGGGGCCACTCCATGTTGCCGGCGGTGTAAAAGCTCTCGACGCCGGCCAGCCGTTCGGCCTCGCGCACACCCTCGTCCGTCAGATGGACCGTCCGCTCTTTCTCCTTGACCTCGAAATGAACGTCGGGCTTGAGCTGACGAGCGACTTTGTCGGCACGCGCGTAGCGGCTGACGTCATCGTGGGCGGGCCCGGCGATAATGAGCGGAGTGCGGGCTTCGTCGATCAGGATGTTGTCGACTTCGTCGATAATCGCGTAATGCAGCGGCCCTTGGGCCTGCTGCCGGTGCTTGGGAAAGCGGTTGTCGCCGCGAGCGGCATCCCGCATGTTGTCGCGCAAATAATCGAAGCCGAACTCGTTGTTCGTGCCGTAGGTGATGTCGCAGGCATAAGCCTTTTGACGCTCGGCGCTGTCCAAGCCGGTTTGAATCGCACCGACGGTCATTCCCAGGCCCATGTAGAGCGGGCCCATCCACTCCATGTCGCGGCGGGCCAGGTAATCGTTCACGGTGACGACGTGAACCCCCTTGCCTTCCAACGCATTGAGAAAGCAAGGGAGCGTGGCGACCAGGGTCTTGCCTTCGCCGGTCACCATTTCGGCGATGTTGCCGGCATGGAGAATCATGCCACCGATCATCTGGACGTCATAATGACGCATGCCCAGATAGCGGCGGCCCGACTCGCGGCAGGCGGCAAACGCCTCGACCAACAGGTCGTCGAGCGTTTCGCCGGCAGCCAGCCGCCGGCGAAATTCGACGGTCAGTTGCTTCAGTTGATCGTCGCTCATCGCCTGGAACTTGGGCTCCAAGGCGTTGATGCGCTCGACTTTTGCTTGTAGCTTCTTAATGTATCGGGCGTTCGAGGAACCAAACAGCGACGTGATCGCGCGCTCGATGCCTAAAGCCAACGACGAGAAAAAGCCGCTGACCAGTTCCCAAATTCGTTCTAACGTTTCCATGGATCAACCCCAAACCACCAAATCGCCCCGCCATTCCAATCAACTGCCGGCCCGCGACACAACGCGGCCGGCTGCGTACAGCCGGCGAGACCACTTCATGGCCCGCCGAAAAACTACGGCCGCCAGCGGCGATACCCGCTTGGCCACAAGACCCCCCGTCAGGAGAAACCAAACGGTGAGCATCCAGACGGTGAACACCGCGGCTGCAAGCTTGGCCTATGCGGCCCACTGGCGACGCCCACGCGCTGTTGACCGGGCCTGCGCGTGGCGGATTGCACCCAATTGGCCGAACCGCTGCGCGGGAGCGACAGCGTAACTTTCGTAAACATCAAAGTTTATTGCGATGCGCCCGGGGGGTCAAGGACAGTTGCCCACCCACGGCGCATCTCCCAAGTCTTGGCAGGGAAATTCCTTACGTGAGAAAAACCTACTCCAGTACCGACCTCCAGGGGCAATTGCTCTTTCTTGGCACCGGCACTTCCGTCGGCGTGCCGGTGGTCGGCTGCGATTGCGACACTTGCACGAGCGACGACCCACGCAATAGCCGGACGCGGTCGAGCGTCGTCCTGGGCCTGCCCGGTGGGAACTTGCTGATCGACACCACCCCCGACCTGCGCGGGCAATTGCTCCGCGAACATGTCGGACGGATCCACGCCACTCTTTTTACGCACGACCATGCCGACCATCTGTTCGGCCTGGACGACCTGCGCATCTTCTCGTACTACCTGGGCGGACCGATGCCGGTTTACTGCGAAGCCCACGTCGAACAGCGTATCCGCAGGTCGTTCGACTACGCCTTCGCGCCGGAGGCCAAGAACTACGGCGGCGGCGTACCCCAAATTGTCTTTCACACGATCAGCCCCGGACCTTTCGAGGTGCTGGGCCAACCGATCACCGCCCTGCGGCTGCTGCATGGGCGGTTCCAAGTGTTAGGATTTCGTGTCGGCAAGGTGGCTTATTGCACCGATACCAACGCCATTCCCCCGGAGAGCTGGCCGCTGCTGACCGGATTGGACCTGCTGGTTCTCGATGCCTTGCGCCCCGATCCGCATGCCACCCATTTCAGCTTGGACGAGGCCGTGGCCGTGGCCCAGCGACTCGCCCCGAAGCAAACCCTGCTGACCCACCTGTCGCACGAACTGGCACACGAGGCGACCGCTGCCGGCCTGCCGCCGGGCATTGCGCTGGCCTACGACGGGCTCCGTGTCCCGCTGACGTGAGGTTGGCGCTGCCGCGCTCGGTGGGGTATTGGTCGGACCGCGCCTGACCAATGCGAAACGCCCCCATAGGGGGCGTTTGCTGTGACTTTCGCCAGCATCAACACTGCCGTAGTGGCAGCATCAACACTGTCCATGGAGGGAGCATCAACGCGGGCCGGCGGGCACCCGATCGCTCTGGCCGACGGTGGCCGGGGCCAGTCCGCCCTGGAGAGCCTTGATGTAGTCGAGCGTGACGGCCACGATTTCCTTGGAATAAAAGCTGTCGGTATCGAAAACCGGACGATTGGGGTCGTTGATTTCCTCGATTTCCTTTTCCTGTTCCTTGTCGGCATTGATCTCGGCCCATTCGGCCAAAAAGACCTTCTCGTTGAGCGAGATGTTTTTGCGACTCTTTTGTTCTTCGTAACGGGCGATTTTCTTGCCCAGCTTGACAAAGTCTTTCGACTCCTCACAGCGCTTGGCGGAATTCGCCTTCAGACCTTGCACCATTTCGCTTTTGACCAGGTCATAAGCGCGATACGGCACCTGCGGAACGTGGTCGAACTTGAGGGCGTAGTCGTAACTCGACTCGCCGATGTCGAGGTGGCTGGTGATCGACGGCAGTTCGACGTCGGCCAGCACGCCACGATTTTGAGTGCTGTCTCCGTTCGGGCGGTAGAACTGCTGAATGGTGACTTTCAGCGAGCCGAGCGGCCGAGCGTTGGGATTGTGGAAAAAGTCTTTGCTGATGTCTTGCAGGCTTTGCACCGTTCCCTTGCCGTGCGTCGATGCGTCGCCGACGACCAGTCCGCGGTGATAATCCTGAATGGCACCGGCAAAGATCTCACTGGCACTGGCGCTGAACTTGCTTGTCAGCACGACCAGCGGCCCGCTCCACAGCATGCCCCGCTCGGGGTCGTTGTACTGCTGGATGCGTTTGTCCGAATCTTTGATTTGGACGACAGTTCCGCTGTCGATGAACAGTCCGGTCATGTTGATCGACTCGGTCAGCGAACCGCCGCCATTGCGGCGGAGGTCGAGAACGACGGCGTCGACTTTATCGGCGTTGAATTTTTCCAGCAGCCGCGCGACGTCGCGGGTGGTGCTTTTGTAGTTCCCGGTCGGATCATCGCGAAAGCCCTCCATGTCCATGTAGAAGCTGGGCAGATCGATGACGCCGATCTTGTACGGGGCGCCTCCCGGCTTTTTGCCGGTTTCGATGATCTGGCTACGGGCTTCGCTTTCGGTCAACTCGACTTTCGCCCGCACGATGTTGTAAATCTTCGGCTCGATCGCATGGGAGGGCAAGACTTTCATGCGAACCGTAGTGCCGCGCTCGCCGCGAATCAGCTTGACCACGTCGCGAAGCTTCATGTCGGTCACGTCGACGATCTCGCCGTTCTCGCCCTGGCCCACGCCGAGAACCTTGTCGTCTTTCGCCAGCCGCTTATCCTTGTCGGCGGCGCCGCCAGGGATGATCTTCTGGATGACGGTGTCTCCCTCGGGAGTAGCCTGCAGCGAGGCTCCAATTCCATCCAGGGTCAGCCTCATCTGGATTTCGAAATCGGTGCTCGAATCGGGCGCCATGTAGCTGGAGTGCGGGTCGTAAGCGGTGGTCAGCGCGGTCAGATACCGCTCCAGCAGTTCGATGTTGTCGGTCTGCCGCCAGCGTTTGAGAAGCGAATGGTAGCGGCGCGAGACTTTTTCCGGCGGAGTCAGCTTGTCGTCGGCCGCTTTATCGGCGGAGGTCGATTTGCGGGCGACCGCCGGTTCATCGCTGTTGCCCAGCGCGGGGCCGGCGTTGCCCCCGGCCTCGTCGTTGCTCGCCGCGTTGTCATCGGCCGGCTTGTCCTTGGCTCCTGCTTTTTTGGCTTCGGCGGCCTTGGCGTCGATTGCCCGGGCCTTCAGTCCCAGCAGGTCGTACTTGACGCGTTTCCGCCACAGGTCGCGAACGTCCGCGTCGGTGCGGGCGAAGACTGCATCGTCCGGCTCGATCACCATGTTCTCGTCGGTCGTGAAGTCGAGCTTGTCGGCCAGGATTTCGTCGACCAGCTTCACGCGTTGTTCCAGTCGCACCAAAAACCGCTGAAAGACCGAGTGGCCGAACTGAATGAGCCGGATGTCATGTTGCTTGGCCCAATCGTCCAGGTCGTCTTTGTGCAGATTGAATTCGTCGATGTCGGCCTGAGTGAAATAGACCTTCAGCGGGTCGAGATCCTTGATGTAGTTCTTCAGCCAACGTTCGGACATTTCGTCGTCCAGCCGGCGGTGGCTGAGATGATCGATCCCCATCTTCTGGGTTACGGCCTGCGTGATCGTACGGTCCATCGGCTGGGGAGGAGTCAGTTCAGCCGATGCATACTGCGCCACCCAAACCGCACTTCCGGCAAGTGCCAGCAACAACAAGGCCCACGCGCGACGACTGCGAACGAAAGTGGCATTCAAGCGGCTCATTAAAATCTCTCGTGCAAAGGACGATTAGGCTGGCAAAGGAAAACTTCGGCGAACGCCGAAGCGAACAACAAAACCCCGCTCAACCCGTGCCGGGAATTCCCCCCCGACAAGTTCGAGCGACCGGGCGAAGCTATCGCGGGATCGTGAACAATAAGGCAATAAGTGGGAATCTACCAACGAGTTAAAGGATCGTAGCCGTCTTGTTTCCGTGATGCAAGATCAGAGTTCCCCTGTTCGCCCGCACCCGCCAATCGACCCGACCCCCGGGTCACCGGACGCAAAAACTCGACCCGCAAAGCCTTACGCTCTCCTCTCTATAACGCAAACCGCTACGTTTTGGTTCTGAATTAGTTCCCATGCGGCCGGGGGGTGACTGACGACACAATGTCCACTACAGCCGTCACCAGCCGCCGATCCGGCCCCAGCGCCTCGGTGACAATCCACTGCCGGCCGGAAGCTCCCCGGGACCGCTCGGCAAGTTGTTGCCGCTCGACCAGTTGATGAATTTCCGCCAACACGCTGCCGGCAAACAACAGGTGGGGTTGGACGATTACGCGTCGATAATCGGTCCGGCCCGTTTCCTCCAGCACCTTGCCGAGCGACGGGGTCGCGACGGCCACAAAACCAATCTCGACGTGTGCGAGACGCAAGTCGGCGGCCGCAGTCGACAGGCGGGCGGCTTCCATTTCGTCCGCTCCGACGTTCGGCGCTTCGGCAGCAGCCGACTCGGAGGCGACGCTCGATTCCTGGCCGATGCCGGCCGACGGCCCGCCGGCCCGCCGCAGGTCGGCCAGCCGTCGCATCTGGGCGGTGGCCTCGGCGTCGGAGCTGCCCCGGCCGACTAGAATCAACAATGTTTCGTCGGGCGATACCGCTTCTTGCTCGACAAGAGCTTGCCTGGCGAGCGCCTCTCGGCAGCGCTCGATCGACAGTTCAATGATTGCCCGGTGGCAGCCGAGCGGGGCGCAGAGTTCGATCTTGATGCCCGGATGTCTGGCGATCGCCTCGGCCAAGGCGTCGGGAATGTCGCGTTTGGCGTGACCGGCTGAAAAAAGTACCAGCGGCATGGCCCGAATGTGCGACATTCCGCCCGCGGCGAGTCGGTCGACTGCCACCGCGATCGAAGGCTCGGCGAGTTCGAGAAAACAGCTGGCCACGTGCCAATCGGATCTTTCTCGGGCGACCTGGTCGACGAAAAACTGGAACTCGGCCAGACCGGCCGGATCGCGCGTGCCGTGGCCGATAATCAGCAAGGCGCCCGCGGCGTCGGCCATCGGATCATCGGTCACGGATTGACTCGTCGCGGTTGCAGTGGTCATAGCGTTTCTGGGCGAGGCCTTGGGCCGGCAGTGGCACGGGCAGGCAGGGCCGGCGGCCGCGATTGGGGTCGGTCGCGCGTCGCGGACTCTCGTGGTATACTGGACACCGACGCCCGCGGCAATCCGCCGGGTGCCGGTGGTGTCGCCGGTTTGTGTAAGCGTGCAGGGACCATGGCAGCAGCGATCCGTGTATACGTATCTGACAATGACCAGCGGGAGTCGGGCCGGTACGAGTTACCTTCTCGATCCTACCGACGACAACCGCATCGGCCGCGGCTTGGAGTGCGCGGTCGTGCTCACCGATCCGCTTTGCTCGCGGGTTCATGTCGTCATCACGTTCAGCGAAAGCGCCTGGAAAATCCGCGACGCCGACAGTCGCAACGGGACGTTCGTCAACGACCAGAAGATTGACGATGCGGTGCTGGCGCCGGGGAACCGAATCCGGCTCGGGTCGACCGAATTCTGCTTTGAGCAGTCGGAAACTCCTCCTCAGTTCCACCATGCCGGCATCACGGTCACTCAGACCCTGATCAAGAACCGGACGATCGATCAGGGGGATGCCGTCGCTTTTCGAGGGCTGGCGGCCATTCCCGACTCGCAACAAGCGCAGGAGCTGTTGCTGCTTTATCAATTGAGCATCAAGCTGTTGGGTTGCGAGGAGCCGGACGAGGTCGTTCGCGTGGCGCTCGAGTTGTTGGCCGATTGGACCCATGCCACGTTGGCCGGTTTTTTGTGGATCAGCGACGATGGACAACTGAAGCCGAAAATCCTGATTCCCGCCGCCGCCTCCGACGCGGTCGCCTTGAGCAAGTCGTTGACCGACCTGGTTTGCCAGCAGAAGAATGCCGTTTGGATCGCCAACGAATCGTCGGCCAATCCGCTGGAAAGCCTGCAGCACTATGCCGATGCGGTGTGCGTGCCGCTGATTCACGACGGTGCCCCGATGGGGGCGATCCACGTCTATCTCGAACAGGGGCGGTTTCGCCAGGCCGATTTCGATTTCGCGATTTCGCTGGCCAATATCGCGGCGGTGGCCCTGTCCCGAGCTCGGCGCGAAAGCCGGCTCCATACCGATTACCTGCGCCTGGTCGACCAATCTCCCGGTCATAGCGAAATGATCGGCGAAAGCCGGCCGATGCGCGACCTGAAGTCCAAGATCAATCGCCTGGCGCGAGCCACCGGCTGCGTCCTGGTGCGCGGCGAGAGTGGGGTGGGCAAAGAACTGGTTGCCCGGGCGCTGCACCGCGCGAGCCAGCGCGCCGACCGGCCGATGCTCACGGTCAACTGCGCCGCGATCCCGGCCGACCTGATGGAAAGCCAGCTCTTCGGCCATAAGGCAGGCTCGTTCACCGGCGCCGACCGCGACCACACCGGCTATTTCCAACAAGCCGATCTCGGCACCCTGTTTCTCGACGAAGTCGGCGAAATGACCCTCGAAGGGCAAGCCAAGCTGCTGCGCATTCTCGAGGGTCATCCGTTCCTTTCGGTCGGATCCTCCGAGGAAGTGACCGTCGACGTGCGGGTGATCGCCGCCACGAACCAGGACCTGCAACACTACGTCCGCGAGAAGAAATTCCGCGAAGATTTGTATTATCGACTCAGCGTTTTCGAACTGCTCGTCCCGCCGCTCCGCGAACGAGGCGAGGATATCGGCCGCCTGGTCGATTTCTTTCTCGATCACTTCCGCCGACAACATGGCCGGCCATCCCTGGGAATCTCGCCCGACGCCCGGGCGAAGCTGTTGGGCTATCAGTGGCCAGGAAATGTCCGGCAACTACGCAACGTGATCGACAGCGCCGTCGTGCTGGCCGACGGCGACCAGATCGAAGTCGGCGATCTCGGCTTGCGCGGCGTCGCCAGCGGCGAATTGGAATCGCTGGATCTGGAAATGTGGGAAAGGCGTCTCATCGGCGAGGCGCTGCATCGCACCGAAGGCAATGTGCCGGACGCAGCGCGTCTGTTGGGAATCGGCCGCGCGACGTTGTATCGCAAGGTCGAGCATTACGGCATCGCCCGCGAAACCGGCCGCCCATCGCTTCCAGATCGCTAAATGAATCCAAACCCAAACCGGGGAGTACCGCCGCAATCGGGAGGACACGTTGCGCTCGCTCGTGTCGGCGATGCACTCAGGATTTTGATCTGTTTTTGAACGAGCTTTCCGATTTGGAGTCCCCCCGCGCATGACCGCCGAGCCTTGGGAATTCTGGATCGACGTCGGCGGAACATTTACCGATTGTTTTGGCCGCCGGCCGGACGGCACGTTGCTCCGGCACAAGCTGTTATCGAGTGGCGTCACCAAGGGGGTCGTCGCCAGCGGTTCGACGCGGCGTGCGATCGTCGATCCGTCGCGGGCCGCTGACCCCGCTCGCTTTTGGCGCTCCTGGCGACTCGAATTGGTCGACGCCCAAGGGCTCTCGATCGGTGAGTCGGTGGTTGCTGAGTCGGGAGGGCCCGCCGGCAAGTTGCAGTTGGCCAGGCCCTTGGCGATCGATCCTCCGGAGGGCAGTCGGTATGAACTGTCGTCGCCGGTCGAGGCGCCGCTGGTGGCGATTCGCTATTTGCTCGGCCTCATGCCCGAGGAGGCCGTGCCACCCGTGCGCGTTCGACTGGGGACGACGCGTGGCACGAACGCGTTGTTAACTCGGCGCGGTGCGCGCGTGGCCCTGGTCACCACGCGGGGCTTCGGCGACGTGCTGACGATCGGCTATCAAAACCGCCCGCGGCTGTTCGAGTTGGCCATCCATAAGGCCACGCCGCTGGCCGCCACCAGCATCGAAATCGACGAGCGGGTAGCGGCCGACGGAAAGGTTTTGCGCGTGCCCGACCGTGTGGAAATTCGCCGCCAATTGGCCCGGCTGCGCAGTGCCGGCATCGAGTCGCTGGCGATTGCCCTATTGCACGCAGTGGCTCAGCCGGCTCACGAGCAACTCGTGGCGGAAATCGCCCGTGAGGTCGGCTTCGACGAAATCAGCCTGTCGAGCGAGGTGGCGCCGCTGGTCAAGTTGGTACCACGGGCCGATACCACCACGGTCGATGCCTATCTCAACCCGGTCTTGCGCAGATACGTGGCGAACCTGCGTCGATCGCTGCCCGGTAGCGAACTACAAATCTTGACATCGGCCGGCGGATTGACCGCGGCCGGGCGGTTTGCCGGCAAAGACAGCATCCTGTCGGGGCCAGCCGGTGGGGTGGTGGGATTTTCGCGGGTGGCCCAAGCGGCAGGCGCTCCGCGGGCGATCGGCTTCGACATGGGCGGAACGAGCACCGACGTTTCGCGATTCGACGGAACGTTCGATCTCGAGTACGAAACCGAAAAAGCGGGCGTCCGAGTCGTGGCTCCGATGTTGGCCATCGAAACCGTGGCGGCCGGCGGCGGCTCGATCTGCCGATTTGACGGCGTGAAGCTGGTGGTCGGTCCCGATAGTGCCGGCGCCGATCCCGGTCCGGCTTGCTATGGCCGGGGCGGTCCGCTGACGATTACCGACGTCAATTTTTACCTGGGGCGAATTCCGGCCGAGCACTTTCCGTTTGCCCTTTCGCGCGCGGCGGTCGAAAGTCGATTGCAGGAGATCGCCGAACTCCTGGCAGCGGCCGGCACCCCGCTGGCGTTGGCCGATTTGGCCGAAGGGTTGGTCCGGTTGTCGAATGCCCACATGGCCAAGGCGATTCGTTCGATTTCGCTGGCCAAGGGGTACGATCCACGCGGCTATTTGCTCGTTCCGTTCGGCGGCGCGGGGGGGCAGCATGCCTGTGCACTGGCCGCCGAACTGCAGATTCCCCGTATCCTGTGCCATCCCGACGCCGGATTGTTGAGCGCCTACGGCATAGGACTGGCCGACGTTACGCGGCATCGCGCTCGCGGAATCTATCAGCCGTACACACCGGCCACCGTCGCCGGTTTGGAAACCGTTTTCGCCTCGATGGTGATCGAAGCCCTGGCCGAAGTCATCACCGAAGGAGTCGCATCCGATCGGATCAAAACTCGCCGTACGTTGGAACTGCGCTATCAAGGTGTCGAGCAATCGCTGGTGATTCATGCTCCTTGCGCGGGTGATTATGCTGCCACCTTTGCGGCCGAGCATCACAAGCTCTACGGTTACGTCCACGCCGGGCGGCCGCTCGAGATCGTGGCCGCGAGAGTCGAAGTCCGCGGTCGCTCCAGCACTTCGCCCCCCGCTTCGCATCCCGTTGAACCGCGATCGCCCATGACTACCACCCACGCGCCGATGTACTCGGGCGGCCGTTGGCTCGAGGCACGAGTTTTCACGCGGCAGCAATTGACCCCGGGGGACGCAATCCGCGGCCCGGCATTGATTGCCGAAGCCTCTTCGACCACGGTGATCGATCCCGGCTGGAGAGCCGAAGTGCTCAGCCAAGGCGAGTTGCTTCTCCAGCGCGAATCCGATGAGATCGGCGAGCCCACGCCGCACCTCGCCGCCCCTTGGGCCGCAGGCCATCGAACCGACGTCGCCGATCCCATTTTGCTCGAGATATTCAATCATCGGTTGGCCGGCATCGCCGACGAGATGGGATTGACCCTGCGTCAAACGGCCAGCAGCGTCAACGTGAAGGAGCGGTTGGATTTCAGTTGCGCCCTCTTCACCGCCGCCGGCGACCTGGTGGTCAACGCTCCCCATATCCCGGTCCACCTGGGGGCAATGAGCGAAACGGTGAAGCGCGTGCTGGCGGACAATCCGGGTCTTCGGCCCGGCGACGTACTTGTGACGAACGATCCCTATCACGGCGGCTCGCATTTGCCCGACGTCACGGTCATCACTCCCGTTCACGACGCACAGGGCCAGCTTTGCTTCTTCACGGCCAGCCGCGCCCATCATGCCGAGATCGGCGGCATCGCTCCCGGGTCGATGCCGCCCGGATCGCGCAATTTGGCCGAAGAGGGAGTCGTGATTCGCAATTTCCATTTGTTCACCGCCGGCGAGGCACGTTGGGACGAGCTGCGCGAGTTGCTCGCGGCCGGGCCCTATCCCAGCCGTGACATAGGGACGAATCTGGCCGACATCACGGCGCAAGTGGCCGCCAATCGGCGCGGTGCCCGCGACCTGGACGTGCTCGTCGAGCGCTATGGCTGGCCCATGGTGTCGGCCTATATGGAGCACATCCAGCAGGCCGCCGCCGAAAAAGTCAGCCGGGCACTGGCCCGTTTTGAGCCCGGCACACGCCACTTCGTCGACCATCTGGATGACGGCTCGCCGATCGCCGTCTCGATCCATTTGGCCGACGGCCGGGCCGTGTTCGACTTTGCCGGGACCGGCCCTGTTCTGCCGGGCAACCTGAATGCTAACCGCGCGATCACGACCTCGGCGGTGATGTACGTGCTGCGGACCCTGGTCGACGAAGACATTCCGCTGAATCAAGGCGTGCTGCGGCCTGTCGAGATCCGGCTCCCCGAGTGCCTGCTCAATCCGCCCGAGCAGCCCCGGCCCGAGCAGTGTGCGGCGGTGGCCGGCGGCAACGTCGAGACGTCGCAGCGGGTGGTCGACGTGCTGTTGGGTGCCTTGGAACTGGCCGCGGCCAGTCAGGGAACGATGAACAACACGATTTTCGGCAACGAGCGGTTCGGCTACTACGAAACCGTTTGCGGCGGAGCCGGTGCGACCGAGCAGGCCGCTGGCGCGTCGGCCGTGCATACGCACATGACCAACACCCGGCTGACCGATCCCGAAATCTTCGAGCGCCGCTATCCGGTGCGATTGTGGGAATTCGCGATCCGCCGCAACTCGGGCGGGGCCGGCGCCCATCGGGGCGGCGACGGGGCCATGCGCCGGATCGAGTTCCTCGAGCCGCTCGAGGTTTCGCTCGTTACTTCCCGCCGTGGCTCTTATCCACCATATGGGCTACACGGGGGCGAGCCGGGCGCCCTGGGCCGCAACACCCTGCTGCGTGCCGATGGCTCGCGCGAATCGCTGCCGGCTCAGACACAGTTCCGTGTTTTGCCGGGGGATCAGTTGCTGTTGGAGACGCCGGGGGGTGGCGGCTGGGGCAAGCCGGCGGGAGGTTGATCTGTCGCTGCGAGATGTGGCCGTGATCCGCAACTGCTTGACCGAGGTATTTAGTTTGTCTATATAGATGAGATGGCACCCATCAGCGGCGAACAACTGCGCGGACATCTGGAGGGGCTGATCCTGGCCGCGCTCCAACGTGGTATGGCGCACGGTTGGGAAATCTGGCGCAGTCTGGAAGCGGCAAGCGGCGGCGCGCTGGCGATCAAGGAGGGTTCGCTCTATCCGGCCCTCTATCGCCTGGAACGTCAGGGACTGGTTGCCGCCCGTTGGGAAACGGCCACAGCCGACCGCCCCGGCCCCCGGCGCCGCATCTATCGCCTGACCGCCAAGGGGCGCCGGCGCTTGGAAGCCGCCCGTGAAGAGTGGCGGCAATTCGTCTCCGTTTTGGGCGGCCTGTTAGGAGCACCGGCATGAAGGCTTTGAGAATTCAAGTCGAACGGGTCGTGCGACCGATCTGCGCCAGCAACCCGCGTAAAGATCAGATGCGTGAGGAACTGCTCGCCCATCTGACGCGGCTGTTTGAGGAAGAACTGGCGCGAACTGGCGATATCGAGTCGGCGACGGCCGAGGCGATCCGCCGGTTTGGCGATGCGCGGGCGCTCTCGCGCGAGTTGCAAGAGGCCGTTCCCTGGCTCGAGCGCCTGGCGTTTTTCAAGTTTCCGGTCTACGGACCGTTGCGCCGCCGCCGGGGAGAATCGCCTCTCCGCTTTTCGCTGCGCATGAATTGTTGGGGAGTGGCCGCTGGGCTGGCCTGCTACTCGTTGGCTGGTTTGGTAGCGGTCACGATTCCCGGCCGGAGACCGCATCGAGCCGATCAGGTAACCCGTGGTCAAGCACTCGTTTGTCTAGCGTGCGTGGCCGGAATTGCCTGCGCGACGCTCTTCGGCTGGGGCCTGCTGAGTGAGGGCGTTCGGCACGAGTTGGAATGCCGTGCAGCCGCGACGACCGTTTTGGATCGGCGAAAAGCGATTTGGCGAATCGTCGGCTATGCGGTGGCCGGCTCGGCTTTGCTGGGGTCCGCCGCTGCCGGGTTCATGCTCATGGTAGATGCGTTCCTGCCGGTCTCGATCATCACGCGCTCTGGGTTTTGGTGGGTCACCGTGGGAGCGGTTGCACTGGGACCGCCGTCGGTGCTGTTGCACGGTCGCGACCAGAGGGCTGCGGCGCGCCGTTTCGAGAACTGGGAATCGTTGGATCTCGACGAACACCGAGTGGCGTAGCGACGCGGTCGCGTGGCCCAGCGTGATGGAACGAGCGATCGACTAGACTTCCAGGTCGACCGGCGCCAACTCCGCCGTCCCATAATCGCGGCCGCCCCGAGCAGCCACGATGACCAGGGCCAGGCCGACCGTCATGAGTCCCGCGGCGAGCCAATACGGCAATCCGATTCCTTTTCCGAACAGCGGAATGCCAATCATCGGCCCAAGAATCCTGGCCAGCGAGCTGACGCTTTGCGTGACACCGAGGATGCCCCCCTGCTGTGCCGGATCGCTGCGGCGCGAGATGAGCGAGTTGAGCGAGGGCATCATGAAGGCGAAGCCGACGACGATGACGGACAAGGCGACCAGCATCCAATCGCGGCTGGAGACCGTGATGGCGTGCAGCAGGAGCAAAAAGCCGGCAATATCGAGCGCCGCGCCGGCGCTCGCCATGCGTCCCTCGGAAACATGGCCCGCCATACGGCGTACCAGCACTCCCTGGGCAAACGTCAGCGTCACGCCGATATAAGCGAATGTCCAGCCGACTTCTTCCAGGTTGAAATGAAACGGAGCCCCTTCCTTTTCGCCCTTCAGAAGCAGCGACAGCGTGGTTTCGAAATTGGCAAAGGAGAGAATGCAGATAAAAAAGGCCACCAGCAGTGGCCCGATCGAGGGCGTTCGCATTGCCCGCATGAACGCCGGCACGTCGAGCCAATGCTTTGCCTTCCGAGCGGCGGAAGGATCGAGCGATTCGGGCAGTTTGAACAGCGCCAGCAGAAACGCCCCGGCCGACAACGCCGCGGCAAGATAACCGGGACCGGGCCCTGGCCGGTCGAGATCTTTTCCCAATGCCAACGCTCCCAACAGCGGGCCAAAGGTGAATCCCAAGCCAAAGGCCGCCCCGATCAGAGCCATCCCTTTGGCGCGGTTTTCCAGCGACGTGGTGTCGGCAATGTAAGCTTGGGCCGTCGAGATCGTGGCACCGGCAATCCCGGCACCGATGCGGGCGATAAACAGGCCGGCCAGGCTTTCGTAGACTGTGGCCACGCCGAACAGAGTGTAGAACACGACGCTGCCGGCCAGACCCAGCAGCAACACCGGCCGCCGGCCGATGCGGTCGGAGAGCCGCCCCCAGAGCGGCGCGAACAAAAACTGCATCGCCGAGAAACTGGCCATCAGCAGCCCCAGCGTCGCGAACGTGGCGTCGAACTGCTTGCCATAAATCGGCAGAAGCGGCAATACCATGCCAAAGCCGAGCAAGTCGATAAACACGGTCAAGAAGATGACCAGCAGCGAACCGCGACGCCGACTTTCAACCATGACAGGCGAGTCAGACTCGGGGGGTGATGGGATGGGACGGCGAGCCGGCACAACGTTTGGTCAGCGATGAGTTTACTCGAAGCGCCGGCAGCCTGCCACCGCGGCCAGGGGCGGCGGTGCGTTGTTTCCGGACGGGCCGCACCCTAGAATTTGACGATGCTTCACACCACCTTCCTCGAGCGCCGTCGACTCGAGTCGCTTTCGGCCCCCGACCTGGCCCAGCACCAGCGACGGCGGCTCAACGCGCTGCTCAAAGCCACACTGCCGCGAAATCGGTTTTATGCCGAGAAACTAGCCTCGCAATTCGATTTCGATCGACTGTCCGACGAGGATGGGCCGCTTCGTTCGCTCGACGAATTGCCCGATTGGCCCTTCACTTTCAAGGAAGAGCTACAGCCGGTTGCCGGTTCGGAGCCTTGGGCCTCGAACCTGACGTTTCCGCACGCTGACTATCTTCGCTTTCATCAAACGTCGGGGACGCGCGGCCGGCCGATGGCGGTGCTCGATACGGCCGAGGACTGGCAATGGTGGCTCGAATGTTGGCAATATGTGTTCGATGCCGCCGGCATCCAGCCCGAAGATTGCTGTTTGATGGCGTTTTCGTTTGGCCCTTTTGTCGGTTTCTGGAGCGCCTTCGAGGCGGCCATTGCCCGTGGCTGCCTGGTGGTGCCAGCCGGCGGTCTGACGACGCTGGCCCGGCTGGAGATGTTGCGTGCGGTGCGGGCGACCGTTGTCTTTTCGACGCCCAGCTATGCCCTGCACATGGCCGAGGTCGGCGCACAGCATCAGATCGACGTGTCTCAGCTTGGGCTGCGAAAGATCGTGCTGGCGGGCGAGCCGGGGGGGTCGATTCCACACGTGCGGGGCAGGATTGCCCAGCTTTGGAATGCCGACGTGTTGGATCACGCCGGCGCCACCGAAATCGGGCCGTGGGGCTATGGCGATGCCGCTGCCCAGGGTATGTACGTGATGGAAAGCGAATTCATCGCCGAGTTCCTGTCGTTGGAAACCGGCGACGCGGCCGTCGAGGGAGAACTTTCCGAACTGGTCCTCACCAACTTGGGCCGGGTCGGCTGTCCGGTCATTCGCTACCGCACCGGCGACCTGGTCCGTCCGGTCTGGCGGCACGACGGACCGACTCGATTCGTGCTGCTCGATGGGGGCGTCGTCGGCCGGGTCGACGACATGCTGGTGGTGCGAGGCGTGAATATTTTTCCCAGTTCGATCGACCAGATCTTGCGCAGTTTCCCCGAAGTGGTAGAGTATCGCACAACGATCGACAAAGCCGGCGCCATGGATCAAGTGACCGTCGAAGTCGAAGATCGGCTAGAAGAGCCGCTGCGCATCGCCGAGGAATTGCGGCTTCGGCTGGGACTGAAAATCGACGTTTGTCTCGTCCCGTTGGGCAGTCTGCCGCGCTTCGAAGGGAAGGGAAAACGGGTGCTCGACCGACGATGAACGCCACGCGATCCACCTCAGCGGAAATCGATACTGTGCCAAAGGCTCCGCCGCCCGAGGCTAGCGAGGCTGCTCGTTTGCGCGGCGAAATTCGGGCTGGCCGTCACACCGGCCCGACCGCCGGGTTGGCGCCCGGATGGGCGCAAGCCAACGTCGTCATCCTGCCGGCTGCCGCCGCTATCGATTTTGCCGAATTCTGCCGCCGCAACGCGCGGGCGTGTCCACTGTTGGACCAGACTGCCGCCGGCAATCCGCAGCCACCCAGCACGCCGGGGGCCGATCTGCGCGTCGACGTGCCGCGTTACCGCGTCTTCCGCGATGGCGTGGCCGACCCTACGGAGCCGACCGACATTCGGGCATTGTGGCGCGACGACCTGGTCGCCTTTCTCATCGGCTGTTCGTTCACCTTCGAACGTGCGCTGTTGGCGGCTGGGCTGCCGGTGCGGCATCTGGAAACGGGTACCAACGTGCCGATGTATCGCACGGCACTGGTGTGCCAGCCGGCGGGTCGCTTTGCCGGGCCGCTGGTCGTCAGCATGCGACCCTATCGGCCAGAGGAGATTGACCGAGTCACGGCAGTGACAAGCCGATATCCGCGGATGCACGGTGGACCGATTCACGTGGGCGATCCGCGGCAATTAGGGATCGCGGATCTGGCGCGACCCGATTTTGGCGACCCGGCCGAGATTCGTGCCGGCGAAGTGCCGGTGTTTTGGGCCTGCGGCGTCACGCCGCAGCTTGCACTGGCCCGAGCCGGCTGCGAGTTGGCGATCACACACAGTCCCGGCTGTATGTTCGTGACCGATTTGCCCGAGTCGGCAATGGAAGAAACCGCGGACGAAGGCGAAATCGAATGGGAAAGCAGGCAGAGCCGATGACCGTGGCCGTGCGACCGACGAAGCTGGAATTGGCGGCACCGAATCGATTGGTGATCGATTGGAGTGACGGAGAGCGCCGTGAGTACACGTTTCGCGAGCTGCGCGATCGTTGTCCATGTGCCACCTGCCGCGAGAAGCGGCAGAAACCGGCCCCACCGCCGAATCCGCTGCAGGTGCTCAGTCCGGCCGAGGCCCGGCCGCTGGCGATCAAGGAGATGGGTCCGGTGGGCAACTACGCCTATTCGATCGCGTTCAGCGACGGTCACGACACCGGAATTTACACGCTCGACTTTTTGCGCGAGCTAGGGACGATCGTAAAGCCGTAGGATCGAGCTGGGAGTGGGGCGCGCGGTCGGAAGCGATTACGGCTTGGGCCCCTTCTTGAGGCCGGCCTTTTCCAGCTCTTTCAAATCGGCGGGCAAATCGCCTTCGCCGGGTTTGGTTTCCTTGGTTTTGATCACGTCCGCCTGGCTGAGGTGGATCTTGTGATAGACGTCGTCCGAAATGATGTAGTACCAGTCGGCGAAGCGTTCGTTGAGCTGCTTGACGTGTTCTTCGCCTTTCTTCACCTTTTCGTCGTACGCGTCCTGTTTACGTTTGTTTGCCTGCTCGATGGCGGCCCGTTTTTCGGCGATGGCCTTTTTCTGGGCGGCTGCCTCCTCTTCGGCGGCCTGTTGGTCGAGGCTTTTGGCGGAGTCATCCGCCTTGGCTTCGGTTTTGGCGTCCGTTTTGCCGTCGGCGTCGGCCGCTGGTTTTTTCTTATCGTCCGTTTCCGTGTCAGCCGTTTTCTTGTCGACGGCATCGGGTTTCGCTTCGTCGGCCGGGTCGGTGTCGTCGCCTGGCAAGGCTTCGAGCGCCGGCTTGGGAATCAGTTTGGGGTCGAACTGGGCCAACACGAACAAGTAGCGATTCAACCGCGCGCCCGACTCTTTTTTGCCGGCCGCGTCCCTTTCCTGATCCTGCTGGCTATCATCGCTCGACGCCATCTTGCCGAAACGCAGGACGTATTGCGTTCCGTCCTTGAGGCTGACGACTACTTCGCCTTCGCTCGACAGGAGTTCGTAGCCGTCCTCCCGGCTGCCGACCAGGTAGAAGCCGCGCTGGAACAGCGATAACTGGTCGCGGCTGAAATTGGTCGAGATTCGCAGGCCTTGCATGCCGGGGGGTTTCCGCTCCACGTCGACGATCTGCAGGGCGTCGAGCGCCGTCTTCAGGGCCGTCAATTTTTCGGTGTTCAGCTCTTCGTTTTCTTTAAGCTCTTCGGGCACGGGCTTGCCGTCGACGAATTCGATCAGCTTGGCCAGTTTCCAGGTATTTTTGGTGTCGTCATAATCCAAGGCGATCTGACTGTGGATGTCGACGCCGACCGCGATCTGACCCTGGGCCGTCGGATTTGCCTCGCTCGAGTAATCGTTCAATTGCACCGAGGTAAGATCGAGAGGATTGAGCTTGAGCAGATCTTTTTCGATCCAGTCGCCAAATTTGGTCGAGAGTTTGTCGGTCTGGATGACCACCTTGTATACCTGGTCCCGGCCGGCCTTGCGGACGTAGCGGAGTTGCGGCTGATCCTTGTCCGACTTGCCAATAATCAAGTCGGCCAGCACGTTGTCTTTCGCGTCTTTCATCGTGACGCGCGATCCGATTCCGACCGAGCCGGGGACCGCGGTTTTGGGGTCGGGATCGAGGACACCGTAGAGCTCGTGGTCACCGGGCTTATCGGTGGCAACGCCGAGAATATTGATGCCCATCAACGTCGTGGCGGCCTGAGCCAACTGATCTTTGGCATCGGCCGGATAGTTCTGGTGCGAGGGAATCGACCAAAC
>Ga0182024_10009151_pt1 | contig 20589 bp, 17 predicted proteins | sample P32metaG_FD_120480 | JGI IMG/M metagenome (GOLD analysis project Ga0182024, IMG submission 120480) | Permafrost microbial communities from Stordalen Mire, Sweden - P3-2 metaG (Illumina Assembly) | ecosystem: Environmental > Terrestrial > Soil > Wetlands > Permafrost | place: Sweden: Stordalen... | reverse complement strand
GCGGCGGCAATGACGAGCGCGAACAGACGCTCAATCAGTTGCTGGTCGAAATGGACGGCTTCGAAGCCAATGAAGGCATTATCCTGATCGCCGCCACCAATAGGCCCGACGTGCTCGATCCGGCGCTGTTGCGCCCCGGCCGCTTCGATCGCCAGGTGGTGGTGCCGAACCCGGACGTGGTCGGCCGCGAGAACATCCTGAAGGTGCACGTTCGGAAAGTTCCGCTGGCGCCGGACGTCAACCTGAAGATCACCGCGCGCGGAACGCCCGGCTTCTCCGGCGCCGACCTCGCCAACCTGGTCAACGAGGCCGCCTTGATGGCCGCGCGCCGCAACAAGCGCATGGTCACGCAGGCCGAGTTCGAGGACGCCAAGGACAAGGTGATGATGGGCGCCGAACGCAAGTCGCTGGTGATGACCGACGAAGAGAAGATGCTCACCGCCTATCACGAAGGCGGCCACGCCATCGTCGCGCTCAACGTCAAGGCCACCGATCCGGTGCACAAGGCCACCATCATTCCGCGCGGCCGCGCGCTCGGCATGGTCATGCAGTTACCCGAGCGCGACAAGTTGTCGATGAGCCGCGAGCAGATGACCTCGCGCCTCGCCATCATGATGGGCGGACGCGTCGCCGAGGAAATGGTGTTTGGCCGCGAGAAGGTGACGTCGGGCGCCGCTTCCGACATCGAGCAGGCGACCAAGCTCGCCCGCCTGATGGTCACGCGCTGGGGCCTGTCCGACAAGCTCGGTACGGTCGCCTACGGCGAGAACCAGGACGAGGTGTTCCTCGGCTATCAGGTGTCGCGCCAGCAGAATATCTCGGAGGCGACCGCGCAGACGATCGACGCCGAAGTCCGCGGTCTGGTCGAGGCCGGTTATGACGAGGCGACGCAGATTCTCACCGACAAGCGCGCCGATCTCGAAATTCTGGCCAAAGGCTTGCTCGAGTTCGAAATGCTGACCGGCGACGAGATCAAGGATTTGATCAACGGCAAGCGGCCGGTGCGCGAATCGGTGATCGAGCCGACCACGCCGCGCTCCTCCGCCGTGCCGCCCGCCGGCAAGCAGCGCCCGCGCCCCGACGCGCCGACCGGCGAAGTGGCCCCCCAACCGCAGGGCTGAGGCTTTTCATTATTTGCCGGCAACGCCCGCCCCCGTCGGCGGGCGTTTTCGCGTGTAGCGTCCATGGCTTATGCGCCGGCCGGGACTTCTTGATTTCGATCAATGCCCCGGCGCCCGCCTTCGGTTTTATTCAACCATTCGTCCGGGTAACCGGGTCTTGCCGGAACGGGTTGTACTTGTCCCGGCCACCTTTTTTGACGCCCGACGATGCCCCTGCAAAACCGTGTCGATCCGTTTGGCGACTTGTTCGCCGATGCCGTGCGCGGGTTGCTCATGGGCAATCGAGGCGGCCGATTGCACGATTGCCAGCACAAGCTCGGCGCGCGGCGCTGGACGTCGAAGCAATGGATCTGCTGTAGGCTCGATTTCAACGATCGCCACCGCAAGGTGTGGGGCGACAGCTATAGCGAATTGTTCTTCCTCGACGAGGTGGCGGCGCTCGCCGCCGGTCACCGGCCTTGTTTCGAATGCCGGCGCAAGGTCGCGCAAGTCTTTGCCGCGTTATTTCCCGGGGGGCCTCGCGCCGCCGACATGGACCGAATCCTTCACGGCGAACGCCTCGACGGCAAGTTCAAACGTCTGCACTGGCGAAAGATCGAAGGCCTTCCTGATGGAACGACTATCGTTGTTGACGGCAGCCCGGTCGCTCCGTGTGGCAAACGGCTGTTGCGGTGGACGCCGCGCGGTTACAACGGAACAATACGGCGACCGCGTGGTGTCGATGTCGCTGTACTGACGCCGCCCTCGATCATCGCCGTACTGAAGCGCGGCTACCGGCCTTTCTGGCACCCGAGCGCGGACTGAATTTTCAGGGCGGCTCGATTGGCGTCGTGGCCGGCGCGACCAGCACGCCGTGGGCCCAGCCAAACAGCACGGTGGCCATCATGATCGCCAGCATGGCGGCCACCAAGGCGACGCAGGCCGGCCAGCCGCCGATTGTCCAGGCAAGGCCGCCGAGCGCCGCGCCGAAGCTGCCGCCGACATAGAAGCTCGTCACATAGAGCCCGACCGCCGAGGAGCGGCCGGCCTTGGCGGTGGTCGTCACATAGCCGGTGGAGATCGCCTGGCAAACCAGGCCGCAGCCGGCGCTGATGGCGAGACCCAGGATGATGAGCGGCAGCGACGGGACAAGCGTCAGCGCGATGCCGGCAATCCACAGAGCGAGCACGCGCGCCGTAAAGCGCCGCCGCCCGAACCGTCCGATCGCCCAGCCGGCCCACGGCGTGAGCGCGGAGCCGGTGAGATAGACGACGAAAATGGCGCCGAGCCAGGTGGCGGAGAGATTGTAAGGCGCGGCGGCAAGATGAAAGCTGACGTAAGTGAACGTGCAGATGAAATTGAACAGCACGCCGAAGCCGACCGCGTAGGTCGCGAGCAGCTGGCCGTTGCGGAAATGCGCGAGCATCTGCCGTCCCGACGCCAGCAAGCCTTCCGAGCGCACGAATTTCCGCTCATGCGGCAGCAAAAATATTGTCGCAATTGCGCCGGCAAAGGCGATGCCGGCGAGCGCGATGAAACCGGCGCGCCAGCCGATCAGGTCGGCGAGCAAGCCGGTTATCAAGCGTCCGGTGAACCCGCCGATGCTCGACCCCGAACTGTAGATGCCGGCGGCCGTGGTCGCTTCGCGCGGCGGCCATTCGTCGCCGATATAGGCGACGGTGACGGCGAAAATCGGCGGCAGCACCAGCCCCTGCACGGCGCGCCAGAAAATGACGGCCGACAGGCTCGTCGCCAGTCCGACCATCAAGGTCGGCACCACCAGCACGAACATCGCCGCGACGATCACCCGCTTGCGGCCGAGCACGTCGGCGATCGCGCCGGTGAATGGCGCGGTCACGGCCACCGCCAGCGTGCTGACGGTGATGATGGTGGAGACCTGAGCGGCGGTGGCGCCAAATTCCTGCGAGAGCAAAGGCAGAATCGATTGCGGCGCATAGAGATTGACGAAGGCGCAATAGCCGATGAGCCCGACCGCCAGTTGGCGCGCGGAAATCGTCGAGCGTTGCGCAGCGTTCATTGGGGTCCCGGTCAGGAGCGCGTCAAGCGCACGAAGCTATCGGTTTTGCGGCGGACGCCAAAGGAGGAGGGCGGCGGGGCAGCGGGTCGTCGCATGCATAGCTTGGTTCAAGCAAGTCCGAGCGCCGCCTTGGCGGCGCGCAGCGTCCGGTCCGGCGAACCGGAAGCGTCAACCGGCTTCCATTGCATCGCTCCCAGATCATATCGCTCTTGTTCGCGGGCGACTGCCGTATCGGCATCGGAGGCGTCGCCGCGGCGGCCGCCGACGCGGGCGAGCCGGACGCTGAGATCGGCGGTCAGAAACAGCCCGTGGAACGCAGCGCCAGCCGCCGCTTGCGCGATCGCCGCCCGTTCGCCGGCGTCCGCGAACACCGCGTCCACAATCGCCGAATGGCCGGCGGCAAGCACGCGCCGCGCCTTGCCGGCCAGCGCTGCGTAGACTTGCGCCGTGACGTCGCGGCTGTAGGCCGTTTCCGGCAGCCGTCCGGTCTCGGCAATTCCGAACAGAGCCTTGCGCTCGACGTCGCTGCGCAGCACCACGGCCCCCGGCGCGGGCGAAATGTCGGCTGCGAGCGCGCGGGCGAGCAGCGACTTGCCGCTGCCGGATAATCCGCCGACGGCCAGCAGGACCGGCGGCGGCGGCGCCAGCAATTTTCCGGCAAGCGCGAAATAGTCGCGCGCGCTTTGCTCGGTCGCCGCCCGTTCGCCGGTCTGCGTCCGCCGCTCCGCGGCGACCTTGGCGCGGATCGCCGCCCGCAACGACAGGAACAGCGGCAGCGCGGCCAGCGCGTCGAGGTCTTCCGGCCGCCGCGTCTCGTTGAGATAGCGATTGAGCACGATATTGGCGGCCGGCGTCAGGCCGCGCTCGATCAGGTCCATCAGCAGGAAGGCGAGGTCGTAGAGCACATCGCCGGTGGCGATCTCGGGATCGAATTCGATGGCGTCGAACAGCAATGGCTCGCCGTCGAGCAAGACGATATTGCCGAGATGCAAATCGCCGTGGCAGCGCGCGACCCGCCCGGCGCGCTCGCGCAGCGACAGCAGCGCCCGCGCGCGCTCCAAGGCGGCGCGCGTCGCGTGCGTCAATTCGTTCACCGCCTGGGGCTGGAAAAGTTCGGGCGCAGCGCGCAGTTCGCCATCATTTTGGCCGATGACCTCGCTGAGCTCATCGGCGAAGCCGGCGGCCTTGTTGACGGGCGCCGCCGCGTGGGCGCGCGCCACTGCCCGCCCGAGCGCGTCGGCGAGCGCGCCGTCGATGCGGCGCGCGCCCGCCAGATGGTTGAGCGTCTGCGTCTCGTCGAAGCGCCGCATCTCCACCGCCCATTCCACCGGCTCACCCGCGCCGTCGATCGCGAGCACGCCGTCTTGGTCGCGCGTGATCGCCACCGCGCGGCGGTAGATCGCCGGCGCAAACGGACGATTGACCTCGATCTCGGCGGCGCACGCGGCCTTGCGCCGGTCGAGCGTCGAATAATCGAGGAACGGAAAGCGCACCGCGCGCTTTATCTTGAAGGCGCGCGGGCCGGCCAGGAATACCATCGCGGCATGGGTGTCGATCCGCTTAACCGGCGCGCCGCCATGCGTTGCGGGCGCCGCCAGAAAGTCGATTACCGCCTGTTGCGAGGTTCCGGCCGGTTTCATCGCGTCCTCGGGTTAATGCTACTATCGAACCGACCGATATCGCCGGACTGATCCAAATCAATACCCGCCGTGGCCAGATAAGGTCATGATGCGACAAATAAACGGACTCGCTTGAGGATGGAGATTGCCGTGACCACGCTGCCGCACACGTTCAAGCGCATCAGGCTTAACCTCGCCCGCTCCAAGGAATTCCCGCAGGGCTCGGAGCGCCATGGTTACGAATTCGTCGCCCCGCTCGACGACAAGAATCATATCGACGCCAAGCTCTGGCAAAGCAACCGCGAGCATTGCCGCGTGCGCCGGTTCTGGGAAGGCGAAGATGACGAAATCGGATTTCTGGTCCACAAGCCGGGCGGACCCGAGCACGCGCGCTGGGTATTCGACTACGACCAGACCGCGCAGGATGACGACGAGAGCGGCTACCGCTTCGGCGCGCATGCGTTCCGCCCGGGCGAATATGTCTCGATTCGTAATGAGGACGGCGAGACGCACACTTACCAAGTGACCTCGGTCGAGCCGGCGGCCTGAGCGGCGAATTCCATTCTCGCATTCGAGCATTGCGCGGCCCCTTAGTCTATTGACCGGCAGACGCGGGATCGAGAGAGTGCGCGCCTCGCCGTGCCAAAACGGCCAATTCGAGGGAGGAGCCACGTGCTCTTGGATGTTCGGACTTATAAGACGTTGCCTGGCCGCGTCCCGGCGCAACTGGAGCTTTACAAGAAGTTCGGCTACCCGGTGCAGCTTCGCTATATGGGCGAGCCGCTTTGCTATGCGGTGGCTGAAACCGGCGAATTGAACACTTACACCCATGTCTGGGTCTATGAGAGCGCCGCCGACCGCGAACAGAAGCGTGCCAAGATGGCGCAGGACCCGGACTGGAAAGTTTTCCTCGCCGAAAACGCCAAGGCTGGGAACATCATCGAGCAGAAGAACTGCCTGATGGTGCCGACCGCGTTCTCGCCGCCGATCCCGATGCCGAAAATCGTGAAGTAACTTGGGGCTAAGTCGGAGCGGAACGATGCGAGCGAATGACGGCACCCGGACCGGCGGCGAAATCCTGATCGACCAATTGGCGATCCACGGGGTGCACAACGTGTTCTGCGTGCCGGGCGAGAGCTATCTGGCCGCGCTCGACGCCTTTCACGATTCCGAAATCGCGCTCACCGTCTGCCGGCACGAGAGCAGCGCCGCCATGATGGCCGAGGCGGTCGGCAAGGTGACCGGCCGCCCCGGTATCTGCTTCGTGACGCGCGGGCCAGGCGCGACCAATGCCTCGGCCGGCATCCACATCGCGCGCCAGGATTCCTCGCCGATGATCGTGTTCGTCGGCCAGATCGGACGCCACATGCGCGAGCGCGAGGCGTTCCAGGAACTCGACTTTCGCGCGGTGTTCGGTTCGATCGCCAAATGGGCGACCGAAATCGACGATCCGGCGCGCATCCCGGAACTGGTCTCGCGCGCCTTCCATACCGCATGCAACGGCCGGCCCGGGCCGGTGGTGATCGCGGTCCCCGAGGACATGCTGACCGAGCGCGCCATGGTGCCGGATGCGCGCGCCTTCGAGCCGGTGGAATCCTGGCCCGGCTTGACCGACATGAGCCGCCTGCAAAAACTATTATGGGCATCAAAACGTCCGATCGCGCTGGCCGGCGGCAGCCGCTGGTCGGAAGCCGCCTGCGCCGCGCTGATGCGCTTCGCCGAACGCTTCGCGCTGCCGGTAGCGACCACTTTTCGCCGGCAGTATTTGTTCGACGCGCTGCATCCTTGCTACGCCGGCGACTTAGGAATAGGGCCCAATCCGAAATTGCTGGCGCGCGTGAAGGGCGCCGATCTGGTCCTGCTGGTCGGCGGCCGTCTGAGCGAGATGGCGACGCAGGGTTACACGCTGCTCGATATCCCGGAGCCGCAGATGAAGCTGGTGCATGTGCATCCCGGACCCGAGGAACTCGGCCGCGTCTATCACCCGACGCTCGCCATCCAAGCGGCGCCGACCGCGTTCTGCTCGGCGCTGGAAGGACTGCAACCGCCGAACGAGATCGCATGGCAAGGTGAGGCGGCCACGGCCCATGCCGACTATCTGGCCTGGTCGGAAAAGGCCACGCCGCAGCCGGGCGGCGTCAACCTCGGGGAAATTCTCGTGTGGCTGCGCGAAAATCTTGCGCCCGACGACATCATCACCAACGGCGCCGGCAATTTCGCCGGCTGGATCCATCGCTTCTACCGCTTCCGCAAATACGCCACCCATGTGGCGCCGACTTCCGGCTCCATGGGCTACGGTTTTCCGGCCGCCGTGGCGATGAAGCTGCTGCATCCGGAGCGCAAGGTGGTGTGCATCGCCGGCGACGGCGATTTCCTCATGACCGGCCAGGATTTCGCGACCGCCGTGCAGTACAAATTGCCGGTTATCGTCGTGCTCGCCGACAACGGCCTCTACGGCACCATCCGCATGCACCAGGAGCGCGAATATCCCGGCCGCGTGGTCGCGACGCAACTGCACAATCCGGATTTTGTCGCCTATGCTTTGGCGTTCGGCGGCTATGGCGCCTTGGTGGAGAAGACTTCCGATTTTCCGGCGGCCTTCGCCCAGGCGGTCGCCACCGGCAAGCCGTCGATCATCCACCTCAAGATCGATCCGGAAGCGATCTCAACATTCGCGTCGATTTCCGCCATCCGTGATAAGGCGCTCGCCAACCGCGGCCACTCGGGCACGTATCGCTGACCGCAGAAGGATGAGCGGTGTTGCTTTTGCGGCGTGAATCATCGTTCACTCGTTGCCATGCCCTATCGCCGCACCGAGAACGTGGTTCGCCGCCTGGCCGAGCGCGAGGAGGCGATCCTGGCCGCGGCGACGTCCATTGCGGCCGAGGGCGGCATGGCGGCGGTGCAGATTGCCGCGGTGGCCGCGCGCGCCGGCATCGCTGCCGGCACCGTCTACCGCTACTTCCCGTCCAAGACCGATCTCGTCGCCGAACTGGTTGCCGCGGTCGCCGGCCGTGAGCTGTCGGCCATGGCGGCCGCCGGCGACGCCGCGCCCGGCCCGCTGTCGGCGCTGGCGGCCTGCATCGCCACCTTCGCCGCCCGCGCGCTCGCCGAGCGGCGGCTGGCCTGGGCGGTGCTGGGCGAGGCGGTCGATGCGCAAGTGGACGCGATGCGGCTCGATTTCCGCCAATCGATCGCGGCCGAACTGGAGGCGCGCATCAAGACCGCGATCGAAGGGCGCCATCTTCCCGAGCAGGACGCCGCCGTCGCCGCACCGGCCATCGTCGGTGCGCTGATGGAAGGGCTGCTCGGACCGCTGGCGCCGTCGCCGGCCGATGCCTCCGCCGCGCGCGCGGCGGTGCAGACCGCGACGCTGCTGGCGCTGCGCGCGATCGGCGTGGTCGACGCGCGTGCCCGCGGCCTGGTGGCGCAATTCGTGCTGCCGGAATAGCGCGGTGACTCACTGAAGGGCTTCGGCCGGCACTTTGGCGAGCGGCAGCGTCACCAGCTTGACGCCGCGTTCATCGGGATCGTCGATGGCGTGGAAGCCGAGCTCGCCGCACATCTGCAGCATGCTGCTGTTTTCCGCCAGCACCTGTCCGCGCACGGTTTTGAGCCCCTTGGCCTTGGCGTAGGCGATCATGTGCTTCATCATTAGCCAGCCGAGGCCGTGGCCCTTGAGACGCGAGCGCACGATGATCGCGAATTCCGCGTTCTCGTCGCCGGGGTCGTTGTGCAAGCGCACCACGCCGAGCATGCGGCCGGTTGCCTCTTCGATGGCGATCGAGGCCATCGCATGCTTGCGGTCGTAATGAATCAGTTTGTCGATGAGTTCGGGGCTCACCTCGCGCATGGCGGCGAAGTAGCGCAGCCGCAAATCATCGGGAGTTATTTCGCTCAGACAATCCGGATAGAGCGTGCCGTCCGCCACTTCGAGCGGCCGAAGCAAAACCGGCGTTCCATCGCGCAATTTAATATGGCGTACGACGTCCAAGGTGCGGCTTTATCCTCTGCCTATTTGCTGTCGGCGAAGGCGGGGAGCCATACACCGAAGTGCCGCGATAGGCCAGCAGCCATAGGTCGCAAGCCATGCAGCCGGGGATGCGAGACCGATCAATGCGACATCAGCGCCGGTACCGTCATTGTTTCAAGAATGCCGCGGGTGACGCCGCCGAGGATGAATTCGCGCAAGCGCGAATGGCCGTAGCCGCCCATCACGATCATGTCGGCGGACGAGTCCGCCGCGTAGGACAGGATCGTGGAGGCGATGTCGATATCCGGCGAAGTGATCCGCTTGACGTCCACTTTCAAGCCGTGACGGGCGAGATGTTGGCCGAGATCGACGCCGGAAATTTCATCGTCCTTGCCGGCCTTGTTGGCGACCATGACGATTTCGACCTGCTTGGCCTTTTGCAGGAACGGCAGGCTGTCGGCGATGGCGCGGGTGGCGGCGCGGCTGCCGTCCCAGCACACCATGACGCGATCGAGCTTGAGGCCCTCCTTCTGGATGTAGGGCACGAAGATCACCGGCCGACCGGATTCGAACAGCACGCCTTCGTCGACCACTTCCACCGGCGCCGATTTGTCGCGGTCGGGCTGGCCGACAATGACGAGGTCGAAACGCCGCGCTAGGCGGCCGAGCCGCTCGGCGGCGCCGGCAATGCTGGCATTGCTGCTGCGCGTTTCATACGAGATGCCGGCGCGCTTGGCCGCCTGCTCGAAACGGGCGACGGCGGTGCGCACAGCCTTCTCGGATTCGGCGCGCTGCGACTCGATGAATTCCGGCGGGATGCCGCCCATGACCGAACCGGGGATGATCGGATCGTAGATAAAGGCCATGCCCAGCAGGTGCGCCCCGAACGTCTCGGCCACCGAGATGGCGAAATCGCCGGCGGGATCGCGCTCGCCCAGCCCGAGATTCACGATAATATCCTTGATCATGATGGCTTCTCCTGAGCGGGCCGGCAGATGCGCCCGAAGTGAAGAGGGAACGGGATTCCCCGTTACGTCATGCGTTAGCAAAATACATCATTGATGGACAATGGCGGTTGCGCGGCGCGCGGGCTTTGACCAAGGTCAAATCCCAGGTGCGCCGCGATGCCCGGCAAACCCGCTAAATTGCAGGCCTATCGTCACTTCTTCTTTCCGTCCGGGCCGAATTGATTGAGATAGGCCCACAGGTTGCCGATTTCCGTTTCGTTCTTGACGCCGGGGAAGATCATCTTGGTGCCCGGAACCTTGGCGCGCGGATCCTTGATGTATTCCTTGAAGGTCGCCTCGCCCCAGACGATGCCGGAGTTTTTGTTGGCGTCGGAATAGTTGTAACCAGCCGCGCTGCCGGAATGGCGGCCGTCGAGGCCGTTGAGCTCGGGGCCGACCTTGTTCTTCGCGCCTTCGCCGATGGAATGGCAGGGGAAGCATTTCTTGAACGATTGTTCGCCGGCGGCCACGTCCTGCGCGTGCGCCGCCTGCGCCATCGCGGCCACGGCCAAGGCCGCCATTGCAAGGGGTGTTTTCATCGCTTTTTCCTCTCGTGACTAATGTCGTCGCCCGCTGGGCCAATGCCACCCGGCATGCCCCGGTTGCGGAGGGTTTTGCCAGCCCTATGTGTCAACCGTCAAATCGCTGATATCGTTAGACGGACATACACGGCCGGGAGCTGTCACAATGTCGGTAAAGATGCCCGAAGTGGACGGCGCTGTGCTGGCGCGCCGCGACAAAATCGTCGCCGCGCTGCGCACCATCGTACCGGGCGAGGGCGTGATCGCGACCGAGCGCGAAATGAAGCCCTTCGAGACCGACGGGCTCACCGCCTATCATCAGCCGCCCATGGTCGTGGTGCTGCCGGAGACCACCGAGCAGGTGTCGCAGGTGCTGCGCTATTGCCATGACGAAGGCATCAAGGTGGTGCCGCGCGGAGCCGGCACGTCGCTCTCCGGCGGCGCGCTGCCGCTCGCCGACGGCGTGCTGCTTGGCATGGCCAAGTTCAACCGCATCCGCGACATCGACTTCCCCAACCGGGTTGCGGTGGTGGAGTCCGGCGTCACCAATCTGGCGGTGACCAACGCGGTTGCCGATGCCGGCTTCTATTACGCGCCCGATCCGTCCTCGCAGATCGCCTGCACCATCGGCGGCAACGTGGCGGAGAATTCCGGCGGCGTGCATTGCCTGAAATACGGCATGACCACCAACAACGTGCTCGGCTGTGAGATCGTGCTGATCACCGGCGAGGTGCTGCGCCTCGGCGGCAAGCATCTCGACGCCGAGGGCTATGATCTGCTGGGCGTGATCACCGGCTCGGAAGGCCTGCTCGGCGTCGTCACCGAGGCGACCGTGCGCATCCTGAAGCGGCCGGAGACCGCGCGCGCCGTGCTGATCGGCTTCCCGAGTTCGGAGGACGCCGGCGCCTGCGTGTCGGCGATCATCGGCGCCGGCATCATTCCGGGCGGCATGGAGATGATGGACAAGCCGGCGATCCGCGCGGTCGAGCAATTCGTCCATGCCGGCTATCCGCTCGATGTCGAAGCGCTGCTGATCGTCGAGGTCGACGGACCGCCGGCCGAAGTCGACGACCTGATCGGGCGCATCGAGACCATCGCCGGCAAATGCCGCGCGGTGTCGTGCCAGGCCTCAACCTCCGAGCAGCAGCGGCTGCTGTTCTGGGCCGGGCGCAAGGCGGCGTTCCCGGCGATCGGCCGCATCTCGCCGGACTACTACTGCATGGACGGCACCATTCCGCGCGCCAAGCTGCCGCTGGTGCTCGCGCGCACGAAGGAGATGTCGGAAAAATACGGGCTGCGTTGCGCCAACGTGTTCCATGCCGGCGACGGCAACCTGCACCCGATGATCCTCTACGATTCCAACATCCCCGACGAGCTCGATCGCGCCGAGCGGTTCGGCGCCGAAATCCTCAAGCTTTGCGTCGAGGTCGGCGGCGTCTTGACCGGCGAGCATGGCGTCGGCGTCGAGAAGCGCGACCTGATGCCGGTGATGTTTTCCGAGATCGATCTCGACGCCCAGCAGCGGGTCAAATGCGCTTTCGACGCCAAGGGTCTGCTCAATCCCGGCAAGGTGTTTCCGGTGCTGCACAATTGCGCCGAGCTAGGCCGCATCCATATTTCCGGCGGCAAGCTGCCGTTCCCGGATATTCCGAGGTTCTGAATCGATGCGTTTCGGTCTATTCTGTTCGCCCAAAGCCGATAGCAATGGCCTCGGTCCGGAAACGGGCCAAGGCTTTCGCGACTATCTCGATTTCAATATCGAAGCCGAAGCGCTCGGCTTTCACTCCAGCTTCTCGGTCGAGCATCATTTCACCGGCTGGAACCAGGTCTCGGCTACGTTGATGCTGCTGATGGCGTTGGCGATGCGCACCAAGACGTTGCGGCTCGGCACCGCCGTGATGGTGCTGCCTTGGCACAATCCGGTGCTGCTGGCGGAGCAGACGGCGACGCTCGATCTGGTGTCCGACGGACGATTTGATTTCGGCATCGGCAAGGGCTACCGGCACAGCGAATTCAAGGGCTTCCAGATCGCGCCGGAGGAGGCCGAGGCGCGCTTTGAGGAGGCGATCGAGCTGATCACACGCGCATGGACATCGCGCACGCGCTTCTCGCATCAAGGCCGCTTCTGGCACTTCGAGGATATCGTGGTCGAGCCGCCGCCGGCGCAAAACCCGCATCCGCCGTTCTGGGTCGCCGCCGGCAATCCGCATTCGATCCAACGCGCCGCCGCGCGCGGCTTCAATCTGATCCTCGACCAATACGCATCGCCGGAAACGCTCAGCCAGCGCATCGCGATCTACAAGGCCGAGCGTCTGGCGAAGGGACTTGGTTTCCATCCGATGCAGGTGACGGTGGCGCGCCAGCTCTATATCGCGAAAGACAAAGCCGACAAGGAAGCCGCGCTGATGCGGCAGGCCGCTTATACGAAACGCACCATCGATGTTTCGCGTGCGCCCGGCGCCAAGCCGGGCTCGCATGTTCTCGCCTACGCCGACAAGGCCGGCGCCACGGAAGAGAACGCCTTGTACGGAACGCCGGACGAGATTGCCGGCATGCTGGAAGCATTGCGGAAATTGAACGTGGAGTACGTCCTACTCACGATTGCCGGCGGCAAGGAGCAATTGCGCCGTTTCGCGCGCGAGATCATGCCGGCGTTTGCGTCAGCGCCCGACGCCCGCGCGGCGGAGTGACATGACCGACGTTCTCAAACCCCGCGATGCCAAAGAGGTTGAGGCCGCCGTGCGCTGGGCGCTCGGCGACGACAAGGCGTTGGAAGTGACGGGCGCGGGCTCCAAGCGCGCCATCGGCCGCCCGAGCCAGACCGATTTCACGCTCGATCTCTCGGGGCTTTCCGGCGTCACGTTGTACGAGCCGGAAGAGCTGGTGCTCTCGGCCCGGGCGGGCACGCCGCTCGCCGAGATCGAGACGCTGCTGGAGAAAAACAACCAACAACTCGCCTTCGAGCCGATGGATTATGGCCCGCTGCTCGGCGGGCTGGCCGGCCAGGGCACGCTCGGCGGCGCGCTCGCGACCAACCTCTCCGGCCCGCGCCGCATCAAGGCCGGCGCCGCGCGCGACCACTTTCTCGGCGTGACCGCGGTCTCCGGCCGCGCCGAGACCATCAAGTCGGGCGGCCGCGTCGTGAAGAACGTCACCGGCTACGACATGTGCAAGTTGCTGGCCGGTTCCTGGGGCACGCTGGCCGCGATGACTGACGTGACGATCAAGGTGCTACCAAAGGCGGAGAGCGAGGCAACGGTGATCGTCGAAGGCCTCGACGACGCGCGCGCCTGCGCTGCCATGGCTGCCGCCATGGGTTCATCGTGCGACGTTTCCGGTGCGGCGCATCTGCCTGACCATGTGGCGTCCTATTTCGACGGCCTGCCCAGGCCCGAGGCCGCCACCGCGCTGCGGCTGGAAGGCTTCACGCCCTCGGTCAAGCACCGCAAGGAAGCGCTCACGGCGCTGATGAAGCCGTTCGGGCCGGTCGCGCTGCTCGACGAAAAAGAATCGCGCGCGCTCTGGCGCAGCGTGCGGCAGGTGAAGCCCTTCGCAGCGGAGGCGGCGCGCGCGCGGCCGCTGTGGCGCATCTCGACCGCGCCCAGTAGGGGTCATGAAATCGCCGCCGCGATCACGCCCGCGGCGCAGATGTTCTACGATTGGGCGGGCGGGCTGCTCTGGGTGGCTATGCCGTTCGCTGATGAGCCCGACGCCGGCTCGATCCGTGCCGCCGTCAATAGTGTCGGCGGCCACGCCACGCTGGTGCGCGCGCCGGCGGCGGTGCGGGCTTCGGTCGAGGTGTTCGAGCCGCAGGAGGCGGCATTGCGCGCGTTGGCCAAGCGCGTGAAAGAAAGCTTCGACCCCAAAGGCGTGCTCAATCCCGGCCGCATGTACGCCGGCGTTTGACCGCACGCACGCCCGGAATCGACGCCGATGCAGCTTTTGCCGTCGCCCCCAGCATTGACCTTTCCGGGCAAACCGCGTTTCGATCCCGGACTATCACGCCGATCGGGTTCCGCGTCGCATGCAAACCTCCTTTAGCCTCACGCAATTGCTCGATCCGCAAGTCGCGGAATCGGAAAAGATCCTGCGCACCTGCGTGCATTGCGGGTTTTGTACCGCCACCTGTCCGACCTATGTGCTGCTCGGCGACGAGCTCGATTCCCCCCGCGGGCGCATTTATCTGATCAAGGAGATGCTCGAGCAAAGCGGGCCGGCGACGCCCGAGGTGGTCAAGCATATCGACCGCTGTCTGTCGTGCCTTGCCTGCATGACCACTTGTCCGTCCGGCGTGCATTACATGCATCTGGTTGACCACGCGCGCGAGCACATCGAGAAAACCTACCAGCGTCCGCTCGCCGATCGGGCCATGCGCGGGCTGCTGGCGCGCGTCCTCCCCAATCCGGCGCTGTTCCGTTTGGCCGTGGTGGCAGGGCTGATCGCCAAGCCTTTCGCTCCGCTGCTCAACCTGCTCGGATTGAAGCGGATGGCGGCCATGCTGCGGCTCGCGCCGCGCCATATACCGTCGCCGCCGGTGGATCGTGCCGGCAAGGTCTACCCGGCGTCAGGCAAGCGCCGCGGCCGGGTGGCGCTTCTGTCCGGCTGCATCAACCCAGTGCTGGCGCCCTCGACCAACGTGGCTGCCATCCGGATGCTCAACCGCCATGGCGTCGAGGTGGTGGTCGCGGCCGGCGAAACTTGTTGCGGCTCGCTTGCCCACCACATGGGCCGCGAAGACGAGGCGCTGGCGCTGGCGCGCAACAATATCGATGCCTGGACGCGGGAGGTCGACGGGCAGGGGCTCGACGCCATTTTGATCACGGTGTCCGGATGTGGAACCACGGTGAAGGACTACGGCTTCATGCTGCGCGGCGACGCCGCCTATGCCGTGAGGGCGGCCTGGATTTCCGGGCTCGCCAAGGACGTGACCGAATATCTGGCGAAGCTCGACATCCCGGCATGCCCGGCGCCGCGGCCGCTGACGATTGCCTATCATGCGGCCTGCTCCCTGCAGCATGGGCAGAAAGTGACGCAGGCGCCGAAAGAATTGCTTTGCAAGTTCGGCTTTGTGGTCAAAGATGTGCCGGAAGGACATCTGTGCTGCGGCTCGGCCGGGACTTACAATATCTTGCAGCCGGTATTGGCGGAGAGGTTGCGCGAGCGCAAAGTTGCCAATATCGAACGGCTGAAGCCGGATGTGATCGCGGCCGGCAATATCGGCTGCATCACGCAGATCGCCGCCGGCACCGCCATCCCGGTCGTGCACACGGTCGAGCTGCTCGACTGGGCGACCGGCGGTCCGGCGCCGCGAGGTTTTGAGGATATGGGAGCCGATGCGGCTCCGGAGCATGTGGCTTAAAGCTGCGGCTTGAAACAGCACGCGACGCAAATCGATTGGGAGGATTGTCATGGCAAAAGCGCAAAAGCGGAAAACCAAAACCAAAGTAAGAAAGGCCAAGCGCGCCGCCGCGGTGCGCAAGCCGAAAACCAAAAAGGCAAAGCGTCCGGTCAAAAAGCCGGCCCGAAAAGCCAACGCCACCAAGCCCAAGGCCGTCAAATCCAAGGCGAAAAAATCCGTCGCAAAGAAGACACCGCCGCCGAAGGCGAAGACCCTCAAAATCCTGATGATGGGCGCGTCCTACGGGTCACTGCTGGCCTCGAAAATACTGTTCGGCGGCCACTCAATACATCTGGTGTGCCTGCCGGCCGAAGCGGACCTGATCAACGCCGAAGGTTTCCGCGTGCGCATGCCGATCCGCGGCCGCGCCGAGCGGATCGAGATCGATTCGCGCAAGCTGCCAGGCAAGGTGACCGCCGGCGGCGCGGCCGGCGTCAATCCCGCCGACTACGATTTGGTGGGCCTGGCCATGCAGGAGCCGCAATACCGCTCGCCCGGCGTTCGCGAGTTGTTGGATGCGGTGGCGAAATCGCGCGTGCCCTGCATGTCGATCATGAACATGCCGCCGCTGCCTTACGTGAAGCGCATCCCCGGCCTGGATTACGAAGCGCTGAAGCCCGCCTACACTGATCCGACGGTGTGGGACAATTTCGATCCCGGCACGCTGACGCTGTGCAGTCCGGATCCGCAGGCGATCCGGCCGCCGGAGGAAAAGGTCAACGTGCTGATGGTCACGCTGCCGACCAATTTCAAGGTGGCGCGCTTCGACAGCGCCAAGAGCACGGCCATTCTGCGCCGGCTCGAGAGCGATATCGACGCGGTGCGTTTCGACGCGCCGGAAGGCAAGATCGAGTTGCCGGTGAAGCTGCGCGTGCACGACTCGATCTTCGTGCCGCTCGCCAAGTGGGCGATGCTGCTCGCCGGCAATTATCGCTGCATCACCCAAGATGGCATGCGCACCGCGCAAGAGGCGGTGCACTCCAATCTCGAAGAGGCGAAATCGGTCTACAATTTCGTCAACGACCTTTGCGTCAAGCTCGGCGCTTCGCCGGACGATTTGGTGCCGTTCGAGAAATACGCCGCCGCCGCGCAAAGCCTGACGCGTCCGGCCTCGGCCGCGCGTGCCCTGCAAAATGGCGCGCCGAATATCGAGCGCGCCGACAAACTGGTGCAACTGATCGCCCGGCAAAAGGGGCTCAGTCATCCGGCCATCGACGCTCAGGTGGCGCTGGTCGATTCGCGGCTTGAGGCCAACCGCAAAAAGGCGGCGGTCTGACCGATTGACCCTCGAAGACCATCTCTGGCGCCAGCCATCACGGCGGGCGCCAGATTCTTATTATATTTCATATGCTTAATGCGCCAACCCTAGGTTATTCACAGGGCCATCTGTCGCCATCGGCCGATCAAGGGTTGACGGCCGAAATGCCCGCAGGACCATCAGTTTAGGCCTGAAATTGTGACTTTGCCGCAACAGTTCATTTCAATCTGTCATTAAAAGGCCGAATCGCCTAAAAAGGCAGCAATTGCCACCGCTTTTGGCTTGCCGTTGGTAACCAGTGGAGATGTACATTCGTGCGTCTAATGCGCTTTCTTTTGCATTCCTGGGGATCGCAACCGGGTCTGGTTCGCAAGGGGATGCGTGAATTGTATCGGCTGAAAGTCGATCGAACCGAAAAGGGGCAGTGTCCTATGAAAAAGGTTTTCTTATCCGCAGTCGCAGCGCTTGCACTTACTGCATCTGTGCCTGCGCTCGCGGCTGACATGCCGATGAAGGCACCGGCCGCACCGGCTGCCGCGCCGTCACCGTGGGACGTCTTGTTCGGCACGGCGTTCACCACCGATTACGTCTTGCGCGGTATCTCGCAGACCAACCGCAAGCCCGCGGCGCAGGGCTACTTTGAGGTCGACTACACGGCGACCGACTGGCTGAAGCTGTATGCCGGCGTCTGGGGCTCGAGCCTCGCCAGCTACAACGCCGATGCCGAGATCGATCCCTCTGCCGGCGTGCGGTTGAGTTGGGGCAACTTCGGCCTCGATCTCGGGTACGTCTATTACTACTACCCGGATGGTACGAACGGCACGAATACCTATGGCAGCTTCGGCGAGTTCTATGCCAAGCCGTCGTATAAGGTTGCCGACTGGCTGACCATCGGCGCCGTCATCGACGGTGGCGATAATTTCAACGACGGCTACCTGATCAAAGGCAGCAAGACCGCCGGCTACTACTCCGGCAACGCAGTCATCACTTTGCCGTGGCATCCGGTCGCTGACGTTACACTCTCGCTCAATCCAGAGGTTGGCCGCCAAGTGTACGATTGCACTGGCTGCGTCAGCTACGACTACTGGGATGTCGGTTTCGACATCAATTACAAGGCCATCACGCTCGATCTGCGTTACTGGGACACCGACAAACACGGCGTCTACTTGGCACCGGTTGCGTATGGCGGGAAGGACCTGGCCGGCTCAACCTTCGTCGCCACTCTGAAGTTCGACACCTCGCTGTCGGCTCTTAAATAAACCGATCGACTGCCTCTTCTACTTCGACGGGCGGCGGCTCAGGATGAGCCGCCGCCCTTTTTATTTTGACGCGGCGCTCGCTAAGCCACCGGCGCCGCCAGACTGCCCTCGCGCACCCAGAAGCGATCGCCTTCGCGGCTGAACGCCAGCCGGCGGCGGTGGAATGCGGCGAGCGTCGAGCGGTGACCGATCGATACGATGGTCGCGGTGGATAGCCGCTGTTCCAAAAGGTGGTAGAGCGCGGCCTCTGACGGCTCATCGAGCGAGGCGGTGGCCTCGTCCAGGAACAGATAGTCCGGCGCGTGCAAGAGCGCGCGGGCAATGCCGAGGCGTTGCTGTTCGCCCAGCGACAGCATGCGGTTCCAGTGCGTTTCCTCCTCGATGCGCGGGGCCAAGTTCGGCAAGCCGACGGCCGCGATGAGCTCGGCGACGCGGGCGGCGTCATAGGTTCCGGTTTCGGCCGGATAGGCGACCGCGGCGGCCAAGGGCGCGATCGGGAAGTAAGGCCGCTGCGGGAGGATCATCAGCCGGGCATTTTTCGGGATCGTGATCGTGCCGGCGCCGAACGGCCAGATGCCGGCCAGCGCACGGAACAGCGTTGACTTACCGGCGCCCGACGGCCCGCTCACCAGCACCCGCTCACCGAGGCCGATCGAAACGTCGCTGGCATTGAGCAGCGGAACGCCGTTAGGCAGGCGCACCGCGAGGTCCTTGAACGAAACGGCCGCCGCTTCGCCGGCCGCAACCCCGATCACCGGCGGTGTCGTCGCCACCGCGCGCGCGGCCGCCACCGACTGATCGAAGCCGGACAGCCGCTCGATCACGGCGCTCCACTCCGCGAGATTGCGGTACAGGTTCACGAACACCGAGAGCGCGCCCTGCACCTGCCCGAAGGCGTTGGCGGTCTGCATCAAACCGCCGAGCTGGATGACGTTGGCGAAATAGGCCGGGCTCACCATGACGAACGGGAAAACCACGGAGGCCTGCGCATAGCTGGCGGTGAAGAAGGTGAGTTTCTTCTGCCGCGACATGATCGCAAGCCAATTGGCGACCACATTGCCGAACCGCATCAGCAGGCGGTCGCGCTCGGCGCGCTCGCCGTCGAGCAGGGCGATCTGCTCGGAGTTCTCGCGCACCCGCACCAGATTGAATCGGAAATCGGCTTCGTAGCGCTGCTGCTGGAAGTTAAGCGCGATCAAGGGGCGGCCGATCAGGTGCGTGAGCGCGGTGCCGATGCAGGCGTAGATCAGCGCCGCCCAAAACAGGTAACCCGGAATGTCGAAACTGAGCCCGAACGCATGCAGCGGCGCCGCCGCCGACAGCGACCACAGTATGACCATGAACGAGACCAGTGTGACGCACGAATTGAGCAGTTGCAGGCCGATGCCCAAGGTCAGTTGGATGAACTGCGCGATGTCCTCGGCGATGCGCTGGTCCGGATTGTCGGCGGCGTCGCCCAGGAGCTGCATACGGTAATGATTGGCGCCCTCCATCCAGTGATCGAGGTAGCGCGCGGTCAGCCAGCGCCGCCAGCGGATCTGCAGCCATTGATTGAGATAGAGCTGGTAGACGGCGAGCAGAATGAAGACGGTCGCCAGCACGCAGAAATAGCCGAGCTGGTAGACGAAGGCGTTCCAGTTTCGATCCTGCAGCGCGTTGTAGAAGCGGGCATTCCACTCATTAATCAGCACCGTGATCCCGACGATCGACAGTTCGATGGCCACGACCGCGGCCAGCAGCGCGCGGCTCGGCCAGCGGTCCTCCGAGCTGAAATAGGGGCTGGCTATTTGCCAGACGGTGGCGAGCCTGGAGACAATGCCTCTCACGGGGGAACTCCTGTTGGGTCGGCGATGCGTTGCACGGTAAAAACCGCTGGCAGGGACTCATGGCGGCGATGCGGTGATTGTGCCTGAATTTCCGCGGTCGCACGACCGCTTGGCATCAGGTAGGAGAAAAGTGCCCATATAAATCAATAGTTAGTCGAAGTTATTAGACGAAAGTCGATATGCAATGGATATGATCTGTGGGGCGCCGCCCCACACGCCCAATCTCGAAAATGAACTTTATGGAGCGTTCGAACGCGAAAAAATGCCGCGAAAAATTGGTGAAGTCTTGCGTCCAAACATTGTCACACACTACTGTGCGCGCGGGGGAGGCAAGCGCACAGCCGGTGTCCGTTTGACACCGCGATGAGCGATTGCCTCTCAAAAAATTCGTATCGAAAAAATACTTGGGAGGATACCAAATGGCATCGGACGTGTTTTCAAACCGCATTGATCGCCGCACGGTGATCAAGACGGCGGCGCTGGCCGGCGTTGTGCAAATCGCTTCGCCTTTCGTCGTCACCAGTTGGGCGGCCGACGAAGTCAAGATCGGCCTCGACAATCCGCTGACCGGCACCTACGCCGCGGTCGGC
>Ga0182024_10009150_pt1 | contig 20589 bp, 28 predicted proteins | sample P32metaG_FD_120480 | JGI IMG/M metagenome (GOLD analysis project Ga0182024, IMG submission 120480) | Permafrost microbial communities from Stordalen Mire, Sweden - P3-2 metaG (Illumina Assembly) | ecosystem: Environmental > Terrestrial > Soil > Wetlands > Permafrost | place: Sweden: Stordalen... | reverse complement strand
ATAAACCGCATGTGCGAGATCCTAAAAGAAGATCCCAATTATCCCCTACAGCTTTTGGGCGATGAAGGGACGGTTTACGCTTCGGCATTCGCGGGTCATCCGACAATGTGGGCCGGAGATGCATTTGAACACGCCGGACGCCAACTGGGCGTAGCTTGTGTTCGATACGAAGAGAACCTAAAGTTCTGCCCGAAGTGCTCCAAGCAGATACCTAGCAAAAAGCTTGCCTGCCCCGATTGCGCCATTGCCGCTTCCCCTAAAGCCGAGCCGCGCAAAAGAGTAAAGATGGACCCCAACCTTACGGAGAGACTGTTTTAATAAAGGTCAACAGAGAAATAGAGGAACTAAATTGGAACTAGTTTATCGAACCGCCAACAACAGAATGTCCTTTAAGATCAGCGGCGAGACACCAAAGGCTATCTTCAAAGAGCTAGCTGGCATTCAGGATCTATTTGAGGCCGAGACAGCTTGCGGCTGCTGCGACGGCGACGACATTAGATTCCAGGTCCGCACCGCCGGAGAGAAAGGGGAATTTAGCTATTTCGAGCTAGTGTGCAATAATCCCGAGTGCCGCGCCCGCTTTTCATTCGGCCAATCACTAGACCAAAAGAGTCTCTTCCCTAAAAGAACGGACCCGGACAAAGAAAAGGGAGACAGAGATTATTACCTTCCCAATCGGGGGTGGGCTAGGTATGTCAAGCCTGCCGCACACGCCGCTCCTGTACCGCCGAGGTTCTAATGCTACACGGACAACGAATAGAGGTAGTACGTAGCTACTCATACAAGCTTAACCCTGCATCCTACGATGAGACCAAGCGGTTTGAGTCGCGTGATTTTTTCTGTTCGGCCAAGGCGGAATGTTTCTCTGAAGAGATGGACGAACTAGCTGGGCTGCTGCATCAGTTCTGCCGGTCCCAGGTTCTAAAATCCGTCAATGAAGAAATCAACCCGCCGCAGATTCAAGAACCAGTTCCACCGGAACCAGCACCAGAGCCGAGTATTGAACAATACGGCATTAGAATCGTAGAGCCCGCCGTAGTTAATGACGCTCAGAAGCTCCAGGAGCCGTCACCAGCAAAACCAGTCTCCGAACCCTCCCGCCTACGCGCAATCGTCATGGGGACCGTTCCGGCTTGCAAGAAAGCTCATCTAGCAGAGTTCTATGCCGGGTGGTTTGGGGTAGACGACCTAAAAAAACATGCCGATCCGGAATTGTACATAGAGCCGCTCAGCGCTCTCTTAGGGTATCTGGATAAAGTTAAAGGATCAGATGAACTATTAGTGTCTACTCCCAAGAAACTAGGGGCAGATATTAAATCACTTCTAGCTACACAGAAAACCGAGCACGCCGATCCACCACCTACGGCACCCGCCGAACCGTATGAGAATACCGGTTCGACGAGGATGACCGAACGGTCTTCGCGCGTGTTCGATTCTGTGTTGCGCGCGCGTCCGGCTGAGCCAGACGAACGGAAAAGGGTCGGTAATTGGTCAGAAGTCATGCCAGAAGATCCACTGATGAAGCGCTTTGGGTGGAAAGATCCGCAAACACTCGTCTACGCCAAAGAGCTTATGAAGCGGTACGCTCACGACGAAGATAAGTTTGCTCTGCACATGAAGTTCCTTCAGATGGATAGGCTTACAGAGGCAGAGTTAATGTGTCTATTTAAGCTTTTGTACCACTCTCCAGATGGTAATACTTTGCGGCTAAAGGCCGCTCAGAAAAAGATCCCGCTGGGAGCGGCATTCCTAATCGTAGAGTCCCACTTGGGATCGGAAATTTCCATGAATAGCGATCCCCAGAAAGTCCTCGCGGCTCTCGCTAAGACTATCAAAGAGTTGTGAGTGATCTGATTTTAGATTCGGCGCATGTTTACCGGCTTGATGGCGTGGAGATCCCAGGTGTAAGCAGGATTCTGGGGTTGTATGGGTTTGACCCCAAGTACCCAAACGGAGACTACAAGTTGCGTGGCTCGCAGGTTCATAAGGGAAGCGTCTATATCGACCAGGGGCACAGGATTGAAGCGGGGCCGGGTATTGAACCATACCTAAACGGCTATCGGACATTTTTGAAAGATTTTAAAGTCAGGTGGGAGATAGCAGAGAAATCGGTTTATCATGGAAGGCTGAGATTTGCTGGCACTGTTGATCGTTTTGGTAAACTAGATGGCAGAAATTTACTGCTAGACATAAAGACCGGCACGCCGCCAATCAAACGGCTTCGGCTGCAAACAGCAGCTTACACGCTTGCGCTGTTGAGCGGGAGAGATGAGATGGTAGAATGCCTACGTTGGGGATTGGAATTGAAAGACGACGGACGGTATAAAATTCACAACTGCGCCGATCCTATGGACTTTGAGGTTTTTGTCGGGTTAGTTCAGCGTTTTCACTGGGAGGCGGCATGAAGTGGCTGCCATCATTGCTGTCTGTCATTATGTTGGTTGGGGGCCAAAGCTCGCGCGAAAAGCCAGCACCAAAGCCGCCAGATCCGCGACCGGCCATTATCAGAAAGCTTACAAAGAGCATTGCCCGATGGGAAAACTGCCCGTTTAATCCTGGTTGTCTTAGGAGCGGAAATGGCTACAGGAGATTTAAGACGCGCCTAGACGGCCTGAGGGCAATAGAGGACTGGTGGTGGCGGCATCGGGGCATGAAGCTGCGTAGAGCGCTTGGAATATACAACAGCGCCAATGCCCATTATGCCGACATCATCCTAGGAGATTGTGGCTTGGATGGAGATATTGTGATAGGAGAGTGGCGGTAAACTACCCGAGGAGAACATCGAGAATTATGGAGCAATTGAGCGCATTTCACGGAGATCAGAAAATAAAAGATTTCTACATAGATCGTATTCGGCAGCATAGAGAGGCGGATCAGTTAGTACGTGGAACTAGCGTACGTGGAACTAGCTGGGACTCTACCACCAATACTGGCTGCGGTATTGGATGCACTTTGAACGCCTATGACCATCAGGCTTATGAGACCGAATTAGGCATACCGGAATTGATTGCTCACTTAGAAGACTCAATATTCGAGGGATTGCCGGAAGCGGACGCAATGGAATGGCCGGGCAAGTTTTTGAAAGCTATTCCTATAGGGGCTGACTTGACTAAGATCATTCCTCAAATTGTTATCTGGCAATTTGAGGATGAGACATGGGGACTGCAAAATACCCAAGAAATAAAGGACGATCCGAAATTAGCGATAGCGTGTACGGATCTAGTCGCGCTGTATCGACGTGAGTTAGCCGGTGGACGCGTAACGACGGACGAGTGGAAAGCCATTTATCAGGGGGCGGCGTTGGTGTGGGCGAGGGCGAGGGCGAGGACGTGGGCGGCGCGGTCGAGGGCGGAGGCGTGGGCTGGGGTGTTGGCACTAGAAAACAAAGCCTATAAAGCTTTAGCCACTAAGCTCCTACAACTATTAGCCGATGCGCCCGTAATCCACACTATCGCCTTATAGAAATATGAGCACCGAACTGACACCACGGGAGACTGAAGTGCTCAAGCGGCTAGCCTCAGGGAAGCGCTATAAAGAGAAGAGTTTTACGACATTACGGAAATTCAAACTTCCTCCCCGCACTCCAGGCTTATTGAAGTGTAAACAACCCCCGGCTAAAGCCGCATTTAAGGAGATGGACAAATCATGGCTATCAAGAATCAGACTTTCACGCAGCACCTACACCTAATTGGCGCGTGCTCAATATCGCGCGAATGGGCAGGAGATAAGACGGCTAAGCAGGCTTGGGACGAATGCCCATACGCAAATTGGCTGCTATGGTGGAGTGCGAAAGACGGAGCGGATAAGTGGGCTATTGTACTGGTAGCCTGCGAGATCGCTAGGACGGCAGTACACCTAGCTAAATCGCAAGTTGCTTTACGGGCGATTGAAGCAGCAGAAAAATTGGCGAATGATCCGACAGATGATAACTTAGAAGCTTGTCGAGCGGCCTGTATAGTGGCTAGGCACACTGCTGCTGATGATGATAATAATGCTACTTATGCTGCTTATGCTGCTGCTTATGCTGCTACTTATGTTGCTGATTATGATGATGATGATGATGCTACTTATGTTGCCTATGCTACCTATGCTGCTTATTATGCCGCTGCTGCTCGCTCAAGCTCTCACGCGGATTCATGCGCGATAATTCGGAGAATGCTAAAACAGCCGTGGCAGGAGTCAGAAAGTTAAGATCAGTTCAGTAGGCTTATTGAAGTATGACGGAAACTATAATTCAAGCTCCGGACACAACCGCCTGCAAGCTAGAAGTAGTAAAGCTGGAATCTTACCTTCAGCTACGTATTTCTTCAGACGCCGATTTACTAAAAGCCAGAGAGGGATTAAATGCGATTGCCCACCAAAAAACACAAATCGAATATCTGTTCAGAAAACCCCTCGCCGACGCTGCGGCGGCGCTCGAAAGCTTGCGCGAGCTTAGAAATACATTCACCGATCCGCTCGAACGTATTGACCAATATGTTCGCTCTGAAATCCTTCGACACAGTAACGAACTGGCCGCAGCCGCCGATAAAGTTCGGCTAGAGCTTGAAAAAAAGGCCGCAGAAGAACAAGCAGATCCGTGGGAAGTAGAAAGAATCGTTCCGGGCCGAGCGACAATTATACCCGCATCTCCCAAGACGCCAGGAGTTAGAAAGCTCCCAGCCAAAGCGATCATCAAAGACTTTAAGAAATTGGTATTAGCCGCCGCCGAAGCGATTCAAAGCGGCGACGACAGCTTTCTTGAAGACCTGCTGCCTAACGAGCAAAATCTTTCTAATAAAGCTAGAATGTGGGGAGCCGAGCAGTTTGAGAAGAAACGTCCGGGGTGTGAGTTCTTTCAGGGAAACACGGTTACCCGCCGTTAATTTTCCTCTTTCGGCTTACGTTCCAGTTTCCGCTTTGTAGCTTACATACCGTAGAAACTGTTATTCCAAACTCCTTAGCCGTCTGCGTTAAAGAGTGCGTCTGCCTGTAATACAAAATATCCCCTCTTTTGCCTGCGGTCTTTCCGTAGGTCTTCATTGCAGGAGTACGGCGATAGACACCCGCAGACATTTTAGGGCTCGAACAGAATACCATAAATTCCAATTTGACAGGTAATAAAAAGGGGTGTAGTCTATTCCAGTCACGAACAAAATAAAAGCCCCCCAGGGACTAACCTGAAGGGCTTTGTTCGGATGTCGGTGGGTTCGACATACGAGTTAGGAGCAATTCCATCGTATCAGGCGCTCCGGCTACTGTCAAGCGTTAATTTGCGCTCGACAAAAAAAGGAGACTGAGAAGATGGCAAAAGATTCCTGCATAAACCACACACAATCCTCTTATTATGTAGAACTTAGGGAGGATTTCGTTAACCTATTCGACGGAGACCACTGCGCTGGTGTAATTCTCAGCCTGTTCGAATTTATGACCAACAATAAGTTGGCTGAATTCCGGCTGGCCAGTGAGGACGACAAAGAGCCTTGGGTAAAAGCTTCTATGTCTAGAATCTACGAGGAGACTCTGGGGTTGTACTCGATCCGAGCACTTCAAAGTAGAATCGACTTTATAGAAAACTGCGGCCTCATTAAAATAGACGACAAGGCCGGATTTGTAAAGCGCTACCTCTTGGATTTTAGGGCTGTATCGGAGGCAATTAAGACTAGACGTATTTACAACTACAAGGACCCCGGCAATTTTGCCGGGGTAGCAGGACCATCGGCAAAACCATCGGCAAAAAAGACAGAAAACGACCCCGTATTAAATCTTAAGGTAGTATCTTCAATCTTGGATCATCCACACACAGTGGAGCCCGCGCCGGTGGCGTATAAGGAAAACCAAAACCCAGACCGGACTGTGAGCATGTGTTGGGGCATTCTTAAGCGTGCTAGGCCAAAACCTGCTACGCGGTGGGACAAACAAAAAGAGTGCTCTGAGAAGAGTTTGCTAAAGGAATTTATCTCCGAACAGGCTGAGCAATACTCTCAAGATGACATTATGGACGGCTTGAACCGCTACACCGAAGACCCTCATTGGCTGGAGAAGGGCCTGCCCGTGGCCGGATTCCGCTCCCAGTTCAATCAATTCGTTAATGGACGTACCAACGGAGCCTTCAGCGCACCGATTGCACCTAGCGCGTCTAATCGCGTTTCTTCTCAGAGCCAAAACGGCTCCAGGTCTGGACACACACTTTTTGCTGGACAAGAAGAAGAGTTTGTGACAGACTGCAATCGTATCGTCCAATCCGCTCCCGCCGTCACCAAGGGGGACTTCAATTCTCCCGAGTGGCGGCGGATTCTAACTGGGGAGGCGGCGCAAGAACCGCTACGGACGAAGATTTTGGAAAAGCTGGAGCAAGTTATTTCTGGGCTCCACGAAACCCAGAAGGGTGAAGCGTGGTTTTTGACGATTAGTGCTATGTTTTTAGGAGGGAAATACTCTAAACTGCTCCGAGGGGAGTACGACTACCTCCTGCGGCCCAAAATGGGATCGGATAAAAAAACCAAGGCGATGTCGGCTTTGGATCAAGCGATGGCCAAGTATAATAGAAAAGAGGAAAAGTGACCTACGAAGTAGTGGAGTCGAAATTGTATCCAGATCACTGGCACACAGAGGCCATCGACAAGTATGGTCATGTCTTTGTCGTGGTGTTCTCTGGGCCTCAAGCTAGAGGCTAGGCGTGCTGCTGCTGATTGATGAGCAAACTTATAATAGAAAAGAGGAAAAGTAAAAAATGGAAACAATTTCTCGCATTAAATTTTCGCAAGTAGATGAAATGCTCGCGGACGACAGACAAAAACTAGCCAAGGAGGCAAGAGACCTACTGGGCTACAAAACACTCGCAAACACTCTCATTGTGCCGGAAGCGCTTATGTTTACGCTCCGCAAGTTGGGCATCGAGCCGTTATGCCCATTTGGCGTGCAAGATTACAAAGCTAAAAAGGCCAAGCCGGGAATGTGGTCGGATGTTAAACTTGGTTTGCGGTTATTGGGTGCTGCTGTGGCGGCTCTTACCGCCGCCGGGTGGCTGAATAGGGGTCTAGATTGGAAGTCCGCCACCGGCACGGCATTTGCGATTATCGGCCTATGTGTGGTTGTGTTGATGTTTACTGTTTTCGGACTATGTTTTATGTTTGATTCTAACCACACAAACTCTCACCGCACGACGCGGGAATGGGAGAAAGTACCGCTCAGAAATTTTGATGCCCCAGTGCCAGAATATGTTCTGCTCAAGGCCGTGCAGATCAGAAAAGAATGCGCCGCTAGCTTATCCGTGGAGTACTTAGTGGAACAAGACCAACAGGGGCCGAGAAGACTCCCGGACCCTTTTTTGATCGCCACGCTTGGCGATGAACATTACTACATTGACGTTTGGGACGAGAAGGAGTACGAACGTGAAATGTAACGACTGTGGTGCCAATCGCGCGTATACCCGCAAGGGAGTTGCGTGGAGGCTTTGTAAGCCTTGCTGGGATGACCTGTTGGCGATAATCGCATGGGCGTCGAAGCGATGAACAGAAAACCACTGGACTCACATAACCCCACGTAAAAAGGCAAAGTAAAAATGGCTAAAAAATTAATTAAACCTTGGTTTAAACGGCTGTCGTGGAAAGAACTGGTTGCGTGGCGCAAGGGCGTCGATGAAGAGAACCGGCGCAAAAATGCAATCGCACGTCCCAGGAATGTTCTTCGTAGGGAGCTTTTTATTTCGGAATTCGCTGCGGTTAGTGACGAGTTTCGCGGCGAGTCACGGGCGGCACGTCGCAACATCGCAAGAGCGCGGTCAAAGCGCGCGTATCGCGGACTACTAGAACACACGAGGTAAGATTTATGAACAACGACGATTTGATGATCTGGGAACTGTTCGGCCCTAGCCTCTGGAGGTCGAGGCCGAGGGTTCGACATATGTATAATTCCAAATGGAAAAGTACGAACACTTAGTTACTGTTATGCCGCTTATGCGGGAGCTAGAGTCTCTCTGGAACTTTCCTAAGACGGCGGAGGGCGTAGAAGGTTACGCTAAGGGTCTGTGTCGGCTTATACAAGATCAAATTAAGTGCGATGCTTTGGAATCGTGCCGACTGCTGATCGAGACGGCTTTGGATGAAAGCGAAAAAATGCCTAGCCTGCCGGATATGCGCGACATTTATAAACGAATCGGATTTAGACCTAAAGACTTAGGGCCGATTCCAGTATTGAGCAATATAGAGAAAGCAAGTGTTATTAATATAAAGGAGAAGTAAAATGGATTTCACACGAGAGACTAGAGTTATCGAAGGCGGCGAAGTTGATAAAGCAATCGAAGATGCTTTTGAATACCACCCTTGGACGCCAGAGCAGATCGCAAAAGGGAAAGAAGTACGTGAAGCGCTGGCCACCGCCGTCAAGGTTATTGTTGCCAATGTTCCTCCTGGACCGGATCGCACGGTGGCGATTCGCAAATGTCGAGAGGCCCGCATGGATTGCAATAGCGCGATTACACATGGAGGGAAATACTGATAAGAATCATAGTTCCAATTTCGTGACACTGCATGGATGCCGAAAGGGCTTTACCAAGCGCTCCCGCCTACGAAAAGCTAATTCTTGGCTCGATTTTACTAGATAGCTCCGTACTACCGCTTGTCGTAAACAGCCTCTCTGTAGACGATTTCACGTCAGAACCTAACCGCAGAGTCTACTCTTCCATTCTCAGACTGTATAACTCCGGCGTTAGCCCAGACCGGGTAATCCTTTGTCAGGAGCTTTACCAGCAAGGGCAGCTAGACTCAGCCGGAGGAATGGCGTATATCTCTTCCCTTGAAGAGATCCCAAGACTAGAAAATCTAGAGATTTACATCGGCACGATAAAAGAAAAAACACGCCTCCGCCGAGCCATCTTTTTAGCCCAGCGCGTGATTGAATTTGCGCTCGACGAAAGCCCATCCGGCGACATCGTTCCAAAATTTAAACAAGATCTAGAAGCTCTTACGCGAGCCGGAAGCACGCCGATGCCGGAGCCGCTTGCTGCCTACATCGAGGAACGTGGTGCACAGCGTATCTTAAACCCCGGAGACAGAGACCCGGCGCTCGCGCTTGGATTTCCTTCTATAGACGCCATGTTAAATGGTGGGTTGAGACAGAGTGAAATAATGATCCTGGGAGCACGTCCGTCAGCAGGGAAAACGGCCCTTCTGTTGAACGCCCTGGAGAATGTTGCCAAGTCCGGCAAGCCCGCAGCTATGTTCTCCGCCGAAATGTCTAAAGGGGCACTTATAACCCGCCTGTTATGCAAGAGGGCCAGAATCGGCAAAAAGCGGCTAATGAGTGGGGATGTATCCGAAGAAGAGCGCCAAAGACTTCAGCAAGCCCTGTCTGAGATCTACGAACTGCCCCTGTTTATCGACGACACGTCCGGATTACAAGTCCGGGAGATTATCTCCCGCGTGGATGCAATGAAGGTCAAACCGGCGCTGGTGGGGATCGACTACTTTCAGCTTTTGCGATCCAGCATTCGGGGCAATTCAGACGAGCGCTTTACTCAGGTCTGTAACGATCTTCAGGTCTTCTCTAAAGAGACCGGAATCCCTCTAATCGTCCTGAGTCAGCTTTCAAGAGATAGCTCGAAGCGAGTAACTGGCAAAAAAGATTACCGTCCCAACTTGGAAGATTTTCGCAACTCCGGAACGATTGAGCAGATCGCCAACATAGGAGCGTTCTTGTTTAGAGAAGAGATGTATGATAAAGAAAGAGAAGACGTTAAGGGAGTAGCTGAGTTCATTATCCGTAAGAATCGAGACGGCGAAACCGGCACCGCTATGCTACGCTTTGTCGGATGGAGATTCGAATTCATAGACCAGCTTGAAAATAATGCTTGACATAAAATGTCGGCTCGTATTACACTCCGTATTGAGCAATACCAAGGAGCAAAAATAAAATGGATTGGTGGATGTGGCTATGGCCTGCGGGGTTGATTGCTGGCGGGAAGAATTTCGCAACATCCGCGAACAGACCAGAAAAGAATGGAATTACTTCATCGTGAACGGCACCCGGCCCAGAAAGGAACCAAAGTAGTGTCAAATATTTTGCCGATAGCGCAGTACGAATCGATCACCAATTTACTTACCGCCGACGAGCAGGTAATCGTAAAGGACCTGATAAACGCCACAGGTTCGGCGTCGGAGGTCCTACCAGATGATATGGACCCTACGAACATCTGGCGCTATCTTGCGGCTACATGTAAGGGCGTAAGGAGAACGCAAGAAGCGGCCTCGAAGCTGAAGTTCTTTTTGGGCCGAATCTTAGTACTTGTGCAGGCCAACCCGGAAATTCACACCTCTCAGGGGTATGTTAACTTTAATGATTTCATAACAGACGGAGTTCCAAAGCTGTTCGGGATCAGCAGGCCGGAGGGGTTCATCGTAAAAAAGATCGACGAAGAATTGTCGTCTATGCTTACGATTGACGAGCTTCAGGACATCGGTATATCTAAAGCCAACTTCATGGCGAACATTTTTCGGCAAAGACTTCCTCCTGGAACGTTACCGGAGATCCGCACGGAATTAACCACAAAGTGGATAGACCGATCCCGGACCATGAGCCTAGACGAAATGAAGGCCGAAGCCGTTAAGGAAAACATGGCCGAAGACGGCGACCTGGACCTAGTAAGCGTAATCTTTCACTTAAAAGAATCAACGTACAACAGACTTAAGGAGTTTCGGTCGCAGCCGTGGGTAAGAGTGAAGGCCGGGGAAAGCGACACGGATGTAATGGAAGCTTTCATGGGGGAGTGCTCGTCGTGGGAAGCGGAAGCAATCGAGGCGATGGAAAGCGTCCCAGCAGAAGAAAAGTGGGCGAATGGTCCGACAGATGATTAGAACCGGATGCGCAGTGCTACAAAGAAAGGCTTTGGGAAAGACCCGGAATATTTAACATGGCTCCATACCCAACCGTGCATGATTACTAGCAGAAGACCAGTAACCGTGCATCACGTCAGGCTGTTCGGCGGGCCTAGGATAGACAGAAGAGGGTTGCCGTTGATAGCAGAACTACACATGTTAACTCATGAAAAGCCCGGTCGTCCGTGCGTGGAACGAGGGAAAAAAGTTTTCGAAGAGTTTTGGGGTGTAGTGTTGGAAGATGAGATTTTGAGGTACAATAATAAGTATGCCGCAAAGGGGTTGCGATGGGTAGGGTTATAGCTATCGACCCTGGACCTACGGAATCAGCCGTGGTATTGTGGGATGGAGAGAAGATTATTTCCTCCTGTGATATGCCAAACGAGAACATTGTGGAAGCTCTGGCAGAATGGGATGAGGCTATTCCAGAATGGGACACAGAGCGACCACTAGATACTGATTACGTTTGCGCCATCGAGCAGCTTCGTGGGTTTGGGGTTTTGGCGTCAGACGCCATTTTCGACACTTGTTGGTGGTCAGGCCGCTTCGCTCAAGCTTTCGGGATGAAAAGAACGCACATGATCCCCAGGAAGAAAGCAGCCGCGCACATTTGCGGCACTGGTGGGATAAGCAAGGATCAGTTTGTAAGGGAAGCAATAATACAGCGGTTTGGCGGTAAAGAAAAGGCCGTGGGATCTAAGAAATCGCCAGGGATTTTATACGGAATAAGCTCTCATAAGTGGGCGGCGCTTTGCATCGCTCTATATTACTGGGATGTAGTTAGAACACAGAAACAAAAGGAGATAAGTTAAATGTACGAATCAATTTTGGCTACTCTTCGCGAGCAGCGAGATAAACTTCAGATGGCGATTGATGCGCTTGGGGGACCGACACAGAAATCAGAAACCGGCGCTAAGCCGAGAAAGAAGCTCTCTGCGGCGTCGATCAAGGCGATGGTAGAGGGCCGCAAGCGGGCTCGTGCCGCTAAGCTTCTGGAATCGCAGAACGGCGGTGAAAAGCGCGGGGCGCGGGTCATTAGCGCTGCGGCCCGTAAGCGCATGGCGGAAGCAACGCGGCAACGTTGGGCTAAGGTGCGGGAGCAAAAGGCCGCCGAAGCCAACTCCCCCAGAGTAGTTGAGGTTAACGAGGAACAACCGGAGACTGTAGAGCAAATTCTACAGAACGTGTAAATGGCCAGAACAATAAGGCCGCTCGATGCCAAAATCGAGATGGTCCCTATCGCGAACATCAAGAACGTGTTTGATGTTCGCGTATCCCTCGACGAGGATAGGGTCATCCAATTCGCAGGACTATACGAAGGAGGGGTAGCCCTTCCTCCGGTTATGCTTCAAAAGCTAGCCGAAGATGAATACGCTTATATAGACGGAAGAACACGCGGAGCCGCACGGGAGTACTTAAACCTCAAAGATGTTCCGGCGATTGTTCAAAACGGCATTCCGGACTATTTGCAGCTTTACGCCACCGCACTAAAATCTAATTGGGGTGGAGCAAAACCTCCTTCGCGGGAAGATATATCACATACAGCATTACGCATGTTGGAGTTAGGAGCAAGCCGAAAAGCCATCCGAGAACATTTCGAGTTTTTACCATCCGGAGCGGCGATGGCATATATCGCTCAGGCTATGTCAGTGTTAGCTCGCAGGAGGCTCAGCAAGGCACTAGACGCCATTGCGGACGGGGTGTCGATTGAACGAGCAGCCAAAGAACAGGGCGTTAAGGCTGATTATCTGAAGAATGTTGTAACTGGTAAGAAAGGAACCTGGGGAAAGAGCCGGACCAACGAACAGCAAATTACCGTGGAATTCAAGCGGCACATTGCCCGTAGCCTTAGGGCCGCCAACGGCTCAATAGGAATGAAATTGGCCGCGCTCTTTCAGCAGGTAGAAAGCGGCGACATATCAACCAAAGCGGCAGATGGAATTATTAAAAGCTGGGCTGAGCATCTACGTCAGACCACGATTAGGATAAAAGACTGGCAATCTAGGCTTGAGTCTATTTCCACCGAGCAAGATAGGGCTTCTATGGTTAAGCTGGAGGAGTGAGCCGCGCAAAGCAAAGGGAATTATAATTCCCAAAGCAAAGCCAAGCAGAGTAATAGGTCCCATTTATTAAAAGTTCGAAGTCTAGAAAAAGAGGATATCGATGACAAAAGCAACAGTTCAATTATTCCGCCAAGGCGACGTGATGTTCCGCCGTATTGACAAACTGCCGAAAGGCACACGCAAAAAACGCAAGGATGCAACGGTCGCCTACGGTGAGGTCACTGGGCACAGCCACCGGTTGGCAGACACCGAAGCTGCCGAGGTGCTCGAAATTGGAGACGGGCTGTACGTCCACGTTTCCGGGGATGGTGTGCGGATCGAGGCCACCTTCATCCATGAGGAGCACGGGCCAATCACATTACCGGCTGGAGAGTACGAGGTCACAATCCAAAAGGAATACAACCCAAAGGCCGTAAGATCGGTTGTGGATTGATACACGGAGGCATCTAGCGTCGTGATTACCCAACTAAGCCCCGGACAAGAAAAAAGACTATCAGCGGTCTATAACGAGTGGCTCCTGATTGGCCGCTCCTGCGAGCCCCTTAATAAAAAGGAGGCCGAAACAATCATCGGGGAATTTTATGCGAGGATCGGCAAGCCACAACCAGCGGTACTCTTTTTTAGCTCTCCGATGATGTGTATCTTGGCGTATGGGGCCTTGAGGGCGTTGAATAAACCCAACGCCCTCAACTCGCAACTTGTGCCGCAACTTGAGTCGCAACTTGTGTCGCAGCTTAGGTCGCAACTTAACTTGCAACTTGTGTCGCAACTTGAGTCGCAACTTGAGTCGCAACTTGAGTCGCAACTTAGGTCGCAGTTTAACTCGCAGCTTGTGTCGCAGCTTAGGTCGCAGCTTAGGTCGCAACTTGTGTCGCAGCTTAGGTCACAACTTGTGTCGCAACTCTGGTCGCAACTTGTGTCGCAGCTTGACTCGCAGCTTATGTCGCAACTTGGGTCGCAACTTAACTTGCAACTTAGGTCGCAACTTAACTTCTCGCAGCTTATGTCGCAACTTGGGTCGCAACTTAACTTGCAACTTAGGTCGCAACTTAACTTGCAACTTAGGTCGCAACTTAACTTGCAACTTAGGTCGCAACTTAACTTGCAACTTAGGTCGCAACTTGACTCGCAACTTGTGCCGCAACTTATGTCGCAACTTAGGTCGCAACTTAGGTCGCAACTTGTGCCGCAACTTAGGTCGCAACTTGTAAATTACTTCGCGGGCCAGCACTGGTGCGCATGGGAAGCGTTCTATGCTTTTTGCGGAGAAGTTGGGGTTCTCTATGGGGCCGACGAGAAGTTACTTCTTGATCTATGGCTCAGGCAATCCAGGGGCCTACATTGGTGGTTCCCGTATGACGGGATCGTAATCGCATCGGAACGTCACAGTGAGGTTCACGTTGACGAGCAGGGAAGGCTTCACAGCCCAACCGAAATGTCGTGCTCGTACTCTGACGGCTGGGGCCTGTATTCGTGGCACGGAGTCGCAATACCGGAACAGTACTACATTTCCGCTCCGTCTGCAAAACAAATATTGGCGGAAGAAAACATCGAGGTCCGACGCAGCCTTATTGAACGCCACGACGAATTAAGCGGAAAGGGCTCCTTCTTTAAGGATGCTGGCGCGAAGACTTTAGATGATGACGTTCAGCCTATGCGCCCCGGTGAGCCAAGTTCTATTAATGAACTACTATCCATCGATCTTCCGGATGATCCCGATGGGCGCATGGTTGCGGTTCGGGTGATCGATCCATCCACTGGTCGGGAATACTTCCTTCGGGTCCATCCCGAATTACGCCCAATGCTCCCTAATGGGGAGCTTGGTGAACCACAGGAAATGACCGTAAGAAATGCAATCGCGTCCACCTTTGGGCTGCGCGGAGTGGAGTACGCATTGCAACAGGAGAGTTGATGGCAGATAGGGCACAGTTAGTATTGAACAATACAATCCCGGCAACTGACAAAGATCTTCTTGAAGCAGGAGCCGCCTTTATGGGCGGCTCTATGTCCCTAGATAGACGCTTCGAGATAGCAGAAATCTTGTGTAGATCCGCTCTCGCTCTGAATAATGAAAACGACGGGGCGATGGCGAATTTGGCTACGCTCTGTTTACAAAAGAAACAGTACGAAGAGGCACGAGGATTTGCGGCCCGCGCTGTAGCCCTAAACCCGGACAAGTGGGGTCCGTGGGTGATTCTCGGACAGATTTACGGACGCCTGGGTAAATTTCTGGAGGCTAGGATGTGCGTCTCTAGATCCACAGAGCTAGATCCGAACCAGTTTTCTACTTGGTTTACGCTCGCAGGTTTGTGGGAAATCGAAGGAAACGCACAAGAAGCAGAAGTTTGCTACCAAAAATCCTTGGTGCTTAAGCCGGACGACCCCGAGGTTAAGTATTGCTGGGGGATGGTAAAAATGCTCCGAGGCGATTACGCCTACGGACTTCCCCTCTACGAATGCCGGTGGCAGCGTTTCACCACTGCTTATCCGATTACAAGACCGATGGACCTGCTAGCCGGGAGAGATATAAATGGGGAGATCGTGATTGAAGCCGAGCAGGGCCACGGAGATCTTTTCATGATGGCGCGATATGCTAAGACACTAAAATCAAAAGGCCATTGCAGGACGATTACGCTGCATTGCGCCGACTCCGTGGCTGATCTAATGAAGAGGTTTACCGACATCGATCTAGTTGTCTCCTACTCAAAGCCGTGGACACCGCGACCACAGGCTACTATTTCTGCTCTCTCTTTTCCGTATTTTATGATGCTGCTTGGGGAGTCTATCTGGCAGCCTCCGGCAAAAATAGACACGAGCGGATTAACCACGATGAGTTTCGGTGCTCGTGGGCCTGTAGTTTCATTCTGCCGAGCCGGTAATCCGCTGCATCCGAACGACAGGTTTAGATCCATATCCGAAGCCGATTTTGAGCCGCTACTTATAAAAATAAGCAAGAATGGCTGGAGGTTTGATTTGAGCGCGGGATCGTGGGAAGACTCAATCAGGCACATGCTAGCCAGTGATCTGGTAATCACTGTAGATACTGCGGCAGCGCACCTCAGCGGGTCCTTGGGTAAAAGAACATGGCTTCTGGTTAGTTCTGTGCCAGATTGGCGATGGGGGTCGAGCACGGAAACTACTGCTTGGTACCCTAGTATTAGGATCTTTCGTCAAGAAAAACCGTTGGAGTGGAAGCCAGTAATAGATCGGGTGGTAAAGGAGCTAGGAGATTTATGAACGAGCCTGACACTGGGTACAACACCGACTACGATAACGAGCCCGAAGTTGACCAACCGGGAGAGCTAGACGAAGAAGACTTTGAAGACGAGTAGTATCTGTGATATACACCTGCCTACCTTCTGGGAACACGCACGGCTGGGGAATAGCCGGAACGTACATAAATAAAGAACTGTCGCGGCTGCGTCCTAATGGCGTTACTGATGTAAGTGGCACCAAGTCCGCTACGACCTACGATGGAGCGGTCCTCATGGCTATTTCTGGCGTAGACGGACTACCAATGAATCCTAACGTATTGAGCAATACACGGATGATAGGTTATGGCTTTTGTGAGTCTCCGGAGGTCGCCGCGAAGTTCATCGACAATTGGAACAAGTACGATGTTGTAGTCTGCGGGAGTTCCTGGATGCGAGATTCTATGGCTCGTATCGGCGTCAGGAACGTCGCCGTAGCCCTCCAGGGGGTTGACTACGATATCTTCAAACCTAGCGATTATAGCCCGCCAAGGAATCCATTTGTTGTGTTTTCTGGTGGCAAGGCGGAGTACAGGAAAGGCACCGATATAGTAATTGCCGCGATGGCTAAAGTGATGAAGGACGATCCGGAAGTGTTCTTGTATGCAGCCTGGGGAAACCCGTGGCCCCAGACGATGCGCACGCTAGAGAAGTCAGAGTATATCAAGTACGTTCACATTTCCGATGATTGGGAAATCCAAATGCGTGCCACGTTGATAGCCAATGGCGTTCCAATCGAGCGCGTGCTTCTGCTGCCGATCATACCGAACGAGAAGATGGTTGAGCATTACCATCAGTCGCATTTAGGAGTATTCCCAAACAGAGTCGAAGCTGGTAATAACATGGTCATGTGCGAGGCAATAGCTAGCGGCCTTCTTGTGTTGGCAAATGTAAGTACTGGCCAATGGGATATCGTTGGTCAATGCGATAGCTTTTTGCTAGAACCAACAGACACGAAGGCAGATGTTAAATTGGCTAGCGCAATACAGGATATCAAGGAAAACTACAACAAGTCGTACTTCGCGTTCCGCATCGCCCGCCGCCTTCGCCTTACGCGGCAAGCTTGCCATCTACTGATCCGAGATCTCATATCCTGGCCGCAGTGCGCCAAAGATCTGCTCGACATCTTGGAAGGAGAATAAGTGGAAATAGCGATAAGTCTTAGCATATTGTTAGTCGGCCTTCTGGTGATCGCTTGGATTAGTCCTCCGATGCTTTGGGGACCAGGGCGGCGACGGAATCGACGACGACGTCGATCGAACCGGAGGTGATCAGCGCATTGGTGATTTCGAGCGCTTGGAGAAGATTAGTTGAATACGTCAACACTAAACGCATTTCAGGATACCATGCGCGACTGCCTCTCAAGTGTATATATAGAGGAGCCTTCGCAGCTACACGATGACGTTTCTAAATCCGTCTGGGCTTGGGTTAAATCGAAGTACGATGTAGATTGGTCTAAGGCTCCAATACTAGACGTGGGCTGCGGCTGCGGGGTTTTCCTGGAAATGCTGCTGACTGAGGGCCGGGGGTGCATTGGGATAACGGCGTCTAAAGAAGAGTTTGAACGCTGCACGGTAAAGAGTCTCCCAATCGCCAACTGGGAAATGCAGGATGTCTCGCAGCTTTCCGAATACGCTTCCGGTATTTGGCTGAGGCACACTGCCGAGCACAGCTTTGCGCCGTACATGCTTCTGCGTTCGTGCTATAAAGCAATCAAACCGGGAGGCTGGATCTATCTGGAAGTACCGGCTCCGGGAACTTCAAGCAAGCACGAAGAAAACGCTAATCACTTTTCTGTTTTGGGAAATTCCATGTGGCGGCAATTGCTGATCCGGGCCGGTTTTGAGATTGTAGATACGACCTCGATCCAATTTGAGACTAAGCTGGGTATGGATGAATATTTTTGCTTTTTGGGGAAGAAAACAATTTGATGCTTGACAAAAATTCCTGAGAAGTGTAAGATTGGTTGTTAGGCATAAGGAGCCACATAAAAATGAAAGCTTTAGATATTGTAAGGAAGTTCTATCCGAACGTTACGACGGTGGTAGACGCCGCCAAGTCTCTTAATATTCACGTCACCAAGGAGGATGTAGCAGCCAGTGACAAAAAAGACCACTCCGGTTGCGCCGTAGCAAAGGCGTGTTTACGGCTTAAGCCCGTAGACGGAGCAATTGTGAGCATAAGCACGGCTTACCTTATTAAAGGCCGTCGGGCCGTCAGGTATAAGGTCCCGCAGGCCATAGCAAGAGAAATTATCTCCTTCGACCGCGCTGCTAAGTTTGAGCCAGGAGAGTATATTTTGAATGCTCCGAGCTTATATCAAAAGTTGGGCGCTGCTGCCGCTACGGGGTCTAACAATCGCAAGGGCGGTGGTTCCGTAGGTGGATTTCATCATGTTTCTAACGGCATACGCAAATCACTCGCAACAACGCGCTAGGATGGGAACAAATGACCAGAAGAGAAATATTATTGTTTGCAACTGGAGCACCAGCGGCAGCGTCCTGCGCTGACATGACAAAGGGAAAGCCAGACCTACTGCCGTTTTGGAAGTATAGGGCAAAGATGTTCACCGATAGGCATGTGCCAGTCGGAGACATGGATGTAGTAAGCAAGCTATACTGCGATCTGTGGTTTGGGCGTATAGCTCCAAATATAGCAATCACCAGCCAAGGGGTATTTTTTTCTATCTGGAATGGAATTGAGCCGCTTTACCGCACCACTCCAAGCGATTCTGATTTCGCGGACAACACCATTAAAAGCGTCATAAAAGCAGGCTACTACTGTATGCGGTTCAACAGTGGGATCATGTGTATTGATATGTTCTGCAAGCCTAACGAGATGTACTTGCTACGTACAGATGATGACTCCGCAAAGCACAACGGCCATCTCACTTGGGATACGTGGGAACCACCTAAAACTAAATTGCAGCAGATTGAAGAACGCTTGGCTCTACTGGAGGCGCGCTTTGAAGAAAAAATCGGCTTTTTTAGTTAGCGGCACTCGGAGGGGTCTCCGTGTTCTTTCTTAGTTCAATTACTCTACTTGCAACTTCCTGAAGGTTTTCCGAGCCTTTAAGTTTTTTTACTTCTTTCTCGGCTTCTGGCCAAGTAAGCCCTAGATCTACTAGATCTGACGCTAGCTGCATAGCGCCTTCTTCATTGCCCATTATAAATCGTGGTCTCATTTAATGATCTCAACTGTGATGTTCGGGATTCCGGCTTCATCTTTCTCTATCTTACTTATTTTAAACTTTAAGTTGCGCGGAAGCAAGTATTCCTTTTCTGCGTCTTGGAATCCGTATGGGTACCCGGCTTGACCGGCCTTGGCGTCTATCTTTATGAGAACTCCACCCTTACCGGCAAAGCTTCGAGATACTTTACTGGCGCTGCTGGAACTGCTGTAGCCCTTGTTGGAGATAACATCTCCTACGGCTTTGGTTTTAAGCTGTTCCGCATACTGTCCGGTAACTCCGCGCCACAGCGTTGTATCAGCCTCTAGGGCGTGCTTGGCGATTGCCGAATCGATAGCCTGGACGTGCTGGTGCGGAACGTTGCCCATGTATAGGCTTTTATTAATTGGAACGTAGCCGCTACCCTTGTAGTTGGAGATGGCCGATCCCTCTTCAGTGGACACCTCGCCCATCTTCTTTATGCCAAAAGGGGCGCTATATGTGTTGGACTTTTTCTGCTCGATCTTGGCGTTCGTAGCCTCGGTTTGCTTCTCTGCTTCGGTTTGGACTTGCTTGTAAGATTCTTTGGCTACCGGCTTGTACTCAGGTGTCTTTGTTTTTACTCCGGTTTCGCCAATCATCTTCTCGGTAGCGGATTTAATTTGCCACTGTTCTGGCTTATATTGCGGAGGAGAAGATGTTCCCGGCTTCGGTGGAGTAACGGTCTTTAGCGCAGAAGACTCGCTGGCCCCCATCGACTGACTAACGGCGGATTGAGCTTTCTTTTGCTGTGTTATTTTTTTAGACAGCGCGATCAGTTTTTGCTTTTCAGCCGGGTCTGTGGCCTTAAAGGCTGCTTCCTGTGCGGCTATACCAGCCGCTTCGTACTGAGCGCCCTTTATTAGTAGTCGCGCAATGCGGTCCTTGGCGACGGCGGAGACGCCCTTCCATGCGGTGCTGGCAAAGACTTCTCCAAGCATTGTGGCCACGCCTGCGCCAATTGCAGCGCCCTCCAAGGCAGAGGCCCGATCTCTACCCTCGTAATACCCTCCCGCTGATCCAACTATCGAACCTGCTATGCTGCGGCCCACCATTAGCAGACCCCTTGGGGTCTCGCTCTTGCCAATACTCATAACGTTCTTTTTATGCAACGCTTCTCTGGCCGCTTGCCAAAAATGAAACTCCTGGTTTATCTTCCCAATTGTCGGGTCAGAATTTAACACACGGCGAACTGCGTTACCGAGAGCTTCGGT
>Ga0182024_10009149_pt1 | contig 20589 bp, 17 predicted proteins | sample P32metaG_FD_120480 | JGI IMG/M metagenome (GOLD analysis project Ga0182024, IMG submission 120480) | Permafrost microbial communities from Stordalen Mire, Sweden - P3-2 metaG (Illumina Assembly) | ecosystem: Environmental > Terrestrial > Soil > Wetlands > Permafrost | place: Sweden: Stordalen... | reverse complement strand
GCTCGTCGACGGGCACTCGATCGACGACACGATCGCGGTTGCCCAGGCGATCCGGCCCGACATTCGCATCGTGCTGCAGGTCGAGACAGGCAAGGGCAACGCACTCGCCTGCGGCTTTGCTGCCGCGACCGGCGACATCATCGTGATGATCGACGCCGATGGCTCAAACGATCCGGCGGAGATCCCGCTGTTCGTCGAGGCGCTGCTCGCCGGCAACGACTTCGCCAAGGGCTCGCGCTTCACCGACGGCGGCTACAGCCACGACATCACGCCGCTGCGCTCCGGCGGGAACCGCGCGCTCGGGCTTGCGGTCAACGTGCTCTTCCGGACTCACTACACGGACCTCTGCTACGGCTACAACGCCTTCTGGAAGCACTGCCTGCCGGACATGAACGTCACCTGCACGGGCTTCGAGGTCGAGACCGTGATCAACGTCCGCGTCGCGCGAGCCGGTCTTTCCGTCGCAGAGGTTCCGTCGGTCGAGCACAAGCGGCTCCATGGCGAGAGCAATCTCCACGCGGTGCGCGACGGGTGGCGGGTACTGCGCGCGATCGTCCGCGAGCGGCTTTCGCGCCGGCACATCCCGGGCGATCCGGATGCCTGGCACCCGATTTTTCACGAGCCTCAGGCGTCGGCCTCCGGTTGGGTGCTACGCATGACCAGTCATGACCAACGATGAAGCGGTGTCTGGCGAGCAGCCGGCAGCCGTGCTCGTCCCGACCGTCACGCCGGCGCGCTCCGCTGAGCATGTCGACGCGATCGCGGCATCGGGTCACGTCGCGCTGATGAACTCGGAGTACGCGCGCGCCCTGCGCGGCGAGCGCGCGATGGCAGGAGACACCGCCGAGCGATGAGACACGGGGACCCAGCCGGCGGCGTGCTGCGCGCGCCGGCTGCGGTGCGCATGGTCGACCTGGCGAACCTCGAGGAGCTGCGCCTCGAGCGTGCCGGGACGCCCTATGCGAGCGCGTATCTCGTCGGCACGCGGGGTGGGCGCCCGGTCGCTGCGAGGATGCTCGATGTCGACCCCGGCGCGGTCATCAGCGCCGAGGAGATCGGCCGGCTGTTCGCTGACGTGCCGGTCGAGCTGCCGGCGGTCGTAGCGCCGATCGAGCTTCCGAGCGTGAGCGTCGTCGTCACGACGTGCGCCAACGACGACTCGGTCAGCCAGGCGGTCACATCGGTGCTCGCCTGCGATCCGGGCCCGTTCGAGGTGATCGTGGTCGAGAACCGGCCGCGCAACTCGACCGTGCCAGCGACGATCGAGCGGCGCTTCGGCTCAGACGCGCGCGTCCGCTGCGTCATGGAGTCGCGGGTCGGTCTCTCGCACGCCCGCAACGCGGGCCTCGCGGTCGCGACCGGCGACGCTGTTGCCTTCACCGACGACGACGTGCTCGTCGACCGCAACTGGATCGGCGCGCTGGCTCGCGGCTTCGCCGGCGAGCGCGGCGTCGGGTGCGTCACGGGACTGATCCTTCCCGCCGACCTCGAGACGCCGTCGCAGGTGCAGGTCGAGCAGTTCGCGGGCTTCGGCAAGGGCTGGCAGCGCCGCGTCTTTCACATCAGCAAGCCGACCTCCGTGCTGTTCCCGTTTGCCGCCGGCGAGTTCGGCTCGGGCGCGTGCACCGCGCTTCGGCGCGACGTCGCCGTCAAGCTCGGCGGCTTTGCGCGCGAGCTCGGGGCGGGAACCCGGGCGCGCGGCGGCGAGGACCTCGATGTGTACGTGCGCGTGCTACTCGCCGGGCATTCGATCGTCTACGACCCGGCGGCGATCCTCTGGCATCGTCATCCGGACCACCCGCAGCACCTTCGCAGCGAGATATTCAGCTACGGCGTTGGCCTCTCGGCGATGATGACCAAGCAGCTGATGGACGGCCACACGCGGGCGATCCTGTCGCGCGTGCCCGCCGCCGTGCGCTTCCTGCGCGACCCCGGCTCGCGCAAGAACGTCCGCAAGGGGAGCGCCTATCCGAGGGAGTTCGACTGGATCGAGCGGGCAGGCTTCGCCGCGGGCCCGTTCGCCTACCTTGGCAGCCGCCGGGCTGAGCGGCGCTTGCGCGCTCGGCCCGAGCAGCGATGAGCGCGACGTGCGGACAGCTGCGCTGCCCGGGCCGGATCGCCGCGATGCGGGCGTAGGCGAGCGTCGTCACGCCGAGGCCGGTCACGATCGCCCCAGCCCGGTCGAGTCCGCCGGAGTCTCTCCGCGCCGCTCCTCGAACGTCCGTCCAGGCCGCCTCCGGCAAGCCGATTCTCGTCGAGAGGACTATGAGTTTGACGCGCGAATGCCCATCATTGACCGATGGCTACCAACCTCCTCGAGCTGGCCCCATGCTTCCTGCGACACACCTGCCTCGGCAGCGAGGCCGTCTACGAAGTGCTCGAAGAGAATGATCAGACCGTCACGGTGGAGGTCGTCCGCGCCCCGGGACTGACGGCCGGAATGCGGGTGCGCCTGATGGCTCACGCCGCCCAGGCGATGGAGCGGTTGGGTCCCGACGGCGACGTGCGCCGCGTCCGGCGCTTCGTCCCACCGCCGTCGTCCGGCAGGGACGCCTTCAGCGATCGCGTCTCGGCCGCCATCGGCCGTCGCGGCGCTCTGCGCTCGAACTAACTCACTCCTCGCGTCAGTAGGATCGACGCCAAACAGCTGCCGGCGCGGCGCGTCAGTGGTAGACGCGGACCCAGTCGACGAGCATCTGGGCCGGGAATGCGGCTCCTGGACACGAGCTGGGCGGCGCCACCGGGTTGCCGGCCTTCTGGCATGGCCAGCCGCCGACCGCGAGGTCGAGGATGATCGAAAACGCCCGGGACTCGTCGAAGACCCAGGTCGAGCCTCCGACGAGGCTGCCCGGCGTCGCCGATGCGTAGGCGACGCCGTCGATCGTCCAGACGATCGAGTCTGGACTCCAGATCACCGCGTAGGTGTGGTAGCCCGCCGAGAGGTCGCCGAGAGCGGTCGTGTTCGTCTCGAACTGCTGGTAGTTGCCCCCGTCCGTGTCCGGCGTGATCGGTCCGTGGAGGGTGAAGATCGCGTAATCCGGGTCGGTGCCGAACGCCGGCGATTCGAGGATGTCGATCTCACCGGAACACGGCCAGCCGCAGCCCGACGACGCTTCGCCGTTGAGCCAGAACTGCGAGCACAGGCCCTGGCCCGGCGGGAGCTTGATACTTGCCTCGACGGCGCCGTAGGGGAAAGAAGTGACCGGCGTGGATTGGATCTGGGCCGCGGTGTAGGAGCCGCCGTTGTCGAGGGCGGTGATGGCGAGCTGACCCTGGCCGTTCTGCTGCACGTTCGCGGGATTCGTCGAGTTGGCGTTGAGCGTTCCACCGCCGCAATTGCCCTGGCCGCCCTCTACGGTCCAGTTCGATGAGCTGGGGGGGCTGCCGGCTGCTCCGCTGAACTCGTCGTCCCAGACGAGGTTCGTGTACGGGTTCGGGTACTGGTCGGTGCTCGGCGGCGAGGTCGCGGCACTCGGCGCAGCCGGCGCCGGCGCCGGCGTGCTCGCCGGAGGCGTGGCAGCTTCAGCTTTGAGGCTCATCGCAAGAGCCACAGCCGGCTGCGGGCTGACCGCCCGCGCCGTCAGCTTCGCGGGCATTCGGTTGACCGTCACGTCGTAATGGAGCGTGGTGGTGGCGCGCGAGGAGGCCCGCAGCCGCCGTTCGCCCGCACCGGAGAGGTAGACCGTGACGCTCTCGACCTGCTTGCGGGCGCGGACGCTGAGGACGACGAGGTAGCGCCCCGATGATGTGACCGGTTTGCTGACGCTGCTCGTCACGAGGCTCGCCTGTGCGTCGCGAGCGACGGTACGAGCCGAGGCGAGCGCGGCAGAGGCGCCAATCGCGGCTAGGATTGCAACAACGGTGGCGACGCGACGGATCAATTTCCGCTGCTCCTCCTCCTTGGACCGACGGGGACTTGGACGTTTGGCCTAATTGTTCCGTCCACAGCTACGTCGCGCGATGCGCGCACGAAACTGCCGACCGCGACCGTTGAAGCATAGCGGGGGCTCGTTTGCCGCCCGTGGGGGTTTTCTACCCAGCGTTCGTACTAGACGAAAGACGTAGCCCCGCAGCAGCCGGCCGGGCTCGCCCGACGGCCCCATCCGACGCTCTTCAGTGCTGCCAGACGCGGGCTTAACCTACCCTTCGTCGCCCGGACCGCGTTCGCTACGCTGGAGCGTATCCTCGGCCGACGACCTCGTCGCAATCGCCGTGCTCAAGCGGTCGTCAGGCGCGCCGACGGACGCCGGCATGGCAGACGGAGGCTGTTCTTGCTGGTGGTAGTCGTCGCGGCGGGCGCGGCTGCGATGACTGCCGCGGCGACACGTCAGACTGCGACCGTTCCGATCGGCGATCCGGGGTCGTGGCGTCTCGTGTTCGACGACGAGTTCAGCGGCTCGAGTCTCGATACCAAGAGCTGGTCGAAGGGCTGGTTCGGCAGCGGCGTCACGCAGCCGCTCCAACCGAGTGCCCCGGAATGCTTTGACCCGCGGCGCGTGAAGGTGCGCCACGGCTCGCTGAACGTGAGCGTGTCGATCAAGCCCGAGACCTGCGGGGGGAGGACACGACCGTTTTCATCGGGGATCGTGACGACCAACGGAAAGTTCACCTACACCTATGGGTTCGCCGAGATCCGGGCCAAGCTCGCCGTGTCTCCCACGGGCGTCGTCTACGACTGGCCCGACTTCTGGACCGACGGCCAGAACTGGCCGACCGACGGCGAGGACGACATCGTTGAAGGACTCGGGGGCCAGCTTTGCTGGCATTTCCACTCGTCGGCGGGGGGCCCGGGGACCTGCCTGACTTCTCCGCTGACGCCCGGCTGGCACACGTTCGGCGCCGACTGGGAGCCGGGCAGCGTGACCTATTACTACGACGGGACGGTCGTCGCCACGATAACGACCGGCATCACGAGTGCCCCGATGTACCTGATCATCAGCATCGAGGCCGATCGCCAGTACGGCGGTCCGATCCGCGCCGCCACTTTCCGGGTCGCTTACGTGCGCGTGTGGCAGCACTGACGAGCGGCCCCTCGGCCGGCGGTCGCCGAGCGCTTCGCGCTCCGCCCCCCGTGCGTCACTCGGTAGGTGACGTCGGCGGGGTGGGCTTCCCCCGTCAGATCTGCCGACCTCACGCGATCTGGGTGCTTAATTTGCCTGAGGGCACCAGATGCTCGGAGCTAATGTCGGCGCCGCACAGCTTTTGATCACGTTGCGCCCACGACCGGGACATTCAGTCGTGGCGCTCGTTTAAGTACACGTTCGAGCCGGTGAAAAGAACCGAGAGGAGACCAGTATGAAACCGTCAAGCCCAATGTCTGCGGTGCGACGCGTGGCCCGTGGGGGACACCGCAGATCGGCGGGTTTGACGGCGCTCGCCGCGTCGATCGTCCTGCTCGCCCTTCCCGCCGCCGCGCTCGCCAGCTTCACGTGGTCGGGCGCCACTGGCGTCGATCGCAATGGCGGCACGGTGATCAGCGTTTCGTGCTCTGATTCCGCTCAGTGCACCGCGGTCGACCTCGCCGGCCAGGAGATCACCTACAACCCGAGCCAGACCAACAACAACGTCATCAAGACCGCGTCGATCGACGGCACCGAACCCCTGCAGGCCGTGTCGTGCTCCTCGGCCGGCCAATGCACCGCGGGCGACGTCGCTGGCAACGAGGTCACGTTCGATCCGACCACCGGCCATATCGACACGAAACAGACCGTTGATCCCGAGAACTCGTTCTACGGGCTCGACTGTACGAGCGACACCCAGTGCGTCGGCACCGATCACAACGGTAACGCGGTCATCTTCAACCCGCAGAGCCCGTCGATAGATCGCTTCCAGATCGACGCGACCTATCACACCGAGCGCGTCTCGTGCTGGAACAACGGAACCGAAGAGTGCACCGCCGTCGATGATCACGGCAACGAGATCACGTTCAATACGGGCGGCACGGTTGTGAAAACGGCTGCGGTCGATCTCGGCACGACGCTCTACGCGGTGGCCTGCCAGGGCGACGGGAGTCTCTGCACGGCTATCGGCACCGACGGCAAAGCGGTCGACTTTGCTCCGCTCACCGGTACTCCGACGACGGTCGCGGTGTCGACTCACCCGCTCTACAGCCTTTCCTGCACCTCCGCGACCGCCTGCGAAGTCGTCGACCAACAGGGCAACGCCTACACCGTCAACCCGACGGCGAACACCACCTCGGGCGGTACCCCGGTCGACAACACGGGCGAGATCCACCAGGTCTTCTGCACGTCGGGCGCGCAGTGCACGGGCGTCGACAACCAGGGCAACGAGGTCACCTTCGATCCAGGTAGCGCCGGCAGCGGGCCGATCTTTATCGACCCGGCCAACGGGCTTCACACCGTCGCCTGCGCGAGCTCCAGCCTATGCGTCGGCGGCGACGGTTTCGGCCAGATCGTTACGTTCAACCCGAACGCGCCGAATAGCTCAACCTACGACGGTATCGATAACCTCGGCTTCAACGGCGTTTCGTGCCCGAGCGGAGGCCAGTGCACCGCGGTCGACGGGAACGGCTACGCCTTCACGTTCAATCCGAGCTCGCCCGGCTCGCCGGGGGGTCAGGCGATCAACCCGGGCGACTACCTGGCGAGCGTCGCCTGCCCGAGCACCAGCCAGTGCACCGCGGTCGACGGGAACGGCGCCGAGTACACGTTCCATCCGAACGGCGGCGCGATCGGCTCGTTGGCGCTTGCCAACACGAACCTGACCTCGGTCTCATGCCCGAGCGCCGGCCAGTGCACCGCGGTTGACGTGGACGGCCAGGAGGCGACGTTCGATCCGGCAACGAGCGCGCAGATCGGCTCGACAACGACGATCGACCCCGGCAACGCCCTGACGGCGGTTGCCTGCCCGGGCGCTGGTCAGTGCACGGCGGTCGACGATGCCGGCAACCAGGTGACGTTCGATCCGACGACGAATCCGGCCGGCGCGACGCCGAGCCAGATCGACGGCACAAACGTCATCGAGAACATCGCCTGCGTGTCGACGGCGCTGTGCGTCGCGGTCGACGCCAACGGTAATGCGATCGAGGACGACGCGGGCACATGGACGGTCGATCCGCTCTCCGGGGAGGGCGCGCTGACGAGTATCGCTTGTTCATCGACGACGGGGACGCAGTGCGTGGCCGCCGACGTGACCGGCTACATGTCGGTCGGCGCGTTCACCTCGCCGCCGCCGCCGTTGGTGCCGGTGAGCCTCGCCGCGCCGACGATCACGGGGGCGATCGCAGTGGGTGACACGCTGACCGAGGCCCACGCAACCTGGTCCAACAGTCCGACGAGCTACACCTACCAGTGGGAGCGCTGCAACAGCGCCGGCAACGGTTGCGTGGCGATCGCCGGCGCCACCGGGCAGACCTACGCGCTCGGCGCAGCCGATGTCGGCTCGACGATCCGCGTCGCCGAGACCGCGATCAACGGCGCCGGCGCCGGAGCCCAGTCGAGCTCGATTGCCACAGCGTTGATTCCAGCGGTGCCGGTGGCCGTGACGACCTCGCTGCCCGCGCCGCCGATCGCGAAGCTGCTGAAGGCGCTGATCAGCTCGAAGCACCACTCCGCGAAGTTCCACTTCACGGCTAGCGGCGCGACCAGCTACAAGTGCGCCCTCGTTCGCAAGCCGACGCGCAAGGGAGCCAAGACTCCGGCGCCCAAGTACGCGGCCTGTGGCACGACCAAGAAGTACTCGAAGCTCAAGGCCGGCAAGTACACGTTCTACGTGCGAGCGATCGGCCCGGGTGGCAGCAACGTAAAGATCTACCGCTTCAAGATCAGCTAGTAACCGGCGGAGCGCGGCTTCCCCAGGGGAGTCGCGCTCCAGCCGCAGTCGCCGGTGTCGCGCGGCGCCGGGAAAGCTCGCTGTGGCAAGCACCACGGTGAGCGGCGTGTCGCGGGTCAGCGCTGCGCCGGAGCATCCCAATCTGCTTCGAGCTCGCCCCGGCAAACACTCCGGCGGGCAAGCTCGCTGGCGAGATGCTCGCTTCCTCACCAACTCCGGTCACCACCGCCGCCAATCGGCAGTTGTCATCTGGTGCAGAATGGGTCTCGAGATGCCCGTCACGGAGCTAACCTGCGCGTGGAGCACCCACCAGCGTCCGGTGGTGGGTTCTTTACCCATCGCGCTGGGGCGCGCGCGTTATCTTGCTGGGACGGACCCATCAAGTTGGGGCCGCGGGCGCCACGGTCGGCCAGAGAGAGGCCGGTGCTCAGGTTGTGCAGGAGTGCTATGTAAACTTCGAAGGCCTGCGATGGGCCGGGGGCCCGCGACATGAGCGTGAGCGAGTGGACATCGTGAGCGCGCCAGGTCACGCCGACGATCCGGTTACGGGGCCGCTCGCCGGCGAGGACGCACAGCGCGCCGCCAACAACACGATCTGGGGCGCCGGCGGATTCCTGCGCTGGTACACGCGCAGCAGGCTGCGCCCGGCCGAGACTGTGCTGTTCGCAGAGCACCGCGAAGCGCTGTTGGGACGCGTGCTCGAGCTCGGCTGCGGCGGCGGTCGCCTCACCCGGCACCTGGTGGCGCTGGGTGGCGCGGTGACCGGGATCGATATCGGCCCCGACATGGTCGCCTACTGCCAGCGGAGCTATCCCGCAGCGACCTTCGCCGTAGGGGACCTGCGCGACCTCTCGGCGTTCGAGTCGGAGAGCCTCGACGCCGTCGTCGCGGGATTTAATGTGATCGATGTTTTGGGCGATAACGAGCGTGCGAAGCTACTCGACGAGCTTCACCGGATCCTCAGCACCGACGGCCTGCTGATCTTCTCCTCACACAATCTCGCATGCGCACCTCTCCTCGCAGGACCAACCCACAACCTCACGAGGAACCCGGTTCGCATGGCGAACCGTCTCGTTCGTCTGCCCCGCAGCGTGCCGAACCATCGACGGCTCGTCGCTGCACAGCACTTCGGCCCCGACTACGCGATTCTCAACGATGAGGCGCACGACTATTCGCTCCTGCATTACTACATCGGACGCGACGGCCAGGAAGGACAGCTCGCACGACACGGCTTCGAGCTGCTCCAATGCCTGGCGCTCGACGGCACGACTGTGGAGCGCGGCGAGTCGGCCTTCGGCTGCCACGAGCTGCACTACGCCGCCACTCGATCCAAGCCTGCTGAGGCATAGATGACAGCGTCCGTCAGCCCCGGTTCCCGACAGACTTCGACCCGTCTCGCCGTCGGCCTCGACCTTGCCTCCGTCGAGGCTGTCGAGACGTCGATCAGCGTCCATGCCGAGCGCTACCTGCGGCGCGTATACACCAGCCGCGAGCTGGAGGATTGTCGCAACCCGGACGGCACGCCGAACGCGCGTCGTCTCGCGGCGCGCTTTGCGGCGAAGGAGTCGACGATGAAGGCGCTGCGCCTGGCCGACGAGGCGCTTCCGTGGCAGTCGATCGGCGTGCGCTCGGACGAGTTCGGCCGCCCGACGATCGAGCTCAGCGGTCGGGCCGAGGAGCTTGCCTGCCGTCGCGGGGTCAAAGCGCTCGACCTGAGCCTCACGCACGAGGGAGCGTTCGCCGCAGCCGTCGTCGTCGCCCAGCTCGGGGGCGCGCGTTGAGCGCCGAGACGAACACCGCGATCCGCGAGGTGCTGCGCGAGCACGCCCGCCTGCCGGTCGATATCGACACGCTGAGCGACGACGCCGACCTGTTCAGCGCCGGCATGACCTCGCACGCCAGCGTGAATCTGATGCTGGCGCTCGAAGACGCGTTCGACATCGAGTTTCCCGACCGCATGCTGACGCGCTCGGTGTTCGAGAGCATCGGCGCCATTACGGCTGCGATCGATGAGATCGCGGTACAGAACGGCCACGCGGCATGAGCGTCGTCGTCGATGCCGAGCGGGAGCTGCTGGACGAGATCCGGCGCATCGCGGCCGAGGTGGCAGCGCCGGTCGCCGACGAAGTCGACCGCGACTCGCGTTTCCCGGTCGAGGCGCTCGACGCGCTGCGCAGCACCGGCGCCCTGTCGGCGGCGGTGCCCGAGGCTCTCGGTGGCGCCGGCGTCTCACTGGAGGCGATCGCGCGTTGCTGCTACGAGCTGGCACGCGGATGCAGCGCAACCGCGATGGTCTTCGCGATGCACCAGATCCAGGTGCTGACGATCGCCCGTCACCTCGACGGCGCAGCGTGGTTCGAGGGCTATCTGCGTGACCTGCACCGCGAACAGCGACTGATCGCGTCGGTCACCTCCGAGGTCGGCACCGGCGGCGACATGGGCCGTTCGATCGCCGCGGTGACCCCGTGCGAAGGCGGCGAGCTCGAGTTCGAGAAGCAGGCGCCGACCGTCAGCTACGGCGCCCACGCCGACGACCTGTTGACGACGCTGCGCCGCGCGCCCGACGCCGAGCCCGGTGACCAGGTGATGGCGCTGACGCGCTCCGATCAGGTGACGCTCGAGCCGGCTGGAAGCTGGGACACGCTGGGAATGCGCGGGACGTGCTCGCCGGGGTTCGTCGTGCGGGCCCGCTTCGCGCCCGAGCAGGTGCTGGCGACGCCGTTCGCCGAGGTCATGAACCAGTCGATGGTGCCGCTGTCGCACATACTGTGGTCGCACGTCTGGCTCGGGATCGCCACCGAGGCGTTCGAGCGCGCGCGGGCGTTCGTGCGGGCAAGCGCGCGCCAGAAGCCGGGGGAGCCGCCGCAGGCGGCGCGCCGCCTCTCGCAGGTGATGGCCGAGCTGTCGCTCCTGCGCGGCGAGGTCTCCCAGGCGCTCGCGGACTTCGTCGCCGCCGACGACGATGGCGGACGCGAGCGGCTGATGACGATGGCGAGCGTGCTGCGCTTCAACAATCTCAAGCTGGCGGCCTCCGAGCAGGCGCCGCGCGTCTGTGGCGGGGCGCTCGAGGCGATCGGGATCGTTGGTTACAAGAACGACACGCCCTACAGCGTCGGCCGGCATCTGCGCGACGCGCTGTCGGCGCGCCTGATGGTCGCCAACGAGCGCCTGCTCGCGACCGACGCCGGGCTGCTCCTGATCGCCAAGGAGGCGTGATGACCGAGGTCCTCCCGGCCAGCACAGACCAGGCGGAGTTCGCCGCCGAGCTGTTCGAGCGCGAGATCCTGATCGAGAGCGGCGTCCCGGGGCTCTACGGACGCGGCGCCGTGTTCGAGCAGATCCGCACGGGCTTCGACGCCATTGTCACGAAGGCCGCCGCGGCCGAGGGACCCGAGACGCTGCGCTTCCCGCCGCTGCTGCCGCGCTACCAGCTCGAGTCGAGCGGCTACCTGCACTCCTTCCCACACCTCGCCGGCACCGTCTTCGGCTTCGAGGGCAGCGAGGACGACGCGGTCGCACAGGACGCCTGCGCGAGCGCTCACGAGGACTGGAGCGAGTACCAGACGATGAGCGAGCTCGCGCTCGTGCCCGCGGCCTGCTACCCGGTCTACCCGGCCGTCGCGCGTCGCGGCGCCGTTCCGTCCGGCGGTTTCTTCATCGACGCCGGCGGGGCATGGGTCTTCCGCCATGAGCCCTCGGAGGATCCGGCGCGGATGCAGACCTTCCACCAGCGCGAGCTCGTTCGCATCGGATCGCCCGACGAGGTCCTCGAGTGGCGCGACACTTGGCGCGAGCGCGGCCTCGGACTGCTGCGCGGCCTCGGGCTCGCGGCTGACGTCGACCGCGCCGCCGACCCGTTCTTCGGGCGCGGCGGGCGGATGCTCGCCGCCAATCAGCGCAAGCAGGAGCTGAAGTACGAGCTGCTCGTCCAGATCGCCGGCCCCGAGCCGACGGCGGTGACGTCGTTCAACTACCACCAGGAGCATTTCGCTCAGAAGTACGGGCTCGCACTCGAGGATGGCTCGACCGCCCATACGGCCTGCCTCGGATTCGGCCAGGAGCGGATCACGCTGGCGCTGCTGCGCACGCACGGCTTCGAACCCTCGAACTGGCCGGAGGAGGTTCGCCGGGAGTTGTGGCCGAGTTGACGACGGCGCATCGCAGCACCGCCTACCGGAGTCTGTTCGGTCTCGAGGCGAGCACCTACGAGCCGCACGCAGTTCACGGCGCCGGACGCGCCTACCCCGAGACGAACTGTTACACGGACATCATCATCGAGCTGCTGCACGCTCGTGGCGACGAGCCGCTCGCGGCCCTTGGCTGCCTTGTGCGCAGCGACTTCGAGGGCGACCAGTTCACGTTCTTCAAGCCGCCACCGGAGGATCTCGAGTCGCTGTTCGGGATCGACATCCACGAGATGCAGCCCTATCGCCCGCTGCCAACGCAGATCGCCGAGCAGATCGATGCCGGCCGGACGATCATCGTCGAGCTCGACTCGTTCCACCTGCCGGATACCGCTGCGACGGCCTACGGTCGCGCGCACGTCAAGAGCTCGGCGATCGCCGAGGCGATCGACGCCGAGGAATGCTTCCTGCGCTACTTCCACAACGCCGGGCTCTACGAGCTCGAGGGCGATGACTACCGCGGCGTGTTTCGCCTCGACGGCGAGCCCGCGCCGGAGATCCTGCCGCCGTACGCGGAGCTCGTCCGCTTCGACGCCGGTCCGCGCCTGGAGGGCGAGGAGCTGCGTGCTGCCGCGCGCGAACTGCTGCGCGGGCACCTGCGCCATCGCCCGAGTAGCGACCCGTTCACGCGCTTTGGCGAGCAGCTCGAGCGCGAGCTGCCAACGCTGCTGGCTGGCGATCTCGAGGCCTATCACGCGTACGCCTTCGCGTCGGTGCGAATGATGGGTGCTGCGTTCGAGCTGGCCTCAAGCCACGCTCAATGGCTGCTTGGCGACGACGCAACGCATGCCAGCGAGGCGATGCATGCGATCGTCGACAACTGCAAGGTTCTGAGCTTCCGTCTGGCCCGCCGGCGTGAGTTCGAGCCTGGGCCGGTCATCGAGACGCTCAGCGCGTCATGGTCGCGAGCCCTCGACACGCTGGCCGAGGTCGTCGGATAGCCACCCCGGAGACGCTCGCAACGGCGCCTGGCTGGCCAGCTCGTGTCAGCGTCGAAGGCAACGAGGTGACCGAGCTGAACGCGGGCTGGGCTCTTGCGGCGTGCGAGCCTGGTGCGTGTGCCGATCCGAGCTGCATCGGCTCGCTCGAGTGGCTTGGCGCGCGCGTCCCGGGAACGGTCGCCGATGCGCTGCGCGACGCGGGGTTAGCGGCCGACGCGATCGACGGGCGGGACTGGTGGTTTCGCACGCGCTTTGAGGCGGCGCCGGTGCGCGGGGGCGAAGAGGTCGTGCTGGTCCTCGACGGCCTCGCAACGGTCGCCGAGGTCTACCTCAACGGTGGCCTCGTCCTGAGCAGCGAGTCGATGTTCGCACGCTCGCAGGTCGACGTCACCGGCCAGCTCGCCGGCGAGAACGAGCTCGTCATCTGCTGCCGCGCGCTGGCCCCGTTGCTGGCCGAGAGCCGCCGGCCGCGGCAGCGCTGGCGCCAACGGGTGGTGGCCGACGCGACTCTGCGGTTCTATCGCACGATGCTGATCGGCCGTGCGGCCGGGTTTGCCCCCGGCCCGCCGGTGATCGGCCCGTGGCGTCCGGTGCGCATCGAACGGCGTACGCGGCTGGCCGTGGAGGCGATCGAGTTGCGCCCGCGGATCGAGGATGGTGCCGGCGTGCTGGCTGCCGCGATCGAGCTGCGGACGCTCGGGGGCGAGGCGCTCGACGGGCTCGAGCTCGAGCTCAGCGGCCACGGCGATTCGCGGCGTGTGCGGCTTGACTGCCGTCGATCGCCCGCCGGAGTGAGCGCGACCGGGGAGGTCCGAGTGCTCGACGTCGTGCGCTGGTGGCCGCACACCCACGGCGACCCGGCGCTCTATGACGTCAAGATCACCGCCACGGTGGCAGGCGCAGCAGTGACGATCGACGCCGGTCGCGTCGGCTTTCGCGAGCTAGGGGGAGGAGAGGATCTCGAAGCCCGCGGCCTGCAGCTCGAGGTCAACGGCGTGCCGGTGTTCGTGCGCGGCGCAGTCTGGATGGCGCTCGAGGCGGCCGGCCCGGCGCCCTCGGCCGATGATCTGCGATCCGCGCTCGAGCTGGTCCGTGCCGGCGGGATGAACATGCTGCGCATTCCCGGCACGGGGGCCTACGAGTCGCCGACCTTCCACGACCTCTGCGACGAGCTCGGCATTCTCGTCTGGCAGGACTTCATGTTCGCGAACCTCGACTACCCCGAGTCCGATCCGCCGTTCATCGAAGCGGTCGAGCGCGAGGTGGACGGAGTGCTGCGCGATCTCGCCGGCAGGCCAAGCCTCACCGTGCTCTGTGGCTCGAGCGAGGTCGCCCAGCAGGTCGCGATGGTCGGCCTCGACCCGGCGCTCGCGAGCGGCCCGCTGTTTGGCGAGCTGCTCCCGCGGCTCGTCGCGAACGCTGATCTGGACGCGATATACGTGCCTTCGGCGCCCTGGGGCGGCGCGATGCCGTTCCGCCCCGACCGCGGGATCGCAAGCTACTTCGGCGTCGGCGGCTACCGCCGACCACTCGAGGACGCCCGCCGCGCAAACGTGCTGTTCGCCGCGGAATGCCTGGCGATCGCGAACGTGCCGGACGAGGAGATCGTCGCCCAGATCGCTCCGGAGCTCGCGGGCGCGGCTGTAGTTCGCGACGCTCGCTGGAATGCTGCGGCGCCACGCGACCCCGGCGCCGCCTGGGATTTCCACGACGTCCGCGACCACTACCTCGGCGTGCTGTTCGCCGTCGAGCCCAGCGAGCTGCGAGAGACCGATCCCGAGCGCTATCTCGAGCTGTCGCGGGCGGTCAGCGGCGAGGTCATGGCGGAGGTCTTCGGCGAGTGGCGGCGCGGCGATACGCGCTGTGGCGGCGGCATCGTCCTGTGTCTGCGCGATCTGCGGCCCGGCGCCGGCTGGGGCGTGCTCGACAGTCGCGGCGAGCCGAAGGTCGTCTACCACCACCTGCGCCGTGTGCTCGCGCCGCGAGCGGTCTGGAGCACCGATGACGGCCAGTCGGGGATCGTCGCCCACGTCGCCAACGATAGCCCCAGCGAGCTGCGCGCGAACCTGCGTATCGGCCTCTACCGCGACTTCGAGCAGTCCGTTGGCGAGGTCGTCGAGCCGATCGTGCTGGCGCCCCACAGCCACTGCGCGTACGACGTCGAGGGCCTGCTCGGGCGATTCGTCGACGTCTCCTGGGCCTACCGATTCGGGGCGCCAGGACAGGACGTCGTCGTGTGCAGCCTCGAGCGCGCTGACGGGGAGCGCGGCGAGCCGCTGTCGCAGTCGTTTCGATTCCCGGCCGGCAGGCCGCTGGTGCGCGAGTCCCCCGCGCGCCTGGGGCTCGAGGCGAGGCTCACCGCGCTCGATCACGACAGCGCCCGCCTGGCGGTGCGCTCGCGGCGCCTCGCCTACGGCGTACGCGTCGCCGTGCCGGGATTCCAGCCGTCCGACGACGCGTTCTGCGTCGAGCCGGGCGGCGAGCGACAAATCGTGCTTCGACGGACTTCCGAGCGATCGCTGACCGGCGGCGGCGGGATGGTGACGGCGCTGAACGCGAACGGACGCCTGAGCGTCAGCGAGTCGGGCTGAGGGTGGGCTGACTGGGGTCCTCGCGGCGACGTCGCCGGGCCAAGATCCTCAGTCCTCGTAGCTGATGTTGACGGTGCGCTCGATTAGCGCGATCATCGCCGCGAGCTCGTCGTAATCGGCCACAGCACCGCGAACCGTGGCGACGTGGCCGTCGGTGCCGTCGCGCCAGTCCACCAGTTCGCCTGGGCGGCGGTCAAGCGTCACGATGTCTACCCCGTCGAGCTCAGCGAGCTCGTCCAAGCCGTCGATCGAGACGATCCGGTGCGCGGACATCGGCGGCTGCAGCATCCGCCAGAAGCCGATCTCCGAGCAGGCGGCGAGACCGTTGAGGCGCGGGACCTCGCCGACGGCGAGCTGGCATGCGGCACGAAACAGGTTGACTTCCGAAACCCGCTCCAGCACGAAAGGTGGCCGGCCGCCGAGGCGTCCGTTGACCTCGATCAAACGGGGCCCGTCGGGCGTGATCTTGATCTCCGTGTGAATCACCGCGGTTTCGATCTGTAGCGCCGCAATCGTGGCGTCGACCATCTCCATGACCGAACCACGCGCTGCGAGCGGGAGAATGCCGGGAATGAAGTTTCCCGTCTCCCGGAACGGCTCCGCGAGCGGAAACCTCCCCGTGACCGCGGCGTGGCTGACGCGTCCCCCACCGACCACGCTCTCGACCGATAAGTAGCTGGCGAAGCGAGGATCGTGATCGCCTGCGTCAGAGACGTACTCTTCGAGCAACCAGACGTGATCACCGTCCACCAGGCTTAGGATCTCCCGCAGCTGGTCTGCGCTTGCTACCGCGTGCATGTCGCGGCTGCCGGCTCCGTGCGCACGCTTGAGCACGGCGGGAAAGACCGCCCGACGGCACAGATCCTCGAACTCGTCGCTCGCCATCGCCGGCGAAAACGACCAGAACCGTGGGCCTGAAATTCCCGCCCGTGCCAGCGCTGCCCGCTGCAAGCGTTTGTCGGCGAGCACGCGCGCCACCTCCGGGGTGTGGTACGGCAGCCCGAGACGGATCGCGATCTCCGATGCGATGACGATGTGATCGTCGACAAAGCTGACGATGCCCTGCGGCTTTTGCCGGCCCACTGCACGCGCTGCCTCCTCGAAGTCAAGGCCGGCGATCTCGACCACCGAGCCGAGATGCTCGAGCAGGCGCTTGTGCGCCGTATCGAACTCCTCGCACAACACCCAGATCAACTCGAACTCGTCGCCGAGCTCGCGGTGCAGATCCATCGGGAAGAACGAGCGGGCGTGATGGAGGACCGCAACGCGGCGGCGCATTAGAGATCCTTGCGTAGCAGAAGTGTCTGTGCAGTCGCTTGGAGCGCCCGGTCGTTGTTGACCATCAACGGTGCGCCGGCAGCATCGCGAAGCAGCCGCCCAAGGCTGGCCGGCGAGTTGTTCATGTAGCCAGCCAGGCCGCAGATACTCATCGCCCGCTGGATCACGTTGCCAACAAGCGTCGAGCTCGAGATCTTGAGGTTGTCCATCGCTCCCGAGAAGCGCAGTGTTTTCACCTCGTCGGAGTCCTTGGCGCGCTCATACGCGAGCGCGCCGCTGGCGAGCACCGCTCGCAGTTCGCCCAGAACCACTCCGAGCTCGGCGAGGCGCAGCGCACTCAGCGGGGCGGGGGCGGCGGGCGATTCACGCCGCAGCTTGCGTCCCTGCTCGCGCACGCTGTTGTGGGCGCGACGTGCCGCGCCCTCGGCAATGCCAACCCAGACAGCGCTCAGCAGGATCGCACTCACCGGGAGCGATGTGCGCATGAACACGGCGGCGTAGTTGCTGATCACCAGCTCCGGCGGGAGCTCGGCGGTGATCAGGAACGGAGGACTACAGGTTCCTCGCAGCCCGACCGTATCCCACTCGCCGCGCTGCTCCATCTGCAGCTGCGGCGGTAGGCAGATCGCCAGGACCTGGTCGTCGGATGGGCTCTCGGGTGTCCGCCGCGCCGTCGCGCAGACGCCGTCAGCGTAGTCGCCGTAGGAAACGGTCGACGCGTGCTTTTCGAGCCGATAGCCCCCCGCAACCGGCTCCAAGGCGCAGATGCTCGATCTCCGGTTGCCTCCCAGACCGACCTCGCTGTTCGCATTCGCGAGCAGCAGCTCGCCGCTGGCGATGCGCGGCAGGAGCAGTTCGTGGGCTGCCGGCGACCCGTGGCGAAGCAGCATCGCCACCTGGATGTGGTGCATGGCAAGCACCAGCGCGCTCGACGCGCAATGCTGGGCAACTACGACCACCGCCTCGCTCAGCTCCTCGATCGACGCTCCCGGACCGCCGTAGTCGGGGCCGACCTGGGCGCCCAGCAGCCCGCCGTCGCGCATTGCGGCCACGCTCTCAGCGGGAAAGCGCGGGCCCGCGTCAACCTCATCCGCCCACAGCGAGGCTATGTCTCCAACGCGGATTGCGTCCTCGCTGAGGGTTCCTCGCTCAAGCGCCATCTCGGGTAAGCTTAGTCGTGCTCCGAGCCGCTTCGGCTGAGCCGATTTTGATCCCGGCCGGTCCATGGGATCTGCGAAAGTTTCGTGAACGCTCCCGCTAGGGCGCAGGTCTTTGCTTCCGTCCTTGGCTGGCGCCTGGGCTTAGAGATTGGCCAAAGCTGATGAAGACATCGCAGAGACCTCGCCCACGAGCTGGGCGCAGACTGAGTTGATGGCGGAAACGAAGTCGGAAACGAAGTCGGACATTCGTCGCGTGTTGCGCGAGCATGCCCGGCTGCTCACCGATGTGGACATGCTGAGCGATGAGGCCGACCTCTTCACCCGCGGCATGACCTCCCAAGCGAGCGTCAATGTGATGCTCGCGCTGGAAGACACGTTCGGAGTCGAGTTTCCGGAGACCATGCTTCGCCGGGAAGTCTTCGAGAGCATCGCGGCAATGGCGAGCGCTGTGGAGCAGCTGTCGGCAGAGCACCACGAGAGCAACTAGGAGGCGGATGTCGAGGTCCCCCGCCAAGGTCTGCGCAACCGACACCGCTGTCGTTCGGTCACGGCTCGTGTGGCGGGAGCACTGTGGCAGCCTGCCGCGTGGGCGCCGGGCAGAAAGCCGAGCATGAGCACGACCACGCCGCATATGGCGGACGGAGTTGTCCGCAGTCGCGGGCGCTCCTTCTACCTCGAGCTCGAGCCCGATCCCGTATTTGCGATCGCGCATGAGCCTGATAACGCCGCGGACCCAGCGCTCGGCGTTGTGATCTGTCCGCCGTTCGGCTGGGATGAGCTCTGCACGCGCCGCAGCATGCGCAGCTGGGCTGATGTGCTCGCCCAAGCCGGCTACATGGCACTTCGTATCGATCTGCCCGGCTCAGGCGACAGCGGGGGGTCAGCACGTGACCCCGGTCGGCTTGGGGCCTGGCTGGATGCCATTTCCCGCAGCGCCGACTGGCTGCGCCTCGAAGCGGGATGCGGCCGCGTAGTCGCGTTCGGTATCGGAATGAGCGGAATGCTGTCGCTCGCGGCCGCCGAGCGTGGTGCCGCGATCGATGATCTGATTCTGTGGTCGGTGCCAGCGCGCGGGCGGACGATGGTGAGGGAGTTGCGGGCGTTCGCGCGGATCGCCGCGGGCGAGGGCGGCGAGGCCCACCCGCCAGAACCGCTGCCGCCCGAAGACGGAGTACTCGAGGTCGCCGGATTCGTGCTTTCCGCCGAGACGGTTGGCGATCTGGAGCGGCTCGACCTGTCGACGGTTTCGCTCCCTGAGGCTGCGGGGCGCCGCGTCCTCCTGCTCGGGCGGGACACTGTTCCGGCCGATCGTGCCCTCGCGGAGCACCTGGCCGCTCAGGGAGTCGAGCTGACGGTGGCTGCGGGGCATGGCTACGCGCGCATGATCACTCATCCCCAGTTCGCCGAGACGCCGTATCGGCTGTTCGGCGAGATGCTCGACTGGCTCGCACCGAGCGCAGCAATCGACGCACCCGTCATGGCTGTGCCCCGCGAGCCGGTCACCACGTCGGATTGCATCACGCTCCGCGTCGGCGAGGCGCTCGTGCGAGAGGCCCCGTTCGAGTTCGAGCACGGGGATAGACGCCTCACCGGAATTCTCACCACCCCCGATGCGAACGTCGCGAGCGAAGCTCCGATCACCGTGGTGCTGCTGAACGCGGGGGCGATCCGACGGATCGGTCCGAACAGGATGTGGGTGGAAGCCGCGCGACGTTGGGCGGCCAATGGGCTCCCCACGCTGCGGTTCGACGCTGCGGGGCTCGGTGACGCCGACGGTGACGAGGTCGGCTTCCACGCCAACTACGAGTTCTACAGAGACGAGTTCGCGGGACAGGTCCGCGCGGCACTCGACGAGCTGGAAGCTGCGGGACTGCCAGGGCGTTTTCTCGTCGGCGGGCTTTGCTCCGGGGCGTATTGGAGCTTCCATGCGGGACTTGCCGACGACCGCATCGTTGGACTGATGCTCGTAAACATCTGGTCGTTCTTCTGGTCGGAGGAAATCGCGGCCGCACGGGACGCGCGGCGCGCTCGCCAGCTGCTGCGTGCCGGCTCCTGGCGGGAGGTTCTGGAGATCGCGCTGACGGAGGGAAGGATCTTCAGGATGCTGCGGACGCGCGCGCAACGACTGCTGCGGCGCGAGCGCGGTGACCGCGCCGTCCTCGCTCGGCTCGGCGACACAATCGACTCAAGCCTCGGCTTGCTGCGCGACCGCGACGTCCGCACCCTGTTGCTGCTTTCCCTCGGTGAGCCGCTCGTTGAGGATTTTGAGACCGACGGAAGGATCGATCGGTTCGATGAGTGGCCGAATATCGATCTGCAGCGGATTCCCCTCGAGGATCACGTCTTCCGCCCGGTGTGGGCGCAGCGGCAAGTCCATGAGACCCTCGATGCGGCCGTTGAGCGAACGTTGGCCGACGCGGCGCTACGGGGCATCGTCTGAGCAGTAGCTACGCGCCGCTCACGGTGCGGCCGACCGGCCGGGCCCTGCGGCGCACGGCGTCGTGAGCGCAAGGGCGGGCACGGCTAGTGTTGCCAGACGCGGACGTATTTGAAGCGTTCGGTGGCGGGGGTTTGGGTGTTGCTGCCGGGTGAGGTTGAGGCGACGAGGATCACGTACATCGGGTCGCCGGTGATTTGGGATGTG
>Ga0182024_10009148_pt1 | contig 20591 bp, 22 predicted proteins | sample P32metaG_FD_120480 | JGI IMG/M metagenome (GOLD analysis project Ga0182024, IMG submission 120480) | Permafrost microbial communities from Stordalen Mire, Sweden - P3-2 metaG (Illumina Assembly) | ecosystem: Environmental > Terrestrial > Soil > Wetlands > Permafrost | place: Sweden: Stordalen... | reverse complement strand
GATTATGCCCGGCGGCATGTGCCCTTTCTCAGCTTTGAAGAAGTGCAGGAAAAATGGTGTGACCGGGTGATCCGCGTCGATTCTGGCAAGGGCAATAGCCTGCTGGGGGACGATAACTTCGTGAAGGATGCGAAGGCGGGTCTGGTGGCCTATTCTTTTTACTCGCCAAATATGAACAACGATGGGCACAACACGAATGTGTCCTTCGCCGCGGTGTGGCTGCATAAATTTCTTGATAAGACCTTTCCGGAGAAGCTACGCAAAGGGACGCTCGTGATCGTTACGTTTGATGAATCCGACCACAATACTGACAACAGGATATTCACGCTCCTTCTTGGCGACATGGTGAAGGAAGCCAGCCAGCAGGACCCCCATGTGCTCGACCGCCATTACACACATTACAACGTGTTGCGCACGATCGAAGACAACTTCGGCCTGGAACCGTTGGCCGAGGGAGACCGCGATGCGTCGCCGATTACGGACATTTGGAAGTAGCAATTTTTTGCAATCTGCCAATCACGAGCTTGACGACGGATCGCACGAAGTAATTTATAGCTCGCTGAGACCGTATAAAATTTCCCTTTAGCATGTTGGCTTTGCGTTGCCAGGACGCAATCCAGTTAATGGTAATTGGCCATAAGTCCACCCAAACCGTTGAAAACGTTTATACTTATGGCTGGATGTGCCAATACGGGGAACTGGCACCTCCCGTGCAAAAGTAACGGTGGGATCTGCGGGGACCAACAACTGTCCCAGGGACCGCATCAGAAGATAACGCGCGGAAATCTGAATCGCGCCGAGACAACATCAAGGAGCTCCTCCAATATGAACCGCACTTCCTTGACGATTTTACTGGCGGCCAGCATGGTAGCGTCCGTCGGCTGTACCAGCAAGAATTACGTAAAGCAGCAAACCACGCCTCTGATCAACAAGACGAACGAGCTTGATGACATGACGGCGAAAAACAGCAAAGACATCAAGGATGTAGACGCACGGGCACAAGCCGGCATTCAGGCGGTCGACGCAAAGACCAATGAAGCCGACCAGAAGGCCCAGGCCGCCGGGCAGAATGCAGTTCAGGCGCAACAGATGGCGGATGCGGCGAACGGCCGCGTAGGCGTTCTCACGAATACCGTGGCAAACCTGGACAACTATCGTCCGGTGGCCGAGACCTCGGTGAAGTTCGGATTTAACCGCGACAACCTTACCCAGCAGGCAAAAGATGCACTCGATCAGATGGCGGGAAGCATTTCGAGCACCAAGGGGTACATTATCACTCTGGAAGGTAGCACCGACTCGGTAGGATCGGCCGAGTACAATTACGACCTCAGCCAGCGCCGGGCAAACTCAGTAATTCAGTATCTGGCCTCGAAATACAACGTACCCGCGCACAAGATCTATGTGATCGGGTTGGGCAAAGATAAGCCAGTGGAAAGCAACAAGACGAAACAGGGCCGCGCCGGCAATCGCCGCGTCGATGTCCGACTAATGACAAACACAGTGGGTGACACGAATCAGCCGGCAACGCCGGCGACGACTGGGCAGAATAATCCGTCGTCCATGTAACCAGTTTTGACCACAAATTAATTTTTCCTCCTCCCCGGAGGACTTTGCCAACAGGCCGCTCAATCTCCCCCTGAGCGACCTGTTTTTTTGTCTCGTGCAGCGAACGTGCCGGGGTAGAATATCAATATGTCTTCGCGGTTTTTCGGGTTTGCAATTTTAAGTTTGGCGCTAGCGGCGTGGGCGCAGCAGGAAAGTCCGTCCGACCAAAAACCGCCAAAAACTACTCAGCCGACTTCGCGGCAGTCGACTCCATCCGCGCCGAAGCTGGAACCTCCGCGCTCAGATCGAGTGCAGGCCGACGATTTGGGATCGGAATTGGGACAGAGTTCGAGCAAAGACACGCAGATAGATTTGAGTCCTCCGGAGGACGATTCCAAGACGCATCCTAAAAGTTCGGCAGCGGCGGCAGATGCCGAGATCGGCACCTCGGGTGCGGCCGGCGGAGTATCCGAATTTTATACCTGGGATCCGCACAAGGCCGCCAAGAGTATCGAGGTTGGCGATTTTTATTTCAGACGCAAGAACTACCGGGCCGCCGAGGGGCGTTACCGCGATGCGCTCCAATACAAGGACAACGACGCAGTCGCAACGATTCGCCTGGCGGTTTGTCTGGAAAAGCTTGGTGTGCTGGACGATGCTCGCATCGAGTACGAAAGCTACCTGAAGATTCTGCCGCACGGCCCGGAATCCGCACAGGCGCAGAAAGCGATTGACCGACTGAGGGTTCAGCTGGGAGTGGGAAACGCGCCGTAGATGCCAGTAGGGTTACGGGTTGGTGCGCGGCACGCGGCTCCGTTTTGGTTTTTGCATACTGCATCCCAAGCGAGTTGCAGATTTTATAGGGCCCTCCTCTTCGCCACGGCTGACCTTGCTCTCGGCTTCCTCCCCTAGAATCAGATTGGCGGGCCATTTGGGGCCAGAACAGATTCTGCCCTTCGATCGCGCGGCGTCCGCAACAATTATTTCCACCGCGTCAAGACAGGCATGGAACATTTGGGTGCGCAGCGTGCCCACCGCGCCACCGCGAATCAAAAGCATGGCGGTGCCATGCATGAGAGACCACAGCGACAGCATGAGCCGAGTATGTTGACGCGGAGTTCCTCCCAACCGCTTGGTCAGCCGCTCGCGCAACAAATTGAAAGAGGGCCAAGGTTCGTGTAAAGACGGCGGTTCAGCAAACTTGTCGTAAAGCACCTCGTAGGCATGGCGGTGCTCGAGGGCAAATTCCAGATAGAACTGGCACGCCTGGACGAGTGTGCGGGAGGAGCGCAGCGTGGAGAACAGGTCTACGCGGGTTTGGATGCGCAGAGCGCGAAGAATATCTTCGCGGTCACGGTAGCGTTCGTAAACGGTTGGCGTGGTGGTGCCGGCGGCCTTGGCAACCGCGCGCATGGTGAGGGCTTTTTCACCGCCCTTGGCGCGCAACCGGCTGGCGACTTCGAGAATGCGCTGTTCAAGTTGCGGATCTGCTTGTCTGGGCAACGGCTTGGCTCCGGATAAAAAGGATCAATGCTAGGGCCCAAAATAATTTAAACTACGTACAACTAACAATGTACAATATAAGGCATACAACGAGTAAGTTCTTCCCGCAGGCCTGCATCCTGCCGCTGCCACGCAAGATTTCGTCAAAGCCTTCCCCCAAGGCGGATGGCCCGGCAGGATGCACCGTTAACATTTCGGAACCGCGCTGCAGAAACCCATGTTTCAAAAACCGTGTTTCAAAACCCAAGGAGTATAGATGTCCACGATGATTCCAAAAAGCAGGCAGGAATTGCCCGCTTAATTTCCGATCTTCGCGCCGCGAAAATCGAACTGCTGAGCGCGCAGTGCGCCACCGACCGCCTTCGTCTCCAATATTCAGTGGCAGACATTGTTTCGTTTGGCGAGCGCCGTGCACTGAAGGCCGCGATCGCTTCTGCTGACCCGCTGTGCCGCTTTTTTTCTTCCATCGAACACGAACTTAAGCAAGCTGGCCCGCAAGAGTAGTCGGGACCGTCTTTTCCGGTTTGCCTGCTCTGCCGTCTTCGAAAATCCCGCCAGACTATTTCTCCACCCGTATGAACTCACCGGTTGTGGCGTTGACGGCGACTGTCAACTTGGCATTGTCGCGGTCCGATCCGTAGATGACATGCCAAATCAGTTCGTTGGTGTTGTGATTCCAGTCGCAAATATAGATCACAGGGATGGATGGACTTTTTTCCAGAATCTTTTCCCCGCCATGTTTCTGAGCGACGGCGAACGCCTGATCGGAATCGACTTTCAGAAAGGCGACATCAAAGACCTGAGTGGAGGCGTTGCCCGGATTGTAAACGTCCTCGTTACCGGGGGAAACGCCGCGAGAGGGGGCATCGGGCGCGTCACTGCCGGACCAGGTGAAGGGCTTCACGCCGTGTTGCATCGCGGAAGCGAAGCTGGCTCGCCAGATTGCCGACTTTCCACCTTGGCCATTGCCGTCTGTGGTCGGAGTCGACTCGATGCGAAATGGTTTTACGTCCGCAGCATAATTGCGGGCGGCAATGAACACCTTTTGAAAGGCAGCCCTCGCCGTGAGTAGCTCTGGCCCTTTGGGCTCCGGCTTGGCCTCAGGTTGTTTGGCGGGGTTGGAATCGCAGCCCAACATCAGCGCAAGAATCACGAAGACGGCGGCGGCGAGGATCCTCTCTCCGCCAAGCCGTGGAGAGCAAGCTTGTGCGCCATTTTCTTCACCCAGCGCGCGCTTTGCGCAAACGCAATCCCACCTTTTCATGGAGACCTTCCTGTTATAACTGGGATGATTTCATTGTCGCGCAACATTTTACCCGATGCGCGCGGAAACGCGAGATGGCGGCATGGATTCCTTGCTCGAAAACTTGAAGCAGACTTTGGAGTCGGCGGTAAATGGAATGTCGAACCACGAGATGAGTTGGCATCCCGCTGAGAAGTGGTGCGCCGCAGAGGTGCTGGAGCATCTTTATCTTACCTATACGGGGACGATCAAGGGATTCGAACGAGTTCTCAATGCAGGGAGGCCGATGGTAGCACAAGTATCGGTAAGGCAACGTTTGCGAACGCTGGTGGTGCTTCGATTCAACTATCTTCCGAATGGAAGAAAAGCTCCGAAACAAACTGCGCCGCGCGGTTTAGCTCCCGAAACGGTGCGCGCCGAGGTTGTACAGAAGCTTGAGGCGATGGATGGAATCATCGCGCAGTGCGAATCCCGCTTCGGGCACGGGAAAGTGCTCGACCATCCGATTCTCGGGCCCTTGACGGCGGCGCAGTGGAGAAAATTCCATTGGATTCATGGACATCATCATGTAAAGCAGATTCTGAAGCTGCGTGAACGGGCCCGGAGCGAAGCTGCGCCGCACGATAAGGGACAGTAAATGAAACGAAAACGCCGGCCGTTGGCCGGCGTTTCTTTATTCCTGGCGAATACCGTTCTGGCTACACATAATTCGCCCGCAAGCCTTTATGGCTCGCGCATGGCGGCTGGAACGCCCGCTTTGCGGGCCTCTTCCTGCATGTCATCCAGCTTCTGCTTGGCATCGTCGACGGCCTTCTGCTTATCGGCAATTTTTTGCTTGAAGTCCGCATCTTCCTTATCCCACTCAGCGGCATTGCGCATGCGGTTGCCCGCATCGCCGTACATGGCAGCGGCGCGAAGCTGGTATTCCTTCTGCAGTACATCGAGTTCGCGCGACGATAGGTCAATTGTATTTTTTTGCGCCGACAGTTTGTCCTGCCAACCCTTCCATTCGGCCTGCTTCTTGGCTTGATCGTCGTCGGGCTTGGTTGCGGCATCTTTATCGTCGGTTGCTTTCGGGCTCGCATCTGCCGGCGCCGGCTCTCCGACGACGGAAAGCTTGTCTTCCTTCGGAAGATTGTCGTTGTCAAAGACCTTGGGCTTCGACTTCACTGTGGGATCTTTGTGCACCTTGCGGGCATAGTCGCCCAACGAAGATTGGTCGGGCGCGGTTGTTGTTGTGGTGGTCTGGGCCTGGGCTGAAGTACCGGCCATGACGAACAAGACGATGGCGAACGTTGCGATTGTGAATGCAAAATATGCGATGCGCTTCATAGCTTTCATCCTTTGTGTACATCCGTGGGCGAATCCGTGATTCGGTCCTGCCCGTTTACTTTTCGTTCAGAATTCAAGTGGTTCGAGCTGCGACCCTGGCGCGGGTTCCAGGATTCGCCGCGGATTGTTTCTCCGCCAGAAATCCTCGAATGCGGCGGTCCAGACTGGCCGCCTCGCTGGCGATATCAGCCGCCAGTTGTGGAGCGAGATCAGGATCGCGGTTTCGTGCCAGTTGCTGCGCGTAGCCGGCGATGGTGGTCAATGACGTGCGTAACTCCAGCGCCATCTCCGCGGAAATTTCCCCCTCCAACTGTTGTTGGCGGCGCAAGTGTTCGAACTCGCTACGGTCGCTGATCAGACATGCCACACCGAGCAGGCTGCCGTCGACGGCGGGCACGGCGGAAACCGTAACCGCGAGTTGAAGCTTTTCTCCCACGGGGTTGGTGTAATCGGCCTCCAGCTGGCGGCGTTTGCTGCCTTCGTGCAACACCGCATGAACTTCCTCGGCAAGGCTCACGGGAAGCAGAGCCTCTCTGTCGGAATAACCCGAGCCCGGGTTCGGAGAGGACACGGCCGCGTCGCGGAAAATGTCTTCCGCGCTCATGCCGGAAAGAGAACGGAAACCAAGAATTTCCCGGGCCGCGGGATTGGCCTGCTTCAGCAATCCATTAAGTCCGAATACCAGCACTCCGGAAGGAAGATTGGACAGCACCGTCTGGCTGAAGTTTTCCGTGGTGCGGGCGCGGCGTTGTTCGATCTGCGTTTGTAATTGCAGCTCATGCTTTTGCTGCTTCAGTTGCTGGATGACCGTGTTGTAGAGGTGAACCGGCAAGGTCTCAAGGGTGGAAGCCGCGCCGGAGGTAAGATCGGCTTCGGCGGAGATATTGTGACGCAAGCGGCGCATGAGAAAGATAGCGAAGACGAATGCGCCTCCCGCTGCGAACAGCACCAGCACCGAGCGCATGACCAGCGGATTGGTAAACAGCCTTACCACCAGAGCCTCCCGTACCAGCGCAAGAATTGGTTACCGACAAAGAGCGCGAGCAAGGCCATGCTGCCCAGAAAGACGCCGAAAGGCATTTGATAATGGCGATAAACCATCTGCGCGGACCGCCATCCCCTTCGGCGCGCGGCTTGCAGGTCGGCCAATCGCCGCATGAAGCGGTGAGTGCGCTTCATCCAAACCATCCCTACCGTGGCCAGGCCAAACAGTGATCCCGCCAGAGACGCAGTGAAAATGGTTAGAATTGTGAGCTTCATACCCAGAAAGGCCCCGACCATGGCCATCAGCTTTACGTCGCCGAAGCCCATGCCTTCCGCACCGCGCCAGCGCAAGTAAGCCGCCCCGGCGCCGTAAATGAACGAAGCCCCGAGGGCCGCGCCCAGCAGGGAATCGAGCAGGGAAAACAGGTGCTCTGCTAGGTCCGTGCTGAGGGGAAGGTTTAGTATTCCGGGCAGAAATTGAGTAGCCACGTCGTTGATTGGGACGATCAGACTGAAAACCAGCCCAAGCGCCAGGCCGGGCAGCGTGAGTTTGTCGGGGAGCAACTTGGTTTCGGCGTCGGTAAAGATGAGGCCGAGCAGAAGAAATCCAAAAGCGCAGTATTTTAGCGTGGCCAGTGTGAGCCCGAAGTAAGCGTAACAGCCCAGGAACAAGGCGCCGGTGAGCACCTCGATAAAGAGATAGCGCGCGGAAATTTTGCCCTTGCAGTGACGGCATTTCCCGCGCAGAAGCAGCCGACTCAGGACCGGCATATTATCGTAAAAGGCAATGAGCCGCTTACAGTGGGGGCACGCGGAGCGCGGCGAGACCACCGATAATCCCAAGGGCAGGCGATAGATACACACATTCAGAAAGCTGCCGAAGGTCAGCCCCAGGACAAAAATCGACGATGCGTATACGGGATCCACTGGTTTTCGCGGCGCTCCTGGAAAGCGAGCGCTTCAGCGCACGTCTATCCTAGAACGCTGATACTCCTTACTCTTGAGTGGATTATAAGTCGACGATGGCAGGGAAACTAAGGTACTGAAGTCACTGTCCGAAAGGACGATGCGGTTAAGGGTAGGCGAGCCTCAACAACTCGCCCTCCAGTGCAATCGAGGAGGGGTCATTGGCCGGAAGAAGGCGGTTCCACTGAGTCCAGTTCCGCGGTACCAGGCGAGTCTCTGGGGTGGGACGCGTGCGCCAGTTTTCGGATACTTGCTCGCGCACTAAGAAGGAAAAAGAGGGCTTAGCCGCGACACTTGCGGCCGACGTTGACCTCCACTCAAACAAAGTTGCTTGCAGTCCTTCGGTAACGGATTCTGACGGGTCGAGACAAAGAATCCAATCGTGGCATGTCTGATCAAGATAATGCCCCGCTGTAGCCCAGGGATGGACTGGCACAATGCGTGCTCCGTATTGTCGAGCGATGCGCTGGGTCGCGTCGGAGGAGTGATGATCCACAATCAGAATCTCGGTGCAGGGAAGCAGCATCTCCAGGGCCCGACCTAAACGCAGTGCAGCGTTGGTGGCGTGCAGCAGTGCGGTGATTGGAGGCATGAGTTAGAGGCAACTGGGCGGATTCAGTGTACGACAAGCCGAAGACCCCTCTACTAGGATAAATGCCGCATCGACCCGCCATTGTGGGCGTGAGAAACTTCAGCCGTCCGGTTCCATTTCAAAAGAAGAACATGCGACTTTGGCTGCCGAAAACTGGCTGAGATCCACTTTGATTTTCGCCGTCGGCCTAGATCCCGGTTGGGATCATGATTGAAGCTTCCGGGGACGGATATCCCGGGACGTGGGGAAATGGATCTTGTGTTCCGCCTGCAAAGTGGCAGAATTCCCGACCGAAGAATCGCTCCTCCTTTCGGACTGGGCGATGGGGCCCCAATAACAGGAATTACCCGGGAATGCACAAATGAATTCGGACAGGTGAAGAGTCAGGGACGTCCGAAATCAGTGCTGCGCTTTGTAGCGCAAATTCGTTTCGGCGCAACAAGAAAGTATCGGCTGTTACGAAGTCAGAACAGGTTCGAGCCGGTGGCGGCTCGCATCAGTATATTCTTCTACCAGATACTCACGATTGTGCCGGCTGTCGCTGCAGTTCTTCAAAAAAGAAAAAATGCTAGTGAACGTTCGGATAACCGGAAACCGCTTCTACTCTTAGCAAAGCGCTGGAGAAGCGCTTAGCGGCAGGAAGAGCCTTCCTCGGAAACCAAGCAGGTTCGAATCCTTTTACTGCGCATCTTACTGGGCATCCCCGAACTTACTCTGCGTTACCCAACTTTGGTCGCGGGGGGTTGTTATCGGTCGGCTTGACGATCGTGAGGGGAGCTTGCAAAGTGAAGTTGAGCACGGTTTCCGAGGGCAGTTTAATCTGCTGACTCTTGCTCGCCGCCTGCGCGCCCCCTCCTACTCCCGCGCCGGCTGCGGTGCCGATGGCGGCGCCACGGCCGCCGCCCGCGATAGCGCCAATGATGCCGCCCAGAATCGCGCCGCCGCCTACTTTCTCCGCAGTGCTCTTGCCGCGCGAACTGCCTTCCTTTCTGAACTGGTCGGTCTGCAGGCTGTAGTTCTTGCCATTCGAGGTAATGCTATCGAGTTGCAGCACCACCAGCGACTGTCCGGCGAATTTGCTCGCGCTCTTAAGATCGACGATGTGCCCCGCCACCTCGGTGCCTGCAGGAAAAGCCTCTGAACCTTCCGCCGACAGCGGAGCGTTCAACGAAGCGTGAAACGTGTCCCCGACCTGATTCTTTTCGCTGTCAATGCTATCGATCAGTCGCACCGATATCGGTGTGCCTTGTTCGATCGTAACTTTTAATGCGGGTGGAACGGGCGGCGGCGTAGCGGAGGAAGTTGTGTTGGAAGCAGGTATAGCGGCGGTTGGTTGATCCGGCGGAACTGGCGCTGGTTCCTGAGAATCATTCGCGATTTCGCTGTCGCTTGTGGGACTTGAGTCATCCGCCACAGCCGTGTCTTCTGCAGGGCGAGAATGATTTGATTTCTTGACACTCGACGGCTTCTTATCCGTCGTCGATTCGGTTCTTGTGGTAGAAACTTGGGAAGGTGGGGCAGGCGATACCGATGCGTTAGACGGCCTTCCCACCTGCAGATTGTTGACGACTTCCTTCACACCATCCACTGATGCGGCCTGCCGGGCTGCAGCCGCGCGTTGTGCTTCGTTGTCCACATAACCACTGATGGTTACGATTCCACTGCTGCTCTGCACGGAGAGTTGCTTGGTCGACAGTCCTGAGTCTTGAGCGTACTTAGTTTGAACGGAACTGGAAATCTTTGCGTCATCCGGTTTCCTGGCACAGCCAACACTCGCGGCCAGGACAGCGATGAGAAACAAGACGACGGGCATGCCTCTGTGCATGAGCGGACTCCTGAAGTTTTACGGGGACGGCGACAAACGCCTCTTGACAGTGTATCCGTCGTGGTCAAATTCAAGTGTAAAATTTAGTCAGCGGATGAATGGATGTTTGCGTCTAGGTTCGCATTGAATCCACTCGCTGGTTGGCTCCGTGCAAGACCGAGGCTCGCGTATTTCTAGTGGATGAACTTGTAGTCGACGATCGAGGCGGCCAAAAGGCCGGCGCCAGTTTCCGTTTCCGCATCCTGCTTGGTTTTCGCCTGCTCACCTCGAGTTCGAATCACTCGACCCTGGCAGACCACATTGCGGTTCTTCTGTCCGGAGATTTCCTCAGGCATCTCGAATACCATCTCGATCAAAGCATTCACCGGCAATGGTTGTGGTCCTTTGAACAAAAGCCCCGTCTGGCTGAGATTTTCGATGGTGCCCTCGTACCAGGTACTGGTGCTATTCACGCGGTAGCGAAGCGCCATATCCAATTTCAGGCGGCGCGCGCGTGGCGTCCAGGATGGCCGCTTCTCTCGGGCGTGACTGCGGCGGATCCCGGTCTCCGGCTTAGCATGCTCGACACGCTCGGTGCGGCGCATGGTAGCCCAGTCGTATTTGTACTCGGCGGCGCATAGCAGACAAACTTGATAATAATCTCCGTCCGCGCCGCGCCGTGGCCAGGAAAACTCGTGGGAACAACGCCCAAGCATAAGAACATCCATGATTTTCTGCGGCATGATGAGTACTTTCGACTTGCCTTCCGATCCAACTGAGCGGGTTGAACGGAACCTCATCATCACTCGAACTCGAGTTCTTGAATAGGTTACTTTCGTGATGCGTCCGCGCCTTAAACCTGTTTTCCTGCATGCTTGATTCAAAGTACGAACGGGAAGCCAATCCCCCGCGAGCTTCACGGATAACCAGCGCTTAGCGACGCTTCAAGGCTTCGAGTTCTTCCAAAGTGCGGGGCCAGTCCGAGCCCAACAGCCGGGACAAACTCCGATCCGCAAGAACTCTGCCGCCAGTCTGGCAGCGCGCGCAATAGTTTGTTTCTTTGTCGGCGTAGCGAATCCGCAGCACTTTGTCGCCGCATCTGGGACAAGGTTCGCCAAACCGTCCATGCACCGCCATACCTTTGCGGAAGGCGGTGACCTTCTCAGGGAAGACGGCCTTCGCTTCCTCACGCAGCCGGTCAATCCAGAACTGGAGCGTGTTCTGAGTCGCAGTGAACAGCCTCTCCCATTCTTCCGGTTTCAATTTTTGTGTGAGCGTGACGGGAGACAGCTGCGATGCATGCAGGATCTCATCCGAATAGGCATTGCCGATGCCGCTCAGCAGCCGTGGATCGGTAAGCGCCCTTTTGAGCGTGTGGTTTTCAGCCGTGAGCGTGCCGCGAAACAGATTGACATCGCTAGAGAACACGTCGATTCCTCCCGCGTCAATTGAACGCAAGCTCTCCGCGCCTGTGAGTACGTGCAACGATGCGCGGCGCTTGGACCCAGCCTCGGTAAGCACCAGAGAACCATTGGGAAAATCGAAGGCTGCCAGGGTCTGACGTCCGACCAGCTTCGCGCCCGCAGCCCGCCAGTGCAATCGGCCCGCAATCATCAAGTGAAGAGCCAGCCAGAGGTCATCGTCGACTCCAATCACGATGCGCTTGCCAATCCGCCGCAGTTCGCGAACAAAACGGCCCTCCACACTCGCCAGAGGGGGTTGGACGGTTCGCAGAAGAAAGGGGCTAGCCAGCCTGATCTGCTCCACCGGCTGACCAACTATGCGTGATTCGAGCGCGCCGATATATGCGGCAACATCCGGTAATTCTGGCATGTCTATTAGCTTGCATGTCACCCCTCCACTTTTGCAACGTCACATCATTTTGAAATGGAGGGCAGTGTATTATCGCGGCATGGGAGGCACCGCCGCAGTCGACGTTACGGGATTTATTCTGGCTGGTGGGAAAAGCACGCGTATGGGCACGGACAAGGCCTTTATCGAATTCGAGGGAAGGACCTTGCTGGCGCGCGCACTCGACCTGGCGCGCTCGGTTACTCCAAATGTGAGTATCGTAGGAGCCGGAGAAAAGTTTGCGCCGTTCGCGCCGGTGGTGGAGGATATATTCCCCGACCGCGGACCGTTGGGCGGGATCCATGCCGCATTGCGTGCCTCACAGACTGAACTCAATTTTATGCTGGCCGTGGATATGCCCTTCCTCTCTGTAACATTCTTGCAGTATTTGGGCGGCGAAGCCCGAACTGCTGCTGGGGCGACGGTGATCGTACCGCGCAGTGACGGCCGCCGGCAGCCGCTGTGCGCGGTTTACCGCCCGAGGTTCGCGGACGTGGCTGAGCAGGCCCTGCTTGCCGGCCGCAACAGGATAGATTCATTATTCGATGCGATTGAAACCCGAGTAATCGGGGAAGACGAATTGGCCCGCGCGGGATTCTCGAGTCCGATCTTTCGCAACCTGAACACCCCCGAACAATTGGAGGAGCAGCGAAGGGCATAAACGTAGTTGAGCCTGACGCCTGAGAGTCAATCGAAAATGCCGGAAACTGTAAGCCGTCCATATATCGAATTCCGCGAAGTCTCCAAAGCTTTTGGCGATAATGTTGTTCTCGCTCAAGTCAGTTTCAACGTCATGCCTGGCGAAACGGTTTGCATTCTTGGGCGCAGCGGCGTGGGTAAATCGGTATCTTTGCAAATTCTCATGGGTTTTCTGAAGGCAGATTCCGGCCGGGTGATCGCCGCCGGTCAAGACATCACCGACTTCTCGGAAGAGCAACTGGAAGGCATCCGAAAAAAAGTCACCATGGTGTTTCAGAACGGAGCGCTCTTCGACTCCCTGACCGTGGGCGAGAATGTGGCGTTTCCGCTGCGCGAAAGCAGAGAACTATCGGAAGAGCAGATCTACCAGATTGTCGACGGCTTGCTGCAGATGGTGGGTGTAAAAGAAATGCGAGACTTGTTGCCATCGGATCTGTCGACTGGTATGAAGCGCTCGGTGGCTATCGCCCGGGCGCTGGCGGCGCGGCCGGAATGCATTCTTTACGACGAACCCACCACGATGGTGGATCCGCTGATGGCGCAACTCCTCGGCGACCTCATCAAGCGGCTCAAACTTCAATTGAACCTGACCAGCATCGTAGTTACTCACGACATGCGATTGGCTGAGAAACTGGCCGACCGCGTAGTCTTTTTGCATGAAGGCAAAGCGATCTTCTTCGGCACCTACGCGGACATGAAAAACTCCACCGAGGCCATCGTTCAAGAATTCCTGGAACTGGACGAATTGAAAATCGAGTGTTGACGCAGTTTAGGCAGGCGGCGGAAATCCCTACCTGCTTACTCGGTGGACGTTTGCGTCACATAGCCGCTGCAAGTGAGAACCGGCAGGCGCGGATATTTTGCAAACCGGGGGTCGGCGAATGAAAGCTGGCACTGCAGGAAAGTAGAAGCCCGATCGGATTTGATGATCCGGGCATACTGGCAATCCTCGCACAGCCCGGCGCCAGGTATTTTCTCTTCTTCTTTGCCAGGGATTGTACGCCGCGTCATTGCGCGCCTGCTCAAAATCCCTGGCGCACTAACTCTTCCACGGTGAGCGAGCTCTCCGCGGCCTCAACATTCATCATCTTCTCGACATACTTCGCAATCAGATCGGCTTCGAGGTTGACGGGATCGCCGGGCCGGAGCGAGTGGAGGTTTGTCATCTCCACAGTGTGCGGAATGACCGCAATGGTGCACCTTCGGCCTTCGAGTTTCGCTACGGTAACACTGATTCCTTCGATCGAGATCGACCCCTTGTAGACAGTGTACTTTTCGATCTGACTCGGCAATTCGATATGGAGCCACCAATTGTCCGAGTCAGCGATACGCTCAAATTCGATCAGCTTGCCGACGCCATCTACGTGCCCTTGCACAATGTGTCCGCCGAATCGTCCGTCGGCCTTCATGGGCAGTTCCAGGTTAACCAGAGCTCCCTCATGCATGCGCGAAAACGAAGTGCGCGCCCAGGTCTCCGGAGCAAGATCGGCGCAAAACGAGCCGGGCTTGATATCGAGCGCCGTAAGACAAACGCCACTGACGGCGATGCTGTCGCCAGGTTTCAATTCCTTCGGAGTGTTCTTGGCGGCTACCTTGATACGGCGATTCTCTCCCCGTTGTTCAATCCCGGAGACTCGTCCCACTTCCTCGATGATGCCTGTAAACATGAGGACCTCGACAACAACCCAACATCATAAACCCAAGGTATGGAATTGAGTTGGGAGAACGCTGCTCGATGGAAACAATTTCAATCGTCGTATGGATCGCGCAAGTATCCTTCCACTGCGAAGTCTTCTCCGAAGCGGTACAGGTGGAGATGTTTCACTTCCGGGACATCGTCCATATTGCGGAACGCGGAGCCGGAAACAAAAGGAATCGATCCGTCGAGCGCTAGAATCTTCGGCGCATAGTAGAGGAAAACCTTGTCGACGCCGCCGGCGGCAAGCGCGGTGCCGTTAACGGTTGCCCCGCCTTCGATCATTAGACTGGTAATCTCAAGTTGTCCCAGGCGTCGCAGCACGGCGTGCATATCGAGGCGCCCATCGGAAGAGGCCGTTGAAAATTGTTCGACCCGAATGCCATGTGCTTCCAGTTCTTTCTTTTTCCCTGGTGCGGTGTGGCAACAAAAAACCAAGACATCGTTGTTGGATATTTCGCGATTCATCACGCTCTGCACAAGCCTTGACTCTATTGGCAACCGCAAGTGCGAATCTAGAATCACGCGCAAAAGCGGGCGCCGGCGCGACTTTCCGCTGCGATCGGTCAACAACGGATTATCAGCCAGGATTGTGCCGATCCCTACAAGGATGGCATCGCTCTGATGGCGCTGGTCGTGCACGTGGGCGCGGGCAGTCTCTCCCGTGATCCACCCTCCCGGCGGAATTCCGACTGCACGGTTTAATTCGACGGCGGGGGGCGGAGCGATCTTGCCGTCGAGGGTCATCGCGGATTTCAGTGTGACCAGCGGAATGCCTTGACGAATGTAGCGGGCAAAAGGTTCGTTGAGATGTCGTGCTTCCGCCTCGAAGAGCCCGACTTCGACGTGAAGGCCGGCTGTGCGCAATTTCTCGAAGCCCCTTCCGTTCACTTTGGGATTGGGATCAGGCATGCAAGCAACCACGCGATGAATTCCAGCCGCGATCAAGGCGTCGGTGCACGGAGGAGTGCGGCCCTGATGGCAGTGCGGTTCAAGGTTTATGTAGAGCGTTCCGCCGCGTGCGTTGTCACCGGCTTGCTCAAGCGCCAGCACTTCCGCATGTTTCACTCCGTCGTAGGTGTAGAAGCCGGTGCCCGCGACGCTTCCGCTGGAATTAACGATGACCGCACCGACGCAGGGACCAGGTGAGGCCAAACCAATGCCCTTACGCGCGACATCTAGAGCGCGGTGCAGAAACTGCTCGTCAATTGCACGATCGGGCATCTTTGAGGGGGTATAGTTATGGATCAGGACAGAGGCTTCACTCGAACAAGGAGTCAACGAATTCTTTTGGATCGAACGGCAACAGATCGCCCACCTTCTCGCCCACGCCAACGAATCTTACGGGCAGTCCTAACTCGCGCGAAATAGCGACGACTACGCCGCCCTTCGCCGTACCATCGAGTTTGGTGAGCACGATACCGGTAACTCCCGCCGATTGCGTGAACAGCCGCGCCTGCTGCAAGCCATTTTGACCGGTGGTCGCGTCCATTACCAACAGCGTCTCGTGCGGAGCTCCGGGAATAATACGCTGAGCCGTACGCCGCATTTTTTCCAGCTCGGACATAAGACTCGTTTTGGTGTGAAGGCGCCCTGCCGTGTCGACAATTACGTAATCCATCTTTCGAGCTGTCGCGGCCTGCAATGCGTCAAACAAGACTGCCGCGGGATCGCCGCCGGGCTTGGTCTTGATCACTTCCGTGCCAGTGCGCTGTCCCCAAATTTCCAGTTGATCGATGGCAGCAGCGCGGAAAGTATCGGCTGCGCACATCAGCACGTTCTTGCCTTGCGATCGAAATACTTGCGACAGCTTTCCGATAGTTGTCGTCTTGCCTGTGCCATTTACTCCGACCACGAGAATCACTTCCGGTGTGCCATCCAGGCGCTCAACAGGGCGCGTATTGGCAGCGTTCAGAATGGCCAGCAATTCCTCTTTGAGAAGCCGTTTGAGTTCCTGCACGTCTTTGATTTGCTTACGATCGGCCTTATCGCGTAACTTTCCGAGAATCTCCTGAGTGGTTGTACTGCCGAGGTCTGCGCCGATCAGCGTTGCCTCCAGATCGTCGAGCGTATTGCGGTCGATTTCTTTGCCGATCGAAACTACTTCTTCAATGCGCTCCGCGAGGTTCTCACGCGTGCGCGTGACCGCCTGCTTCATGCGCTCGAAGAGTCCAGTTTTCTTTTCTTCCGTGCTGCCGAATAAAGTTTGAATCATGAGAAAGCCTGAGGTTTGATTATAGCGGCCAGACGCAGCTCCGCTCGCTCTGGCCAGACAATAGGATGGGAACGGCTAGACTCGAGTTCTTTCCAGGGTGGCCGCTTCCGCCGCAGGAAGCGCCGGACCCGTGACGGTAGGAGAAATGACCCCAGCCGCATCCGGAGCAATTGATCTCTTAATCGCAATCCGCTGTATCCGAATTTCGCCTCGTCCGTAGACCGCCATCAGCGCTGCCACCGGCTCGGGATCGAGCCGCTTGCCGGCTAGGTTCTGAATGATTTTCAAGGCCTCTTCCGGCGTGTGCGCATGCTGGTACGGACGGTTTGTGGTCAGTGCGTCAAAAGTATCGGCGACTGCTATCACCCTCGCCAGCATTGGAATCTGGTCCCCAGTTAGACCATAAGGATAGCCTCGGCCATCGAGAGCTTCGTGGTGAAGTTCAATGCCAGGAAGCATATCCGCCAGCTGGGTTACCGGTCGCAAGATGTTGGCGCCCTTCGTGGTATGAGTCTTCATGACCTCGAACTCTTCGGCGGTAAGAGCGCCGGGTTTTTTCAGGATTTGATCTTCGATGCCAATTTTGCCCACGTCGTGGAGCTGCGCGGAAATCTGCAGAGTCTCCATGAACGCCGCATCCAGACGCAATTCCTTGCCAATCATCAGAGAGTACCGAGTGACGCGATCGGAATGGCCGCGGGTGTAGGGATCTTTCTCGTCGACCGCGCCAGCCAGCATTTGGATCGAGCCCAAAAACAGAGCACGATTCTCCTCCGCCGCCCGCTTCAGGTCTTCGACGAAGTGTTCGAGATCCTGCGACATGGTGTTGAAGGTCTCGGCCAACTCGCCGATTTCTGTGCGGCTCCAAAGGTGAACGCGTTGCGAAAAGTCGCCGCGTGCCAGAGCGCGGCTGGACTGGGTAAGGATCTGCAGAGGATTCGTAATTCTGCGCGCGGCAAAAATGCTCACGCCAATGCTGAGCAGCACCGCCAGCAGCGCCAGCAGGCGTGCGGTGCGCTGCATCTCATAGACTCCGCGGTAGGCCTCGCGCTGCGGCTTCTGCACGACCACCGCCCAATCGAGCGCGGTGACCGGGCTGTAGGTGCCGAGCATCTCGACATTATCCTTGCCTTCCCGCACCGCGAATTCCTTGGTGGCAGCCAACTGGGCCTTATTGCCCTCGTCCACGAAGTTGCGGACGATTTCAAGGCTCTTCATATCCTGCCCAGTCACGTATTGCTGTGTCCCGGCAGCCACCAAGCGGCCCTGCGAGTCGACGACATAGGGAATAAGGCCGCCGCCGCTTACTTCATGCAGGCGGCGAATCAGGAATTGCAAATCCACTACCGCGCCTACCATGCCCAGAAAATGTCCCCCATAACTCACCGGACTGCTGACTAGAACCACTGTCCGCGAAGTCTTGCCATCCTCCACCTGTAGCGCCTGCCCGTTATAGGCACGGCCGTCTCGCGCAGCGTCGTAAGCATGTTGCAGCTCTCGCTGCAAGAATGCATCTGGCGCAATACGCCCGGCAGAGATTCCTTTGGCGTCCGAATTCAACAACGTGGCGTAGGCGAGTTCGTCGGAAGACGAAACAAAATGTTCCAGGAGCGCACGCAGTTCCGGCGCTTCAATGTTTTTGCTGCCGATGTCGCCGCCGCTTGCCACTTCAATTGCTGACGAAAGATTCGCCAGCATCATTCGCAGTGAACGCTCGTGTTGCGAGAGATCATCCGCCAAAGACCGCGTCACCGTATTCTGCAGCAACATCTCATTGGTCTTCAGCCGGTCGCGGTTAGTCGCTTCCACCTGCGCAGAATAGAAATACATGGGGACGATGCTGATGACCAGCAGCACGCCCAGGATTACGTAAAGAATGGGAATGCGCGTCGGCATTGGCGCTGTGGAAGACGAGGCGCTCCCCTGACCAGATGCAGAAGGGCCGTCGATCGAAGTGGCGGCGGTTTTCACTTGTATCTATAGAATTTTAATGTGGCCGGAACGGGCCGCAGATGGAAACCGTGGTATCACCATTACGAAAGTTTCAGTGGAAAATGGCGGCGAGCACGGTTTTGGCAAGGTAACATCCACAATCAGCTTCATGCCGTGAGAGCTTCGCTCTTGCCACTGCGAGTCATCAGCTCATAAATCGCATCCCTCGGAGCTTTACCCTCGTGCAGGATGGCATGCATCTGTTCGGTGATTGGCATCTCGACGCCGTGGGCACGCGCCAGTCCCACGGCGGCCGTTGTCGTGAAAATTCCTTCCGCAACCGTGCCATGCATGCCGGCAAGAATCTCCGGCAACTTGCGCCCGCGGCCAAGTTCGACGCCCACGCTGCGATTGCGGGAGAGACCGCCGGTGCAAGTCAGCACTAAATCGCCCAGTCCGGCGAGCCCAGCCATGGTTTCGGCTTTGCCGCCGCAGGCCACCACCAGCCTCGTCATTTCAGCTAAGCCGCGCGTGATCAGAGCTGCCACGGAATTGTGGCCGAGGCCAAGGCCGGCGCTGACGCCGGCAGCGATGGCGATTATGTTCTTCAACGCGCCGCCAAGTTCCACTCCGATCGGATCGTCGTTGGTATAGACGCGGAAGCTGGCATTGCTGAATTCATGCTGCACGGTGCGCGTGAGCTCGCGGTCCTGCGAAGCGATGGTGATTGCGGTAGGGTCGCCACGCGCGGCTTCCAAAGCGAACGATGGCCCGCTGAGCGCGCCGATGCGTATCGGGAAATCGTCTCGCTTGATCACTTGTGAGATCACCTCAGTCATTCGCAACAGGGAGCTTTCTTCTAGTCCTTTGGTCGCGCTGACAATGATCGTATCGGCGCGCAACAGCGGCTGCATCTGCTCAAACAGGCGGCGGCAATGTTGCGAAGGCATTACGCTTATTACGATGGCCGCGCCATCGAGCGCTTTCCCTAGTTCGTGGCAGGGAGTAACGCCGGTAGGGGTCTTTTGGCCAGGAAGAAACTTTTCGTTTTCGTGCTGGTGGGCGATGGTGTCGTAAACTTCTTTTTCGTGCACCCAGAGTCGAACTTGATGACTGCCCGTTCGTGCCAGAACGATCGACAGGGCAGTGCCCCACGCGCCAGCTCCGATGATTGCGATCTCACTCACGCGCGTTTGGCTCCAACTCGGTTTTCCGTACCGTTCAACAGTCGTCGCATATTCTCGCTATGTTTGACAAGAATGAGGACGGAAGTTAGAAAAATCTCCGCCAAACCTGTCGAAAAATAGAATCGATCGCTGTACCAGACGATAAATGGAAAAATCGCAACCGCAACCATCGAACCAAGGGATACGAAGCGAAAGACTAGAACAATCGCTAGGAAGGCACCTGCCGCGAACAGCACCGCTTTCGGGGCAATCAGCAAGAATGCGCCCAGCCCGGTGGCGACTCCCTTGCCCCCGCGAAACCTTAACCAGAACGGAAACATGTGGCCGAGCACGGCGAACAATGCCCCCAGCGCCAGTTGCTCGAGAGCGGGAGGCCCATCGCCAGCCCGGTAAGCAATTTCATAGGATAGCGCCACAGCCGCAGCCCCCTTCAGCGCATCCAGCAAGAGAGTGAAAACTCCGAGCAAGGGAGATTTTCGTGAAACATTCGTCGCTCCAATATTTCCGCTCCCGCTTTGACGGACGTCTTCTCCGCGAAAGATGCGTACCAATAGATAACCAAAGGGAATTGACCCCAGCAGATAACTGATCCCGGCTATCAGAGAGAACATACACATGGAAGTAGTTTGCTAGCGCAGACGGAATCCCGCCAGCTTCGTATACTTCGAGCCGCCGGGAGAAAGCTGGCTCTGGTACAGAAAAAACTCACGGGCCGTCATCGTACCAAACTCAGGCGCTGGCAATGCTGACAGCTTCTCCTGCAGATGCTGAAAGTGATTGGGCCTGTCGCTGTTTTCCCGACGGGGCGACCCCGAGCGTCCAGCACCCCGAGCTAGTGTAAGGTGCGGATTGTAAATATGTTTTTCTTGTTCAATTTCGAGTGGGGCAAGCGTAGCATCCACAGCAGCCGCCAGCGAAGTCAGTTTCGCATTTCCATCAATTCCCACCCAGAACACTCTCGGTGCGCGCTCTTTTGGGAAAAATCCATAGCCCCGAAAGTTCAACTCAAAGTGGTCGGCCTCGATTGTTTCGAGCGCCTGTT
>Ga0182024_10009147_pt1 | contig 20594 bp, 21 predicted proteins | sample P32metaG_FD_120480 | JGI IMG/M metagenome (GOLD analysis project Ga0182024, IMG submission 120480) | Permafrost microbial communities from Stordalen Mire, Sweden - P3-2 metaG (Illumina Assembly) | ecosystem: Environmental > Terrestrial > Soil > Wetlands > Permafrost | place: Sweden: Stordalen... | reverse complement strand
CGGAAAGGGTTGTTCAAGTGAGTTTCACCGCCAATCGCGACGAGCTTTATAGCGCGTGGAACGCGATTGCGAACCTCGCTGACATGGCCGGAAAGGTTGAGGTCAGCATACGGGCTGAGTCCGAAACAGGCTTTGATAAGAGCAAGCTCCAGAACGGCGTCTTGGAACCATTGAGGGAGGCGGATCTAATTAAGTAGGAGATTCGGTAGCAGCTTGGCGATCTCGCGTTTTGACAGCCCCTTGCCGAAGAGCTTCCTGATTTCCTGCCAGTGCACTCCCGCCGAAAGCGGCCTGTCATGCTGACGTCCTTCTTTTCGGGGCCGGCGCAATTCCGGCTTTAACCCGGTCGCGCAGAATAGTGGGTCTCGTGGCGCTTTCCAGAGCACGCCCGGCGAATTTAGCGAAAGTAGGGGCTTGCGCACCACTGTGATTGCACTATGATGTCATTATGAGTCGGAAGACCATAAGCAATGGATCAGGGAAGAAACGGCCGGTTTTGGCACGCGTTCCGTTGACCGTTCGCCTGCCTGAAGACGTCATCAAGAAAATCGACGAGGATCTGGATCACAGGGACGTGCCGCTGTCCCGGAACAATTGGCTGCTAGAGGCCGCTATCGAGAAATTGCGGAAGGGGGGCACGCATGGCGCGAAGTGACCTGCTCGTTTCCCTGGTCAAAGCTGGCACAACCGGCGATAAACGGGGCTTCCATACGGCTGCTGAAGCGATCATCGCCGAGGAACGCGCGAAACGGCATGAGGTTTTGGCGGAACGTCTCACCAAGGCAATTCAGCCCAATGGCAACGGCTTGTTCAGCGCGCCTGTCGCGGCTGATGCCGTTTACCGGGGAAAGGATTTTATTGCCGAAGTGACCCCGCGAAGGCGGCTCGAAGATTTGATCCTGCCGGCTGCCGCCCGGCAAGGCGTAGAGGAGTTGATCGAGGAACAGCGGCGGGCCGACGTGTTACGCGCCCACGGTCTGGAGCCGCGCAGCCGCATTCTGCTTGTGGGGCCGCCCGGAACCGGCAAGACGACCCTGGTCGAGGGGCTTGCAGAGGCGGTCGCAGTGTCCATGTTTGTCGTCCGCTACGAGGCGATGATCGGCAGCTATCTGGGAGAGACCGCGGCACGGCTGAAGCGGGTATTTGATTACGCCCGCACAACGCCGTGCGTTCTGTTCTTCGACGAATTCGACGCGATCGGGAAAGAGAGAGGCGACATCCACGAGACCGGGGAGATCAAGCGTGTGGTCACGTCTCTTCTCATGCAGATTGACGAATTGCCAAGCTACACGATTGTCGCCGCTGCAACCAACCATCCCGAGCTGCTCGACCGCGCCGCGTGGCGGCGCTTCCAGGTGCGGCTCAATCTCCCATTGCCGACGCAAAAGGAGCTTGGCTCGTACATAGACGCCTTCATGGGGCATTTCAACGAGCCTCTCGGCGCAACGCCGGCTTCCATCGCCAAGAGCCTCGGCGCCATCAGCTATGCCGAGGCGGAACAATTTTGCCTTGACGTGAGACGTCGCCAGGTGCTGGCGATGGGGAACAAGAACCTGAAAACGATCTTGAGCGAGCAACTGAGGGTATGGACCTCCGAGGTGCGCGCCAAACAGCCGACGGAGGGAAGTGTAAGCGATGCCGACACGTCCGCTGCTCAGACTCCCGGCTCCTAATGCAGTCGACCTTCCCGCTGGCCCTCGCGGCGGGGAAAACATTCGCTTTCCAGCTCGGGGGCGGCAAAGGGATAAATTCGGGCCGCTGTTTACCCGCCTGCGATCGCTGCTTAACCGACCGGGCGGAGCGCTGGAGTTGCGAGAGGATCCAACCAGCCTTGCGCCCGACCGAGTAATCGTTTTCGAGATTGCTGGTACGGCCGCGAATTTCCTGAAGGCGGTGGGCCGCGTCAGAGGCTTGGAATTCATGGCGGAATACGACGGAGATTTCGCCGCCGATCAGGACTTCGCGGTGCAGGATGCACGGAGGGGCAGAGAGGGACAGGACCGAACCGACAAGGCCGTACCCGCTCGCTTCTACCTCGCGATGCCGGACGTGCAGGCATTGAGGGAACTGCTAAGCCTGTGGGAAAGGTGGGGGCGTGGCGAGCCGTTGGGCACAGGCTTTGCTCCGTTTGAACATCTGTTCGCGCAACTGCGCGCCTTGCGTCCGTGGGGGCCGCAGGACCGGATTCCTGACGAAACCGTGGCGTTCTGGCGGGAGGAAAGCGCACGCAATCCCGGTCAACCGGTGCGTACCGAGGTTGAGCTGTGGTACCGCGACAACGAAGGCCGCCGCACTGCTGCTTCCCGGAGTCTCTCGACGCTCGTTGGCGCCGCAGGGGGACAGATGGTGCACGAGGCCGTGATTTCCGACATCGCCTATCACGGCGCGCTGATCGATATTCCGGCGGCTGAAGTCCAGAACCTGATCGAGCACCGCTCCGTGAACCTGGCGCTCGCGGACGACATCATGTTTTTACGGCCGCAGAGCATGCTTCTCGGGCCGCTTGAGGTGGAGCCTGGGGCTGATGCCGCGGCCGGAGCTGCAGGAGGGCCGCCGGCTGCGGGTGCCCCCGTCGCGGCACTGCTCGACGGCGTGCCGGTTCAGGCGCATTCGTTGCTCTCAAACCGGCTGGTTCTGGACGATCCGGACAACTTGCAAGCACGGGCGCTGGTTTCGAGACGCGTCCATGGTACGGCCATGGCGTCGTTGATACTGCACGGCGATCGGAACGAGGGCGAACCCGTGCTTCCGCGGCCGATCTACCTGCGGCCCGTGATGATCGCGAACGTGAACGGGTATGAGCATACCGAGGTGGACCGGCTGCTCATTGATACGCTCTACCGCGCCGTATTGCGCATCAAGGGCAGCGAGGGGCAAGAAGCGGCTGCCCCGACGGTTTTCCTGATCAATATCTCCCTGGGAGACACCCGCCGGCCGTTCACCCGGTTGGTGAGTCCGCTGGCGCGTCTGATCGATTTCCTGTCGGTACGGTACAACATCCTGTTCCTGGTAAGCGGCGGCAATGTTGCGGCGCCTCTGGAGATCCCGGATTATGCCAACTGGACGGCATTCGAAACCGCTGCTCCCAATGATCGCGAGCGAGCGGTCGTCAGGGCGCTCAATGCCGCGAAACACGAGCGGACTATCCTCTCGCCGGCGGAATCCCTCAATGCCCTGACCATCGGGGCGCAGCATCACGATCATGTCGCGGCGCGGGTGGGCGGACAGAACGCTGTCGATCCTTTCGCGGACAATTCACTACCGAACGTCAGTTCCGGGCTGGGCCTCGGGTACCGGCGGATGATCAAGCCTGAAGTGTTTTTTCCTGGTGGCCGCGAGTATGTGCGGCTGAAGAGTACGGGCAATGGTCTTAGAGTAAGCGTCGGCTCGCCGCAGCGGCTTTATGGATTGAGAGCGGCGGCGCCAGACCCGTCCGGGCAGGGACGGCTTGACTATACCGCCTTGAGCGACGGCACGAGTTCGGCGACAGCGCTTGCAACACGGTCGGCCCACCGTATCTTCGATGCCCTGATGGATCGGGATGGGGGCTCGCTGCTCGCGGACATGGACCCCCAGTTTTACGCCGTCGTCGTGAAGTGCCTGCTCGTTCACAGCGCGAAATGGAACGGCAATCATGAGTTGCTGAAGGAGATTTGTGGTCCGGAGGATAGGCGCCGGCATGTAGAGCGGGCGGAAAACTCCTGCCGGTTTATCGGCTTTGGCGTCCCGGAGGTTGCAGAGGTGCTGGAATGTGCGCCGAACCGGGCGACGCTTGTTGGCTATGGAACTATTCAACCAGAGAGTGCGCAGGGTTACCGCATACCGCTGCCCGCCTGCCTTGAGCGCGTGACAGATCCGCGGTCACTTACGGTCACGCTGGCATGGTTCTCGCCTGTTAAGACGGGCCATCAGAGTTACCGGAGTGTCCGCCTGGAGGCCGCTCCCCTGCATCCGCCGCTTCAGGTACTCGGCGTTGAAAGGCTAAAAGGCCAACCGTCCGATGTGTCCGTCAAGCGCGGCAGCGTTTTTCATGAGCACTTTTATGGGGAGGCGGCTGTCCCGTTCATAGAGGATGGCCATCTCTCCTTGCAGGTGTGGTGCAAGGAGGACGCGGGCGGCGAGAACGGTCCCGTGCGATACGGGATGGCAGTTACGATCGAGGCGGAGACCGCGCTTCCGGTTTACGACGAGATTCAAGCACGCCTTCGCGTGCGTCCGCGTCCTCGGCCGTAAGAAAGTTTAAGAACGGGTCAGCCTTTTCCCCTCGCCGTTAACACCGACGCTGGAATTCTGCACCGTCAGAACTGACGAAATGACGGCCGCCGCCGACCTGCTAGGACAGCGTGGGCCGACGACTGAACAAGAGGCCTTTCGGAAAATCGAACGCTTAGTCCACGATGAACGGCGCGGCACCATTCGGTGATGACGAAGGGTGCGCGGGATGGTGCATTCGACGTAAAATAGACCAACGCCATGCCGGAAGAAAACCCGAGCGACGACGTCGAGAAATTCCTTTCTGACCAGAAGGCGTTCCAGGACCGCAAAGCAGAGCCTGATCGCCGATCTTCTCCGGCAGCGCGACGCCGCCATCAAGGTCTTCGACGACAAGCCGAGGAAAAGTCATCAGGATGAGAATTCTACAGGGAGCGGTTACTCTCTCCGCGACCGATCTCGCCAACCACCTGTCGTGCCGTCATCTCACGACCGTGGACCTCCGCCTCGCCAAAGGCGAGATAGCGGAGCCTACGTGGGACAACCCCCATCTGCGCGTGCTCCAGCAGCGGGGCCTGGAGCACGAGAAAGCTTACATCGAGTGGCTTCGGTCGAAGGGGCTCAGCGTCGTCGATCTTTCGAATGAACCGGAGGCCGCAACCTGGGCAGCGATGAAGAGCGGCGCTCAGGTCATTGTTCAGGCCAGCCTTGCGAGCGGCCCCTGGCGAGGTCGCGCCGACGTGCTGCTGCGCGTCGAGCAGCCTGAAAACTCGAGCCGCGCCGGCAATTGGTCGTACGAAGCTGTGGATTGCAAGCTGGCGCGCGAGACGAAGGCGGAGACGGTTCTGCAGCTATGCCTCTATTCGCAGCTTCTCGCGGAACTTCAGGGCCTGGAGCCAGAATCCTTCCATGTCATCCGGCCGAACACTGGCTTTGAGCCGGAATCTTACCGGCTGGCGTCGTTCGCCGCGTATTATCGTCTGGTCAAACGGGCGCTGCAGGAGGCTGTGGAAGCGGGCGCCTGCGAGACCTATCCCGAGCCGGTCGATCACTGCGACATCTGCCGGTGGTGGAAGGAGTGCGACGGGCAGCGACGCCGCGACGATCATCTTTCGTTCGTGGCGGGGGCTTCCAAGCTGCAACGGAAGGAATTGACCATCCGGGATGTGCCCACTTTGGAAGCCCTGGCAAGGCTGCCGTTACCGATCCCCTTCAATCCCTCGCGCGGAGCGGTCGAGGGATACGCACGCATTCGGGAGCAAGCACGAATCCAGCTTGAGGCACGGACGGAAGGGAAGCTTAAATTTGAGATCCTGCGATGCGAAGCCGGAGAGGGGTTGTCGCGGCTGCCGGCCCCATCGGCCGGGGATATCTTCCTCGACTTTGAAGGCGATCCGTTCGTGGCGGATGGGGGACTGGAATACCTCTTGGGTGTCGCCACGGCGGACGAAAGCGGGAAGCTCGGTTATCAGTGCCGCTGGGCACTGGACCGTGGGCAAGAGCGGACGGTGTTCACATGGTTCATCGACTTTACTTTTGAGCGGCTGCAGCGGTTCCCCGATCTTCACATCTATCACTACGGCGGTTACGAGCCTGGCGCAATCAAACGCCTGATGCTTCGCTATGCCACGCGCGAGGAAGAGGTGGACCGGCTGCTGCGCGGTAAGGTGTTCGTCGATCTCCACGGCGTCATCAAGCAAGGTGTCCGGGCGAGCGTCGAGCAGTATTCCCTGAAAGATATGGAACGCTTTTGCGGTTACCGGCGCCGGGTGTCGCTGCCGGACGCCAACCAGGCGCGGCACTTCGTCGAGCACCAGCTTGAGCTGAGCCCGTCACCGGCACTCACCGATGAAGCATGCCGCGTCGTTGAGGGCTATAACGAAGACGATTGCCTGGCAACAGCAGAGCTTCGCCAGTGGCTCGAAAAGCTCCGGGCCGGAATTGTTGCCGGTGGCACGGAGATCCCCCGGCCTGAAGTAAAAGATATGTCGGCGAGCGAAGAGGTGACCGTGCAGCAGCAGCGCGTGGCCGCGTTGTTCGACGCGCTGACACGGGACCTACCGGCCGAACCCAAGGACCGCACGCCCGAGCAGGCCGCGCGCTGGCTGCTTGCTCACGCCCTGGACTGGCATCGGCGCGAGGAGAAGGTCAAATGGTGGGAGTTCTTTCGGATGAAAGAGTTTTCCGACGAGGAGCTCCTCGATGAAAAAACCGCGCTGGCGGGACTGTCGTTCAGGCAGCGGATGCCGAAGATGAGCCTCAGGGAACGCGCTCCCATCGATCAGTACCACTATCCCCCGCAGGAGTGTTCGGTCAGGCTGCGCGACAAGCTCTACACGTTGGACGAGAATAAATTCGGCGACGTGGTGGCCGCGGACCAGCTTGCCCGGACCATCGACGTGAAGAAACTTATCAAACTCGATGGCCTTCATCCGGCCTCTGTTTTCGCCTACTCGCATTTTGGAACCGAGGAACAGGCAAATTCTATTCTTCGGCTGGCGGATTGGATTGTCGCTAACGGCATTGATGGACCAGGAGACTTCAGGGCCGCGCGGGATCTCCTGCTGAGGAAGCCGCCCCGGCTGACCGGAGGGCAGTCCTTGGCCTCTGGCGTTAACGAGACGGCGGTGGACGCAGCCCGCAGGCTGGGAGTGGCGCTGGACCATTCCGTGCTCCCCATCCAGGGGCCTCCCGGTGCGGGCAAGACGTTCACCGGCGCGCGCATGATCTGCGAGCTGGTGAATTCTGGAAAGAAGGTCGGGATCACCGCTGTCGGGCACAAGGTCATCCGCAAGCTGCTGGATGACGTCCTGAAAGCTGCCCGCGAGTTGAATGTTGCCGGCGTAACGTGCGCGCACAGGACCGAGGGGGATGGCTCCGCCAACGGGCCGGTTCGCCAGATCGGGACAAATGAGGAAGCCCTGCACGACTTGCATGGAGGCGCCATAAAAGTGCTTGGCGGCACTTCATGGCTCTGGTCGCGCGCGGAATTCATGGGGTCCGTCGACGTTCTCTTTGTTGACGAGGCCGGCCAGATGTCGCTGGCGAATGTGCTGGCCTGCGCACCGGCTGGAAGCAGCCTCGTTTTGCTGGGCGATCCGCAGCAGTTGGAGCAGCCGCAAAAGGGAAGCCATCCGGAAGGCTCGGACATTTCAGCGCTGGCTCACCTGCTCGACGGCCGGAGGACTATTGGCAAAACGCAGGGCCTCTTTCTCCCCGAAACCTGGCGGCTTCATCCGGCCATCTGCGGCTTCACGTCGGAGCTGTTTTATGAGGGACGGCTCGCCTCGCTTCACGGTCTTGAGCGGCAGAATATCGACGCCCCGGCGCCGTTCTCGGGCGCGGGCCTGTGGTTCGTGCCGGCTGCCCATGAAGGCAATCAGAGCTACTCGGTGGAGGAAGTTGAGCGGGTCGTCGGCATCGTCGAATACCTCACCCAAGATGGCACCGGGTGGATTGACCGGCACGGCGATCGTCGGCCGCTAACCCGTGATGACATCCTGATCGTGGCTCCGTACAACGACCAGGTAAACCGGCTCAGGGATCGCTTGCCGGGCGCGAGGGTGGGAACTGTTGACAAGTTTCAAGGGCAGGAAGCGGCGGTCGTTGTCTACGCGATGACAACCTCGACGCCCGAAGACGCGCCGAGGGGTATGGAGTTTCTTTACAATCTCAACCGCTTTAATGTCGCCACGTCCCGTGCGCGATGCGCCTGCATTGTGATCGGCAGCCCAAGGCTTTTCTCGCCGGAATGTCGCACGCCGCGGCAGATGGAGCTTGCAAACGTGTTGTGCCGTTACGCTGAAATGAGCGAGACCGTTGGGTTCGGTGCCGAGGCCGTAATAGGGGGAGGCCCGCTGCGGTGAGGTAGAGGTTGGAAGCCCTCTTACACGCGCAACTGTCCTTCGATGGCGTGAAACGCGCCTGTGAAGAAAAGACACCCCTGACTGAAAAACCAGTCTCTCTGCAGGGCTTCCCGTTTTTCGTCGGGCGGGGCGAGGATGCGCATCGCGGTTGGGTGGGCGAACTTCGACAGCATTTTGTAGCTCAACGCGAAATGTTCGCCGATCCCGCATTCCTTGGCGGCATCGCTGACTTGTTTGTAAGGTCCGTCCAGCGACGTGATGCCGTCAAGCATCCTCGCGCGCTCAGAGAGATCCTGCTTGGCGGTCGCAAGGGGGTCGAGCCAATCGGCCGCCTGCGCGGTCGCGGTTCCCCATTTGATGAACGCATCGTAAACGCCACGCACGTCGCGGCCGGCGTCCTCGTAGACGCGCCGGGCATTGTCCCTATTCTTCGCACTGTAGGTGGACCACACCGACAACTCGAGCAGGTTCCGTGCGCGCCAGGCCAGCAGGGCGACGTCGTCGTTCTGCTTGTTTTCGTAAGCACGCTTTATCGACAGGTACTCGCCAAAATTCTGGGAGCACAAGGAGGCGAAGAGCTGCACCCACCAGGCGTTGTCGGGGCCGGGGTTCGCGGCGAGGGCCTCTATCCGGGCGTTGACAGCCGCCCATCGGCCGGACGCGGCGATACCGGCCGCGTCGTTCACGAAACTGGAGAATTCAGCATCCATAAAAGTTTTCTGAAGCTTGTGGGTCAATCATTGCGAAAGGTCTTCTGCCGGAGGGGCCAGTGTCCCTGGCAGGAAATGACCATGCCGGGTCGTGAGTAGAGTCCTCGGGATTTGGCGTTGCGGCTGTTGGCCCACGGCTTGATCTGGTGGATGAGAAAACTTTCAACGTCACAAACGAGCTGACGCGAGAGCCGTTGCCCGTCTGGCAGGCGGAACTCGCCCACGATGAAGCCGTGCTCGAAGAGGCTGCGCTCGTCTTCGATGCGCCGCCAGATCCGTTCGTGCTTGTCGTCCGCGTTCCACCGGCTCCTGACGGTGCAGCCGTCGGCCTTACCGAGGTAGAGAACCTCGTCTTCGTCGGGATGGAGAATGCTGTAGAGGGCGAGGTTGTAACCCCAGCGATCGGCCCAGCGGCCGGATTCGTGGTTTACGTCCCGCCAGTCGAGAATTATCCGTTCGTCTTCCATTTGAGTTGTTATAGCCCGTGCGGGGGAAGAAAAGTCCAGACTAGCCTTCCTCGGCATTATTACAGCGGGCACGTGTTCAGCGAAAGCAGATTATTGTTCCAGTCGCCATCGGCATGGGTCCGGACATACGGCGCCCTGCCGGCGACGCGGACCACTCCGACGTCGGAGCGCTTGCCGTTGTTCGGGTCGGTGACATAAAAAGTGTTCGCGCCCGCGTCGATGCTGGCGATAACTTGCTCGCGCGTCCACTTCCAGTTGGCGGCCGGGTTGCCCAGATGGGTAATGTGCTCGTGAGGGCTGTTCCGGTCGGGTTTGGTGATGCAGGTGACTTTAACGTCTGGCATATGGGTTTTCCTTTGATGACCGCTTCGCCTGTCGCAGCGCCCGGCTTCACGATCGGAGTTATTCCTTTCAGCTCCAGTATACCAATATCGGCGGGTCCGCTGATTTGGGTAGTTATGGGATTAAAGACGCCGTCTACTGAGTGTCGCTTCTGCCTTTCCGGCGGCCCTTTTCGATGATCACGGAATTAAGGGGTTCTCCAGCGGCCAGGGTCTGGGGTCAAGGGCGCGCGGGCCTGCGCGTTCATCTGGACCCTTGAAGCCGGGACGGGCCGGCTACGCTGGATAAAGGCGGAAACGGGCAGCCGTTCTTCGCGGATTTCGCGGAAGCTTCCGGGCCGAGTTGACTGAGTCAACTTTCTGACTGCGCTGCCCCTCCGGAGCCCGTTCACTTGAGAGTGATGGAATTTCGATTGTCTCTTTGGCGGTCCTCGGAAGTCTTTGGCGATCGTTCGCGGGGAAGGTCTCTCGATCTCCCTAGGCAGCCGCTAACACAGATGCGATGCCTGCGCGCGTTGGTGCCGGCCCGAGGGTTGACCTGACGCTCTCCACATCACCAAGATCCGCGGTCAAGACTGAATGAAAAGCCTGACCCGAGGCGATCCGCATGGCTTGGGCGATCGCCGCAGCCCCAACGAACGCACTCACAAAGGGGACGGCAACGCTTCGTTCCGCCAGCATGGCAGCGCCGCATTGACCGTCGCTGTTGGTGCGGGCGAATTCCTTATACGCGGGCATCTGCAACAGCCGCTCCACCACCTGCGACGTCTGGTCTTCCACCCCGTCGAAGTGCTGGGCCGGGTCTGCCGCCGCATCGAATACGTTGATGCGGAGCTTCTGGTAATCGGTGGAAGTCGCGCCCAGGCCGGCATCGATTATGTATTCGAAACCCGGAAGCCCGAGCAGTCTCCGGGGAGGCATGCGATCGAGGCCAGCGAGCGCTACCGCAGGCTCCTGATCGGTGCGGCGGAGATGCTTGTCGAGGCGGCGATCAATACGGCGCGCGCGGAACCCAAGGCCTTCGGCCCAGTCTTCGGCAATCCGCGTCTTGAGCTTGCCATAATTGCCCTGAGTTACAAGGATCGATGTTCCCCAATTCTCTTTCCGGACGTGATCATCGTCCTGCAGGAAGAGGAGAACCCGTGCCGGGTCGGGGTAAGGCAGCGTGGATAAAGACCACAGGTACGCCTGGCCCAGATTGCCGAGGCCGATAAGCCATAGGTCTAGGGGCAGGTAACAATCCTTTTGCTCCGGGCCCGGATCGGAGGCGCCGGCGTCACCACGGTCGGGGAACCACAGGGACACGCTCTGCGTCGTCCTGCCGGCCCTCGGGTCGCCCTGTTCCGCGAGGAATGCCTGTCCCACGGCGAGCGCTCCGGCGGCAATGCCGGCGAGCGCGCAGTCTGCGCGCCCGAGCGGGCTCGGTTTGCGGCTTGGCGCCGTGCCTGCCGTCCAGCCGTTCCAGAATGCTTGAACCGACCAGGCTTCAATACCGGAGACTGGGCCAATCAAGACACTCCGTTTTGGGGAAGAATTACGCGGCATCAATCGAGCTCCGAAAGCCAGCGCCGCGTCTTCAAGCGACCTTGCACCTATGGGGAAAGGAAGCAGCAGAGGGCGATCAAGACGTCCCTGAACGCTAATTTCGCCGAAACACCGGGCGGCGGTCACGGTCGCGGTGAGAAAGGCCGCTTGGCCAGCCGGGGTGTCAGCAGCTTCATCCGCGAGGAAAAGCGAGAGCCTGGAAGCGGCGAGCTTCTCATCCGCCTGGGGGATTGTGAAGCGGCCGGAATTGACGAGGGCGGCGCGGATACGTGACCGCTCGGAATCGATCTCGACAGGCTCGGTCATCGTGGCCACCATCCGATGTGGAGGAGTTGACCGCCCTTCGGACTGTGGTCGCGCCATTGGCGCGCACCCAGGTATTCGTAGATACCGATTTTGCCGGGGAGGCGATGTCGTGCGGCGAAGTGCGGAATGACCAGGGCCAAATGTCCGGCCTCCGGGATCATGGGATTGTGGCGGTCAGTGGAACTCTGGCCGTAATGACCAGGATGAACATGCACGTCCGCCACGACGGTCAGTTTGGCGTCCCGGCATTTCTGCCAGACCACGCCGAACTGGCTGCCGTCGAACTCGACGATGCCGTGAGCAAAGCAGTTGGGGTCTACATCATCGTAGAAGAGGAACTGTTCAATTCGCCGAGTCCGCCCCTTGGAACTGCCGAGAAGAAAGGCACCGCTTTCGCGCCTCCCGGCGGTACGGCGCTTTAACTCATCGACGCCTTGGTTCCAGAGTTCGGATTCGCAAACCAGCCTAGGCGGCCGGCCGATTGCCGTGCGCAGTAGCGTTGGAAGTAAGGAGCCCATGCAAATCCTCCATGATGAAAGTGAGATCGCGTTTTGGGTGCCAAGCCAGCTCGGGGTGCTTCGACGCCCATCCGTTATGGGCTCCGCTTGTGCGCTCCCACGGGCGATAGACCGTGTCTGGCGGTCCCCAGGTCTTGAAGGCCTCAATAACGCGGGGCGAACCTTTGGGCCGTCGGCTCGTCGGCAATAACGCGTTAGTTGCACAATCCCAAATGACAACCGTAGGCGCCGCGCCGGGGTATCCCGTCAACTCTAAGCGGAAGCAATATTCGCTGGCAGCGCCGTCCGGCTCCACAGCGGCGACGGCTACGATCAGTTCCGGAAAAGAGTAAGAGGCCTGCCGCCAGTGGCGGCGCAGCCCGCCCGCCCTGAAGCGCGCGGACGCCAGATCGATGTCCACAGCGCTTTGAGCAGGATTGGCGGGTGTCACCGGGCTGCTCCGTTCGGCACGATCCCGCGGATGATGTCGAGTTCGAGGCAGTGGTGTGGGTGCTTCACGTAGCGCCCAATATGAGCGTTCTTGGGCAGCGCCGTCTTCTGGTCGTGCAGCGCGAGCTCTAACTCAGGCGCAATGGTCGGATCGATGTTGAAGCCTTCCTTGCTGACGGCCCAGTCCAGTACGCGTTGGATGCGGGCTGAAGGAGGAAACCTCTTCTCCTTGCTTTGGCCGTTGTAATGAACGGTGACGGCGATATGCCGCGCCCGGTGGACATGATGAATCTTTCCCCCGGCCGTTTCCTCTGTCACGATGATGGTGAGGTCCACCGGTTCCTCGACGTCCTCGATAAAGAGCAGTCCTTCTTCGGCCGGAAAGCCGCTCTTACCGGCAACGGCGACGACGATCTCTTTTGCGACACTGCCTTGGGGAATCTGGATAGTCTCGATTTCCGCAAGGCCTTCCCCTTCGACGATAACTTCAATGTGCATGGATGCACCCCTTTTCAACTCCAGTATACCAAAATCGGCGGGTCCGCTGATTTGGGTATTTTTGGGCCAAAAAAAGGGGCCTGTCAAAACAATTCTTGTACTCGGCTCCGGCCGACGTCGGCGAGAATGCGCTTCTTGAGCAGCCGGACGCGAGCGGCGTCCTGTGATGTCTGAAAGGTGGTCGCGACACTGGCGATCAGCCGCTGCCCTTCGTCGGAGTCAACTGTGAAATTGCTGAGCGGAAGATTGTTCTCTGCACGAAATGCCTGTACCGTATCCACGAGCGCGCTTACGGGCATCAGGATCGCCCCGCAGACGTACCCGGCCTGCCACTCCATCCAATCCGACTCGGCTGCATTGATAATGTTGTCTCGTTTGCACTTGTTTGATTGCGCCTGCGCCTCGTGATCGTCTTCGAAGAGCGATCGCGGGCGGCTTTCGCCTTCGAACATGAACTGGTGAAAATGGACGTGCCCATATTCGTGAGTGAGGGTGGTGCGCAGGCGGTTCTCCAGATACGGGGCTTGAAGCGCGTTCGCGATACGGACCATGGGCCGGCTCCCCGGCGTGAATTCCGTGACGCCCTGGACGTCGCCTTCCTCCTTCGAAAGATCGGCGTAGGAATCGAGATCCGCCTTCTGTTCGATCAGGATTGTGAGGTCATCGGTCTTAACCGGGAAATCGATCCTGCCATATTTCTGCTGCAGGAACGTGCGGATGATAAGCTCGCACTCCTCGTCCAGTTCCTCGGGGAGATAGTGCGGGCGCTTGGCGAAACGGCCCGTTCTGTCTTGTACCCATTTCATGGTTACGGTTTCTTGATGGCCTTCCGGAACGCCTTAAAGGCTTGTTCCATCTTTTCGGGCTGCGAGGCCGCCATCTTTTGCAGATCCTGGGGTATCATGCCCGCGGCGAGAATGAGCATATCCTTGTCCAATTTCAGCAGCGTGGCAAACTGAGCAATCAGAAACTCCGAGGGGGGATTGCGACGGTCGTGCTCGATGTCGTTCAGGTATTGGGCGGAGATAGGCTGTCCGTCCTCTTTTTTGACCTTCGCGGCCAGATCCTTTTGGCTGAAGCCCGCCGTCCTTCGCGCTTCGGAAATGATCGTGCCGAATGTTTTCATTGTCTTCACCTAGTATATCCGCTGATTAGCGTATTAGAACATTTTTGTGGCACCGTGTTCGGAGAGGCGTGGTTCGTCACAATGTTGGCCTCCGACTGAACAACAAACCTTTCGGACCCTTCCACTCCTGCCGCCGCCGTTCGATCCATCGCTGCAGCGCGGCCCCTTCGACGGTGTACACCTTGCCGCCGTTCACGACCTCGAAAACCGTGGCCAGACTCGGAACCGGTAGCCCCGCCTGCGGTTGTGCCTCGGCATGGGTGACGTAAAGATGCGCGGCGTCGTAGGTGCTCGACGCGATAACGTCCAGGCTGTGCCGGCGTCCGTCCGCATCCGTGACGGTAACCGTGCACCAGTGTTCGGGCATACCAAAATAGTTTAGCTCCTAAGGCGAACAAAAGGGGAATATCGGGCTGGGAGGTTGACGCCGCTGCTGGGCTTGCCTCACGGGGAAGAATCGTGGGATTATCCCCAAAGCCGCGGTTTTGAATGAGACAAGGAGGCCCAGATCATAACCACCAATATTGAAATGCTCGGCGAAGAGCTCGCAGCCCTGGAGAGCCTCCGCCAAGCCGGAATTACCACTGAGCTATCGAAGGTGCCCGGGGAGCGCCGCATTTATTTCGGCCTCCCCTACGAGCACACCACCGCCTATTTCGAATTCATTGAGGTGCTTCCGTATCACCCCGAGGGCGTGGACGGAGCCGTGACCGATCTTTGCAAGGGCAACGCGATACAGGTTTTTTCGGACCTTGGCAAGCTGACCGGACCTGAGGCCAAGCGCATAAACAGAGAAGTCTATACGTACCTCTATTTCATTTTTTATGACGCGGCCAACGCCGGGAAGATAAGCAGCAAAGTCATGGCGGGAACCAAATTCCCGCCTTCCGTCCTGCGGCAGCGCGAGATTGACAAGAAGCGCATAGCGACGGAGTTCAAAAACTCGCCGAAAGACTTCCTGAAATCGCTCGACCCGAGGCCTGATCTCAACGGCGCGCACTTCTCTCACCAAGGCGTCAAAGACGGGGGTGGCCTGCAGAGACTAGCGGTCGATGCGACGAAGAACATCCAGAAGGATGACAAAAAAAAGAGCCTCCCGAAGAAACTCAAAAAGAAATAAAACGGGTGGAGTGGGAAGGCCCCCGCACCTTTACGCCTTGACCGTGCCGCTCAGCTCAGGAGTTGGGGCTCGTTGACCGAGTGGCGCGTTTCAGTCGTGGCCTTTGATGTAGCCGATCGGGTTCTTCTTCGGCGCGGCAGGTGGCGCCAGAAGTTTTTCGACCGTATCGAAGAGCATGGCGATCTGACCATCGTGTTCGTGGACCTTGCCGGCCAGCTCGCGGTTGGACGCGAGTATCTGGCGAAGTTTTACGAAGGTGCCGACAATCGCGATCTTGGCCTGGATATACTATTGATAATCACTGACCCGCTCGCGATTCGGGTCGTCAGCGGGACCGACGACGACTCCTATTCTAGAAAATCATTTCCGGAGGGGAATAATGGCAAAATTCAATCTAGACACGGATTTCCACCGTTTCGCGGGCAAGGAAGTCGATGTCATCGAAACAGTCAATGATACGAAGCATGGTCGGGTCAGCAGTTCGAGTGTAGTCGAGCCCAGTCCCGTCGTCGACGAACTGCGCGCTGCTCTTCATGAGGCTGGTTTCAGTCTGCGCCTGTGGCTGCCGGGTTTTGCGGGCACCTCCAACCACCGCACCGACCGCGTCAACGTCCATGTGAACAAAGACGCCGATGGCAAATACCGCATCGGCCGCTACGATATCGGCTAAGTCGCATCTCAGAGTGCGTACCTTGCTGAGGCTTTCAACGTGGCTGGTAGAGTTCTGTAGGTCATCAGCTACGAGTAAAAACGAAGGCGGCCTTAAAGGGCTCTTTCGCGTTCTTCGAAGACCCGAGGACGTCGTGGGTCGCGCCGATGTGTTCATCGCTTCGGCCCTCAGGCCGCCGCGCTGCTCTGGTTCGGCTGAAGGCCGTGCAGATAATCCGCGGCGCGTTGCGCGTGAGCTGCTGCGCCGAAAATCGCACGTTTGTCTTCGCGCAGCACGTTGAGCCAGTGCCCGATGTAGTCGGCGTGGTCCGCGCGGATCTCCGGGGTGATGCCGAGGTCGGCGCAGAGGAAGGCGGCCCCGAGTTCCGCGACCAGCTCCTCGCGGCTATATCCGGTATCGCCGAAGCGCTTTGCGCCGAAATCCCGGTTCAGGCGACTTGGATGTTTGGTGTAATGCGTGAGCTCATGCAGCGCCGTGGCGTAATAGCTTTCCTTGTCGTTAAACGCTTCGAACGGCGGCATCTGGATCACGTCTCTCGCCGGCGCGTAGAAAGCCATGTTTCCGCCATGCTGGATCGTCGCGCCCGTGGCGGCCAGGAAGCGGTCGGCGCTCTCGATGCGCTCGGATGCCGACAGCGGATTTTCCGGCCGCGCGTAATAGTGCTGCGGCAAGCCTTCGATCTGCTCGCAATTGAAGACCGTGTAACCCTTCATGAACGGGATGTCGCGCTCGACGTCGTCGCCGTTCTCATCACGCTCCGTGCGCGTCACGGTATTGGCGAAGACCACGAGGGAGCCGTGCTCGCCCTTGCGGACGTGAGCGTCGACCTCAAGCGCCTGCTTGAACGTCATCCAGATGGGCGTGGTGTAGCCCTTGGCCATGGCCTCGCCCCAGAGAAGCAGGATGTTGATGCCGCGGTACGGCGTACCGTTGTGGCGCAGCGGCCTGGTGATCTTGCCGGCCGCGTGTTCGGCGTGCCAGGGTTTCATCCACGGGCGGATGCCCTTTTCGAGATCGGCGATGATGCGGTCGGTCACGCGGGTGTAAACGTCCTTGGTCAGGCGCTGTTCGCCGTCTCGCGTCTTCGATTGTTCTTTCGTCAGTGTCGCCATATAGGCCTCCTTGGTGTTTTGCTCAACTACGGGCAACAAGGGGCCGGCCGGAAAAGCGTGGCTGTCACCGCCAGGGAAACGGCCAACACGGGAGCGAAGCGAATGGAGTGGGCAGAGCCGTTGACAGGCACGCGCGGGCGGCCATGATGCCCGATAGTGGGTTGAGCAAAAACAAGGCAGGCCGGCGCAGAGAACTGACGGAAATCGAAGACGGCCTTACGGCCCTTGCTTACCGACACGGGTGGGATGGGTGCCGCGCGGCAGATCAGCGAATCCGATCCCTCGCAGAGGGACGGGGTTAACCGCCGGGTGTCAGAACGACTGCGCAAGTGGAGGGGCGAGTCGCCGTTTCTTGTCGAGCATGTCGTTCGACACGAGCGCGATCATCCAGCTATTGGCCGCTGGCCGGCGGTTCGGCCGCCCAGCGCTAAGGCTCGACTCGAAGATCGGGAGCGAGAGCCCCAGCGAGAATCTGAACTTCAACCAATTGGCGAAAACTGTCGAAATTCGCGCAACCAAGCACGGTCAGGGTCAAGGCGCGGGTATTGTGAAAGTACTCTTCCCAGCTCCAGGTCACGCAGACGTCCCGGTCCCAAAACTGACAGCGCCGGCCGGCGCGCTCGATGATCGGCGGCCCGTGCGTGAGTGCGTTACGGACATGGCGGTCAAGTACGGAGATCAGTTGGTGCAGGTCATCATGGCCGGACGCCATTCTCATCAGGTTATTTAGATTCTGCTGCTGCCAATAGGACCATGGCTTCGCCTTTCCCGGTTCAATCCTTGTCAGGCAGGTCAGCAGGCGCAGTTGCTGCTCGAACACATTGGCGGCACGCAGATACTCATTTTGCAGATCAACTGCCGCATGGTCGCTGATTCGCTGTGGCGGCTGCGGGCGAAAACGCCCGGCGGCAACGGTGAGCAGCCGCACGGAGTGGACGTAGCGCCGGTGATCGTTGTCGGCGGCCCAGGTGTCGAGGACAGTTTGAACGGCGCCCGAGGGCACCTTCCGATAAACGCTGATGAGGGTATTCCAGAGATGCGCGCGTGCCGCGAGGTAGGGCGGCTGCCGCGCCCAGGCGCCACGGGGCAGGTTTGTGGCCTTGGCCGCCATGGCGACGAACCAGTCCAGCCGATCGACGTCCGGGGATTTTCGTATGCGGGGAGGGGCCGCCATCTCGATCAGGATGCTGCGTATTGCTGTCTTTACTTTGGTCCATTTCTCGGCCGAGTCGGGCGCGGCCCCCACGGCTTGGAGTTCGGCAAAAGCGGGAATCAGTAGCCGAATCTTGCGCTTCAAACGGCCCCTGAGCCGTTGCCGTTCACGCGCGGAGACGCGCGGCGCGGTCTTGCCGATGAGATCAGCCATCTGCTCCATCATCGCCGGCAAATTCGCTTCGACAGCCGTTACGAGATCACCGATCACCCGTTCGTCGATGAGCGGCTGCGGTTGAAATTCGTGAGGCTGGTCAGGATTTTGCGGACGCGTCATGGCTCCATCGTAGCCGCCGATTGGCGCCTATGCGGCGACATTGCCCACTATTCCGGGTCGTCCCAACTCAAGGTGCACCGTTCTCCAGAGGCAATCTGGCGCGCATAGGTGTCCGGGTCGTCAGCTTTGAGCCGAAGTAACCAGTAAACGCGGTTCACGGCGTTCTTCATGATGAGCTTCATTTCGTCATCAGAGATCCGCGAATAGCCGACTTTGCCGTTGCAAGTGAGACAAGTTTTGCCGGCGTGCACGTCCTCAATCGGGCCGTTGCGAAACGCCAGGACGACGATGGCTTTCGCTTCACGGATAAGATCGCTCTGATCGGATTTTGTTGTCATTTCGAGTGCGGTGCTTTCAACCTGGGCTACACTACCAAAAAACGAGCTGCGGGTCTAGAATCTCGCTCCATATCCATGCCATGTCCTTTTCGGCCGGCGCACTTGCGACAAGATTGGGCATGCCGTCGTCAAAGCTCCAACGGAGAAGAAGCGCGGATGCTCCATATCCCGCTTGCAGACACCGCGCCGTCGCCCTAAGCGCGCCCAGCAGCGCTTCGTCTTTTTCCTCTTCGGTTTTCCTGTACTTCAGAAACCATCCGCTGCCGGTATCGGAGAGGACTTCGCAGAATGCGCTATTCGCCCGCTGTGAAGCGTGGGTCAGGTCACACAGGACCGCGTACAGACCCCCGAAGAAAGATTTTCCTGTGGCCTCGGAGGTGCCCGCGAAAGCCTCAAGCGAGGCGATAAATTTCGACGGCTTCGTGGGCCTCTGGGCCGTGACTTCAGCCAACTCCTCGAATATCGTATCTTCGGGATTAGTCAGGCAGGTTCCGAAAAGCATTCTGGGAATCAATTCGCGCATCTTGTCCCAGGACCCGCTCTTGTAGGCGCCGTTGAGCGCCTCCAGGGAATATGCTGCTCGCGCGGCGTGTTCAAGAATCGCGCGTTCAACGAGTCCTGCAGCAATCAACTGGTTTTCTGCGAGAAGGTCAAGGCATGGACCAGTTAAGCCGCCGAGCCTCACAATTGTTCCGTAGGCGACGTGTCTTGTCCATGCGTCGAGGTGCGTGGCCGTAATTGCGGCAAGCGTCGCCGGGCTGTCGAGGCCGCGGCTGACCAATGGTGCGACTGGCTCGAAGAATGGTTCGAGTGGAAATGAAGCGACGGCGGCGTCGATCCGCCTGAGACTTGCAACCAGTCGCGCCCAGTCTCGACCGCGCTGTGCGAGGATTTCGTAGCGGTCGGTTGTCATCAATCAAAACTATAGCCGGTTACAAGAACTGAGCGACGATATCGGCCGGCAACCAGAATGAAGTGTCAACACCTGGCGCTGCGCTGAAGCCCGCAAGCCTATATGGACAGCCGATCCGCTTCGGGGCCGAAAGGCGGCGGAGTAGCCGGTCACGGATGATGGTCCGCAGTTCGCCGGTTTCCGATCCGGAAAAGCGCAATTCACGCCCTGAATTCCCCGTGCGGCCGTAGCGGATCGCGACCGTCCAACAACCAAACAGATCCCGGCCGACTGTCACCTCATAGCGACGATGGTGGTTCTTCTCGTCGTTGTGGGCTTCAAAGGATACCTTAAGCAAATTCTCCATGACGCGATCCTTCACCGTGCACTCCTTTTGCGGTCCAGTAGCTTTTGCCCATCGGGACGCAGAGCGCCATCTGGCGCCACGTGCCGGTATAGCGTCTGCCGAGTGACACCCAGTTCCGCGCAGAGATCCCGTATCATCGTTTCCGAGTTGCCCATCGATGCCCGTGCCAAGCGCAGTTTGGCCGTGGTCATCTTATAGGGCCTGCCTCCGCGACGTCCGCGTGCTCGCGCGGCAGCTAAGCCTGCTCGCGTCCTTTCGACGATCAGCTCGCGTTCAAATTCTGCCAGTGCGGCGAAGAAGCCGAAGACCAGTTTCCCGCTGGGCGTCGTGGTGTCGATGGTGGCGCCGTGGCCGGTGAGCACCTTGAAGCCGATGCCTCGTATGGTGAGCTCGTGGACCGTGTTGACGAGGTGGCGTAGATTTCGGCCGAGCCTATCGAGTTTCCAGACCAAGAGTGTATCGCCGCGGCGGAGAGCCTTCAGGCAGGCGGTCAAGCCGGGCCGGTCGTCGCGCTTGCCCGAAGTCCTGTCCTCGTAAATGCGCACCAGGCTGACGCCGGCCGCCACCAGAGCGTCGCGTTGGAGGTCG
>Ga0182024_10009146_pt1 | contig 20595 bp, 12 predicted proteins | sample P32metaG_FD_120480 | JGI IMG/M metagenome (GOLD analysis project Ga0182024, IMG submission 120480) | Permafrost microbial communities from Stordalen Mire, Sweden - P3-2 metaG (Illumina Assembly) | ecosystem: Environmental > Terrestrial > Soil > Wetlands > Permafrost | place: Sweden: Stordalen... | reverse complement strand
TGCCGACGCCGATTTTATCATCTGCACGATCCGCCAGGGCGGCCTCGAAGCTTTCCAACACGACATCGATATTCCCCTGCGCTACGGGATCGACCAGTGCGTTGGCGATACGCTCTGTGCCGGCGGCATCATGTATGGCCAGCGCACGATTCCCGCGATGCTCGATTTCTGCCGCGACATCCGCGAAGTGGCCAAGCCGGGCGCGCTGTTCCTCAATTACTCCAACCCGATGGCGATGAACACCTGGGCCTGCAATAAGTATGGCGGAGTCCAGACCATAGGGCTGTGCCATGGCGTCCAAGGCGCCCATTGGCAGATCACCCGGTGCATTGAGCAATGGGCGAAACGCGAGGGACTCCTGCCTCAGGATTCCGAGCTCCATCGGCGCGATGTAGACGTGATCGCCGCCGGACTCAATCACCAGACCTGGTTCACAAAAGTGAACTGGCGTGGTCACGACATGCTGAAGTTGTTGCTGAGTGAATTCCGTGCGCATCCCGAATATTCGAAGACGGAAAAAGTCCGTATCGATGTGCTGGAACGCTTCGGTTATTACAGCACGGAATCAAACGGTCACCTAAGCGAATATCTCCCTTGGTACCGGAAACGCCCGCAGGAAATCGGGCAGTGGATTGATCTTTCATCATGGATCAACGGTGAAACCGGCGGCTATCTGCGGGTTTGCACGGAAGGTCGTTCGTGGTTCGAAACCGATTTCCCTAACTGGCTCAAGGAACCGGCCCCCAAGATCGGGCCGGACAATCGTAGCGAGGAACATGGCTCCTGGATCATCGAGTCGCTCGTCACCGAGCGGACTTACCGCGGTCACTTCAATATCCCGAATCGGGGCCACATCACCAATCTTCCCGACGAGACGATCATTGAGATTCCCGGCTATGTCGACCGCACCGGAATCAACATGCCCGTGCTGGGCGATCTCCCGCTGGCTTGCGCGGCGACCTGCGCGGTCTCGGCCCGCGTGCAACAGATGTCCGTGGAGGCCGCCGTGCATGGCGATGTCATGCTGCTGAAACAGGCCATGCTGCACGATCCGCTCGTCGGTGCGGTCTGCAATCCGGAGGAAGTCTGGCAGATGACGGACGAGATGCTCGTGGCGCTGGTCCCCTGGCTGCCGCAATATAGACATGAAATCCCGAAGGCTGCTGAGCGCCTCCTTCAGCACGAGAAAAACGGCACACGGGTGACGCTCCATAAAACTCAGGGAGCGGCCCGGTTAAAGACCAAGACCGTCGCCGAAATGGCCACCCATGCCGAGGAGTCGCGTAAAAATGCAGGGGCTGCCGATAAGGGAAACCTCACGAAGAGTCCCCACTAAAAATCTCGCGTCGTTTGTTCATCTTACTTCAACTCGTGATTAGCTTTTCTTTTATGAAACTATACCTCATGTCTTTTCTGGTGTGCCTTCCCTGTTTGGCTTTAGCCCAGCAATCTCCTAACACCACAAATAATCACGCCGCGCAAGATACTGAGTCAAAAATTGACGTAACTTTTAGCGGTGGTTACGAGACAAAGGAACAAGATAGAGGCAGGCCCGTCGTTCTTATCGCTGCGGCTCTCAACGTCCCCCCTGAGGTCTTTCGCAAGGCATTCAGCAATGTTAAGCCTGCTCCTGCTGGACAGCAGCCAGAGCAGGGGCAGGTCGCCCAAAATAAGGAAACACTTTTGCGCAGTCTGGGGCTCTACGGGATTACGAACGATCGGCTCGATACGGTCTCGAATTATTATAGGTATAATCGCAGCAAGGGCGAGATGTGGCGCAACACCCCAGCCGACGCTTATGCCACCGTGCGCAATGGCGTAGTAACGGGAATTACGATTACGAATGCGGGTTCAGGTTACAGCTCTTCCCCAAAAATCTCCCTATCAAAAATGACGAATGTCAACCTCACGGCCACACTTTCCTTCAGCACGGATTTCGACAAAAACGGTTCGATTAAAGAAATCAAGATTGGCCCCTAGAACTCATTGCAAAAGCAGCCAAAGGGATGCGCTGATTTTGGATTGTAGCTTTTTACGTTGCTCGCTGGTCACTGTGCCCGCGCTTTCCTTTTTTGCGAAAAGGCATTCTTGCGTTGGCTCCAAAGGGGCAAACCTGCAGGCCCTCGCCACGGGCTAAATCAACTCTGTTCTATTTTGTAGACATGCCCTAGCTGCGTCTACTTACAGCGTCACGCTGGCTGCGGTTTGATTTCCTACATTTCGATTCCGTCGAATCCCCACCGTAAGCACGGGGAATCCCCCCCAGTGATTAATGTTCCCATGGCAGGCGACACCACTGGAGTTCGGTAACACCTGCGTACAGCCGCTTCTTGTCGCTATAGATGATATGACAGGCGAATGGCGGGCAATTCCGGTCGGTGACGAACTTGATCAGTACCTCATTCCATCCCGCTTTTAAAAGAAGGTCGCCATGCAGGCCGCCTTCATTGCTGCCCCATGCGGCGGGACGCAAAGGCCTGGTGGCCTTGGATTGCATGGCCACGACTCCATTAATCCACACCTTGGCCGGAACACGTGAGCAAGCGTGCATCCAAAGGCTTTGATCTCGATCGCTATGGAGGAAGCTGCGCAGATAAACGACGCCTTCAGTAAAACCCGTCACGCCATTCGTGACATCATTCCCATTCGCTTCGACCACTTGCCAGCCGGTCCCGCGAGCGCTCTCGGCTTTGAGGGAATCTGTGGGCATTTCCGGGGCGAAAGATTCATCGAGCAACTCTTCTGCGGATCGCCCCATTCCCTTTATGACGCCGGAGTTAAGGTAGACGGGGGCTCCGATCAGAACCAGAGGAACGGAGGAGGTGACGGGGCGCCGTTCCGGTTGTAGGTGGAAGAAAAGTGTGTTGCTGTTCTGAAGTTGCGCGCGTTGTGGCACGCGCACCGTGACGGTGGTTGTCCACGGTTGGTTGGGCTGAAGTGCCAGCTTAATTTCGGATGGTGTGACTTCCCATCCCGGAGGAGTTTGAATCGTTAGCGTGACGGGCAAGGTTTCGGGATGCTCGTTGTAGACGCGAACCTGGATTTCCTTTTTCTCACCACCACGAACCTGGGGCGTGGTCTGGTAATCGAGGGTCAGTTGCAGTCGGGGTGTTATTTGAAACGAGATGGCTGTTGGCGATTGAAGAATCAGTTTTTTTGTGGCGTCGTTTGCATACAACTCGTTTATGTTGGTCGGTGCGGGACCAAAGCGCGCTTCCACCTGCTTCTGAATTTTAAGGACGCGATCCGTCAATTCCGTGATCGAACGCGGCACCGGGTTGGTTCCAACATAGAGATTCTTGACGCCGTCGGGATCGCTCGTTGCCAGTGCATCGCCCAGCGGAGCCGTCCATCGGGATGGCAAAGCCTTGGCGCCAACGATGATTCCCAGAAAGGATCCCAGCGTTGCCCCCGTGCAATCGGTATCGTATCCGCAGTTGACCGCTTTGCAGAGTGCATCACCAAAGTCGTTTCCGTAAAGCCAGCCGATGACCTGAAAGGCAATATTGGGCGGCGAAAATTGGGCGTTAATATGATAGCCGATCTCAAGCACACGACGTCGAGCCTCAAGCCAGTCGGTGCCTTTGGCATGGGCGGACACGGCGGCTCGAATGCAACGCGCCGTAAGCGATTCATCGGGCAGGTACGAAAGTCCGATGTTAATGAGAGTGGGGACATCGCTGATGGAGAATGCGGCAGCCTCCACGACCACATTGAACACGGAGCCGTAAAGGCTTTCTCCTCCTGCGTGATCGACCACGGAATCAAGCAGGGCGTAATGGGCGGCGAGGCGCGGATTGCCGGCGGCCATGCAGGCCCAGATTTCCGTGCGGATGGGACATCCCATGCAATCCCGAAAGTAGTTATTGTAATAACCGGCCACGGGTGGCAGCAACCCCAGTCGCAAATTAGTCATCATCAGACCGTACTCGTCAAAGTTGTAGCCAACATGGTCGAGCCAGTAGTGCGCCAGATCGTGGGTTGTCAAATCGAGGCCAATCTCTTCGACCGCTTTCAACCAGATCAATTGGATTTCCAGGTCATCATTGGGAATGCCGCCTTCGCGAATCTCAGGGTAAAAGGAGACATTGAAAGGCTCGGCCTCCGAATAACCTTTTTCCAGCGGACCACCCAGAGTGCCGCCGCAATTTTTCCCCATCCAACATCCCAGCACCTTGTTATAAAGTGCGGTTGCGTCTACCGGAGTAATTGAGTTCATGGCGCAAATTTACCGGAAAGAGCCTGTGAAAAGCTTGCATTCGGCGGTGGAAATAGTTGAATAATATGGCCATGGCCATCCTTCAGCCTCGTTTTCGCATCAAACAGGAACAGGTTCGACTGCAATCGAATCGTCCCGTCCGGATACAAGAAAACATTTTGCAGGTCGACTACCCGCCCCATGACCATGAATTCGCCGAGTTGAGTATTGTATGGTCCGGCCGTGGTTGGCACCGTACGCGCGATGGCTTGAGGCCATTGCAGGCCGGTTCAATGATTGTCATGATGCCGGGACAGGTTCATGCGTTTGAAAAGACCGAACATCTGGTCACAACTAATATTTACTATTTGAGTGAGTGGCTGCTCAATGACCTTCGGGCGTATTCGGATGGAGGTAGTCTGTTGCCGCTCTTCCTGTTCCAGAGCCTCTTCAAACGTTCCGCCTGGCGGGAAATCCCTTTGTTCCAATTGACTCCAGAAGAACGGGAAGCCTCTCGTCACGATCTGGCGGATTTGCAACGTGAATTAGAGCTTCCGGATCCGTCCCAGTTTTATCTGCGCGTCACGTTTCTGCGCTTTCTCTACCGCAGTGCCCGCGCCTTTGGCGCCAGTAGCTGCCATGCGGATTGGGCTGTTCCGGCAGAAATCAGGCGATTGCTGGACGAAGTGGAGATCGCGCTTGCGGAGCGACAGCTGTTAGAGATAGACAAGGCAGTGCGTCGCGCCGGAATTTCCCGGCGTCATGCCTCCAGAAAATTCAAATCGCATATTGGTCTGAGCTTATCGGAATATTATCAGCGCCGACGTATCCACGTGGCCTGTACGTTATTGCTGGATCCGGCGCGTTCGGTGACCAGTGTGGCGCACGAGCTGGGCTTTTCCGATGGCGCTCATTTCACCCGGTCCTTTCATGCTGAAAAGGGATACTCTCCGCGGGAGTTCCAGAAGACCTACCGCTCGCAAAACGGAATTGCTACCAAGTACTGATGTTCCGGATGAGAGATGAGAAAATGTGCAGCAAATATCCCTAATAGTGAATAATTATAAAAGACGTCCCAGGGTAGCGATTTATGCAGCTTTTATCACTCGATAAATAAAAAATCAGAGAATACTAGCGGGAGATTTGCCCAAAGGCGGGGTCGAGAGTTCAGGGAATAAATCGCCGTTAAGTACTTCTCCCTCGGCGAATCCACTATCCTTCGTCACAATATGGAATTTGCCGTCATATCGTGTGCTGGTCGGCATATAGATGACGACAAAGGCTTCCCTCATTTCCTTGGATCGGTTAGGGCCGGCGTAATGGAAACATAGGCCGTTATGGAAAGTGGCTGAACCTGCCTTGAGCTCATGCGTCACAGGTTTGATATTTTTGGCTTCGGGTACGATGTCGAAAACGCCCTTTGGATTTTCATCGCCAAGTTCGATGGGCTCCTTGGCTCCAAATTTGTGCGTCCCGGGTAAAAAGGACATACAGCCATTTTCTTTTGTTGCATCCTTCAACGCGATCCAGATGGAGAGTTGTTTGGTGCGGTCCATGTGAGGCCAGTAGGGCGCATCTTGGTGCCAGGGCGTCTTGCTGCCAGTCAGCGGTTCTTTGAATAACGCCTGGTCATGCCAGATACGCACGGGCTCGCCACTCAGGCGCGCGGCGAGATTGGCCAGACGCGACCCAAAGATAAACTCTTTGACCTTCGGATGCCGTTGCCAGACATTAACCCTCTGAATGAAGATTTGCCCATAAACGCCGTTAGGCACTACATCGGTTCCTTTTTTGATCCCGAGAGCGTCCGTGTTTTTCTCGGCTTCAACTGTCGTCGCGACCGCGTCGCGGAAAGCCTGCAAAGTTTTGTCGGTAAGAACATTCTCAAGCTTGATGAATCCGTCTCGCTGATACTCCGCGATTTGTTCGTCTGTCAGGGGATATTCCTGCTGCAATTCTGGATATTTCATATAAGCCCATATTTCCCAGATAAGGATGGATATAGAGAAACAAATCTATATACTAGAAAACGTGATTGTCAGAGGAGAATATAGTCAAGGGAAGATCAAGAAATGACGGCAAAACCAGTGAAAGTAACGGGTGAAAGCAAAAAGCAGGGTCTTGGGGTCGAATTTGACGGGCGGTTAAAGCTGGAATTTCATGGATCGAAGGTGACATCCGACGCGGGTTTGCTCGCTTACCGAGAACTCGATGAGGCGCTGAGCCTGACCGCGATGGTACGCGAAAACTTGACCGATCAACGCATCGGCAAGAACACCCAGCACACGATGGTGGCCCTTTTGAGGCAATCGGTTTTCAGCCGTCTGGCGGGTTATGAGGACACCAATGACGCCGAGCGACTCTCGGTCGATCCCGCGATGCGTTATGTGGTGGGAGGAAGAGCTTGCGAGCATCAGGCAGCTTCGACCAGCCAGATGAGTCGATTCGAGACCGAGGTGCTGACCCAAACTGAAAATCTCCTTGCCTTGAAGAAGATGCCGGGAATGTGGAATGAACGGCTGCATCAACCAAGACCGATGGAGGAGCTGGTTCTGGACATGGACAGCTCGGTCAGTGAAACCTACGGAGATCAAGAGGGCAGCGCCTACAACGGGCATTTTGCCTGCACCTGTTATCATCCTTTATTCTGCTTCAACCAGTTTGGCGACGTGGAAGGCACGCTGCTGCGCGAAGGCAATGTGCATAGCGCCAAGGACTGGCAGGCCGTACTCGAACCGATTGTCGCCCGTTATCGCGGCCAAGGGATCGACTGCTACTTTCGAGGGGATGCCGCCTTTGCCAATCCTGACATCTATGAGTATCTGGAAGGGGAAGGCTTTTTGTATGCCATCCGGCTTCCAGCCAATGACACCTTGAACAAAATGATTGAACCGCTGACGGTTCGTCCGGTGGGAAGACCCCCTGAAAAACCTCAGGTGCGGTATAGGGACTTTGCCTATCAGGCCAAGAGTTGGAACTGTCCCCGCCGGGTGATTGCCAAAGTGGAATGGCACCGGGGGGAGTTGTTCCCTCGCATCGGATTCATCGTCACCAATCTGAGCCGGTCGGCAAAACGGGTGGTGCGTTTTTACAATCAGCGGGGGACGGCGGAGCAGTGGATCAAGGAAGGCAAGAATGCCATCAGGTGGACACGACTTTCCTGCCATGACTTCGTCGATAATGAGGTCAGGTTGCTGCTTTTTGTGCTGGCCTACAATCTGGGAAACTACTTGCGGCAGGCCGTGTTGCCCCGGTGTGTGAGTCACTGGACGCTGACAACTTTGAGGGAAAAGCTCATCAAAATCGGCGCAAATGTGGTGACTCATGCCCGCAGGGTCATCTTCCAGATGGCAGAAGTGGCGGTTCCACGGGAGTTGTTCCAATCCATCCTCAAAGCCATTGACCGTTTACGATTGCCCGTGTTGACCAGTGGATGAATGGAAAACTCATGAAGAAATCACCAAACACGGATGACGTGTCTCTGCGTTCGGCTCAATCGGCTGGTTTGGGACGCAAAATGGGCGGGGATGAGGCCAATATCACCAAAAAGTTACTTTGGGGAACCTCAAAATGGCTTGCAACGCCATGTGATGGGAGGAATATCGCCATACCCCCCAAGAAAGCTCAATATGACCTCATCGACAACAACTCAAATGGGAAATCCCGGCTAAGGCGTGTTCCTACCAGAAGCTACTGGGAACACCCAATTGGAGGGTGAGAGCCTTTTTTCATGTATCGTCAATCTGCTCCTGAGAAAACTTCCCCGTTTTCTGACTCGCATTGGATATGGCCTGACGATCCTCATTGGGACCTTCATAATGGCTACGCCATTTTTCGCAAGGCGTTCAATCTGGAGAAAGTTCCAGCGCGGGCTCCTCTTTTCATCACCGCCGACCAATCATATAGGCTCTTTGTTAACGGATGCTTTGTGGGCCGTGGGCCGGCGCGCGGATTTCAGGAAAGCTGGCCCTACGACGAGATCGATATCCGTCCGCACCTGCGGCTTGGCCGAAACCAGCTCGCCATCCGCGCGTATAACCCAGGCTTTAGCAATTTCCAATACCTAAGCCGAGGGTTTGCAGGGCTGCTCGTTGCCGCGCGCTGGGGTAAAACTCGTATTGTCAGCGATGCCTCTTGGAAGGCGTTGCGGGAACCTGGCATCATTCGGGATACAGTACCATCGAGTACGCAACTCTTCCCGCAAGAGCACATCGATTTACGGGTGCAACCGACCGGCTGGACCAACCTAGGTTTTGACGATGCCACTTGGCCAAGCCCAAAAGAAAGACCTTGGAACAGTGGCCCCTGGTTCGGCCTTGAGCCGCGGAATATTCCACTTCTCGAGGAGCGAGAAATCGATCCAGTGACACTGGTCGGTGTAGGGGAAGGAACTTCGGCTCGCGGCTATAAACATATCCGCGACGTTGTTGCGCTCCGCCAAGAGGAGGACCGAAGCCACCGCCCGATTCAGAGGAGCTTCGAGCCACTTATGGTCGAAGCGACCGGCATGGGAAAATTTCGCAGCTATCTTTTCGACTTTGGCAGGACCGTGGTCGGGAATCTTGTTTTCGAGATAGAGGGTGCTTCCGGTGGAGAAATCCTCGATACCCACTTGGCAGAGACAATCGCCCCGGCCACTCTCACGCCAGATCAGGTCATCCCGACCGGTTGCAGGATGGCTTTCGGTGATCGCCTCATTGCGCGTCCCGGCGATGCCATCCACCACTTCTATCATCACTACGGCTTTCGCTTTCTGAACGTCACCGTTCGGGATGCCGCCGCCGACTTCAGGTTCGGTGTCCGCCTCAACTGGATCGGTTATCCTCTGCCAAGGAAAGGGAGCTTCTCCAGTTCCGATACCGATCTGGAGCGGATATGGGAGACCTGCGCCTGGACCCAGCAGTGTTGTTCACTCGACGCCTACGTAGATACTCCATGGCGGGAGCAAGCACAGTGGTGGGGTGACGCCCGCGTCCAGGCATGGAACACCTTTCATCTTAGCGGCGATCCTCGGCTCTTTCGACGGGGCATCGCCCAAATCGCCCGGCAGACGACGCCCGACGGAGTCACCTATGGCCATGCGCCGACCATGGCCCACGAGTGCATTCTCCCCGACTTTACTCTGATCTGGTTTTTAACGCTGTGGGACTATTACTGGCAAACCGGTTCGATCGAGCCGTTCCTAACCCATCGGGAAACGATCCAAAAGGCGTTCGCTTATTTCCGAGCGAAGACGGATCCCATCACGGGCCTAGTCACCTACGATAGCCGCTATTGGCTTTTCCTCGATTGGACTGACCTGTTCAAAGACGGTGCGCCGACGATCTACAACCTCTGGCTCCTGATTGCGCTTGATAAGCTGGCCCAGCTTTACCGAAAGGCACGGCAGCCGAGGGAAGCGGTGCAGTTGGAGTCCTGGGCCAAGCGTCTTCGCGGCGCTCTCGGTAGGCTCATCGGGAAGGATGGCTTATTGCGCGACGGTATCGATTGGAAAGGAAAGATTGTCCAAGAGACAAGCATCCATTCCCAGACACTGGCTTTGAGTGCTGGGCTCAAGGGAATCAGAGAGAAGGTTGTTCTCGATACTGTCCTTCTGCCGTATTTGCACGGAGAGACAAAACCGAAGGCAGTCCCGTCGGCCTATTGGATCACCTATTTTTTCTCCGTCCTCTCTGAGCGAGGCCACGGCGCTGAGGTCATCGCGTTTATCAAGAAACACTGGTCGCCGATGGTTGACCACGGAACAACATGGGAAAACTTCGCGCCGCGCCGCGCTGATGAGAGCCATTCGCATGCGTGGTCTGCTCATCCGCTCTACCACTTGATGCAAACGGCGGGTGGCATCGTCCAAGACGCCCCGGCGTGGCGGGAAATCTCGTTTCGCCCCGTTTTTCATGGCGAATTCGGGCGGACGGTCGTTCCCACGCCGAATGGCCCCATCGTATCTGATTGGCGACGAAAAAAGGGCATGATCCGCGTCTCTCTTCGGATGCCTAAGGGAGTCCTAGCCCGCGTCACCTTGCCGGGCATTCTTCTCCATCGAATCTCCAAAAGTAAAACATGGGAAATCCGTGACAACGTGTAGCGGGATTTTCCACCCGAGGACTCAAGGGCCCATTTCGCTGTCGAAACGTTCGATTGGTGAGCGGCAGAGCCTACAGGCCTAATCGAGCGTCAGGAGCCTACAAGAGATGTTGGCACGGATTTCACGCCAGCATCAGTCATCCATTTTAGGAATTGGGATGTGTCGTTCAGATCATAGGTTTCCTGTAAGGATTGGCCCAAACCAGCCGCAAAACGAAATTTCTCCCCGTGACGCATCTCGGATAAGGTGAGAATACCGGGTTTGATATTGCTTGCACTTGAAGGGCTCGGGGAAATAATTGAACGAAAACGATGTCCAACCTACACCCTCGCTTCACCATCAACCAGGCGAACGTACGCTTAAGCGCCAGGCACCCTGTACAATGGGCGCGAGTGGTGGTGGATAGTCCGGTGTTAGCGCATGATCATGAATTTACGGAAATTTGCCTTGTCCTGAAGGGAACCGGTATCCACATAACGGAGGCCAGCGCCGTGGACCTCCAGGAGAATCAAATCTTTATAGTTCCCGCTGGAAGCGTGCATGCCTTCCAAAAGCTGCGCGATCTCGAAGTGATTAATATTTACTTCCTTCCAGAGTGGTTTCTACCGGAGATTCAGTTTAATGGCGAGGGAGATGGAATTCTTTCCCTCTTTTTTCCGAATCGCTCTCATTTCGTGGAAAAACACGCGCCATCCATGAGTTTGAAATTTCTTCCACGGCTTGGAGGAAAATCCTGCGCGAATTGAAAGATCTCATTGCAGAAGATAATGCAACGCAATCACCTCGTTGGATCATCAGTTGCTTTTTTAAAGTGCTACTGCTTTTTTCCGGGGCCTATCGGGCCCATGCCTGCCCCCCCTTTTCGGTGCGATTTTCTTCTACCATATGGAAATTGCTTGCCGACATAGACCGGGTGATCCGATCTGGCGAAAGATTGAACCTGCATGACACAGCAAAAGAACTTGGGATAACTCGCGATCATTTGTGCCGGACCTTTCGTCAGCAGGTAGGAAAGACGCCCACTGCCTTCCATCAATATCGCAGGTTGCAATTTGCTTGCCGTCAGCTTTTGGAATCGGATCATACTCTTTCCGAGATTGCTCATCAGCTCGGCTATGCTGATGAAGCCCACATGTGCCGTTTGTTTCGTCGCGAATTGCTTTTAACACCAACCGGCTATCGAAAAAAATTCTTGTCGGCATCGAAGACAAAAATTCCTGAAGCGAGCTTTTGCGGATAGTTATTGTGTAGATATTATTCTGTTTGATTTGGAAAGTATCATTTCTAAAGTAATCTATTTTTACAAACTGGATTCAATTCGCCAACGACAACCGCAGAGATCTGAGGTGCTCCTGCAAACCTTTCCGATAAGGCTCGTTTCACCCGGTCCTTTCATGCAGAAAATGGATGCGATCCACGGGAGTTCCAGAAGACCTACCGCTCGCAAAACGGAATTGCTGCCAAGCACTGATGTTCCGGATGGGAGATGAGAAAATGTGCAGAAAATACCCCCAATGGGAAATAATTTTAAAACCAGACTACGGTTCGTTCAAGAGAGAAATCCATTGTTTATAAAGAGTAGGGTGATAGGGAGGAGTTCCGGTCAGGAAATGATTGATCCCATTGCCGCCACCGTGCGTCCATTTCAAGATATAGAATTTAGCGCTACTTATCGAAGCGGGTAAATTAGCCAGGGTCGTCGCGGCATCGGCCAACGCTTTCCCGGTTCCTTCTTGCACGATCTTTCCAGAGCCTACTTCAATGACCGAATAATTGAGAACGATATCATCCCGGGTGTCATTACACGCCACGAGTTCATGGGTCCAATTAGATGGTTCGCGCAGAACAAGACAGAGAGGAGCTTGCGACCTTCGGACAAAATCAAAAGCGAGCTTTTTATCAAGGTAGTAATCGACGACGGCGTCGGAAAACTGCGGCCAGCCGTCGCAAAGATTCCACCAAATAATTCCGGTCCTTCGCCATTTTCCAGACCTGAAGGATTCGATGAAAAATTTGAGCGCTTCCGCTTGGACGCACTGACTTTGAAACGAGAAGGCCTCTAGGTTATCCGGAATATATCCAAAAAACTCCCTGATCTGCTTTTTCATCAAATCAATGCGATAGTCATAAATATCGACGCCGGGAATTGGCGAGCTGGCATGAAGCAGCCATTCCGCATTGGTTGGCGGCCAGAGATTTTCGGGAGATATGAAGCGTTTTACAGAATCCACCGAGGGACAACCGTGGTAGCCAATTTCGCTGACAAAATGGCAAAGCGCATCTTTGTAGAAATTACTTTTGAATCCATCACGCGGTCCCCATAAGTGATTTTCCGGAAGAAAGCTTTCGCCCTCTTGGAAAGCGGACTTGTCGATGAACGGTGACGACGGCAGATAGGTTCTGCCTGGATCCTCGGTTCGAACGGCATCAGCAAGAAGATGGCGCGTCAAAACATTGTGATTGGGGTCTCCCCCGTGATTCCATCCATAAGCGCTATCACATTCGTTGTCGCCGGCCCACAGGGCAAGACAGGCGTGCTGACGCAAACGCTGAATTACCGCAGACGCTTCGATCTCGACCCGTTTCTGGAAATCTTTGTTTTGTGGATAGATCGCGCAGCCAAACGCAAAGTCCTGCCAAACGAGAAAGCCCTTTTCATCACAAAGATCGAAGAACGCATCATTTTCATAAACATTACCGCCCCAGCAGCGAATCATGTTGCAACCAAGTTCCTCTACCAGCTCAAGAAGGCAGGGAATCCGGGCGGTATCTCTGGAATGAAATACATCTACCGGCACCCAATTCGTTCCCAGGACAAAAATGCGCTCATTGTTGACGATGAACTGAAACGATCCTCGCCCTTTGGTGTCGGTTGTGCTGCTGCGATCGAGAAAGATCGTGCGAATCCCATGCCGCCAGGATGCTACGTCAATAGTTTCTCCGTTCTTCAATAGTCGAACGGTGATCGCGTATAACGAGGACTTTCCGCGACCTCGTGGCCACCAAAGCTGGGCATCGGAAACTTGAAATTCATGCCGTCCTGCATCAAAAAGAATTCTTATTTTCTCATGAAAATGTGAATTGTCACACCTACCATCGATTTCCAATTCGTAGACGGATTTGACGTCATTGGTATGAATTCGATAACTCAAGATCAAATGCGCACGCGTATCTTTTACGTTCAAGGTTCGAAGAAAAAGCCAGTTTAGTCGCTCTGGCGGGCGGCTAACAAGAAACACAGATCGCCATAATCCTCCGGAAAGCACGCGGGGCATAATGTCCCAGCCGAAACAATGCGGCGCCTTTCTAACATAGAGGCTTTCGTAATTGCAACGTGCCGCCGCTAGCGCGGGAGGATAGGAGAATTGTTTTGCCTCTGTAATCGCAGGCCGAATGTGAACGAGCAAATCGTTTTCACCTTCACGCAATAAACCGCGCACGGAGAATTCATGTTCTATCAGAGCATTGTCACATTCGCCGATCTTCTCACCGTTAAGGAAGACCTCCCCGAAACAATCTAGTCCCTCGAACCTGAGAACGGCCTCGCTCTCGGTATCTACCGATGCGTTAAAACGACGTCCATAATAGACATGATGGGTTTCCCATTGCCGCAACTTCACAATATTCATTCCAAAAAGGGGATCTTCGATTTCCCCGGCTTCATGAAGATCCAATTCAAAATTTCCGGGAACGTTGCCTGAATATATTTTGAGACCACTTTTTTCCAGGCTGTCCAATGATCGAAACAGTTGACTGCTTTCACTGAGGGAAAGCATCCACTTCCCATCGAGGCATTGAAACTGATGTGAAGAAAATTTCATAAAACACAAGTTCCCGTTGCTAGCGTGTCTGGTTACAGCTTCACGCTGGCTACGGCTTGATCTCCTTCATTTCGATTCCATCGAACCACGCCTTGTCTGTTCCCGCATAGACGACGCAGGAGATGACGTTATCAGCGGTATTTGCCGGCACTGTAAACTTCGTGGTGTAGAGATGGAATTCCCGGCTATCGACGTTAGTTTCAGTCAATTGGGCCAGTTCCTTGTTGAGCGTGCGGGACCAAATGAAAATGCAGGCTTTGGGTGTATTCGCAAACGGTTGATTGGTACTTTCGGTGCGGATCCAGCCGGAAATCTCGTAAGTGTGTCCACTGAGAAGGGAAACATCTTGGATGACGGATTCCTTGTCGTCCTTGGAGCTTTCCACCCGCAGTGATGCTTTTCCGTCTTTGTATATCTCTGTATCTGCGGCGTAATGACCTTTATTATGGAATGGCGATGGATTCCATCCCTTCGGTAACAGAGCGCCCAATCCGGCGTCGCCATCCAGATCCTCAAAGTTACCATTTATCAGTGGTTCGGCGGTCAGATCAGGCTGCTGTATTTGGGCAAGGCTAAACGGCTTGCCCGGAGCCGGGGTGATGTAATGCACCTCGGGTGAACCCTTTACCAGGAGCACGCCGTGGGGCGCGTCCATGACACTGCTTTCGCCGTAGATATTCGTGAGGGTTACTTTGTCCTGTCCAACGTGAATTTTGAGATCGCTTTCGCCCCAGCAGACCAGCAGAGGTCCTTCTTTGCCGTCGAAGAAGTGGACATTGACTCCGGGAATGCGCCCGGCATAGGTGCGTTCGCCCACCATGCGATAGAAGAAAGGGATGACAAACGATTCGATTTGAGGAACGCCGCCCTTCATATAAAGGGATTGGGGATGGGCAATGTAAACGGGTACGTCCAGCGCCATGGCTTCCACAATGTCGGGAATTTGCAAGAGATAGATGCTCACCCACCACGTGCTCGGCGACTGCCCATCCTTGGTGGTGAGTTTTTCGGTTTGCCAGATTTCGCCTTTGTAACCGGCTTTGCGGAAAAGGTCGATTTGTGTGGCGAAATAAGAATAGCCCCCGTAACTGTGCATGCCGACGATATCAACATATTGCATGCCGCCGAGCTTGATGACATCGCTGACAAAATTCGGATCCGCCAAAGGGGTGCATGCGATACCGGGAAAAACCAGTTTGGCGTTCGGATCGATCTTGCGGATCTCATCGGCATTGACCTTCATTTGCTCGACAAACTGTGCAGTGGTGCCCCCATAGGCGAAGCCGATCTTTTGGGGCAGGTGCCAATCGGGCTCGTTATAGTGTTCCCAGTAAACGATCTTTCCTTTATAGCGTTCAACGAGCTTATCGACGTAATTGCGGTAGTCTTCGAGGTCGCGAGGCCGCCAGCAATATTTCCAATTGTTCGCTTTAAATTCATTGGGACCGCCCTTGAACGCATCAAGGTTATCCGGTGGCACGGCCGCCCATTCGGGCGCAAGGCCCAGGACAGGCAGGAGTTTTATGCTGTTGGCGGTGGCGCCCGCGACGTCGGAGTCGGTGCGACTAAAATCGAATTCGCCCTTGCGCGGCTCCAGGACATTCCAATTCCAGTGATCATTATGCGGTCGCAACCAGCGCATGCCGAGCCGTTTCATGGTTAGCCAGGGGACCGGCGTTGAGCCATAGTCATCCAGTCCGAATTCGTACCGAGACTGGGGAGGAGGCGGAATCACAATACAGGGCGTGGTAAAGCTAGAGAGAACTTTGTCGCCATCGCTCAATTCGACCGTCACCGAATACCAACCAACCCTGTCTTTCAGGGGCAGCGGCACAGTGATATTTTGCCAGCCGACTTCGGCCTTTGGAATGACCTGGATTTTGACCTTGGCGGCTACTTGATCCTGAAATGTTTTGGCCGTGGCAGTGAGAGTAAGAGGCGAACTATTGCCAGGAGACGAGTTAAAGAGCATGGCGTCGACTGCCACATCTTCGCCAGTCGAGTAGACATTGTTGGTCGCCGAGTCGATGTCGTAATCTCGAGGGTTGACCATGATGATGGGGAATCGTGTCGATCTCCACGTGGTCAAGGCTCCCTCGGCGGCAAGCGAACCGTCAAAGTGCATAAGGACCAACGTATTTCCGTCGAGTTGTGGTGCTTGACCAGAGGTGGCTTCGGCGGAGACATAGGAGGCATTGCGCTGGACGTCGGAGATTTTCAGCTCATCCAGGATTAAATCAGCTGGAAAGATGTCCGCAACGTGATGGCCAATGCTGATAAACTCGGGCGCTTCGGAATAAAGTCCACCGGTGTAGGAAGCAGTCCCGGCGAGTTCACCATCGACATAGAGCCGCATACCTTCCTGGCCCCAACTGACCGTAATGGTGTGTTCCGAACCCGCCTTCCAATCGAGCCCTTTGGCTGTGGCCCGGTAAGCTTGATTGGCGTCCTTGATGGTGAAGACCAAGTCGCCCTCGGAGAAGTTGTACTCGGAAACTGTAGGTGTAAAATCTATACTGAGCTGGTTGTTAAGCTTTTGCTCAGGATCCAGTGGGATGGAAATGAGGCAGCGGTACTCCTTGAGGGGGCGAAGATCGTCTTCGAGCTTCACTTTTAGCTCGATCGTGCCGCAATCCTTTCGGATAAACCCCGGGCCGGGCAGCTTGACAAAAGAGCAGTCATTGCAGTTGAGCCCTTGACCGTTCTCTGTAGCGACAAAAACTGGTTTGGCGTTCGTAGGCGGAAACTCTTCGAAGCGGATCAGTGGAGTTTCCGCGTTGGCGTACCGCACCATGATTAGTGCTAGAATCAGTGGAATAAATAATAATCTCATCATAATTTGATTCAGTCGGATATTAGAGGATCGTTATCCCCAAAATGCTCTGGAGCTTGCTCCATGGCTACTTTTGCGATGAGTTCGATGCCGTCATGCTGAAATTGTCGATTTGTGCGAGATCACGAGCGCGAAGGATGAATTCGTCGTAAGTGAAATTTGCTGAAGACGTATCAGTGGCCGTACACGTCAGAACATTGTTGAGATACAGGTCGATCTTAGTGCTGTTCGCGGCTGTTTTAGTTAGAACAAGCTTGAAATTCATCGTGTATGCACCATCAAACGCCGTTCCAGCAGAAGCAGAAACAAGCTTGATATCCGAAAAGAGCGTTGTGGAATTCTTGTTTAACTGGACAATACCACTTCCGTCGCTCTCACCGGTTATTGCGTTTGCATTGTAGCCAGCCGTGATAGCCGGAAGGGTCGTCATATCGGCTGTAGGAACAGTTCCATTGAAGAAACCAAATTCAGGGTTTCTATCATGGCCGCCATTAGGTGAACCGTTATATCGGAAGTCAAACTGCACCGTGAGGGAATCACCTACATTCGCTAATTTAACGGAACTGAACGGTGAGACGGCATCATTCATATTGCCACCCCCGGCATTGAAGGGTGTCTCAATCCAGTTTCCAGAGAAATTGCCAGTTGCGGCCGGACTGCTTGTTGCCCATGTTGAGAATCCCGTGGAGGTGTTAACATACCACCATGTCGACGGAGACGACCCCGTAGAATATTGGCCGTTGGCGTTGCGCGAATGGCCATTGGCGAGGGTATCAAAATTATCGTTAACGATGACTTGTGCTTTTACAATGCCCGACATGATTACGCTTACAGAGGCAACCGCCACCAAGGTTAATTTCCGGTAACAGCGATTATCTGATGGCGTTGAAATTCTGAGTAGGATCAAGAGTACATTCATCGAAGAGGGAGGATTCATAACGTGTATAAAGTACAATCTTCGGTCATTAGTTGAATGCAAATGACTTGTCGTGGTTGTTTGTTTAGTTATAAATTTCGCTCGAATAGCGCCCCTTCAAGCGTCTATCTCACCATTTCGGTGGCGGGGAATACGCTAAAGCATGCTGACTAGGCCAAGGTGTTGCAGGCTCTTTTCAGTGCGCGCTCTGACCGCCAACGCTGCGCCCGGTTGCGGACCCGACCTGATGTTTCGCTGGTTCATCGATCTGGGGCTCGACGAGAAGGTATTGGACGCTTCGATTTTTTCGCAAAACCAAAAGCGGCTTTTGCCCCACGAGGTGGCCGACCGGTTTTTCGCGGAGGCGGTGAACTTGGCGCGGGATGGCGGTGGAGGCGCATCCGGCGCTGGTGGCCAAACGCGACCACATGAGCATCGTGGTGAACGCGGCCCACGCTGTGAGCCAGCGCATCCGCAAACGCATTGGGGAAATCTTCGGCTGGTCAAAACCACCGGTTGCTTTCGCAAAAGCCGTTACCGAGGCATCGAGCGAACTCACGCCGCCGGTCAATATGTGGTCGCCACATTGAACCTGTTGCGCATGGCCAAACTCAAGACCACCTGAAATCCACAAAATGAGCCGAATCTTGCTCGATCTCGCGAAAAACATACCCCTGGAAAGCCCTCTGTTTCATCTTCCCCGCACCTCATTGGTCAAAAAATCTCTCCCTCGAATCCGATCTCCTGAAAGCGTGCCATTTTTCAGCACCCTGCTAGGAGGAAAGAGAGTCTTGATCTGGGGCGCAGTCGATAAAGCCAATGGAGCATCCCTTTACCGCTTTCTGAGTTCGACAACGATCGGGCCGAAGTAAGCTTTGCCCGCATCGCCCTCGACGATGGAATGCTCCTAGTCATCGACCTTCCAGCCCAGTTATCCGGCCCAGTTGCCAGTAGGAGAGCTACCACTCCAGAGCTTGCAAGTGCTATCGAAAGTATCTGTGGTTAAGGCACCTAGGACTTAAAATGTCGCTAAGAAGCGATTGGAGCAGAAAATCTAGTGCTTAAGTATTGTAAGTTATTGAGCAAAAGGCGGAAGTCAATTGCCTAGCCAACAGGGTGTACTAATTGCAATTGTAGTGTCAATGACACCGAGCCGCAAAATGGTAAGGCATGTAAATCAAAAAAGTGAAGTTATGAAAATATCCAAGAAAAAAATTGATTCCTCAGCGACCGCATATCTTTCACGATCCTTTGTTGGCGCTATCGCCCTCCTTGTGCTGCTGGCGGAACCTGCCCATGCAACAGGCTCCGCTACATGGATCGCTGGAAGTGGCGCTTGGGCGACAGGAACAAATTGGAATCCCAGCGGCACTGTGCCTGGCTCGGGATCATCGAGTGCTCCGGTGACTTTTACCAACGTAGACACAGCCACTTTCGATGGTGGAACCGCAGGCACCACGGTGACCGTTACGGACTCCTCTGCCTATCGCCAGCTCCAAACAATTGACATCAGCGACGACCTGACTACGGGCAATTTTGTCATAGGAAGCAGCGCCAATACCATTTATTTTAGCAACTTTGCGTACAGCGCTGTCACCCCGAGTATTGGCATAACCGGAGCGGGGAGTGGCTCCAACCTCTCGGAGACGATCGCCAGTAATCTCATGATAACCCAAAGTAGCGGCAGCCCTACTGGCGCCGATATTCGGATTCAAGGATTGGCCGGTTTCTCGGGCACATTGACGATCTCTGGTAATATTTCCACGGTAGCCACTAGCTCCTCCAGCGATATCCGGGTTGTTTCCGGCACATCGGAATACGGCGCCGCAGGAAGCCAGAATGCCAATATCATTGTGTTGTCCGGTAACATAACGGACGGCACTAATGCCAAAGTATCTGTCTCCCATGCGCGCGATGGTGTTCTGGATATCACGGGGACAGGGGACACCTATTCCGGTGGCTTTTATCAAGGCTCCAATGATGGTCCTGCAACCGTGACCCAGGTCGGCGTGAGTAGCGCAGGTTCTGCGGGTGCTCCAACCAGTGGCGCCTTCGGCACGGGAACATTGTCCCTGAATAGTGGCGAAATTTCGTCGAACGGCACAACGGCGCGCACGATTGACAACAATATCGTATTTATTTCGAGTCCCGATACAGGCAAAAATAACCTTCAGGCCTTAACCTATCTCGGCGATACCACGAATAATGGGGCGCTTACCTTTGCCGGCTCGGTTACCCTCAATCCCAACGAGGCTACGACAGTGGTTATCAATAGTAGCGTCACCATGTCCGGCGTTCTGAGCGGCACCCAAGCCGGAGGCTTGGTCAAGTCGGGTACGGGAACTCTCACGCTCTCCGGCCCGAGTACCTACACGGGGGCAACTGCGATTCAGGCCGGTACGCTCTCCGTAGCGACACTCGGCAGCCTATCTGGTGGTTCACTCAGCAGTAATTTGGGCAAACCCACTTCGGGCACCAAAGTCATTAGCTTGGGTAACGGCACAACCGCCGGTACGTTGTTGTATACCGGTATTGGTGAAACCACGGACCGTACGGTCGCTCTTGCCGGTGGCACTATCGACGACTCGGGCACCGGCACCCTTAACTTTACAAGTCTGGTTGGAGGCGCCAATTCAGCAGGCCTCGTTAGCAACTTCGCTGCAAAGTCGTTAACCCTTCAAGGCTCAACGGCTGGCGTGGGGCAAATCAGCGGGGCGATTTCCGATACGACGAACACAAGCG